>AZIK01011467.1_pt1 | contig 323663 bp, 304 predicted proteins | sample 359131 | NCBI WGS metagenome assembly AZIK01 (sample SAMN02429715, study PRJNA222663) | marine sediment metagenome | biome: Sediment sample; isolation source: enrichment culture of sample MGS-ANC(AMM) from oil contaminated site at the... | place: Italy: Ancona | collected 2012-02-14 | depth 6 m m | reverse complement strand
TGTACGAAAATTATTGAAGGAGGTGCTTGGTTAGGCGCTTACTCTGTATATGCTGGAGGATTTGTTCAGCAGGAAGATTGTCGGCGACGAAGTGCATGAACAGGAATCAGGTGAACATGCGGCAAAGCTGTTAGAGCAAACACTGATCCGGGAGAAATGCCTGCACAGTGGCGTGGTGCTCCATTCGGACAACGGCGCGCCGATGAAATCGCAAACCATGCGAATGAAAGCCTATGAGCTTGGCGTGACGACCTCGTACAGCAGACCACGGGTCAGCAACGATAACCCGTTTGCAGAATCCTTGTTCAGAACCTGCAAATACCGGCCGGACTGGCCATCAGCAGGCTTTAAAAGTCTCAATGAAGCAAGGGCTTGGGTGTTGAAGTTTACACGTTGGTATAACTACGAACATAAGCACAGTAAGTTACGGTTCGTGACACCGCACCAGCGCCATACCGGACAGGATCAACTCATCCTAGCGAAGCGCAAAGAACGGATTGAAGCTGCGAAAGCAGCCAACCCAAGTCGTTGGGGGAAACGCGAAGTACGAAACTGCGAACCAATAGGACCGACAACGTTGAATCCGGAAAGAGAGTCGGTTAAAAACGTAGAAAAACAGGCCGCTTAAAACGGTCAATGGTGACAACTAGCTTGAAAAACGCCGCAACCAAGAAGCCAAGAATTCCAAATTTTTTCTCCTTCGATACATTTGCCGAAACGGATAGAACTTGGTCTGCCCCATAAATTCCTTTTGATGCGCCCTCAATTACGAGTTTTTTGTCTCGACTAATGAGGGCAGATCCGTTCACACCAAAGTTGCCACCAAGTATTTTCATTTTTATCTCCGAATGATTCTCCAATGCCCACTGTGTGGACAAACATAACGCCGCAAACAGCGGGGAGCATAGCGAATCCGCTGCTTTGTTTTGTTATAAATTTTTCTCATTTTCCTTGCTGTGCCAAACTCTCAAAATATAAACAATACCACTGGTGATTAAATACCGAACGGTGTAATCACCAATATATAGATCTCGGATTTTTTCAGGATCAGGCGCTTTTATGACCGGCAAGCCAATTTCAGGGAATTGCTTTAGTTTGAAAATTCCTTCTTGAAGATCAATTGCGATTCTTCGTGCGGCGTAAGGATTCTTAACCTCAACAAACTCGACAACCCGTTGAAGATCTTTCATCGACTCTGGGGAATATTCAACCTCTATCATTTCGGTGGCTCTTTGCGCTCACCAGTCCCCCAGCTGTTTAGCCAGGCATTCACATCTGCTTCAGCAATGGATTTACCTGCTTTAATAGACTCTAGAGCCTCCAAAGTGTCTGCCCACCGAGACTCCTCTACGGACTGCCTTGCCAAAAACTCTTTAATCGCTTGATTTATAAGATAATTCTTACTTCTATCTAGCTTGCTAGCTAAAAATTCAAGTGGCTTATCTATGTCATCTGCTAGCCGAATACTTGTAATACCCATTGAAACGCTCTCCTGTACCAATCTGTAATACATTTTAGTACATGCGATCACTCAAGGCTAGAGTGATTTATAACGCCCGGCTCACGCGCCGGTTTGGAGCCGCAGAGCGGCGGAAAATCGGTCGCTGTGCAGCCGATTGTTAAAGCCTGCCTAGCCAGTAGTAGGGACGCCGCCGGTCATGCGCAACAGCCAGAACCTGGAAGCCGCTTGGCTGTTCTCGATAAATTATGGATAGCGGAAATCGATGAAGGGGACTCTGCGAATATCTGGCTCTAATTCGACCTGCCAGCCTTTTGGTGAGTCGCCGATCAATTCGGCCAAAGCCTCAAATTCCTCTTTGAAGGCGCCACCCAATCCTGGAACTTCCGATTCGTAGTAACCGACTGATTCCAGAAACTCGGCTTCCGCTGCCGGGTGAAAAGTATAGGTCATTTGATCAGGGCTCTAGCCTTTCTCATTACATCCTCACTGGGCACAGCCTGAACTGAACCATCATCAAGCTCCTGCGCTCTACGTCGTGCCTCGAGCAACCAGTCAGATCTGAGCTCTTCCCTCGATGGCGATTCCAGACTCAAGACCAATCGCTGGACCAGTTGAGCTCGCTCCTCTTTAGGGAGGTGGAGCGCCTCGTCTTCAATTCTCTGGAGATCCATGGGCGAAACCTCTCGTTCGTTTATCCGCCAATTTTGACACGGATGGGTAACGGCTGCCATGCCTCGGTTTTTACGCTTTAACGCCCGGCACATGTGCCGGTTTGTAGCCGCGGAGCGGCGGAGAAGCGGTCCGCTGGTTAGGGTCTGTCTTCAATTCAATAACCCGTGACGTCGGTAAACCGAAACACATGCAACTTCCAAAGCAGCAAACCCGATAAGCCCACCGACGTGCGCTAGTACAGCCAAGAAGGGGGACTCATAAACAAGCCATAAAACAAGCGGAAGCGCTGCGATTGCTGGTAGTACCAGAAACCAACAAGCTAGCTTATAGCGAATGGGTAGCACCGCGTATCGCTGCGCCTTGGCGGGATTGCGCCCAAAGTCTCGTCTTTGCATCAAGCCATGAGCCGCGGCAGCAACGACGTATAAGATTAACGCTGGGAGCCATTCCATGAATCACCCTAACGCCTTGCTCACCGGAAAATTAGGAGCGCAGCGAGTAATTTTTCCGAGTGCAGCTACTTGTTGGGCGACAACAGCACGGTGCTGGATGGAAATCTTTAAGCTGCGCCGAAAATATAACTCCGACTACTCCAGAAGCCTTTCCGGTGCATCCATGTCCTCGTGCAACACACGAACAACAAGCACTTCCGATTCAAGCAGTCGATAAAAAACAGCGTGATGCTCGACCTGTAATCTGCGATACCCAGAAAAAACATGATCGTAGTTCGCGCCAAGTGATGGATGATCAATCAGCCGTTTCATGCCGGCCTCAAGCCGATCCAGGTAATTATCCGCCTGATCAACGCCCCATTCCTCACAGGTATACACCCAAATTCCGATAAGATCTGATTCCGCCCTCGGCGTGACGTTCAACTTAAGCACTAATCGGCAGCCTTAATCCGCTTACGGCCAGCCGCCTTGATAGCCGATATATCCAACGGTTTCGGTTCCCCGCTGGACTCACCCTCAGCGAGGGCTTGCCTCAGCATGGCAAGACGTTCTTTGGTCTGCTGGTCCCTTCGGATGAGATCGCGGATGTACTCACTATCGTTGCCAAAGTGGCCGCTTTCAATCTGGGCTTTCACCCAGCCGTCTTGCTGTTCAGTCAACGTGATGGTTTTCCGGTGCATGCTCATGACTGGTGCTCCTAACATGGCAGAGGTATGACAATATCATACCCATTCCTCGCGCCGAATCAATGCTCCTCTTCTCGCCGCCCAACGCCCCGCTAGAAGGCGAGCGAAGCGAGTCCTAGTGAAGGCCACGTTTTTTGTGGCCGTAACGAATTTCAGCGACTTGTTGTACGGTTTCAAAGTTAATCCCACATCTTCGTATACATCATACCTAGCGCCATCGGCAGCAGAAACAAATGTGGTGCAAATATCAGCACGAGCACTACGGCAATGACCGATCCAAATAGAAATCCAAACCATAAAACAAAACCGCCAATAATCAATGCGGTAACTATGACATTCCAGGTAAGTCTAAATGGAAACCATAAAATATTTTGCCACAGCACTGACAGTTCCCTCTAATCCGTACAACAGCTTAATAGTATGCCGGCACACTTTGCCGGTTTTGACAAAGTTCCAATTTGATCGTAACTCATTGTTTTAAAAGGGGCATATTCCATTACACGTACAATCCATTCTGTGAAAGTGTGCTGGCACACTATTTCGGTTTTGTATGGCACACTAACTTGTAAACCAGATTTGTAACTTACTGATTTTTAGTAGGTTTAAGCTACCACTCTCGGTGAAAGCGTGCAATCGCGTTTGTAAAGTGTGCCAATTTTTTAGGCTGTTATAAAAATATACTGTTTATATATCAGTATGTCTTTACATATAAAGTTTTCATTGTGACTTGTCGTTTTTCGTATATGTAATACAACAAACACAAAAACGCCGGGCAGTGCCCGGCGTTTTTGTGGTCAATCTAAGTCTTTATTATTAGTTTGAAACTCTACTAACTTCTAACTTAGGATTTAGTCCAAACCGTCCCTTCTGGCCCGTCTTTTAACACAATACCTTTGGCAACCAGTTCATCACGCACAGCATCGGCGGTGGCGAAGTCTTTGGCTTTTTTCGCGGCGATACGCTTGGCGATCATTTCTTCAATCCATGCGGCGTCGTCGCCGGCACCGGCTTGTAAAAACGTTTGCGGGTCGGCTTGTAGGCAACCTAATACACCGCCTAGGTATTTAAGCTGGCCTGCTAATGCAGCTTGCTCGTCGCCGGTGGTTTTATTCACTTCGCGCACGAGGTCGAATAACGCAGCGATGGCTTCTGGGGTATTAAAGTCGTCGTCCATGGCTGCGTGGAAGCGTTGTGAATATTCATTATCGAGGTCTTTAACGTCTAATACGACGCCGCCGTTTTCAACACTGGATAACGCATTGTAAAAACGCGCGAGTTTGCTGTGCGCTTCATCAAGGCTGTTATCCATATAGCTTACGTGCGAGCGGTAATGGCTTGAGATCAAGAAGAAGCGCACCACTTCGCCGTCGTATTTTTCTAAAATATCGCGAATGGTGAAGAAGTTGCCTAATGATTTAGACATTTTTTCTTCGCCTAAGCGCAAAGCTCCGGCGTGTATCCAGGTATTGGCGTAGGTTTTACCGGTGGCGGCTTCGCTTTGGGCAATTTCGTTTTCGTGGTGCGGGAATTTAAGGTCTGGCCCACCGCCATGAATATCGAAGGTTTCGCCTAAGCAGCAAGTCGACATGGCCGAACATTCAATGTGCCAGCCCGGACGACCAATGCCCCACGGGGATTCCCAATGTGGTTCGTCTGCTTTGGCGGCTTTCCACAGTACAAAATCAAGTGGATCTTCTTTGTCGGTATCAACGTCAACGCGCGAACCCGCTTCAAGGTCATCCAGTACTTTGCCCGAGAGCTTGCCGTAGCCTTCAAACTTGCGTACGCGGTAATACACGTCGCCATTGGGCACGGCGTAGGCAAAGCCTTTATCAATCAAGGTGCTTACTAATTTAATAATGTCATCGATGTGCGCCGTGGCACGAGGTTCGTGCGATGGGCGGCCAATACCGAGTTGATCGAAGTCTTCGTTCATGGCGTTGGCAAAACGATCGACTAAATCTAAAAACGGTTCGCCATTTTCATTGGCGCGCTTAATGATTTTGTCGTCGATATCGGTAACGTTGCGAATGTAGTTTACGTCCAGCCCGATATGACGCATGTAACGCACGATCAAATCAAAGGCTAAGAAGGCTCGCGCATGACCCAAATGACAGAAGTCGTAAACCGTCATGCCACACACATACATGCCGACCTTACCCTCGACTAAGGGCTTAAAAGTCTCTTTCTGGCGAGTGAGTGTGTTGTATATCTGCAAGCTCATGGTGTTCCTTATGCTTCTGTCAGTGATTTGTCTTCACGCAAACCGATGGTGAGGTTGAATACTGGCTTATCCGCGGCGTGATCGTAACGATCCGATACGTAATAGCCTTCGCGCTCAAACTGGAAGTTGCTCTCTGGGCCGACATTGGCCAATGCCGGTTCTACCCAAGCGGTAACCACTTTAAGGGAATCGGTATTTACGTATTCCATAAAGTCGCCGTCGGTTTTATCTGGCGACGCATGGGTAAACAAGCGCTCGTATAACCGCAGCTCGGCTGGTATGCCGTGAGAGGCCGACACCCAATGCACCACGCCTTTTGGATTATCGCCATCGGCTGGGTTAGTACCGAGGGTGCCTTCGATTAGGTTGGCGCGCACCAGCACGACATTGCCCTGCTCGTCTTTGTCGTAGCTAGTTGCTTCAATTACATACGAATGACGCAAACGAATACGCTTACCTGGGGTAAATTTCTTTTTGAATTTCTTGCTGTATTCTTCTTTAAAGTCGTCTTGATCAATAAAGATTTCGCGGGTAAACGGCATATCACGCGCACCCAAATCCAGCTCGTGGTGATAATCCGCCGTGACCATTTCTAAATAATCTGCTGGCAGGTTTTCAATCACAACTTTCAGCGGATTAATCACGCACATGGCGCGTGGTGCGTTTTTGTTCAGGTCGTCACGCAGGGCGTGTTCTAGCATGGCCACATCGACCATGCCATCGCTGCGGCTCACGCCAATCATGTCGCAGAAGTTGCGTACCGAGCGTGGGGTAAAACCGCGACGACGCATCCCCGAGATCGTCGGCATACGTGGGTCATCCCAACCCGCAACCACCTTCTCATCCACTAAGGCTTTTAGCTTGCGCTTAGAGGTCACGGTGTAGTCGAGGTTCAAACGACCAAATTCATACTGACGCGGCTGTGCAGGTACGGGCAAATTCGCCAAGAACCATTCGTACAGCGGGCGATGATCTTCAAACTCAAGGGTACAAATAGAATGCGTGACGCCTTCAATCGCATCCGACTGACCGTGAGTAAAATCATAGTTCGGGTAGATGCACCACTTATCACCGGTTTGGTGGTGATGAACTTTACGAATGCGATACAAAATCGGATCGCGCATATTCATGTTAGGCGATGCCATGTCGATTTTAGCGCGCAGCACTTTAGCGCCTTCGTCGAATTCGCCCGCACGCATACGGGCAAATAAGTCGAGGTTTTCTTCAACCGTGCGCTCACGATACGGGCTTGGCTTACCGGCTTCGGTCAAGGTGCCGCGATATTCACGCGCTTGATCAGCCGACAAATCACACACATAGGCATTGCCCGATTCAATCAAATTCACAGCCCAGTCGTGCAGTTGATCGAAGTAATCGGAGGCGTAATGAATCTCACCCGCCCACTGAAAGCCCAACCAAGTGATGTCATCTTTGATGGCATTGATAAATTCTTGGCTTTCTTTCTCTGGGTTGGTGTCGTCAAAACGCAGGTTACAACGCCCACCAAACTGTTCGGCCAAGCCGAAGTTTAAACATACCGATTTGGCATGACCTACGTGCAAATAGCCGTTCGGCTCAGGTGGAAAACGCGTAACCACCTGGGTGACACGCCCGTTATCGAGGTCATCTTGAATAATTTTAGCGATGAAATTAGCGCTAGCAGTCGGTGTGTTGGCACTTGTATCAGTCATAACCATCCATAAAGTATTGGTACAGATTTCAATACGATTTCAAATTTCACTGAGAAAATAGTCTGTTCCAGCAACAAGAAATCGTGACGGCGCTGTCAGGCCGCGAAAAAGGCGCTATTATACGCGTTCCATCCCGTATAGGGATACTCGATTTCTAACTCTGAGGCACAAGATGATCCTGCTAAAAACCAACTTCGGCGACATCAAAATTGAACTGAACTTCGAAAAAGCACCAAAAACGGCTGCAAACTTTGAAAAGTACGTAAAAGAAGGCTTCTATGATGGCGTGATTTTTCACCGTGTTATCGACGGTTTTATGGTTCAAGGTGGCGGTTTTGAGCCGGGCATGAAGAGCAAAGAAACCAGCGACAGCATCGAAAACGAAGCAGACAACGGCCTAAAGAACACCAAAGGCACCTTGGCCATGGCTCGTACTATGGACCCACATTCAGCAAGCGCACAGTTCTTTATCAACGTTGCTGACAACGCTTTCTTAAACCACACGTCTAAAGATACTCAAGGCTGGGGTTACGCGGTATTCGGTGAAGTGGTTGATGGTATGGATGTGGTTAACCGCATCAAAGCGGTTCGCACGACCACTAAAATGGGTCACCAAGACGTTCCTGCTGACGATGTCATCATCGAAAAAGCAGAAATTATCGAATAATGGCGCTGTATTTCATCTCTGATTTGCACCTAGAACATCAACGGCCGGCTATGGCCGCGGGTTTCAAAGCCTTTATCGACGGCTTAGCCGATGCCGAGGCTTTGTATATTTTAGGTGATTTTTTTGAAGTCTGGATTGGCGACGATTACAACGATCCCTTTGTCGATGGTGTTAAAGCGACGCTAAGGGATGCTATAGAGCGTGGTATTGCTGTGTATTTAATGCACGGCAATCGCGACTTCCTGCTCGGCGAAGCCTTTTGTGCCGACATTGGCGCGAACATGGTTGCCGAAGGCAGTGTGATTCATCATGGCGATGAAAGCGCGGTGATTCTCCACGGCGATGGCTTATGTACCCAAGACGTTGAGTATATGAAGATCCGCCAGATGTTTCGCAGTCCACAATGGCAGGCCGATTTACTGACCAAATCACTAGAAGAACGTATTGCCTTTGCGCGTCATGTTCGTGCAGAAAGCCAATCGGGTCAGCAAATGAAAAGCGCTGAGATTATGGATGTAACCCCAATCGAGGTTGATAAAGTCTTAGATAAAGCCGGTGTTGCGCGCATGATTCATGGCCACACCCACCGCCCCGATGTGCATCACTGGCAGCACCAAGGTAAAGCTCGCGAGCGCATGGTGTTGGGAGATTGGGATGATGCCCACGGCTGGATGATTCGCTGGGAGAAAGACTCAGCTCCGCAGTTATCCAAGTTCGCGTTTTAATAAAAAAGCCTGTACGAAAAACCGCACAGGCTTTTTTATTAACGATCAAATTCGTCTCGATATTAGGCAAACGAACTAATCAAATACCTGCGGCTCCGGCACCAACCAAACAGCAAATGTTTTAAATACCTTGGTTTGCACTATTTTTTGCAAATTATGCACATCGGATAATGTCGCACCTTTACTGGTGGTTAATACCAAGGCTTGTTTTTCGTACATAGAGACTGGCCCAAAGGCTTTGCCTTTAAAACCACATTGATCAATCAACCACCCCGCCGCTAATTTAACCCCGACGGATTGCACATATTGGGGCATCGTTGGAAAGCGCTGGCGAAGCTCGGCGGCAAATGCTTCTGTCACTACGGGGTTGTGAAAAAACGAACCGGCATTGGGTGTTATTTTAGGATCAGGCAGTTTAGAACTGCGCACATCGACAACGGCGTTAATTAATTCTGCGGGGGTCAGGCGATCGGCATTAAGCTGATCTAACGGTGCGTAATTGAGTGTTGGCGTAAAGTGTTTTTGCAAACGAAAACGCACTCGCATAATAACGAAGTCGTTTTTTAATTCGCGTTTAAATATCGAGTGACGATAGCTAAAATGGCATTCGTCACCGGATAATATTCGTAGCTGCTGAGTACTCAGTTGGTAGCCCACAAGCTGTTCAATAAAGTCGCCAACTTCAACACCGTATGCGCCGATATTCTGAACCGGCGCGGCCCCGACCAAACCCGGTATTAATGCCAAATTCTCTAAGCCGTGGCCATATTGAATGCTATTACACACCCACTGGTGCCAATCGACGCCAGCATCAACATCGACCCAGACGTGGGTATTATCTTCGCGAATTAAGCGAATATTTTTTGCCGCCGGTTTTATCACCAATGCCTTAACATGCTCTGCCAATAAAATATTACTACCGCCACTCAGCACGCGTAGGGGAAGGTTTAATTCGCGCGCCGATTGTTGTAATTCGATTAGAGAATCGAGCGATGTGTAATGCGCAAACGCCGCTGCTCGGCCAGACAGGCCAAGTGTGTTTGCACGGGTTAAATCAACTTGATGCTGAATGTTCACCGTCATCTATAAATTACCGCAACTGCGTGCGCGGTTGGCGAACGACAGATATTGCCGAGGCAAACAAATAACACCCGAATCATGCGTTCGGTTTATCGCTATGCAGGTGAGTTGCCGCATTGGCTTTATCCAGTTTTTCTTCTTCCGACATACGGCGCGCTTCACCTTCTAACATGACTGGAACGCCGTCTTTGATCGGAAAAGCCAAACCGTCAAAGGTACACAATAGTTCTTGGGCTTCACGCTCGTATTTCAACTTACCTTTGCATTGTGGGCAAACCAACATGCTTAATAACTGCTTATCCATAGTCCATCCTCTTACATTCTGGCGCGATAGTCAGTGCATGACTGTAGCGCTCGAAATTTTTGTTAATAGCGCATCCAACTTAGCTTTTGCAGCCTCGGTTGGTTGTGCGCTTACCTGTAAATACCAGTGATTCTCATGCTTAAACGCTGCGCATTTAACCCAATCTTTCTCCGTCATGATAACCGCTTTATCATCATTCCAACGCAGATCTGTAGCCGTAAATTGATAATGATCTGGATATGCGTGCTCAAGGGGGTCGTAGTGTAAAGCACGCAGGGTGGTAAAAAAACGCTGCGGATTACCAATCCCCGCTACGGCGTGAACTTGCTGCCCAGCAAAAAAATCCAAGGGCACGCTGCGCCCTGTCGTACCTTCAATTAAGGCCGTCGGTTTAACAAAAAAATCCTTACCATTAACGATATGCAAGTCAGCCGTCTGTAAGCGAGAAATAGGCTCGCGCAGAGGGCCAATTGGCAAACGCCAACCATTGCCAAAACCGCGCGTCACATCACTCACTATAATTTCAGCGGCGCGCTTCATGGCGTAATGTTGTAAGCCGTCGTCGCTAAAAATGATATCCACTTTAGCGTCAAGAGCAGCGACGGCACGACTGCGCTTAGGATCAACCACGACAGGGCATTGTAAGCGCTGCTGCAAGAGTTTTGGTTCGTCACCACATTGAGCAACCGCCGTGCTGTCGCTAACCAATAATGGATACGTATCGGAATGCCCACCATAGCCACGCGATACCACCGCAGGACGTAACCCTAAGGAGCGTGCGCGCTCAACCAGATAGGTGATTAAAGGTGTCTTACCTGTACCACCGACGGCAATATTACCAATGACAATAACAGGGGTGAGATCGGCTTTTTGTCGCCGAAAAGGCGCTAAAAACAGTGAACGCAGCGAACTTATCACCACGAATATCAGCCAAAGTGGCAGTAACCAATAATTACCAGCGGCACGCGCATACCAATTGTGCTCGATGCACTTTGCTAGGCGAGCACCCAGCGTGCGATCAGTAAAATGATTCAGCTCGGTCATTACAGCTCGCTGAATTGCAATTGATGCAACTGAGCATAAGCGCCGTTTTGTTTTATCAAATCGGCATGTGAACCTTGCTCAACGACATGGCCATTGTCAATCACCACGATGCGATCAACGTTTTCAATGGTGCTGAGGCGATGAGCAATAACTAAGGTGGTTCTGCCCTTCATCACTTCTTCCATTGCGGCCTGAATATGACGTTCGGATTCGGTATCGAGCGCTGACGTAGCTTCATCTAAAATCAGGATTGGGGCATTTTTTAAAATAGCGCGCGCAATCGCAATACGCTGACGTTGACCACCCGATAACATAACGCCGTTTTCACCCACCTGTGTGGCATAGCCTTCAGGAAGTTTTTGAATAAACTCATCGGCATGGGCAGCTTTAGCCGCGGCAAGAACTTCTTCGTCGGTCTTATCTTGTAGACAGCCGTAGGCGATATTGTCGCGAATAGAACTATTGAACAGGGTTACCTGCTGACTCACGATGGCAATTTGATCGCGCAGACTATCCAACGTCAAACTTTGAATATCGTGCCCGTCGATCAAAATTTCGCCGCCACTGGCTTCGTAAAAACGCGGTAGTAGATTGACCAATGTCGTTTTACCACTGCCGGAGCGGCCAACAAAGGCCACGGATGTGCCTGCAGGAATCTCTAAATCAACGCCCTTCACTGCTTCGTCAGCGGCGTTGTCGTAACGAAAACGCGTGTGTTTGAAAGATACAACGCCTTTGGCGCGCGGCAGTGCTTCTGTTCCTGTGTCTTTTTCGATATCGGCATCTAATACCAAGAAAATAGACTCGGCAGCAGTTAGACCTTTTTGAATGACCGAGTTGATATCGGTTAATGCGCGGATAGGCTTAGCGATTAACGAAGCGGCCGTAATAAACTGCAGAAATGCTTCTGCTGTCATGCTACCAGCGGCTACGCGTTGAAACATCAAATACACCATCACCCCCAAGCCAAGAGCAATGACTTGCTGAGTAACCGGTACGCTAACGGCGTTCGTTAACTCAAATTTCATTACTTGGCGGCGATTATTGTCGCTGGCTTTAGCGAAGCGCCCTTCTTCGTATTCGGTTGCACCGTATGTCCGCACCTCACGGTAACCACTGATCGACTCGTTGGTAATCTGCGTGACCTCACCAACTGATTTCTGAATACGACGGCTATAACGACGGAAGAACTTGCTTGCCAGTGATACCAATAATCCCATTACCGGGACGATAACTAAAAAGATCGCCGTTAAGGTGTAGTCAAGCCAAATCAAATAGCCCATCAACAAAACAACAGTTGCACCTTCCTGGACAACGGTCGTCAACGCCCGTGTTGATGCGCCATTAACTTGTTCGACATCGAAGATAACCCGAGAAATAAGACGCCCAGTTGATTCACCATCGTAATAACGACTGGGCAAGCGCAGCATTCTGCCAAATAATTCGGTGCGCAACGCATGCACCACTTCACGACCAACAATGGCGGTAAAATACTTGCCCAAGAAGGTACCGATACCTCGGTACAAATAAACACCCATCAACGCGGCAACAAGAAAGATGATATTACTTTGCGTAGGCGCTACCAGTGTTTGCTGCACAACACCCATCAAGTGTGCCAGTGCTGGCGCTGAAGATGCGAACATTAAGAAGCCGAGAATACTCACGGCGAAAACAAAGCGATGAGGCCAGACGTAAGTCAGAAGGCGTCGGTAAAGACGCCCAGCCGTATGTTCTTGCGACATGAATTACTCAGATTTTACGGGTTGACGGGTAGTAATGCTGAGATTAACAAGACCCAGCTGACCTGCGGCATCCATGGCACGAACAACCGCTTCATGCGGCGTTTTAGCATCGGCAGTCAATACCACGGGAGCCGTTTCGCGACCATTTAAGCTGGTCGTTAATGCTCGCTTTAACGTATCGAGTTGGTTATTCACTAAACCTTGGCCATTCACTGAATACTCACCCGTGGCAGTGATCAAAATATCCAAGGATTCTGGCGGTTGTTCTGCTGCTTCAGCACTCGCCTCTGGTAAATCAATGTTCAAATGCTGCTCTTTGGTGAAGGTAGTCGAAACCATAAAAAAGATCAGCAAGAGAAAAACGATATCAATCAGAGGGGTAAGGTTAACCTCTACCTGTTCACGGCTTTGGCGTTTAAAGTTCACGCACGAGACTCCTGAAACTCGACCGAATCAGAAACTTCGCGCTCACCGTGCAACACATCAACTAATTTAATGGCTTCTTGCTCCATGAAAACGACGATGTCATCAACGCGACGCAGAAGAATACGATGACAAATCAACGCCGGAATGGCGACAGCAAGGCCGGCTGCCGTTGTAATAAGCGCTTCGGAAATGCCACCGGCCAATACGTTAGCTTGGCCAGTACCTTGAATCATAATATCTGAGAACACTTGGATCATACCGAATACAGTACCCAGCAACCCCATCAAGGGTGTCACAGCAGCAATCGTACCCAGTGCATTTAGATAGCGCTCCATCTCATGAATTTCATGGGAGGCAACTTCTTCAATGCTTTCTTTCATGATCTGACGACCATTGCGCGCATTCATCAAGCCTGCCGCCAATACCCGACCAAGTGGACTGGATTCGCGCAGCTCTTTAATGCGATTCACATCTAACTGCTTATTCTTCATCCATCCCCATACTTGGAATAATAAATCCGCAGGGGCTATTTGTGTTGCACGTAAAGTCCAAAACCGTTCAACGGATATGGCTAACGCCAAGATGGAAGCGATAATAATCGGCACCATCATCCAACCACCGCTCTGGATGATCTCCAGCATATCTAGCTACTCCTGCCAGTTATTTTGGGCCGTACTCTAGCACAAGGCGGCCGAGGGACAAGCCCTTCTATTGCGTATGGCCAGATTTAACAAAGCAAATTTACGGCTGCCGCCATAGAAATTGCCAGCCATCACGGGCACCACGGCGACTACCGTCGGCGCTCATCTGCCAACGCCCGCGCTCGTCAGTACGAACAATATTGATACCCCGCTCCATCAATCGTTCCAACACCTCTTGATGAGGATGCCCAAAACGACTTTGAAAACCCGCACTAATCCAAGCCTCCGAAGGCCGAACCGTGTCCAACCATAAAGCGGCTGAACTGGTGCGACTGCCATGATGGCCAACAATCAAAACATCCGACTTTAGTTCATCGCCATAAGTTTGAACCAGCCACTGTTCAACATTTTGGCTAGCATCACCGGAAATCATAACTCGCTGCCCATGCCATATAACCTGAACCACACAGCTGGCATCATTATCCTTTCCCCTTAGCTCATTTGGGATTGGAAAAAAACGCATCGCCAAATCAGTAGAATAAACCCGCCAATAATCATCACAATGACAAGACGAGGCTTGGCGTAGAATACGCTTTAATCCAGTATACGCACTTGAGTCAAGCGATAATGTTTGGCCTAGATGTATCGTTTTTATCGACACTGGGCCGGTCAAAATACCTTGAAGACCACCGGCATGATCAAGATCAGAGTGACTAATTATAAGCGCAGATATTTCATCAACACCGCGCCGTAATAGATCAGGAAGTAAAATCGCTTCGCCAGCGCTGAAGGTTGTGGAAAATGCAGGGCCAGTATCAAACACCAGTGCCTTGCCATGACTGGTAACGTAAACACTCTGCCCTTGCCCGACATCCAACATGGCGAATACATCCGGCCCCGGTTTGCTTCCGCACAGTAGCAAAAACACGTTCACGCTGAACAAACCCATCACTAAGATAAAATTACCACTCAAGCGCAATAACACTAAAAATATCAGCCACAAGACTAATGGAATAGGCTCTAGCCACCACACAGCCGCACTCGGTTCAGGCTCCATCAAAGCCAAACCATACCAATAGCCATCGCCTATTTGTGCCAACACCTCGTTAACCCAACCCCAACGAGTGACCAACGCCAATAAACTTAACGGAAGCAAGGCGAGGGTTAACACTGGAATTGCAATCAAATTAATCAAACAGTGAGTTAGGCTTACTGGTTGACCAAATGTCAGTGCTATCGGTAGGCAGGTACAAAATACCACCCACTGTGGCAATGTTAGCGCCTCAAACCAAGAGGTTTTTCGACCCGAGAAAAAAATCAACAAGGCACCAACGGCGCTAAATGAAAACCAAAAGCCCACTTGGGTGACGACCAGAGGATTGGCAAGCAAAATCAATAAAAGTGCGACTAATAACGGATATAAAGGCCTACTGCGGTAGCCAAACTGCAAAATGAGCACAGCAATGACCACCATCAGCCAAGACCGTTGCAACGAAACGCCAAATCCCGCCAACCAAGCATACCCTCCAGAAACGACAATAGCCGCGAGCGCAGGCAAACCAACCGAAAACCCCACACTACGACCGCGAACAAGAACAATAAGACGAAGTATGGTATTGGCAACCAGTGTTGCAATGACCGCCACTAAGCCGACGTGCAAACCACTCACAACGAGTAAGTGCAAGGTGCCTGTGTTACGCGCTAAGCGCCATTGCTCGGCAGAGAAGGCATCTTTTTCGCCCAATACCAAGCCAGCGATCCAAGGCCAAGCACCTGAAGGCATGTTATTCGCGAGCTGCTCTACCCAAAGATTGCGCCGCATCGCTGGTGATTGTTGTTGTACATCAACGGGCACAGTATCAATCGCCTTAATGTAGCCACTGGCGTCAATACTTTGGATTAGCAAATAGGCTTCATAATCAAACGGTAGGCCGTTAGCAAACGAACGGGGTGAGCGCAGCCTAACCCTTGCTTGAATACACTGGCCAAGCGACAATTTCTGTTTAGGATAATATTCACTAAGGCTGACGTAACGCAGAGCATACGGAGACTCGATAACGTGTAATAACAGCTTTTGCTTAGCGACAACCGTTTCGCCTTTACGCATCACTAGCTGTTGATCCAACACTTGATCAATACAGCCATAAAGCGTGATATCAGACCCATTTGCGCTCATTGGCAGTCGATGTTCAAGTTGCTGCGATAGCCAAGTGGCGCTGCAAATACTACCTAACGACAATAAAACCAATACGGCGCAAATGCGCCCATAGACTATGCTCATCCTTATCCGCAACGCTGGGTTGCACTGCGACTTAAACCTTAGGTTAAAAAGAGACCAAGCTATCCATACCGCCAAGGCACAACTGCTAAGTAGCCACAAATACACTAAGTGGTGTGGCGCTCGCAAAACCCCCAATATAAGGCCTGCAATCATAAAGAGAATGATGAGATACATTGCCACTCCTTGGCGATACCGGCATAATCAGCGCGCGATTTTCCAGCGGCGATAGGCATGCCTAAAAAATTTTTACAGAAGCTGTTCCCCTCGCCTGAGCAAGTTAGGGGGAATCCGTCGCTAAAATTCCTAGCGCCGTTGTTTAGCAAACCCAATCTGTGGCATATCAACCGGCGCGCTGTAGCGCGTGCATTTTTAATTGGTCTATTTACGGCCTTTTTACCACTCCCTTTCCAAATGGGCATCGCCGCTTTTTTCGCTTTTTATGTCAACGCAAACCTACCCATATCGGTAGGACTGGTTTGGATAAGTAATCCTATCACCATCCCGCCTATTTTTTATGGCACCTATCTTCTTGGTACATTTATGCTGGGCACGCCTGCCGGCGATTTCAATATTGAGCTATCGCTCGACTGGGTTCTAAACGAATTCAATGCCATCTGGATGCCACTGTTCGTTGGCTCCCTCACGGTTGGAATCATCTTGGCTGTTAGTGGCTATTTGTCCATTCAGCTCGCTTGGCGTATGCATGTCGCCAGTAACTGGAAAAAACGCAAACTCAACCGCGAGCGCCGAAAAAACAGCAACACACCGCCACCCCCACAGATATAAAATAATGATCAAAAAAAAGCCACTGTCTTTGCCGTGGCTTAGTTCTATCTTCGTATTCAGCTAACCTCATAGCTCATAGTTTGTGTAGCTGCTTATCCAACAACCGAAAGCATCGCTGCATTCGCCCTGCCAACTCGATATCATGCGTTACTGTTACAAAAGCAGTATCAACCGAAGCTCTTAGTTCATCCATCACAAGTTCAACCTGCTTAGCCGTCTCTTGATCAAGATTCCCGGTTGGTTCATCAAGCAATACCAATTTGGGTTTATTAACCAATGCACGAGCAATAGCGGTACGTTGACGCTCGCCACCCGATAACTCTGCTGGCTTATGCGATCCGCGTGGCGCTAATCCTAGCTGTGCTAGGCATTCCTCTGCTCGCTTTTTAGCATCGCTGCAAGCTACCCCGGCAATCAACTGCGGCAACATCACATTTTCTAATGCCGTAAACTCAGGCAATAAATGATGAAATTGATACACAAAACCAATATCACGATTACGCAGCTGAGTTCGTTGTTTATCGTTTAAGTCGTTCAGTTTATGGCCTGCAATTTCGATATCACCCGCATCCACGGAATCAAGCCCGCCAAGCGCATTGAGCAATGACGTTTTACCGCTACCTGAAGCACCAACAATGGCAATGGATTCACCAGCGTATAAATCAAGATCAACGTTTTCCCAAACGGTAACGTGCTGAGGACCCGAGGTGTAGGTTTTGCGCAATCCACGCGCTGCGAGAACGATGGAAGAATTACTCATAGCGTAGGGCCTCCGCAGGCTGCACACGGGATGCGCGGTAAGATGGATACAAGGTAGCAAAGAAGCTCAACAACAAAGAAGCTGAGGTGACAATGGCGACATCTAACCACTGCAACTGCGACGGCAAATAAGAGATGAAGTAGACCTCTGCACTTAAAATTTGAAAATTAAACGTGTGTTCCACCCAAGCAACGATATCAGCAATGGTCCAGGCACCAATAATTCCGAGTACAGTTCCCAAAATCACACCCACTATGCCGATGGAAAGACCCTGCACCATAAAGATCCCCATGATAGTTGAGGGCTTGGCTCCCATCGTTCGCAAAATAGCAATATCAGCTTGTTTATCCGTTACCACCATAACGAGTGTGGAAATAATATTAAACGCAGCCACCGCAACAATGATGAGCAACAACAAACCAATCATGGTTTTTTCTAATTTGATCGCTTGAAACAGATTGCCGTGGGTACGTGTCCAATCACTACCGCTGAAGTAACCATCCAACTCATTCACGATTTCCCAGATACCCTGCGGTGCATCAAACAAGTTATTAAAGCGAATACGTAAGGCTTGGGCTTGGGCATCTAAACGCCCTAGACGACGAGCATCTTCCAAATTGATAACAGCTAAGCTGGCATCTAATTCTGCGCCAACGGAAAATATGCCAGTAACCGTTAAGCGCTTAATGCGCGGGAGAACGCCTGCAGGCGACAACGTGGCTTCAGGAAGCATCAAGGTGATTTTATCGCCGACAATGACATTCAAATGTTGAGCGAGCAATTCACCGAGTACAACACCGTATGAGCCCGGCTGCAGGCTTTCGAGCGTGCCGTCGGTAATATGATCAGGAAGAATTGATACGCGGGATTCAACCGCCGGATCAATGCCAGTAATCATCACTCCCTGCACTCGCCCGCCGTAACCCAACATACCTTGTAGACGCGTTATCGGCGCAGCCGCTGCAACGCTGGGAAATCCTTCAACACGAGTGGCCAACACTTGCCAGTCGTCAACACCACCGCGCTCGTAGAGCACAGCATGTGGCACCATACCTAAAATACGTTCACGCAATTCATGGTCAAAACCATTCATGACTGACAACACTAAGATGAGTACTGCGACGCCTAAAGTCATTCCAATCATGGACGATAGAGAAATGAATGATATGAAATGATTACGGCGTTTTGCGGACAAATAGCGCAAACCAATCCATAGGGGTAAAGACGATGAGAGACGTGCCATAAATAAGACTGCATGGTGGCGAAAATAGGACGCCATATTGCCCGACTACAGCCCAATAATCGACACTTAGGTCCAAGTAACACAACAAAAAATGGAGATTCCCGCAACCACACCCAAGCGGCTTGGTTACACAGCGCTACCAATTTCGTGTATGCGATTGCACGATAGGCACAAATGGCCACACACTTGTGTCGCATTGCTCCTTGTGATTCAGACTGATTTCACTAGGATTGTAAGAACCAGCCAGGGGATCTCGCCATGAAAACATCAGCTACCATTTGCTTCTCTATTCTTACCGCTGTCGGCTTCCATGCCGCACAAGCCGAAATTGTTGAGATTCCGCCAGAAGAGATGACAGAGGAGTACATAAAAGACACCACTGTGATCGTTAGGAAAAAAGCACCCGTACCTGCTAATGAAAAACGTACACTTATTCGTGTATCTCCCTTAGAAGACAATTTCTCAGAAGGACAAACTCTCAATAGTGAAATAGATTCGTTTGCCCTTATCGAGCAGCAACAAAATCTAACCATTACGGATCAACAAGCCAATGATCTAAATGCCCGAGAGTCTTATAATTTTGCTACGCCGAACATGGATCCGAATAAGCTGGCACGGGAGGATAGTCTGCGGACCGTATTGGGATTACCCGATGGAGTACCGATTGACTACAGCACATTACAATTCCCGACGGGCACTACATTGAATCCAGAAACCGGCATTGGCTCGACCTCCGGCGCCCAAGGATTCCAATTGCAAATTCCAAATGCCAATGGCATTTCTACTCAATCCTTCACTACACCCAATGGAGAATTTGGTGTTAATGTGACGCCTGAAGGCATTACATTCCAAATGAACACGCCAAGAAATTAAGTCAAACATCACGTCTGATACCATGAGTCTGAAGAACACGGTTAAAAAACAACCCATAAAGTCAATGAATGATTGTTTTCTAAGTAATTCGTAAAGAAAACATACAAATATGGTTATCTGTCTATAACTGGGGTAGGGTGAGTGCATTATAAGAACAAAAGAGTCGATTGTGTTATGCAGTTCTCTACATTTTCTCCAGCAAAATTAAAAGCCACTCCATCAGTGCAAATGATTGATGGCTACAAGGTTCAGTTTCTTGCTTTTGCAAGCCTAGGCAACATGCACAAAGCACCGGTTATGTTTTTAGGCGGTGCATTCCAAAGCTTCACTTCATTTAGAAATGAAATCGAACAGATCATCACCACCCACCCAGTTATTTTGGCTGACTTCCCATCGCAAGGCAGCAACGATCAGTTGGCGCCTAATCTTGAGATGGAAGATTTTGCCGATCTGATTGCGAGCTTTCTTAATACCCAAGGGGTGGCACAAGTTAAGCTTATGGGGGTGAGTTATGGTTCCGCCATGGCTACCCTGTTCGCCGCCGCCTACCCCAACATGATTGAACGCTTACTCATCTCAGGCATTACTTGCTTCCGTCGTGGGAGCTTAATCACCTTACTGGAAGACTCTTTAAGCTTGCTTGAAGCTGGTGATATGAATGCCTTCGCAACCACAGCCGTGTGTAACCTGATCAACCACAACCACTTAGAAGAAACCGCGATTGGAGCAACCTATCGTCGTCTTTTATTCCGCCAGATCGCTCGTTTAGACGACAACGAGCGTCAGCGTTATGCGCAAAACACTCGTCGTTTGTTACGTTTCAGTGGCTTTAAGTCTTTCCCAACGTGCACAACATTGATCGCAACCGGTGAATACGACAACTTCACTCTACCGCAAGAAAATGCGGCGGTGGCACGCCAGTGTGTTAACGGCACGTTTGCGCTTATCCGCAATGCCGATCATTTAGCCCAGTTCGAACAAAAACAGTCTTCTATGGAGCTGGTTCATCGCTTTATGTGTGGTGATGATTTGCACGGTATCAACGGCATCGATATATATGATCCGCAGGCCTATGATCACGGAAACCAACGACTTCAAAGGCGTCATCGTCCACTAGAGCAAGCTTATCGCTTAATTAATCGCTCAACGGGTAAAGAGCATCTTGTTCGTATCAAGAACCTTAACTTTAGCGGTTGTGAGCTGGAGCAAATCCATGTGGATTTAGCCTTATCAGAATCTGACGATAAGCTTTACCTAAAGATCCCTGAAACCGGTACTGAGTATCACATACGTATACTAGGCCGTGAAAAGAAAACTCTGCGCTGCTTGTTAATTCAGCGCGATCTAAAAGAAGCGGATAAGTTATTGAAGTATTTGACCGAACACCTCCTGATGGTGCGCGAGATCCCTGCCGGGGAAGTGGCGGAAAAGCTCGCATAAGACAGCTCTTCAATGAGCATAAAAAAACCGCCGATGGCGGTTTTTTTATGTCTAGCTAAAAAGCATTTCTAAGGTATTCGTTTAAAAGGCGGTAGCGAATCCAACAGTAATTTACCGTAACGATGAGAAAGTAAACGCTTATCTAATATACTAATTCTTCCTCGATCATCCTCTTTACGAATCAAACGTCCACACGCTTGAATTAAGCGAATTGATGCCGCCGGTAGCGTTAATTCCATAAATGGATTTCGCCCATGACTTTCTAACCATTCGCTCGTTGCCGCTTGTATTGGATCATTGGGAACTGCAAATGGAATTTTCGCAATAACAACATGCGTCACATAATCACCCGGCAAATCGACACCTTCAGCAAAACTGGCTAAACCGAAAATAATACTGCCTTTGCCATCATCAATTTTTGCTTTATGACGACGTACGATTTCTGCCTTGGGTAAAAAGCCTTGACATAATAACTGGTCGTACCAGTCTCGAAGAAAACAATCCCGAGTTGCCTCCAACTGTAATCGTGAAGAAAACAACACTAAGGTTCCTACCTCTAAATTAATATTTTCTTTCAGCCAATCTTGAACATCATTTTGAAACTGCTCACTTTTAGGATCAGACTTCAACTGTACTGCTTCTATTTCGCCTAACTCTGGGTAGTTAAATGGACTGGCCACACGTTGGTAATTAGCCCAATCTGGTAAGCCAGATTCCCAACGTAAATTATTAAAACTATTTAATGCGGTTAAAGTTGCAGAGGTAACCACGGCCCCGTAGCATCTATACCATAAATTCTTGCGCAACTGATCCGCTACTGCAATTGGTGATGCACTCATCACAATATCCCAATCTTCACCAAAGGGCGTTTTACTTAACCAACGCGCTATAGGTAGTTGCCCTTCTTCCTCTTCGGCACTAAGCCAAGAAAGTGCCTCAGACAACTGCTCTGCACGAGCAAACATCATTCCCATCGGGGCCTGCCAAGACTCAGCAATATCACGACCGAATTCGCTTTCTTCCTTAGGGTCGAGTGATTTTTGTAGGGCGTCGTTAAGCTTATCTAAACATAGCAATAAAGGCTGCAACGGCCCTTTTAAATTTGTTAATAATCCTCGCAAGGTTTCTGGGGTACGACCAAATTCAAAGCGTAGTCTGTCTTGATCGCCAATCATATCCATAGCCAGCGGCCAAATTAAACTTATATTCTGGCTCAACTCTTGTATTTGCGCTGGGGCTTCGCGCAGAGAATGCATCATAGAAATAGGAATACCGGCAACAGCAATGAATTGCTCAAGTGCTTTCTCAAGTTGTTTTAACCACTGCCGCTGCGATCGAATGCCCATATCCAAACGAAAATGATTTAACGCTTTAGCCGCTAAGTGATGGCCTTCATCAAAGATATAAATGGTTTTATCTGGCGCTGGTAAAACCACCCCTCCACCTAGGGATAAATCGGACAAAACTAAATCGTGGTTAGCAACAATAACATCCGCTTCATCCATAGCGTTACGCGCTTTGTAAAAAGCACAATTCTGAAAATGAGGACAACGGCGGTTAGAACACTCCCTATGTGTAGCCGTTAGATGACTCCATTGGCTATTTTCAATTTCGTCTTTCCAGCGATCTCTATCGCCATCCCAATCGCCACGACCATAAGACACGAGCATGGATTCATAAAGATCTTTATCTTTTTCTTCTGGTGTTTGTTCAAATAAATCAATCGTCGCCAACATGCCAGACAAGTGCTGTAACGCTTTATCCAGCTTAACGATGCATAAGTAACGACCGCGCCCTTTCGCCAAGGCAAAATTAAACGGCATCGATAGCTGCTTTTTGAGCGCCGGTAAATCTTTATCTAATATTTGTTCTTGCAATGCCACGGTGGCGGTAGAAATGAGTAACTTTTTTTCCCGTTCAATTGCAATAGGAAGAGCGGCCAATATATACGCGAGTGTTTTGCCCGTACCGGTTCCTGCTTCAATAACGGCAATGCCAGCATCGTTATCACGAGCGCCTTTTTCATCTTCATGAATACTGCCTAACGATTTAGCAATTTCGGCAATCATTACTCGCTGGCCATATCTTGGACGTAAATCTAAGGCAAGAATGCACTCGCGATATAAGGATTGAATACGCTCTTTCGTTTCTTTACCTAACATCCGATAAGGCCTGCCATCCACGACTGCGACGAATATTCAACGGCCAGCCGTCTACATCCAGTAACAAACCATTTGCTGTAATTTCTTTAAGATAAACTCCGCGCACGATCAAATCACCTTCACTCCAATCTCTCCCATTCATAGTGACACTGCGATTTGCTGGAATCGAGCTGTAGAGATGACCGCTGATTTCTAATGTTGGTAGTCGCTGCAATACTTCAATGGGTGGTAATGATCGAGGTTTTTCACCAACATTATCCGCTAATCCAGAAACACGAACCGTATCAGGCTCTTTCTGCGTTGCTAAAATCACCGCATTAGGAGCTGGCAATTCAACGTCTGCAGAAGTTTCGACGCTCAACGCCTCCTCGTTTTGAACCATTAACGACTGCTCTATTGGCGCTATAGATGTTGGAGTTAGGTCCACTTCGCTAGTGACTTCATTATTGTTAACTGGTGCGGAACCGTAGCGCGGAAATACCCACCAAAATACTATAATTGCTAATACAATTCCGGCTAACAACGCTGTCAGCATCCATGGCAGAGACGGCCCGGCAAATATGTTTTTAGCGACAATCGGCACATACGGAGCACCAACATTGTCTACGTTTTCTCGCTGCCGTTCGGCTTCGGATTTGTTTAGCGCGTCCAATATGTATGACATGCTTATTGCGTCCCCCGCTGCATATACAACAAAGTTTTTGGCCCTATGATGCGATCAGGCTTCAAGCCTTCACCTTGTTGAAAATTACCGACAGCTTCTGCCAATATTGGATCATAGTAATCGTCATCCATAATCACTGCTTTGCCACCCGGCCCAATACTTTGCCACTCTTGATTCCAAGTTACCCCTAGCCGCTGACGTACCCAGCTAACAATTCCCGAACCTTGCCCTGGACGAACCAAGCCGCTGTATCCATTCAAACGACGCCACAGTACAAGGGCCTCACCGCTATAGTCGATTACACTAGCATCAAGCAACATCCAGCCACGATTAAGACTACGCACCGCCGTTGGTTGTTGTAACGATCTTAACTCGAGCAAGCTCCAATCGACCCATAAACACTCATATCCGAGTACCGGCATTGCAGTACAAGTCTCGGCATTGATACCTTGAGACTGAGCAAGCATCTTAATAGGGTCAGTGGTTGGGCTAAACCCAGCAATAACATTATCAATAGTATCTCGCTGGTCATAAATGCCTGCCGCCAGACCCACTAAACCAAAAAGAAACACCAAAGTAACCAACGCTGTTTTCAATCGAAATGGCGATGGACGGCTCACCACCCTATTCTTTGGAGGCTCGCCGAGCACTTCATGCACGGCCTGATTTGCAATCGAGCGGGTAACAAGTGATTTACTAGAAGCGTATGCACCCAGCAAGCTGCGATCCGCCAAACTATTCATTAAACGCGGGACACCTCCACTGGCCTGCCAAATAACCTTTACCGCCGCAGCATTAAACAAAGATGCTGATTCTGGCTGCAGTACGCAACGAGCGCATTGCACTCTGTGATCCAAATATGCCCGACACTCAGGCAAAGATAATAAATTCAAATGATAACGTGCGGTAATACGCTGATTTAATTGGCGTAAATCATGACGCTGTAAAATATCACGTAACTCCGGCTGGCCAACCAGAATCAGGGTTAATAGTTTTTCTTTATCGGTTTCAAGATTGGTCAGCAATCTCACTTGCTCTAACAGTGAGGCAGGCATGCATTGAGCTTCATCAATAACACAAATAACGCGATCACGTTTGCCATAGCAACAAAGTAAAGCCTGGTTGAGAATGGCATATAAGGATTTGAGCGTAGCATCCTCAGGATACTCAACCGCCAATTCATCACACAGGCTTTGTAGCAATTCAAGTGGTGATAATTGTGGATTAAAGATGTAGGCCAGATGCGTATGTTCTGGTAACTGTTTCATGAAAGCGCGGCACAAGGTCGTCTTGCCCACCCCGACTTCGCCCGTTAAGCAAATCAAACCACCATGCCCAGTATGGGCATAACTGAGGTGCGCCAAGGCTTCCTGATGCCCTTGCGATGGGAATAAGAATTCTGGATCTGGGGCAATCGTAAAAGGAAGCCGCTGAAAACCAAAGTACTCGAGGTACATGCCGTATCCGTGGAAATATTTTGAACGCGTATGATAGCGGATTTTGGATAAAATCGCAGGCGTTACCCTTGTGCTAAATACGCGAATTAAGCTAGGGCACTACCCTACCATGGCAGGCTAATACCTAAGGTGACTTCTGCATCGCGTGCGTAATGAATGCGGCGATCATCAGAAACGACATCTAACTGGAAATAACGATTATGCACATGTAGACCGAGTTGATTGCTACTGTAAACCGAGACGCCCAAATTAACATTATCGACTGACCAGTATTTGGCTAAACTCAAACGTTCATAACGACCATGCATAGTGCCAGCGAGCGACAATCCTAATGGTTGATAGGTCAGTCTTGCCTTACTATTGACGGGAATTGTCGTGATCAATTTCTCCTGCCCAGAGAGTCCAGAGGCCGAGCTGCTACTAGAGCAAACAGTTTCATCCACATGACCAAGATTGACACACCCTTTGTTAAAGGCGGCATCTTCGAATGTCCAACGATTAAGTAGATCATTCAATTCATAGCTCACAACCCACTGATCATTAAATTGCCATTCACCGGCAATAGACAAACTTAATCCAGCACCTTCCGGTACATTGGCTTCATAGTTGAGAATCTTGTCTTCATCAAAATATGAATCGAGTTCTATTGAAACATTACGCCCCGTACCATCAAATGATACTCCATTTAATTGGCCAAACTGAAAATGACCAACTTTATAAACAGCCAGCTTAGGTGTTATTTGCCAGCGCTTACCCTCAAAATGATAGCCAAAACGCAATCCTTGAGCCTCCAGAACTTTGGCGCTTAGCTCAATCTGATCACGTGTTGTACGCTGATTACCCTGATCCAAATCACGATACCAAGCCGCGGTATCAGGACTAAAGGTTAAATAGTAATACCTACGCGTTTCTTGTTCTAATATCCAACCATTAACATCAATCCCAACCACAGCAGACGCATTGGCATAGGCATAGTCGCCCTTTTGGTAGGCGCTATCCCAACCGTCGATCATATCGCTAATAGGTACAGGTTCTGAGCTAGCTTCTATATCCAAGTAACTGTATAAGCGGCCATCGGCGTTAGCGATTGAACTCAGACATAAAAGAAGTACAACAACAATATAATTAATTGCTTTCACCCAACATGATCCAACTCCCGTCAACGTAACGAACGATATAAACACCAGGACGTTCTTCACGAATCGTCGCCATCAACGAACCGCGATAGCGCAAATAGGCTACGGCCTCACAATCATCGCCAGCAACCAATTCATCACGATTGTATACACCACAAGCAAAGTTAGTATCACCGTCACTATATTCGACACGAGAAGTCGACAATAATCCAATTGATTCAGTAGCACCAAACAAGGTTACTCCACTTCTTAGTACTACCAGTGAGCCTACTTCAATATTTATATTCGAAGTTTCTGAATACTCAACAAGATAAGAAATGTTAAAACTCTGAGAATTCGCACCTGCCGGTATATTTGACAAAATATAATCGTAGTTGTAACCAAAAACTGTGGTTAATTCAAAGTAATTTTTAACTTTACGTATTAATGAAGAATCAAAAATAGTAGGAGTCAGCTCTCGATTATCAATATCGGTAACATAATTCGCTGTCGCCGTTAAATATAAAGCGCCAATTCCAAGCTGGTAGGTATTTTCTAGCACCCCGTCAAAAGCGACCTCAACGCCTTCTTCAAAAGGAACAAGTAAGCCTTCACCATCGGTCGGCAGGGTAATTTTATAACCACCTTGGGCAGCTACTTCGTGATAATCAAGTACGCCGCCCTCAAATTGCTGTTGCAAGAAATCATCCAGATTAGTGATCCCTCCTACTTTCGTAATAGAACTACATCCAAGTTCTTCGCGAGCGGTAATATCAGCGGTATCAGACATAGTACAAATCTGGATATTACTGGTATCTAAGTTGACGTTGTACGGAAACACTCTGTAGCGCTGGATACTCCCCCCCTCAATTGCAATATCGAGATACTCAGCGGTTTCAACAGTGTCATCCGATGTCGAATCGGTATTACCTGCGTCAGTAGTAACCTGCTCTGTCGAACGATAAAAAGTGGCTAATGCTGGGACATTTTCAACCAAATCACTTGCGGAGCGATTAATGAAAAAATTACTAAATTCTGGCCACTTAGAGTCCGCATAATAAACGCTCCCGTTCACTGTGGACGCCTCCATTATCAAGCTTGTGTAATTTTGCAGAGCAGATGTGCCGCCGGTACTATTGGTAATATCACCTAAATACTCACCACCGGATCGTAACCAAAATACTACCGCAGTAGGGTTGTAATGAAGCTCCAATGTGGAATTATATGGATCCGCCACTCCAAACAAACTACTTTCAAATAAAATCTCTACGTCATGGAGTTCGTCATTAATGGCAACATTCAATTTAACAGAGGGCCATGCGACATCGATGCCTCCGGGTTCATCTGTTGCTAAAGTGGGTGGAACTTGATAATGGCTATTATAAATCAAACGAAAATGCGGGCGTTCCTCGATGTCGATTGAATTAGTGGATGTATTAAATGTGACATTAGTAGCTTCCGTCGTTGCAGTAGCATCTAATGCCAAAAATCCTTCGGTATATATGTCAAAAGCCAGATAAGTAGTCACCGAATTTTCAATAATACTACCCGTATCTAAAGCATCATAAGACAGTGTTAATGTACCATTTATTGATACTGATTTTTCACTCGCCGAATACACTAAAGTACGGCCATTTGCCGTTGTTAAACTGGCACAAGCAGTCGAACTATTTAAACACTCAAGATAATAAGCAATACCATCGCGAACATCCTGCAACACTGCATCTAATTGCGGTGAAATTGCATTATAAACATCAGTGTAACCATCGTAGTAAAGCTCTAAAGTATCGGCATAACCGCCATCAATAAAACTCACTTCATCTGGGTTGTCACCTTTAAAGTTTAAAAAGCGCTTATTCAGATCAATAATAAATGTTTTTGATTTTTCTAAGCTAGTTTGCCACGACGCAAGAGATTCTGGCACATCAATTTCGACTGCCGTCAGTTCACCATCGATAAAGCTGGCAGCGCGATTGCGTAATAAAGTACTTGCGCGTGCAGCTTCATCTGGAATAAGGGCATTGACTGATTGCAAATAGGTAATATTTTCATCAATAATATCAGCTGCTGCTACCGTTAATTCATAAAGGGACACTTCACTACTGGATGTATTTTTCTGATAAATCTGTCCTTGATTCAGCAGGAACTCTTCAAGCACCAAATTTACGACTGCGTAGTAATCAATATCACGCTCAACAGCGAGCTTTTGCACAGCAGCTACATAACCACCGTACATTATCCCTTCTTCCAGCATTGAGCTTGCTAGAGATGTTTCAAACGCCAAGCTGGCAGGAGAAATCGGTGTCGATGAAATAATATCGCTAATACCAAACAATTCCGATACGTGTAAATTCGCTAACTCAATAGAGTATTCAGAATAAAAACCTGTTTTTTCAGTATCGCTAGTGTCATCGCCATTAGCATCAATATAAACAGTGGTCGCCAAAGAGCTGGCCAAATCGGTAATCCAATTGATATTTACACGCATAGCTGCAAGCGACTCACCTACAGCCGCACGAATTTGATAGCCGGTGTCTAGAGCCACATTACCTTTGTAAGCCACAGAGCCACAACCATCAACCAGTTCACATTTGTAACTAGTCCGTCCATCTTTATTTTCAGCAATCAAAATAAGCGGCGCACCGACATAAGAGGTTGCCAAATTGACTTGATAAAAACCCGTCGTAAGAGAGCTGGTGGTTTCCTGACCGGTAAAGCTAATATTTCCGTCTACATCAACCTCTGTCTCGGGCTGACCTTCATAATCCAAAGGCACTGCATGTACCTTAGATAAGCTGATATCACTGGCGCCAACATAGCCGGTCAAGTAGGTGTTGTCGTCAGCCTTACCACCTTTGGTCGAACTGGAATTACCACTACAGGCGGTTATAAGAGCGGCAGCAAGCGCCAGCAAGGTAACGTGTGAGATTGATTTCATATTATTTTTTTACTCATTATGACTGAGTTCATTGTAACTATGCTTAAGGCACAGAGTAGCGAATAGTATTCGGTTTACGACGATTTTACATAAAAAAACCCAGCAGTTGCTGGGTTTTTGTCTAAGAAAGTCAAGAGCCTTGCAAAATTACTGCGCAGCTTTGAACTTTAGACGGTACGCATGCAGCAATGGCTCAGTGTAACCACTCGGTTGCTCTTTACCTTTGAAGATCAAGTCTGACGCTGCTTGGAAGGCAATGCCGTCAAAACTTGGCGCCATTGCAATATAAGCTGGATCATTGGCATTCTGACCATCAACCACAACCGCCATACGCTTTAAACCATCTTCAACTTGCGCACGAGTACAGATGCCATGCTCTAACCAGTTAGCAATATGTTGAGAAGAAATACGCAGAGTCGCACGGTCTTCCATTAAACCTACGTTGTTGATATCAGGTACTTTTGAACAACCAACACCGGCATCCACCCAACGGACAACATAACCTAAGATACCTTGACAATTATTGTCGATTTCTTTCTGAACCTGCTCTGCAGTCAATGCAGCGGCTTGTTCAGCCGTCATCAATGGGATCGTCAGAATGTCATCGACAGATGCGTGCTGACGGCTCTTAAGTTCATTCTGAACCGCAAATACATCCACTAAGTGGTAGTGAATCACGTGCAAAGTAGCCGCTGTTGGTGATGGAACCCAAGCTGTGTTCGCACCCGCCTTAGGATGAACAATCTTCTGTTCCATCATTTGGCCCATTTCATCTGGAATTGGCCACATGCCTTTACCGATCTGCGAACGACCTTGCAGGCCAGTTTCTAAGCCCGTATCAACGTTCCAGTTTTCGTAGGCATTAATCCAAGTCTGTTGCTTCATCGTCGTCTTAGGTACAAACGGACCTGCTAACATTGACGTATGGATTTCGTCACCGGTACGATCCAAGAAACCCGTGTTGATGAATACAACACGGTTTTTTGCAGCACGGATACATTCTTTCAAGTTAACCGTAGTCCGACGCTCTTCATCCATAATGCCCATTTTCATGGTGAAGCGTGGCAAGTCTAGCGCATCTTCAATCCGGCCAAACAATTCGTTAGCAAATGCAACCTCTTCTGGGCCGTGCATTTTTGGCTTAACAATGTTTACAGAACCCACCGTTGAGTTTTGGAATGGCGCATTGCCTTTCAAATCGTGAATAGCGATCAAAGTAGTGATCATGCCATCCATGATGCCTTCTGGAATCTCACTGCCATCAGCAATCAAAATTGCGGGGTTAGTCATCAAATGACCAACATTACGGATGAACAGCATCGAACGACCTTTAAGCTTAACGGTTTCGCCGTTTAGGCCCATGTACTCGCGATCAGGGTTCATAGTGCGTGTGAAAGTCTGGCCGCCTTTGGTAACGTCTTCGGCCAAATCACCTTTCATCAAACCCAGCCAGTTGCCATATGTGACCACTTTATCGGCAGCATCAACAGCAGCAACCGAATCTTCACAATCCATAATGGTGGTCAGTGCAGCTTCCATTAAAATGTCTTTGATGCCAGCAGCATCAGTCGCGCCAACAGGGGTAGAAGCGTCTATTTGAATTTCGAAATGCAGGCCATTGTTCTTCAATAGGATTGACGTAGGGGCCGCCATCTCACCATTAAAGCCAACCAACTGAGATGCGTCTTTCAGGCCAGTCGTTGAGCCGTCGGCTAAGGTAACCACTAGCTTGCCCGCTTCAATCGCGTACTGAGTGCTATCAATATGATTACCAGAAGCTAATGGAGCTGCATCGTTCAAGAAGCCACGAGCATAAGCAATAACTTTATCACCGCGTACTTTGTTATAGCCTTTGCCTTTCTCAGCACCGTTTTCTTCAGAAATAACGTTCGTGCCGTAAAGTGCATCGTACAGTGAGCCCCAGCGTGCGTTAGCAGCGTTAAGAGCAAAACGCGCGTTCATAACTGGTACAACCAACTGAGGACCAGCCATTTGACCAATCTCTGGCTCTACGTTAGTCGTTTCGGCTTCAAATGCTGGTCCTTCAGGTAGCAAGTAACCGATTTCTTGCAAGAAGGCTTTGTATTCAGCGTGATTATGCGGCTGGCCTTTACGTTCTGTGTGGTAGGCGTCGATCTTAGCTTGAAGATCATCGCGTTTAGCAAGCAAGGCTTTGTTTTTCGGTGCTAATTCATTAACAAGCACATCGAACTCGGACCAGAATTTCTCTGCATCGATACCTGTGCCAGGAATTGCCTTGTCGTTTACGAAATCGTAAAGCTCACGAGCAACTTGAATACCACCCTTCTGAACGTAATCAGTCATTGTTTCGCCTCAATCAAGGGGCTCAGATTTCAACCGAGCCACAGACCAATGTCACCCACCTAAGAAGGTAGATAACGTGAAAATTTAAGGCTGCGGAGTATAGCGCAAGTCATTCCCGACTGCTAATGGCTCAAGGTCGCCATTATTCTCGATTTTTCTACCATGCCAGTACTAAATGCGCCACGCAATCAACACACTTATACAAAACATATACAAAATCAATTCGTATATGATACAAATAAAACTCAACTCAATCATGGAGATTGCATATGGCCTCTAAAAAGCACCCTAAAGTCCAGCTAGAAGCCCGCCGCACTCAACTACAAAAGGATATCAAAGCCTTTTTAGCGAACGGTGGGTGTATCGATCAGATTGAAACGGGCTTAAGTGGCGACAGAAGTGCCTCAAGTCACGCAATGCAAAGCCAACGGCCAAATACTCAAGTGCGGATTTATAGTCCAGTATCCTAGCGACCACCTAGACCTTCCTTGTGATCGAAAATAACAAAAAAGGGTCTCTACCTTGTGGTAGCGACCCTTTTTACTTAGAACTTTTGAGCAATTGACTAATTGACTTACAACAGACTTTCCCACGAGCCATCAATGTAACGAATAATCCAAATGCCATTTTCTTTGGCGATACGTCCGTAAACCACATCACGGAAGTTAAGATAAAAGATGGTATCGTCTAAATTACGAGTCTCACCATACTCGGCAACATTAGACGTCACGCAGCGGTCATAGTTACCCTCGTCGTCTAAAATATAGCGATAAGGCTCGAAACCTAATGGGTAATCTAAGTTGGCATAAGCGGTTAGTTCACTATCAAGGCTACTTGTGGTGCCATCATCCAGTGTTAGCGACACACCATCTTTGTATACCGCAATACTTCCATTCTCACCAAATGCCGATTCCGTATTGTAGTTAACCAAAAGGCGATCTAATTGCGTTCCCGCACCGAGATACACATCGCTTAAGCTCAATGACGAATAATCATGAGATAATGCTGCCGTTACATTCAGTGAATCCAGTGCTGGAGCGCTAATCAGTACATCAAGCAAAGTTCTTGGTTCGGTCGTCGATGTAAGTCCGTCATACTCAAGAAAAACTTCGCTAGTAAACCGCGCCGTCGTCAAGCCAAGTACTTCAGGATCATAAAGCTCCCCATCAAAGGAAACTTCATCTGTAGACAAAGGCGCTAGGGTCAAACAACCATTTTCGTCTGGGGCGTTTACTGGCCACTCAATAAAATATGCACCACGTCCCGGAATATCCAAACGAGCAAACACACCCACCTCCCAAAGATCATTAATCGCCTGTTGCACATCGCGCTTTGCATTAAGGCGCTGGCGGGGTTCACAACTGACGACACTCCATGTAGAACCGGTATTTTCCAGCAAACATTGTTCAAGATAGTGCGTAGGGATCAATTCTTCGATGTTGCCATCCCTATCAATGTCACTCGTGTCCGCGCGGTAAACCGTGGGATAAAAACGATAGCGATAAGAATCGGCTGACGGAACGTAGTAATCAAGATACTCGACATCATTACCATTCAAGGTTTCATTGCCTAATTTATAAGATGCAACCGCTGTTTCGATTTGTCCTTTCACATAAGTGGACGAAGCGGTTGGACTAAAGAAGCCGTTAAATGCTGCAAACTCAGTCTCACCATAGTAAGAGTCTGAATTTGCGCTACTGGCTGAAATAAACACTGTGGTGATATTTTGATCATTATTACCTTCATCGACAACAACATCCGAAATGCGGCCATTAAGAACAACGGTATCGATGTTGAAGTGCATATTCCCAAGGCCTTCAGGATCAGCAACACCGCGATAAAATAAGCGGAACGAGCCCGTTACTTCATTTTCGGCGTCGGTCGAAATTGCGGCGACATCGTAAAGGCTAAAATCAGACCAACGAATCTCATATCCTAAAATAGGATTTGCAATACTATCCGATGGTGCAGAGGCAGCCGTCGTGTAATAGATACGCACACCTGAACTGGACACTATGTCATTATTCGGATCGTTATTAACATAGGTGTTATCAACGATGAAACGTAAATCGCCTTCGTTGTAAGTACCACGAATCAATATATCAATGGCATTTGAGCTAGTTGGCGTTGTATCTGCATCCGTGGGATTTACATCCGCCACCCTGTAGCTCACCGTAATCGCACCGCCATTCAGCGTTAAGCTTGACGTTGCTGCGTCGTAGCTGGCATCGGTCAACCAAGTCCAGCTTGCATCAAGCGAAGGGCACGCACCATTTAAATAACAATCAATATAGAGTTCTTGTGTTTGACGAAAGGCCAAAACAATGGCGTCTAAATCATCCGCATGAGCGTCACCGATTGCTTTTAACTGATCAGCATAAGCATCCACTTCTGCTCTGTAGCCAGCCTCAAAAAAGGTCTCTTGATAGTCGCGCAAGACATTGACAAATGCCTTAGTGCGCTGCAAGCCAATGGTGAAGTCGCTATAGTTAGTGCCGAATAAATTAGCCAGAGTATCTGGCGTCACTGCCGTTAACGCATCAGCAGTAAAACCCGATTGATCGGCTTCAAAACCACTAATCACGGAATCAACAAAACCCTGAACGGTCTCGTTGCTAACATCAATCGCCGCTAAGTTGTCGCTAGCTAAAGTGTAAAAATCATTAAGATTCAGCGTTTGGGTTCCACCCTTCTCAAACAACTGACCGTCGTTGGTCACTAAATCAGCGCCGACAGCACTTGCATAGGTTGGTAAGTCTGAGGTTGGGGTGTAACTTAATTCTAATGATTGCCAAGCAGCCAATAAGGCACCATAACGAATACTGTTGATGGCATCTGCTGGGTTGGCTTTATGCCAATCATTGAGTTGAGTTAAATCTGCTGGTTCAGCCGTTTGGATATTGGTAATCCCAAACAAACGAGAGATTTGAGATACCGATTGTTCTACTGAGTACGCTGAGTAATAGCCTGTAGCCAACCACCCACCATCTTGAGTGTCAGAACTGGCTTCGCTGTAGACTTTCGCAAAGGCCAATTGTGCCGCCAAATCGGTAAGCGCGGTAACGCGTACACGCTCTTTATTCGCTAAAGAATAGGCAACTGAACGCCAGCCAGGGGTGGCTACCGGATGATAGGTTTCGCCAAATGCAACGGTAGTGCTCGCGTAGGTACAACCTGCAGACACTTGGCACTTACGCGTTGTCGCAGGGACATCGGCATCAGTATCAGCAACACGGCCAATAATATCGAAGTATGATAACTCTTCAGCCAAAATAGCGACGGTTGCTTCGGCTTCGTTGTTGGAAGTGTAGGTGGTCGACACTAATTGCTTGTCGCTATTTTCTGCCAAAGTCCCAGCTTCAGTGACCGCAACATAACGGATCAAGGCATCAGAAAAATCCTCTTGTCCTGCCTGCACATAAACACTGATCAAGCTGCTACTTCTAGAACTGCCATTATCACTACATCCGGCCAATAGAGCTGGAATCAACAATGCACTGCCTAATACTCGTAATTTTAACACACACTTTTCCTTAACGACGGCCTGCCAACAACGGTCTGACGGCCCATAATGGGCGCTATCATAGCAGGCTTTACGCTCGTCAGTAGCCCGAACAACAAAAGACTAAGTAAGGATTTGCAAGCAAAAGGTTCCCCGCGACCAATATTCCGATAAAATACCGTCACACCTGAAGGGGGCCGTATGCATTTATTCATAGACCAATTGACCAACGTCGATTTTAGCTATCTCGATCCGCATCGAGGTCTTGTTGGAGAAACTTGGTGGGCTTCTACTGTTTTAGAAGGCGCACTCGATGAACAAGGAATGGTTTGCGACTTTGGCATCGTCAAAAAAACCTTACGGAACTGGCTAGATTTAGAACTAGATCATCGTCTTTTCGTGCCGATTCGCTCTTCTGCTTTGCAGCACTGCCTACATGACGACACGATCACTCTGACCTGGCACTTCGGTCACGGTAAACACTTAACGATGACAGCTCCATCTCAAGCCGTCGCCTTAATCGACGCAGAAGTAATCAATAATCTGACCGTCGCCGAGTGGTCGCTCTCTCAGTTATCCTCTTCATTTGCTGGCAGCATTGACCAGTTATCGCTCACCTTTGAGTGCGAAGATATCCAAGGTGCTAGCTACCATTACAGCCATGGCCTTAAAAAGCATGATGGTAACTGTCAACGAATCGCACATGGTCACCGTTCCCGTATTGAAATATTTACCAATGGCGAACGCAATTCAAGCCTTGAACAGCAGTGGGCCAGCACTTGGGAAGACATCTATCTTGGGACGGTTGAAGATTTGTCGCAGCAAACGGAAGAACATCTGCACTTCCATTACCATGCACGCCAAGGTGAATTTACCCTGAGCTTACCTAAGGATTGCTGTTATTTAATGGATACAGATACGACTATCGAACTTATTGCGGCGCATTTAGCCCAAGAAATAAAGCGTGAGCTCCCTTCCGTAGAAGTCTGCGTAAGAGCATTCGAAGGTGTTAACAAGGGAGCAAGGGTAGCGCTCTAACGAACATTACCTGCTTTTTATGAGGCGATGGCATGTATTACACCGCACCTTCCATATTTTGCCGTAATCGCCACTGTCCCCAAAAGAAAGCAATCAAGGCAACAGGAACTAGCCACATCAGCCATTCATGCATCGAATCAGCGAATTGCTGACCAAGGAAGAAGGCAACAAAGAAAAGCGCCGCAGCCCAAGCAACAATCGACAAGGCATTAGCAAATGAAAATGGTAATAAAGGAACCCGCGCAATACCACATGCGATATAGCCAAAGGTTCTCAGACCTGGCATACAGCGAATCAACGCCAATTGATGCCAAGATGTTTGTTGTAAGGGCTGAATTTGGCGCTGAATCATAGGACTCTGTAAATGTCGTGCCAACCAAGGCCATGAATGAGCCAGTCGCCCGAAAAGATAAAGCGCGGTATCGCCAATAAACATACCGGCACAAACGCAAACAAACGCCAATTCAGGTGCCACACGACCACTCGCAGCCAATAACGCCGCACCAATGATCGCCAAATCCTCTAGGGCGAACGTTGAAACAATGATCACAAGGACCAGCCAATACGGGCTATTCGAATAGCCCAACAGACTATCTAGCATAGAATGTTACCTGTGTGCTTCCGGTATAGAATCACCCGCAACAGCAAGAAAATGGCGGACAATTCGGAATTTGGCCGATAATTGTAACAAAAGTGCCTTGTTTGCCTAGGCAAATTATCATCAATACCAACTAATCGCTTGAATCTGACAGCATTTCAATGAGGAAATTTACGAATCAGGGCTGAGAAAACAGAAAAAATCCGGTAAAATCCAGCGCCTTCCTAATTCACCATTTGATCCCGTCGAGAATATCCATGGAACTGTCTGCATTAACCGCAATATCTCCACTAGATGGTCGTTATGGCAGCAAAACAATACCGCTGCGCGCTATTTTCTCTGAATTCGGCCTCATTCGTGCCCGTGTTGAAGTGGAGATCCGCTGGTTGCAACGTTTAGCCGACCACCAAGACATTGCTGAAGTCCCTGCATTTTCGGCGGCGACTAATGCACAACTGAATGCTATTGTCAGCGAGTTCAATGAAGAAGACGCGCTGCGCATTAAGAAGATCGAAGCAACCACCAACCACGATGTAAAAGCGGTCGAGTACTTCATTAAAGAAAAATTTGAAGGTAACGATGAGCTTCAAGCCGTTACCGAATTCGTACACTTCGCTTGCACTTCAGAAGACATTAACAACCTGTCTCATGGCTTGATGCTAAAAGCCGGCCGCGATGACGTTGTTGTTCCTATGATGAAAGAAGTCGCTAACGCCATTCGTAAGCTGGCTCACGACAACGCCGAATTGCCAATGCTATCACGTACACACGGCCAAACTGCGTCGCCAACGACCCTTGGTAAAGAGATGGCGAACGTCGTTGCTCGTTTAGAACGTCAAATTCGTCAGGTCGAGAATGTCGAAATCCTTGGCAAAATCAATGGTGCTGTCGGTAACTACAATGCTCACCTTTCAGCCTACCCAAGCATTGATTGGGCTGATAACGCGCAGGTATTTGTATCCTCATTGGGCTTAACTTTTAACCCATACACCACGCAAATTGAACCGCACGATTACATCGCTGAACTATTTGATGCGATGGCTCGCTTCAATACCATTCTGCTTGATTTCGACCGCGACATCTGGAGCTACATCTCATTTGGTTATTTCAAGCAGCGCACAATTGCGGGCGAAGTTGGCTCATCAACCATGCCGCATAAAGTTAACCCAATTGATTTCGAAAACTCCGAAGGTAACCTTGGCTTAGCCAACGCGGTATTCGCCCACATGGCAACTAAGCTGCCAGTATCTCGCTGGCAGCGCGACCTTACCGACTCAACGGTTCTGCGTAACATGGGCGTGGGTATTGGATACAGCTTATTGGCCTTCCAAGCGAGTTTAAAGGGTATCAGTAAATTGGAAGTGAACGCTGAGCGTTTAGCCGAAGATCTCAACAAGGCATGGGAAGTATTGGCCGAGCCAGTACAAACCGTTATGCGTCGTTATGGCATCGAACAGCCATACGAAAAATTAAAAGCTTTTACTCGCGGCAAAGCGATTACGCGTGATGCTATGATTGAGTTTATCGAAACGCTAGAGCTTCCACAGTCAGCAAAAGACGAGCTTAATGCCATGACTCCTGCTAGTTATGTTGGCAATGCGGCGGCGCAGGCGAAGGCCATATAACCCGTTATTAAAATAACGGGTAATAAAAGCCTCCTCTTATGGAGGCTTTTTTTTAACTCACCATTTGACCATCGATTCAATTCTATTAAGTGACGACTATGCACCTTCTTGGCAACCTAAGCATCGACGAGTTTTTACGTGATTATTGGCAGCAAAAGCCCGTTTTAATTCGCAATGCATGGCCAAGCTTTGAGCCACTACTGAGCGCTCAAGAGCTTGCGGGATTGAGTCTTGAGGACGATATTGAGTCGCGCTTAATACTTGAACAAGGGCAAGATGGCCCTTGGGAGATTCGCAAAGGCCCCTTCTCCGAAGACGACTACCGTTCCCTCCCCGCAAGTCACTGGACGCTGCTCATTCAGGCGATTGACCATTGGCTGCCGGAAGCCGCAGAGCTACTAGAGCATTTTCGTTTTATCCCGAGCTGGCGCATTGACGACCTAATGATTAGCTATGCAGTGGATGGCGGTAGCGTTGGCCCGCATTACGATCAATACGACGTATTTCTATTGCAAGCCGAAGGACAACGAGAATGGAGAATCGGTCAGCACTGTGACAGTAACTCGCCAATTATTGGCAATACCCGCCTGCGTATTCTTAGCGAGTTTGAAGAAACTGAACGCTGGGTACTAAACCCCGGAGATATGCTGTATCTACCGCCGCAACTCGCGCATTACGGCATTGCTCTGGGCGAGTGCATGACTTATTCCATCGGCTTCCGAGCACCATCCGTTAGCCAATTGCTGGAAACGAGTCTTGATGTTGTATTGCCAACCCTTACTGAAGATCAACGTTATAGCGACGCTAAAATTCAACCCACCACGTCCTCATCTAGGATCGACACACAAGCAACCGAACGTCTAGCCAAGTTACTAACCTCAGAGCTACTAAAACCCGAGATTCTAGCCAAAATTCTTGGACAGCTAATGACTGAAGCCAAATACAGTGAATTACTTCCAGAAACGGCAGCCGCCATGACTTGGGACGATTGGTTAGAAGCCAGTGAAGGTGAATCGCTGATACGCCACGAACATGCTAGATTTGCCTACTTTACAGACGACAATCAGTGCCTATTCTTCAATCATGGCGAGTGCACTCCTTTGCCAAAGTCATGCACCGAATTGGTTGCCACTCTGGGCAATTGTCGGCAGTATTCAAGACATCAATTACGACATCTCGCACTTGATGAGCAAGGAAAAGATTTGCTACTGACATTATGGGCGCAGCAAATGATCTACGCAGAAAGCGATACCCAAGGAGTTTACGATGGAGATTATAACGACTGACTGGAGTAAACACCGAGACGCCTTGCGCGACATACGTCGCCGAGTTTTCATCGAAGAGCAAGGCATACCTGAAGAGTGTGAATGGGATGATGACGATCTAAAAGCCACCCACTTCATCGTCTATGATGGCAAACGCCCAGTGGCCTGTGCACGACTGCTAAATAATGGGCACTTTGGCCGTATGGCCGTATTGCGCGAGCATCGTCAACAACATTGGGGCAGCCGCCTTCTACGAGCGATAGAGCAACATGCTCGTAACGACCTAACGGTAAAGCAAATAAAAGCCAATGTACAAACTCACGCATTTGGCTTCTATCACCGCAATGGTTTCTCGGCGCATCCAGAATTTTTTCTAGATGTCGGTATTCCCCACCTACCCATGCACAAAACAATTGGCTCGCCATATCAAACGACAACACTCGTACCTAAAATGGATTCGCAACGACGCCAACTGAAAAATTTACTCTCAATTTCTAGCTGGCTACAAATTGCACTACAAGGTGAGCCTATTAGACTGACATTAATAATTGAAAACCTTAGCCACCCACTATGGTCAGATAACACATTAATTGAAGCCATCAGCCGCTACTTACGAGAATCACGCCAGCGACACCTTGATATTATTCTGCGCGCTGAACATGGCACCCTATCATCACACCCACTCATAAAATTGCAGCAACAACTCAGCAGCCGAATTAACATCAGAATAAATAACACCGTTCAACAAAGCCAAGTATTATTAGAATCTTGGGGCTGGTTAACATTAATAGATGAACGCAAAGGCTTAGCCTCAATGTCCGATGCTGCAATAACTCGTCACTGCGTTGAAGAAGCTAAAATGTTATTGCAACAATCAACACCTATTAAAGAAGGCCGGCGCTTAATGATTTAACCACACGCTCAACATCCTCAAGAGTATCAATACCATGCCCCGGCGCCCGATCAATAACCGACATATAAATCTTAGTCCCATACCAAAGTGCTCGTAACTGCTCTAATGATTCAGTTAATTCTAATGCACAAGGCTCCATTGTTTGATATGCCTTAAGGAACGACACTCGATAAGCATACATACCAATATGTCGCAGTACCGGCATACGGCTCGTTAAGGTATCGCGTGATTGCTTATATAGATCGCGATCCCATGGAATGGGTGCCCGGCTAAAGGTCATCGCAAATTGGCGCTGATCTAGAACCACTTTCACGGCATTAGGATCAAATGCTTCTTCAATGTCGTGAATAGGCGTGCATACAGAACTCATACCCGCCTCGGGATTATCCAATAAACCTTTTGCGGTCAGCTCAATTAACTCACGTGGAATGAGCGGCTCATCACCCTGTAAATTAACGATGACCACAGTGTCAGACCAGCCTTTAATAAGTGCAACTTCAGCAATTCGTTCGGTACCATTTTCGTGATCTAGTGCGGTCATCACGACCTCGGCTCCAAAGGCTTCTGCTACCAATTTGATACGCTCATCATCCGTTGCAATAACCACCTCCGAAACACCCGCCGCCAACGCACGCTCATAAACGTGCTGAATCATCGGCTTGCCGGCCAAATCAATTAACGGTTTGCCCGGTAAACGACTTGAGGCATAACGAGCTGGAATAACAATTTTATAATCCGACATGACAGCCAATCCTTAAACCTTATAAAATTCATGATACCAACGAGCAAATTTTTCCAACCCAACCTCAAGAGGCGTGTTGGGAGCAAAATCCACATCTTCAATTAGGTCATCAACATTGGCATAGGTCGCCAACACATCTCCGGGCTGCATATCCAGATAACGCTTGTCGGCTGTTTTACCCAATACCTTCTCAATCGTTTCAATAAACGTACCTAGCTCAACCGTATTATGATTGCCGATGTTGTAGATTTTATATGGCGCAGAACTTCGACTGGTGTCTCCTGTTTCTGGCGACCAGCCTTCAACACCGGTTGGAATTTTATTAGCGATGCGAGTCACACCTTCAACAATGTCGTCGATATAGGTAAAGTCACGCTGCATTTTTCCGTGGTTATACACATCGATGGTTTTACCTTCTAAAATTGCTTTGGTAAAACTAAAGTACGCCATATCTGGACGCCCCCACGGACCATATACCGTAAAGAATCTCAAACCCGTCGTTGGCAACCCGTACAAATGAGAATAGGTATGCGCCATCAATTCATTCGATTTTTTTGTTGCTGCATATAAAGAGACTGGGTGATCGACACGGTCGGATGTGCTATACGGAATATGCGAATTTAATCCATAAACCGAACTAGACGACGCGTAAACCAAATGCTCGATATTATTGTGGCGGCACGCTTCTAAAATATTAACGAACCCAACCAAGTTACTTTCAACATAAGCATGTGGATTAGTAATGGAATAACGCACACCCGCCTGCGCTGCTAAATGAACAACACGATCAAATTTATCTGCAGAAAATACCGCATTTACCGCTTGAGCATCACTTAATTCAACTTGCTTAAATTCAAACTTAGGCAAGGCATTCAGCCAAGCCAAACGACCGTGTTTTAAATTAATATCGTAATAATCATTTAAATTGTCGATACCAACAACTTGGTGACCTTGCTCAATAAAACGCTGACTGGTAAATGCGCCAATAAATCCAGCCGCGCCAGTAACTAATATTTTCACGACTTTAATTCCTCAAATTCTGGCAACATAGCCTTAATGTAAGCTTCTTCTAAAGGCATACGACTCGCTAAAATAATATCGGCCACTTCACGAGCGACGCCTTTTCCGCCCTCCGCATCGGTAATTAAATCCGAATGCTCGCGTACCATCCAAAATGCGTCTTTAGGAGCAACACTCAACCCAACACGACGCATAACCTTTAAATCAATAACATCATCGCCGACATAACACACCTCGCCAGAATCAATCAACAGCTCATCCATCAATTGCGACAGCGCAGACCACTTATCTTTAGTGCCCGGAAAAAAATGCGTAATGCCGAGATCTTCTGCCCGTTTTTGCAACGGTGCAGAATTTTTAGCAGAAATAATGGCGGTAACAATGTCGTATTGATTCAAGAGTTTTATGCCAACACCATCTTTAACATTAAAGTGTTTTACCTCTTCACCAGACGCCGAATAAGTCAGCGTCCCATCGGTTAATACGCCATCCACATCGAACACCACCATACGGACAGCCCGTGCTTTTTCTTTAATCGCGTTCGGGATATGCACCATGAAACCGGATTCCATTAAATTGAAAAGGCATTATTGTACCGATTAACAGTCAAATGTGTGAGTTGTTGTCACGAATAGCCGTCAGAAATTTAACCGGTTACAGATATTAAAAGAAAAAAAACGAATGGATAGGTAGGTAAATTCGATGGTATCCCCAAGGGGATTCGAACCCCTGTTACCGCCGTGAAAGGGCGGTGTCCTAGGCCTCTAGACGATGGGGACATAAGGACGAACAGATACGTTTTTGGTGGAGCCTAGCGGGATCGAACCGCTGACCTCAACACTGCCAGTGTTGCGCTCTCCCAGCTGAGCTAAGGCCCCGTCTCAAAACGTGGGCGTATCTTACTTATGCCCCCCGACACTGTCAACAAGAACTTAGAGAAATATTTCTCTAAAACAAGGACTTACGAGATATTAATTATCGCCAGCCCGCTTAATCAAAAACCAAACGGGACTTAAACTGATAAGTTGTCACTACCGAGAAAAATTTACTCTTGCTCACTAACTGGCTCTGAGGCCATTGCCGCTAGATAGCCTTGGTAATCTTTTTCCATTTTCTTCAGCTTTTTCTTACCGACTTCGCCGATAACACCCAGAGCATGACGAACACGCGCACGACTCATGTCTGGGCCTAGAATCACCATGCTATCTAACACCGAAATCGTCGCGGAAGTTCCCGCAATGGCGATAAAGAATGGAAATAAGAAATCACGAATCTTAATATCCATTTGTTTCGCCAAGCCAAACAATGCGGCTTCAATTTCTGCACGTTCCCAATGGCGAATACTTTCTAGCTGCCATAAGCCGAATTGCAGTACGCTCAACAAACGCTCTTCATCGTAAGCTTTATGTTCAAATTGAGCAGCCGTTAGCGGTGTAAGCCCTGCTAAGAAATGCCCGGCTAGTGGAATCACATCCGTGAAAACGTCAACGCGTGGTTGAATATGCGGAATGATGGGTATCAAACGCTCTGGACGCAATCCCCACGCAGCAAAGCGTTGTGCAAAGGTTTCTGCATCCAACTCGCGCAGCCATAAGCTGTTTACCCAACGCAGTTTTTCCATATCAAACACCGGGCCACCCAACGACACGCGTTGAATATCGAAATGATTAAACATGTCGTCACGACTGAACTTCTCGCGCTCATCGGGCATCGACCAGCCCATACGGCCTAGGTAATTCAGGACCGCTTCTGGCATAAAGCCCATGCGCTCGTAAAACATAATCGAAGTCGGATTCTTACGCTTACTTAGCTTACTTTTATCTGGGTTGCGCAATAATGGCATATGACAGATGGTCGGCATTTCCCAACCAAAATATTCGTACAGTAATTTGTGCTTAGGTGCTGAACTGATCCACTCTTCACCACGAATCACATGGGTAATCGCCATCAAGTGATCATCCACCACATTAGCAAGATGGTAAGTCGGCATACCATCCGACTTCATCAAAATCTGCGCATCAACCTGAGACCATTCCACTTCAATACTGCCGCGCAGCATATCGTTAATAACACACACGCCTTCTTGCGGTACGCGCATACGAATAACATAAGAAGCACCTGCGGCTTCACGACGAGCCACCTCATCTGCTGGCAATTCTAAATGCGACGCCTTCAAAGCGGAGTGTGTACCGTCCTGTTGCAACTGGGCGCGGATAGCATCCAACTCTTCCGCTGTGCGATAACAACGAAAGGCATGACCTGATGCCAATAGCTGCTCAACATGTTCAACGTAGATATCTTTGCGTTCACTTTGACGATAAGGACCATACTTGCCGCCGACATCCGGTCCTTCTGACCACTCAATGCCCAACCAACGCAAGCTGTCCAAAATCGCTTGCTCAGACTCTGCTGTGCTACGAACCTGATCCGTATCTTCGATACGTAGAATGAATTCACCACCGTGCTGACGAGCAAATGCAAGATTGAATAGCGCTATGTAGGCGGTGCCGACATGAGGATCGCCAGTAGGAGATGGTGCAACGCGGGTACGAACCGTCATAAGGAATCTCTATTTCAGATACGAATAAACAAAAGTGGGCACGATTATAGAGAAATCGCACCCACTTAGCACCGCATCCAAGCAACCTCTGACAATAAAATAGCCTCTGCTTTAATGTTTAGCGTTAATTTCTTGTTCCATCTCGGTCAAAATACGAATGACCTGAGTACTCGCAGACTCCATTCGCTCCAATTCTTTAAGCATTTTCACTCGCTCCTTATCCTTAAAAGCAGCCATTGCCCTAAAACCAGAATCGTGCACCTGTCGATGAGGTTCATCTAAACGAGCGTAGCTAGCAAGGCGGCTGTAACGTTTCTTACCCTCGCCATCGATATACCACTTGCCTAAACGACAATGAGTATGATCTGCCAACGCATCACAAACCTGAGGTTTATTCTCCCAAATGCACTGATATACCTGCGCCTTCCAAACAACATGATCTAGCTTTGCAGTTTCGATAAAGCTTTCACTCGCGGTGTGCGAAAAGCTCTTTGACACTTGCCGCGATACATCGCCAATCGCATTGATATGATCTGATACCAAACGAATTTCATCAGATAAAGCAGCCCCATGATCACCCACAGCTCCAATACCTTCAGACACCCTATCGACTTCACTGCCCACAGTTGAAATCAGGCTCCCGATTTCAGCCGTGGCTTCCGCCGTTCGCTGCGCAAGCGTTCGAACCTCATCGGCAACGACCGCAAAGCCTCGACCTTGTTCTCCCGCCCGCGCGGCTTCAATTGCAGCATTCAAGGCCAATAAATTGGTCTGTCCAGAAATCCCCTGAATCAAGCCAACGAAATTTTCAATGCCCGCCGCAACATTTTTTAAACCGCCAACGGCTTCGGAAGCATCACTCGATTTATCGCGAATATCATTCAATTGACTGGCAAGATTCGCAAGCGTACCCCGAATATCCGAAACCTTAGCAACTGAAGCATCAACTTGTGCATTTTCACCAGCGAGCCGTACCGCCGAGGCGGCCATCGTATTGCGGATATCATCCACAGCAACCGAGGAGGAGAACCATAACTTTTGCAGTGACGTGGTAAATTGCAACTGTTCCAAGCTGTATTGACTGCGCATATCCGCAACAATCTTAGTTTTACGCAAAACTTGATTTTCGCGTTCCAATAATTCGAGTCGTTGACGCATAGCGTCAACCTCAGCTACAGACAGCCCTCGTTCTTTTTGTTTAAAAAACATCGATACCCCCAAAACCAACCAACTCGAAGACCACCATCAGAGATGCCCTAGAGCCACCCTAGATACGAATTAACTATAGTCGATAGGATTGAAGTCGCCAGACAAGCAAAAGCAGAAGCTTGATTAAATCAGGCATAAATCAATAACGGCACTCAGGCACCTCGGAATAATGCAGCGATGGCAGAGTTACAATCTTTGTTTAACTTGCACCATTGTCATGTTTTTGTTGCCTTTACGACGAAAAATTTGTCTTAAATTTTGTTATGCACATTGAAAAATACAAAAAGGGCCGATTTTACGTATAAAAACCGGCCCTAAAAAATATTCGTTATACCATTATTTTAACGCTCAGAAATTAATCACCGTACCCACAGAAGTGGCTCTTGGAGAATGCCCTGCGAGGGTGGCTAATTCGTCGCCATGAGTGCCATCAACCCCCTGAAATGCCGCGTTATCTTCGTTATCGGTAAGGGTAGTTATAACGTACACTAGCGATTTTTGGGTTAGAGAACGCTCAGCTCCTAGCGAGTAAACCGTCGCACCGGTAGCGCTGCTATCGTCGTACGAATCCGCCTTCATTACTTGCCCTAAATAACGCCAGTCGCCCTGCTTCCATGAAGCTTGCAATGCAATGGCATCGCGATCAAGTTCGCGCGCGACACCCGTGGGAGCATCTTGGTTAATATGCTCAAGAATAACGCTGGTATTCAGATGGGTACCGGTCTCGCGCCAGCAGGCACGGATCGCGTAAATTTCACTGTCGTCTTGGCCGATAGTAAACGCCGACCAGTGATCCGCCGCGACCGCAAATAAGCGACTTGGGCTCTTCCATTCCACCCCTACAGCCTGTAAATCGCGGCGATTATTATCGGCGTAACCCGCCGATTTTACCGCATCGGGAGAATACTGTGCTTGCAGCTCTAAACGACCACGACCAAGGGGCAAAAAGTATCGTCCCAGCAGCATATTTTCTGCCCGGCGATCCAGTTGATTGCCATGCACAGCACCGGCTCCAAGAATGACACCACGGTCGGCGACGCTGTGTTTTATCAGCGAATGACGCAGGGCGAGATCTTTGAACAAGGTGTCATGACGCCCGGCGATTAAAGTCCACGAAGGTGTTTGCAATCCGGCGAACGTATTGCGGGTATCTAGCGTGTCGGTACTACTGCCATCTGGAGTTACATTTTGCTCCAGTTGATAGACCATAGATAAGCCGTCAACATCCGTCGCTAACACCCCGCGAAAGCCAATTTTCGATGAATTAAACGATATCGAAGTCGCACCGTTCACGAGTTTATCGTCACTCTTAGCATCGGCTTGCGCTGATGACACGGAGGAATCGAGATAATCTAACGACGGATGCAGTGTGCCGTAAATCTCCAGCTCTTTGCCCTTCACCTCCAGCGCCTGTGCGGGATGCGCCAGTAAAAACGATAATGTTGATAGCGGAATTAACCTAGCAAGATTCTTCATAGCTTCTCCTAATTTTTTAAATCGGCATAGTTTTCGCAATAAGAATTTCGCTATATAGTGACTTATATAACGAAATACGTTCAGCGACTTGCTGTCAACAAAAATTTGCGTGAGGAGAAGATCCGATGATGCTCAAAAACCCATTAGGCTACAGTTCGATGCTCTTATGTTTGTTTATGCCGTTAAGCCATGGCGAGGAAGTTTTGGCTGCCATTGCCGCCAACTTCACCGCGCCAATGACGGAGATAGCCGCTGATTTTGAAAAAGATACTGGCCATAAGGTCAACCTAACATTTGGCTCATCCGGCAAAATCTTTGCGCAAATTCAGAACGGTGCGCCGTTTGATATTTTTCTATCGGCGGATCAAAACAAACCCATCGCACTGGAAAAATCCGGCGATGCCGTTGCCAATAGTCGTTTCACTTATGCCCAAGGCCAGTTAGCACTTTGGAGCGCGACCGGAGCAGATGCCGAGGCCTTACTAAAACAAGGCAATTATCAGCATCTATCCATCGCTAATCCCAAGTTGGCGCCATACGGCTTGGCCGCAACAGAAGTGCTTGATCATCTCGGCCTAACCGACACCAGCAAAAGCAAAATTGTGATGGGCGAAAACATCAGCCAAACCTGGCAGTTTGTCGCCAGTGGTAATGCCGAAATCGGCTTTGTTGCGATGTCGCAATTACTCGATCAAGGTACGATTAAATCCGGCACTGCGTGGACAGTTCCGGCAGAATTTTACAGCCCAATTCGCCAAGATGCGGTCTTGCTAAAACAGGGCAACAGTAACTCTGCAGCGCATGATTTATTGGAATATTTGCACTCCCCTAAAGCCAAAAAGGTGATCGAAAATTATGGTTACCATCTACCCTAAAAACTCGGCCCTTGAGTGGGTAGGTGTACGCATACGAGCGCGAGTAACAGAACTGCGCCCCGATTGGAAATTAAGCGATAGTGCAGGTGCAGGATGGCAAAGTGCAATGGCTATTGCCTGATCGGCAAGTGTATGGGTGCAATCTTGAATCACGCTTGCCATGATCAGTCGAGCAAGAGCACCACATCGGACGCTTTAAAAAATACGCAGACGATCTGTCCTTCGGCTAGCTCTAAACTTTCTAGGCTACCGTTGGACAGACTCACGGCGATCGTCTTGCCTGCGCCGATATCCAGTACGATTTCGCCATTCACCGCGCCCTCGGTAATGCGCAAAATACTGCCGTTCATACGGTTACGCGGGCTGGCTTTTAAATTAAGATCCGTACTAACGAAAATAGACGATGAGTCCACCAACACAGTCACAATCGTACCGAGTTCCAGTGCCAACGACTGGCAGCTTTCGTTACTAATAATCGCGACTAATTCTTGATGTTCGGAGATACTAATGCGCAGTTCGTTATTCACCGCTCCTGGGATCAGCTTACTGATTTGGCCGCGAAATTGGTTACGAATACTGGTTTTCAGCGATGCACTGCTCATAAATTCTGCCACGTCATTAAGGGTTTGAACTTGTCGATTCAATTGCTGCAAAAACCGTTGATGTTCTTGTTCCAACGCCAAGAAACCATTCACCACATGGCGGCCATATTCGGTCAATGCCGTACCGCCACCTTGCGCGCCACCGGCGGCACGATTAACCAATGGTTTAGCGGAAAGATTATTAATCGCCTCCACTCGATCCCAGGCGGTTTTGTAACTAATACCCACCTGCTTTGCCGCCGCCGAAATAGAGCCAGTATCGTCAACGGCTTGCATCAACCGGATTTGCTCAGCAGCAAAGCCTTTATGGCCAGCCACAGCAAGGCGCAAATTGCCATGCAAACCTTGATCGGCTTGGGGGTTTTCGAGTTCAGATTTCATATGCCATTCTGCCTGTTAACATGCGTTGCCATTATGCGGCATTGGTTAATGTTGGCAATCGGCCCGAACGGTAAGATCACAAATAACCACAGTGGAGCGCCGACTGCATGCTACTAACCGACTCAGATACTCAAGCAATCTGGCTTACACTCAAACTCGCCACCTTAGTAACGCTAATATTGCTGGTTATTGCCACACCAATTGCTTTGTGGTTAGCCAAAACCAACAGCCGCGCTGGTGCTGTGGTTAGCACTATTGTCGCTTTGCCCTTGGTGTTACCGCCGAGTGTTTTGGGTTTCTATTTATTGATTGCGTTGGGGCCGCATGGACCGCTGGGCCAACTAACAAATTCACTTGGACTAGGCACCTTGCCTTTTACCTTTCCGGGATTAGTCGTGGCTTCGGTTATTTATTCATTACCTTTTGTAGTCCAGCCCATTCAAAACGCCATTGCCTCTCTGGGTACCCGTCCGGCAGAAGTTGCCGCGACGTTGGGCGCTGGACCGTTGGATACCTTTTTTAATATTACCCTGCCGTTAGCGCGGCCCGGTTTTCTCACCGCGGCTGTGCTGGGTTTTACGCACACCGTTGGCGAATTTGGTGTTGTGCTCATGATTGGCGGCAATATTCCCGGTGAAACTCGCGTTATCTCAGTGCAGATTTATGATCAAGTAGAAGCGTTAAATTACCCCCAAGCACACACCTTATCGGCCTTAATGATTGCTTTTTCATTTATTGTGCTGCTGGCCTTATATGGGCTGCGCCGACCGCAACAAGGGCGCTCTTTTATATGAATCTCGGGGATATGAAAACTGGGGATATGACCACAAACATCGAAATTAATCTGCGACTGCAACGCGGCGACTTCCTCTTAGAAGCCGATCTTTCATTGCCTGCGCACGGTGTAACGGTATTGTTTGGCCATTCTGGCTCAGGTAAAACCAGCTTGCTACGCTGTATTGCTGGGCTCGAAAAAGCCGAGGCAGATATTGTTTTTCAAGGGCGGGTTTGGCAATCCGCTAACACTTGGATTCCAACCCATCAACGTCCTTTGGCCTACGTTTTTCAAGAAGCCAGCCTGTTCGATCATCTAAGTGCTAACGGCAATTTAGAATTTGCAATTAAACGAGCCAGAGGCCCAGTTTCCGCGGCGGATAAACAAAATATTATCGAATTACTTGGTATCGGTCACACCCTAGCGCGTTATCCAAGCCAATTATCGGGTGGCGAACGCCAGCGCGTCGCAATTGCCCGCGCTCTACTCAGTCGCCCACAATTACTGCTGATGGATGAACCTTTGGCGTCGCTCGATGAACAACGCAAACAAGAAATTCTACCCTATTTAGAACAGCTAAAATCACAACTGGATCTGCCTATCATTTACGTCACCCACTCACCTGCAGAAGTAGCACGCCTAGCCGATACCTTAATTGCCTTAAAAGATGGCCGCGTGGTCGCATCGGGGCCAATTACCGAAACTCTTTCCGACCCAGCCTTCCCATTGCACTTAGGTGAAGAAGCCAGCGTGGTATTGGATGGTACAGTGGCAGAGCGAGATAGCGAATGGCAACTTGCTCGCATCGCCATCAGTAGCCACAGCATTTGGCTGCGCGATAACGGCCAAATGGAAGGTAAAGCCGTACGGGTGCGTATTCTTGCTCGGGATGTCAGCTTAGCCCTCACACCGCAAACCGATAGCAGTATTAGTAACGCCCTACCGTGCGTAGTCGAAACCTTAGTAGAAGATTGTCACGACGCCCTTGCATTAGTGCGAGTTCGCATCGGCGAACTGCCCTTACTCGCACGTATGACGCGCCGTTCAGTAACACAATTGAAACTAGAACCGGGGAAAGCCATGTGGGCACAAGTGAAATCGGCAGCCTTGATTTAGGTCGCAGACCATCGTCTTACCGATTATCACAAAGGCTTGGTTTTAAGCTCTCGACCATGATCACGCTGCGTAAATCGTTAGGCTAAGCACCGGATATAAACTCTCTAGCACTGAGGTAAAACTCAGTGCTATTTTTTTATTAATTTTAACCGTTATTAACCAGCATTTTTTTTCTGTCAGCGAGTTCAATTCCCAAATTACTTGCAACCTCTGGCGACGTTAGCTTTCCTACAAATACGTTCAGCCCCTTCATTAAATGTACGTCATCCAACAATGCCTGTTTTGTACCCTTATTCGCCAAGGCTAAAGCAAATGGCAAGGTCGCATTGTTTAATGCTAGGGTTGATGTCCGCGCCACGGCGCCTGGCATATTCGCCACACAATAGTGAACAACTCCCTCTTCGACATAAGTTGGATCGCTATGGGTTGTTGGCCGCGCGCTTTCTACACATCCGCCTTGGTCTATGGCCACATCCACGATCACAGAACCACGTTTCATTGTTTCTAAATGTGTACGTCGCACGAGTTTAGGAGCTGCGGCACCCGGCACTAAGACAGCGCCAATCACAAGGTCTGCCTCTGGCAAGTAATCATCTAACGCCGTGGCAGTCGACAATACCGTCTGTATACGGTTGCCGTACTGCAAATCCAGCTCCCGCAACCGTGGCATCGACGTATCCATAATCGTGACCTTAGCACCCATGCCGACGGCCATCATGAGCGCATTAACGCCGACAACGCCAGCACCAATAATCACGACATTTGCAGCAGGAACACCCGGAGCCCCCGATAGTAAAACACCGCGGCCACCCGCCTCCATTTCTAAACAATGAGCACCGGCCTGCACCGCAATCCGCCCTGCAATCTCTGACATAGGCGCTAATAGCGGTAGTCGGCCCGCGTTATCGGTCACGGTTTCATAAGCAATGCAGGTGGCACCACTGGCCATCAAGCCGCGTGTTAGCTCAGGTGCTGGCGCAAGATGTAAGTAGGTAAACAAGGTGTGATACGGTCTGAGCAGTGCAACTTCTTGCGCTTGCGGCTCTTTAACTTTAACGATGAGTTCGGCGTGTTCAAATACCATAGCCGCGTCTTGAGCAATCGCAGCACCGGAGGTGAGATAAGCATCATCACTGAAGCCAATCGCGTGTCCAGCGTTAGTTTCAACCCAAACTTGGTGACCAGCTTGTATGAGTTCACGAACACTGTGCGGAGTTAAACCAACGCGATATTCATGGTTTTTGATCTCTTTCGGAACACCAATACGCATAATTCATCTCCATGATCAGACTTAAGTTCAGCATAGCAACGAATCGGTACGGTACATCATCGCTATTCAACTAAGGTATGCGAATGAGGTATTGCATAAAACAGTCCAATATTCATCCTCGGCAGCGTTGCCGAGGATTTCAAGCGCTAACGGTTAACGTCGGTATTATTTATCCATCGTTTCCTTGATTTCTTCTTTCGCATCAGAGGCTTCGTCTTTAATATCTTCTTTCAGTTGCGTAGCCTTACTTTCTTCGGTGCCGGTCGCTTTTTCAATCGCCTCTTTTGCATCTTCCGCAGCTTCTTCAGCTGAATCTTTAGCATCGTGCGCTGATTCGCTCATCGTTTCTGCAGTATTTTTCGCAGCATTTTCCACATTTTCTGCCGCATCTTTCATCGAGTCTTTTGCATCGTCACTACAAGCCGCTAATACAAGACCCATTGCTGCCGTAGCCAGTAACATTGAAATACGCTTCATTTTAATCTCCATTTTCAGTATTAAATTTAATGCTTCGTCAGGGTATACAAAAGAAAGTTCAATGTATGCTGTTATTCCCTAAAGCAAGGTTATTTCGATAAATATTAAAAGATAGATGAAAATACTGGTTTTTTAGCCATAAAAAACGCCCGCAATGAATAATTCCTACCAGAAAATTATTCATTGCGGGCGGTATCAAAAGACGAGCTTCGTTCAACCTTAACGCTTAATCCGACCCTTTGGCTTAAAACCAGGGCGTGGCACATGACGGCCTCGATGACTCACATCTTCCGCAGGAATTAACGCATTAGGGCCAGAGCCGATTAAATCGGTGCGTCCCATGGCTTTTAATTCTTCACGCAGCATCGGCCAATTTTTAGCATCGTGATAACGCAAGAAGGCTTTTTGCAAGCGACGTTGGGCAATATCACGCGGTATATGCATTTTCTGCGATTTATAACTCATACGCTGTAACGGGTTACGTTCTGAGTGATACATGGCTGTGGCCAGTGACATTGGCGACGGATAAAAGGTTTGTACTTGATCGACACGCATTTTCTGCTTCTTCAGCCACAAGGCTAAATTCATCATGTCACTATTTTCCGTTCCCGGATGAGCCGCAATAAAATACGGTACGAGATATTGTTCTTTACCGGCTTCTTTCGAGAATTTATCAAACATGCGCTTAAACTCGTCGTAGCTGCTCATGTCCGGCTTCATCATTTTGGTCAGCACGTTTTGTTCGGTGTGCTCTGGGGCAATCTTTAACAAGCCTCCCACATGATGAGTTACCAATTCACGCACGTACTCAGGATCTCTAACCGCTAGGTCGTAACGCAAGCCTGAAGCGATGGCGATACGTTTCACACCCGGAATCTTGCGCGCAGCACGATACAATTCGGTCGTCGGTTTATGGCTCGTTTCTAAATTCTTGCAAATGGTCGGATACACACACGACAAGCGACGGCAATTTTTAAGAATGGTTTCGCTCTTACAGGTCAAGTGATACATGTTGGCGGTTGGGCCACCCAAATCCGAAATGGTGCCGGTAAAACCTGGTACCTTATCGCGAATTTCTTCAATCTCGGTCAGAACCGATTCTTGCGAACGACTCTGAATAATACGGCCTTCGTGTTCAGTAATAGAACAGAAGGTACAACCACCAAAACAACCCCGCATGATGTTGACCGAGAAACGTATCATGTCGTAGGCAGGAATCTTGGCATCGCCATAACTAGGGTGCGGAATACGCGCATACGGAAAACCAAACACAGAATCCATCTCGTCGGTTTCCAGCGGAATCGGTGGTGGATTCACCCAAATCTCACGAGTACCGTGTTTTTGCATCAGCGGGCGTGCATTATAAGGGTTAGCTTCTTGGTGCAATACGCGAGACGCGTGAGCATACAAGGCACTGTCGTTACGTACTTTTTCGAACGAGGGTAAACGCACATAACTGGTGTCTTTGTCATGCTCGACTTTGCGCTGTAATGGCATAGGCACGATCTTGATCGGCATCACATCCGCATCAGCACCCTCTTCCACATTATCGTTGTCGGTGCTGCATGACATTTTTTCCGTGTCTTTCATCTCGTATGGATTCGGGATCATGTCGATATCTCCCGGCCAGTCAATACGAGTGGAGTCGATTTCCGTCCAACCGGCTGGCGGCGCTTCACGCACAATGGTCGTACCACGTAAATCCGTCAGTTCAGACACGTTACGGCCTTGAGCTAAGGCATGAGTCAAATCAACGATGGCACGCTCAGCGTTGCCATAAAGTAGGATATCCGCGCCCGAATCGATCAAGACCGAACGACGTACTTGGTCGCTCCAATAATCGTACTGGGCAATACGCCGCAACGAGGCCTCAATACCACCAATAACAATCGGTACATCTTTATAGACTTCACGACATTTTTGCGAATACACAATCACAGCGCGATCTGGGCGCTTACCGGGCACACCACCCGGTGTGTAGGCATCGTCACTACGCACTTTTAAATCAGCGGTATAGCGGTTGATCATAGAATCCATGTTGCCGCCGGTCACACCGAAGTAAAAGTTCGGCTTACCGAGCTTCATAAAATCTTGCGGATTATTCCAGTCCGGCTGAGCAATAATCCCAACGCGAAAACCTTGAGACTCTAACATACGTCCCATCACTGCCATGCCGAAACTTGGGTGATCGACATAGGCATCCCCGGTCACCAAAATCACATCACAGCTATCCCAGCCGAGTACATCCATCTCCTCCCGTGACATGGGTAAAAACGGTGCCGTACCGAAGCATTCTGCCCAGTAGGGATAGTTAGAAAAGAGGTGTTGTTCTGGCTGAGACATGGAAATCGCTAAGGTTGACTACTTTGGTCGGGCATTGTCCCAAAATAGCGGCTGAGACTAAAGCAGAATCGTGTAAACCTAGTGCTTAGCCTCCATATTCGCGCGCAAAAGCAGGATATTGATTAGACACAATAGCCCTAACCGTTCGTCACGTTTGACCGATCAACCCCAAAGTTACCGCTGTTTAGGCTATCTGAGCGCGAATCACTTCGGCAAAAACTGACTGTTATTGATATTATTGGCGCAACCCAAAACGGAATTGATTCTGATCCATGTCCCTCGTCGATGCCCAAATTAGCAACACTAGCTCCAGCCTTAAGATCATGCTTGTCGATGATCAACCCGCTCGTGCGGCGATTCTTGAGCAAGCGCTGACCGACGCAGGTTGCACGGTTGTTGCACGCCTCAGTAGTGCCCAAGGCCTGATGAAACGTGTAGAAGAGCATCAACCCGATGCCATTATTATTGATATCGAAAGCCCCGACCGAGACATGCTGGAACATATGAGCGTGTTAAACCAACATAACCCTAAACCCGTCATCATGTTCTCTGACGAAGATGACTCCAGCACGATTGAAAAAGCCATCCGTGCAGGTGTCAGTGCTTATGTTGTTGATGGTTTAAACCCCAAACGGGTGAAATCCATCATGGATGTTGCGATTGCTCGTTTTCGTGAATTCCAAGCCTTACGTGGCGAGTTAGAAAAAACGAAACATCAACTTGCCGACCGTAAACTACTGGATGAGGCAAAAGCGCTTTTGATGAAACACAAGAAACTCAATGAAGAAGAGGCTTACCACGCCATGCGTAGAATGGCGATGGATCGCGGACAACGCATGGTGGATGTTGCCAAAAACATCATCTCTGTAATGAACTTGTTTAATGATTGAGCAACAAGCAATGACCAAAAACAACCTAGCAAGATCAGGACTTGAGCAGCCGAATTTAACAATCGGCTATATGCCATTATCCGACAGCCTTCCCCTCTTAGTTGCCGACGAACTTGGGTTCTTCGCCAGCCAAGGGTTGACCGTTGAGCTTCAACAAGAAGTTTCTTGGGCCAATATTCGCGACAAGGTGCTCGTCGGCCACTTAGATGCCGCGCAAATGCTAGCACCTATGTTACTGGCCACCCACCTAGGGATTGGCGGTTTACGCAAGCCGATGCAAACAGCATTCGCCATGGGTTTGAATGGCAATGCGTTTACCATCTCTAATAACCTTGCCGCCGAATTAGCAGCGACAGACATACGTGATATCAGTGGCAACGCAAAGCAGGCACTCGATGCTGTAAAAATCGTTATTTCCCAACGCAAAGCCCAAAATCAACCAACGCTGATTTTCGCGATTGTTTTCCCCTTCTCTATCCATAATTTTCTGTTACGCGACTGGCTAGCCAGTGCCGGGATCAATCCCGACAGGGATGTGCAACTCGTCGTGTTGCCGCCATCGCAAATGGTCGATCACTTAGCGCTACAGCATATCGACGGCTTCTTCGCCGGTGCTCCTTGGAATACCGTGGCCATTCAACGTGGCGTCGGCGAATGTCTGGTGTCTGGACCCGATCTATGGAGTAACGCGCCGGATAAAGTATTAGGCACCACTCAACAGTGGGCGAGCGATAATCCCAATACGCTTAACGCTATGATTCGCGCCTTGTATCAGGCCTGTACATGGACCGATGCGAATCGCGACGATGCGGCAAAACTACTCGCTAAACACATTCATTTACCCGTGAATTCGGTACAACCTGCCCTATCGGGTAAATTTGTTTACCGCCACCATCAACCCGCTAGACAAGTCGACGATATGCTAGTGTTCAACCGTTATCACGCCAACTACCCTTGGCCAGAGCACGCTCAGTGGTTTTTAAGCCAAATGCAACGCTGGGGTTGGGCTGCGAGTGACTTAGACAACGACACCATCGTTAATGAGTGCTACGCAACCGCCATCTATCGTGTCGCATTGGCCGATCAGCCTTTGCCATCGACAGCGCATCAGTTGCGTTTTGATATTCAACAAGCGTGGGAGCTAGACGGTACAGCGATGGGGGCTACCGGCTTTAAATATCGTTAACAAGGATGAATCGCGAAAACGTTTCACGCCTACAAATTCGAATCCACTCATTTAGCTAATCCGTTTATTTAGTTAAGCTCCGCTCTTACGATACGTTAAAAGTAAGAGCGGATCTTATCCGCGATCTTTTGCTTACCTCTCCGTCGAAAACGCTATCGTCCCCGTCCACAAGGATAATGCACCACAAATAAACTCCCCTCTTTACCCTCGCCCTTATTTGGCGCAAGTCACAGTCGCCAATGTTACACCCTCAGCGCACCATTCTAATTCATATTGGATTTTCACCAGCCTTTATTGATTTTATATGGTGCAAATAGTAATTAAAAAGCCGATTTCATTCCATTTATTGGGGGATTAAAAAGTTGGCACAAGCTTTGTATTAGGTATTTCAGGATCTCAACGGCGAAATCCAACTTTTAGACACAAATACAAGCAAAGGCGCTTATTACGTAATTATTACGTCATAAGCGCCTTTTTTTTTGGTTTCAAAAAAGGGGAAGCACAATGCGGGGAACAAAAACACTAGGTCGCACCTTCATTAAGAGCGCGCTCATATTAGCAGCAGGAGTAGCGACGCTAGTATCACCTCACGCCTTGGCAAAAGATTATCCAGAAAAAGAAGAACTAAAATTCGGCTTTATTAAATTAACCGATATGGCTCCTCTGGCTATTGCTTACGAAAAAGGCTACTTCGAAGACGAAGGCTTGTATGTCACTTTAGAAGCACAAGCCAACTGGAAAGTATTATTAGACCGCGTAATTGATGGTCAACTTGACGGTGCTCACATGCTCGCGGGTCAGCCTTTAGGTGCAACGATTGGCTTCGGTACTAAAGCCGACATCATTACCGCTTTCAGTATGGATTTAAACGGTAACGCAATTACGGTTTCGAATGACATCTGGGCGCAAATGAAACCCCACATTCCTATGCGAGCCGATGGCAAGCCAGTTCATCCAATTAAAGCCGACTCGCTAAAGCCCGTTGTTGATAAATACAAAGTCGAAGGCAAGCCTTTCAACATGGGCATGGTTTTCCCAGTATCAACGCACAACTACGAGCTACGTTATTGGTTAGCCGCTGGTGGTATTAATCCGGGCTATTATGCTCCTGAAAAAGGCGACACTTCTGGCAAGATTAAAGCCGATGCTTTGCTATCCGTAACGCCACCACCACAAATGCCATCCACCATGGAAGCCGGTACGATTTATGGCTACTGTGTAGGCGAGCCGTGGAACCAACAAGCTGTATTTAAAGGTATTGGCGTACCCGTTATTACCGATTACGAAATCTGGAAAAATAACCCAGAAAAAGTATTTGGCGTGAGCCAGCAATGGGCAGAAAAATACCCAATCACTCATAAAGCCGTTGTGAAAGCACTGATTCGTGCAGCAGCTTGGCTAGACGAGAACAACAACGCCAACCGTCCTGAAGCGGTAAAAATTCTCTCTAAACCGAATTATGTCGGCGCGGATTATGAAGTGATTGCGAACTCCATGACAGGTACCTTCGAATACGAAAAAGGCGACAAGCGTGACGTGCCTGATTTCAACGTATTCTTCCGTTATAACGCCACCTACCCTTACTACTCTGATGCTATCTGGTACTTAACTCAGATGCGTCGTTGGGGCCAAATCTCAGAACAAAAACCCGATAGCTGGTACATGGATATTGCGAAGCAAGTTTATCGTCCAGATATCTATGCAACAGCCGCAAAAGAACTGATTAAAGAAGGCAAATTAAAAGCCGCCGACTTCCCAGACTTTGCCACCGAATCTGGATTTAAACCTGCGCAAGTCGATTTCATCGACGGACTTACTTACGACGGTAAAACACCAAACACTTATATCGACCAATTTAAGATTGGTTTGAAAGGCAACGAAAAACCGTAAGTTGTTAATTAAAACGCTTTAGACATGAAGACTGGGCGAGCCAAACGGCTCGCCCATCAAGGAGTAAAGTTATGAAGATTGCGCTATCCAACATTGCCTGGTTAGAGCCGTTCGTAAAAGTCGCCAAAGGTGAAAACGTTGTTCAAAATGTGCAACTCATTACCAAAACAGTCGGTATTCCACTACTCGGTATTTTAGTATTTCTAATGCTATGGTCTGCCGCCGCTAGCAATATCGACACGTCACTCGGTAAGTTTCCTGGCCCAGCGCAAGTATTAGAGCAATCAAAGAACTTATTAGCAGAACATTTTGCTGAACGTGAACGAGCAGAAGCATTTTATGAGCGCCAAAAAGAGCGCAATGCGCAGCGTGTAAAAGATGATCCAACCTATGAACCAAAAATTCGCGATTACACCGGTAAAAACACCTACATTGACCAAATCGGTACCAGTCTAGTGACCGTATTAAGCGGATTTTTACTAGCGTCTATTTTAGCCATACCACTGGGCATTGTTATCGGCTTAAGTGCAAACCTGCACGCCGCCTTCAACCCCGTTATTCAAATTTTCAAACCCGTGTCACCGCTCGCTTGGTTACCGCTGGTGACTATGGTTGTCAGCGCGCTATACGTTACTGACGATCCTGTTGTACCAAAATCATTTATTACCTCAGTGGTGACTGTCATGTTGTGCTGCTTGTGGCCAACCGTTATTAACACTGCTTTTGGTGTCGCAACCATTCCTAAAGACTTAGTGAACGTGAGCCAAGTTCTTCGTCTGAACTGGATAACTCATGTACGTAAAATTGCCATCCCAGCGTCTATTCCAATGGTCTTTACCGGCCTGCGCCTATCGCTAAGCATTGCGTGGATGGTACTGATCGCGGCAGAAATGCTGGCGCAAAATCCTGGTTTAGGAAAGTTCGTTTGGGACGAATTCCAGAACGGCAGCTCCGACTCATTAGGCCGAATTATGGTCGCTATCATCACCATCGGTTTAATCGGCTTCTTCCTTGATCGCGTCATGCTGAGAATTCAGCGCAGCGTATCTTGGGACAAATCAGCCACTTTGCGTTAAGGAAACATCATGAATCCATTACTCGAATTAACTCAAGTTGGTATTGAATTTCCAACGCCAAAAGGACCATTTTGTGCACTACAAAATGTGAACTTAAAAATTGCAAAAGGTGAGTTCATATCACTGATTGGCCACTCAGGCTGCGGTAAGTCGACTGTGCTCAATATTGTTGCAGGCTTATATCAAGCAACGACAGGCGGTGTTGTATTAGAAGGTAAAGAAGTAAACGAGCCGGGCCCGGAGCGTGCGGTCGTGTTCCAAAACCATTCACTCTTACCTTGGTTGACGGCTTACCAAAATGTGGAACTAGCGGTTCAGCAAGTATTTAAAGGTAAAAAATCTAAAGCCGAAATGAAGGCGTGGATTGAACACAACCTTAACTTAGTACACATGGGGCACGCCATGCACAAACGTCCAGATGAAATTTCTGGTGGTATGAAGCAGCGCGTTGGTATCGCCCGTGCTCTATCAATGGAACCCAGTGTTTTGCTATTGGACGAACCTTTCGGAGCGCTCGATGCTCTGACCCGCGCCCATTTGCAAGATTCACTAATGGACATCCAAAAAGATTTAAACAGCACCGTCATCATGATCACCCATGACGTTGATGAAGCTGTATTGCTGTCGGATCGCATTGTCATGATGACCAACGGTCCTTCTGCAACAGTCGGCGAGATTTTAAATATCGAATTAGAGCGCCCACGTAATCGTATCCAATTGGCTGATGATCCAACCTATAACAAATATCGTCAGCAAGTGTTGAGCTTCTTATATGAGAAGCAAAGAAAGGTTGACGATTCAATGCCCGCAGAGAAGGCAAAAGAACCCGAAAAAAAACAGCAGAAAAAGTTGCTTAATCAATTCTAAATCTAAAACTTAAACACTAAAAACTACTAGGCTTCGATAAAGGAGAATGCCATGAAAGCGCAAAAAACATTACTTGCTATTGCATTGGGGTTAGCAGCTAGCCAAACGTTCGCTGATGCTATTAGCGATGGTAAATTCTACGCCGACGTAACGGCTCGTTTTGAATCTGCGGATCAAGACAACGGCGCTAGCAAAACAGCTAACGCACTGATTGCCGATACCGCTTTTGGTTATGAAAGCAAAGATTTTTCTGGTTTCAAATTTCTAGCTGAATATGAAGTTGTCAACGCTATGATTGATAACTACGCTCCAGAAACAGCCGGTTTTGATACGGTTGCTGACCCTGAAGTTCGTGAATGGAACCGCGCACAAATCAGCTATGCCAATGATGGCTACAGCGCTGTTTTAGGTCGTCAGCGTATTATTCTTGATAACGCTCGCTTTGTGGGTAACGTCGGCTGGCGCGCAAACGAACAAACTTTCAATGCACTCACTGTTGGCTACACCATCGGCGATGTAGCGGTAAAATATTCATACATTGATCAAGTAAACGGCATTCTTCCTAAATTCGATGCTGACGTTACCGATCACTTATTAAACATCAGTTACAGTGGTATCAAAGCCGGTAAGTTAACGGCTTATGCGTACTTGCTAAAAGACGATGACACCGATGCCAAGAACGATACATTTGGTGCAAGCTTTGGTGGTAAAACCGCAGTAAATGATCTGTCTGTGATCTACAGCGCCGAAGTCGCAACTCAATCTACCGACGATTTCGATGCTCTCTACTACGCATTGGAAGGCGGTGTTGTGGTTGATGGTATTACCATTGCTCTTGGTAACGAAACATTAGGTAGCGATAGCGGCGACTACGGCTTCCAAACCCCATTGGCAACTAAGCATGCATTTAACGGCTGGGCGGATATGTTCCTAGCCACTCCAAAAGACGGCTTAAGCGACACTTATTTAAAAGTCGCAGGTATGGCTGCTGGCGTTAAATTGGTTGGTATATACCACGACTTTAAAGCTGACGAAGGTAGCAACGACTACGGTAGTGAAATCGACTTGCTAGCCGTAAAAAAGCTGAACGACAAGGTAACGGTTGGTGCTAAATACGCAACCTACTCGGCTGAAGACACTTATGTTGACACCGATAAGTTCTGGCTGTGGGCACAAGCTAAATTCTAATAACGTACTGCTGTAAAACATTCGTTGTTTAGCGGTCGGTAACGGCCGCTTTTTTGCTTAAAATTTATTATAAAAAGAGATTCCGCATGACTGATAATGTATTGGTGATAATTGGCAACGGCATGGCAAGCAACCGTCTACTGGAAGAATTGGGTACCGACCACCCTTACACTCAGATTCATGTATTAAGTGATGAGCCGATCGCTCATTACAATCGCATTATGTTGTCGCCACTATTAGCTAATGAAACAACACTTGACGCCATCACCCCACACGATGCAACTTGGTACGAAGAACACCGAATCGCCATACACTTAGATCATGCTGTTGCTTCCATTGATAAAACCGCAAAAAAAATTACCTGCATGAATGGCAACGAGTTTTTATACAATGCACTCGTATTTGCCACCGGAAGCCGCTCCTCTATTCCAGCATTAGAAGGAATAGACAACCCTGCCGTTATTGGCTTTCGTAGCATGACGGATGTCGATGCTATGACAGAGTGCTTAGCCGACCTTGAACATGCCACTGTTATCGGTGCGGGATTGCTGGGTGTCGAGGCAGCGGTTGGTTTACGTAGCCGCGGCGTACGCGTCACCCTATTGCACCGTAACCCCGTTTTAATGAACCGTCAGCTTGACGAAACAGCCTCGAAATTATTAGAGCACGAACTCATTGCTCGCGGTGTTGACGTTATCACCGGCGCAACCCCTCAACGTTTAATATCAACACCCACCGGCGAACTCTCAGCGGTAGAGCTAACCCAAAATGGCGAATTGATAACAACGCCAACCCAGTTGGTGGTATTTGCGACGGGCATTATTCCTAATATCGAATTAGCCGCGAGCGCTGGCATACTCACCGGTCGCGGCATTTGCGTAAACAATAAAATGGAAACATCGGAACCTAATGTGTATTCATTGGGCGAGTGCTGTGAATTCGACGGTACAACCTATGGTCTAGTCGCCCCAATTTGGGATCAAGCAAAGGTACTAGCACACCGCTTAAAAACCGAAGACACGGATAAAAGTACATTAATCGACTATATTGAGCGCACTCATCTAACCAAGTTGAAAGTCTCCGGATTGGACGTACACAGCATTGGTGAGTTTGCTGCCACGGACGATTGCGAAATTTTAGAGCTCAAAGACCTAGTTGATGGTATTTATAAAAAGTTAGTAATTCGCAACAATCGAATTATTGGCGTGCTCTGTGTTGGCGATGTAGCCGACAGCCATTGGTATTTCGAGTTAATGTCAGAAAATCGTGATATTAGCGCTATTCGCGGACAATTGATTTTAGGCCAAGCCTATTGCGAAGCCGCCTAGCGCCTGAATTATATACTAGCAGTTGGGTCTAATTAAAAATGAATGCCTAGCTGCAAGCCATAAGCATCTCGATTTTCTTTATTATGAATTTTAGAATCAAAATAACGGCGAACATAAGGGTATACTCGCACTGCCCCTAAGTCGAAATTAATACCAATTTCAGGGTAAAAAGCGGCTATTTGCTCTTTCTCACATTGCTCATCTGAACTCGTTTCGACATCCTCATCACAAATCAACGACTTGCCAAGAAACACCCCTACACCACCATGTAAATTGACGTGGGAAAAATCCGTATGAAATAGTAAAGCAACCGAGTACCCCGCAAAAACATCCTCGACACCTTCGGAGTTTTTACCGAAATACAACACCCCAGATAAACGACCGGATGCATAGGCCGATACATCACTCATGATCGCGAGTTCTGCACCAGATCTTGTTCCTCCAGGTTCTTGAAAATAACCAAGTGATAGACTGCCGATGGGTTTACCCTCATTAAAATCGCTAAAATCACCGTGCGGATATTCAATATTCGTGGTTAATCCCTGAGCCATAGCCAAGGATGAATACCCCGCTAGCAATCCGATTGAAAACCCAGTTATCAATCGAAAATTCCACTGTGGGATTTTTTTATTAATCTTCGCCATAAAAAACATAACCAACCATCAAAACACACTAGCCAGTTGCCAGCAAATAGCCCTGCGCTATAACCACCATCAATAGACCCAAACTGATCACTTGCCACACGCGGCTACTATTCTGCTGTAAAAGAGGGCGTCGTTTAAAACTACGAATCAAATCAGGATTCGGTTTCAATAAGTCATTCCAGAATTCAGAATAGGCCTGCTGACGCTGCTTCAAATCAGGATGACAGCCCTTTTGAATGGCTAAGTCTAACCAACGCGGTAAATCAGGACGATGATCAGTTAACGCTTGATACGACCACTCGCTAATCGAGCGAGCAGCACGACGATGAACTTGATCCATTTTAAATGGCTGAGCCTGAGTGAGCATTTCGTACACCATAACCGAAAGTGAAAACAAATCGCTTTGCATCACCGCAATACCGTCCATCACATATTCTGGGGCTATGTAATTAACCGAGCCCACAGGGCAATCTTCTTCGATTGGTGAATGAATTTCTGCTAAGCCACGAACCGCAACGGTGCCGAAGTCGATCAGTTTTACCTGACCAGCCGTTGTGATCATCACGTTCTCTGGCTTGAGATCACGATGCACCATCCCTGCTCGCTGGAAGACACGCAAGCCATGGATAATTTGCTCGACGATAGCACGAACTTCGTTGATGCTGGCATTAGGATGGTCGTGAATCCACTGGCGAAGATTCGCACCCTCGATTAATTCACAAATATGATACAGAAACCGTCCTTCAGGCTCAGGCGGTAAAATACGCATGACATGTGGATGATCTATTCGACTCCCCACCCACTGCTCGCGAACAAAACCTTCAAGGTAGACCAAATCTTCTTCAAAGTTTAGTGACGGTGCTTTGAGTATGTAACGCTTGTTATTACGCAGATCGAGAACTTTGTACAGGTGACTACGAGTACCCGCATACACAATATGCTCAACTCGATACTGATCAATGCGATCACCCACTTTTAATACCGGTGGAATAGCTCTATCGGTTAATTCTCGCTGGGTTTCTTCCAAGTTCATTTCAGGAACACGATCAACTCGTAAGATAAAGCAGGTTAAATTATCATCACTGCCTTTTTCCAACGCTAATTCGACGGCTCGCTTTGCAACACCCTCAATATCATTTTGAGCATTCGAGGTCGACTGAGTTTGCAAAGGCGACAACAACTCAATGAATTCCGAGTTAGTACAAAAGCCATGCACGCCATCCGTGGTACAAATTAAAATATCACCGCCATGAATATCACCCGTGTGATAATCAACCTCAAGATGCGTATCCATCCCTAAAGCACGACTTAAATAATCACGGCCATTGCCATGACGATGCGTATGATCGCGAGTGAGTGGCTCTAACGTGGTACCTCGCAAACGCATAATGCGACTATCGCCAACATGAAAGACATGCAGCGTATTCGACTTTAAAACGACCCCACTAAAAGTCGTCACCAAACTATTATGACGTGCAGAAGCCTGTTGGCCATGATGATACAACCACGCATTAAGCGAACTAAGTACTTTGCTCGCAGCGGTTTTAACATCCCAACTGTCGGGCGTACTGTAATAGTCATTTAAGAAATGCGTAACACTGGTAATACTGGCTTGCTGGGCGTTTTCGCTACAGCTCACACCATCGGCGATACAGGCAGCAATACCCTTATAGCGGGTTATAGATAACGTCGGCTGATACGCTGCAAAGGCATCTTGATTTTCAGTTTTAATGCCAGCACTGGTGAAACCACCGTAGGTTACGGATAACTCTGAACTCATGGGAGACTCGCGTGGAGTATGGTTGGAGGTAGCTTACCAAGTTTGGAGCCACTGTGCAGTGTGTAGCCCCGAAATGAAAACCGCGGCCTAAGCCGCGGTGTTTATCGTACTACTTACTAGGCATGCCCGACGTTGATCATCTCAACAGAGCCATCTTCACGTACCTCAGCAATGTGCCCTTTCGGCTCTTCCATCATTAGTAATGCAATAAAACCAACAACGGCAGTACCGGCAATCACCAAGAAGAAAGTCGAGTAATCAACAAACGACAATACGGTTAAATAAGTGACAGCACCGACGTTACCGTAAGCACCTGTCATACCGGCAATTTGGCCAGTCAGACGACGTTTGATCAAAGGCACCACGGCGAATACTGCGCCCTCACCTGACTGTACGAAGAATGAACATGCCATCGCCGCAACAACCGCCAACCATAAAGGCCATTGGCTATCAACCATCGACATCAGCAAGTATCCGACCGCTAAACCAGCGGTTAAAATTAACAAGGTTGGCTTACGACCAAACTTATCGGACAACCAACCGCCACCAGGACGAGACATTAGATTCATAAAGGCGTAAGCCGATGCAACCATACCCGCAACCACTGGCGTTAATTCGAAGGTTTCGGCAAAGAATAATGGCAACATAGATACCACTGCCAGTTCCGAACCAAAGGTGGCGAAATACAAAATGTTTAGTACAGCAACTTGCTTGAATTTGTACTGATGCATTTCTGGCACTGGGGTATGAAAGATATTTTTATTGACCTTCCAAACGTGAGATACCTCATAAATAAACAACAGTACTAAGCCCACATAACAGAATAGCGATGTGGTTTCAGACAACATAGCAACGCCGGACGGCGACAATTTCCACGTTAATAAGGCAAGTGCGGCATACATAGGCACTTTCATAATCAGCAAGAAGAAGAAATCGCCCTTGCTGGTCACTTCCATTGCACCCATATTTTTTGGTTTAAAGTAAGTCGATCCTTTAGGTGTATCCGATACATTCATATAGTACACAACACTGAATAACAGACTCATTAAACCCGTTAAACCAATGGCATAACGCCAGCCGTCATCACCGCCAAACCAAATAGCAATCACAGGCAAGGTAAATGCCGCAGCCGCAGAACCAAAGTTACCCCAACCGCCATAAATACCTTCTGCTGTGCCTAATTCATTGGCAGGGAACCATTCACTCACCATACGAATACCAATCACAAAACCGGCACCAATAAAACCGAGCATAAAACGCGCAATGGCTGCCTGTACGAAGGTGTCGGCCAAAGCAAACATAAAACACGGAATAGCACAGACGGCGAGCAAGGCAGAGTAAACAATACGTGGGCCATAACGGTCAGTTAACATACCGATCACGACACGCGCTGGAATTGTTAATGCGACGTTCAAAATTAATAAGGTTTTAATTTCTGATTTTTCTAAGCCCAAACTTGCAGCAATGGCTTGCAACATAGGCGCAAAGTTAAACCACACCATAAAGGTAATAAAGAAAGCCATCCAACTCAAATGAAGGACCTTCATTTTGCCGGTGAAAGCAAAAAGATTAAATTTTTCAGCACTCATTTTCTAATTTCCATTATTTTCTTGATCTGGGTGTAACCGTTAGCACGAGAAAAAGTGGCTTATCCGGCCACTTTCACCACACCATTTTCAATCGTTACTAGATAGTTTGGAATTTTTACATCTGCATCTTCCAAACACTCACCCGTCGTCAAATCAAAGTGCTGTTTGTATAACGGTGATGCCACCACTGGGCGATCACCAATCGAGCCTAAGATACCGCGCGATAATACATTAGCATTACCGAATGGATCAAAATTACTAATGGCATAAACCTGCTCGCCTTCACCGTAACGAAATACGGCAACCTGCTTGCCATTCACCAGCGCACACACGCCGGTGTCAGGATTAATATCGGCCAACGAGCAAACGTTTGTCCAAGTAGTCATAGTATTCCCCTGCTGTTCTGTATGTGATGTAGTTGTAGACATAAATCGCTCCTTATTACTCGGCAGTGACATTGACTAATGCAATGCGCTCTTTCTCAGTTGCAGGGCGACGCTGTCCACGTTCACGCACAAATTGCAGATTATTGTCTTGCTCATCCGCGTTAATAAAATGGGCAAAACGTTTTAGTTTTTCAGGTGACTCAATGGTGGTTTTCCACTCACACTGGTAAGTATCAACAACTTTAGTCATTTCATTTTCTAATTCAGTTGCGATGGCCAATTTATCGTTAATGACAACGTCACGTAGGTAATCCAAACCACCTTCCATGTTTTCCATCCACACCGATGTACGCTGTAAACGATCAGCAGTACGCACATAGAACATCAACACACGGTCGATGTATTTAACTAAGGTGTCATCATCAAGTTCGGTTGCGAACAAGTCAGCATGACGTGGGCGCATACCGCCGTTACCACAAACATACAAGTTCCAACCTTTTTCGGTTGCGATAACACCAATGTCCTTCGACTGTGCTTCAGCACATTCACGAGTACAGCCAGACACCGCAAATTTAATTTTGTGCGGAGAGCGTAAACCTTTGTATCGATTCTCTAATGCCAATGCCATTGAAACGCTGTCAAGAACGCCGTAACGACACCAAGTACTACCAACACACGATTTAACGGTACGCAGTGATTTACCGTAGGCATGGCCAGTTTCGAACCCTGCATCTACTAGTTTCTTCCAGATAGCGGGTAATTCGTGTAATTGTGCGCCGAATAAGTCGATACGCTGACCACCCGTAATTTTGGTGTACAGGTCATACTCTTTAGCGACTTGGCCTAACACAATGAGTTTTTCTGGAGTGATTTCACCACCCGCAATACGCGGGACAATCGAATAAGTACCGTCTTTTTGCATGTTGCCCAAGAAGATGTCGTTGGTATCTTGTAACGGCATTAACTCTTCTTTCAGCACATACTCATTTTGGTACGACGCCAAGATAGAACCCACTGTCGGCTTACAAATTTCACAACCGTGGCCAGAGCCATGTCCAGATACCACTTCTTTAAAGCTGGTGTAGCCTTTAATACGAATAATGTCGGCCAACTCAGCACGTGTGTAAGCAAAGTGCTCACACAAGTTATTGTTAACTTCAACACCCATAGATGCTAACTCGGCGTCCATCACCTGCTTAACTAAGGCAGAACAACCGCCGCAACCCGTCGATGCTAACGTGACACCCTTGATGTCCCCCATAGTGCAACAGCCACCTTGAACCGCCGCATTAATATCGCCTTTGGTGACATCAAAACAAGAACAGATTTGAGCCGTATCAGGCAATGCCGACACACCCAAACCCACCGCAGGCTGATCACCCATTGCTGGTAAAATAAGCGCCGCTGGGCTACCCGGAATATCCATATCATTAAGCATTAATTGCAATAATGTGCCGTAGGCTTCAGCTTCGCCAACCAACACCGCACCCAGTAATTTCTTACCGTCAGCAGAAACCACTAAGCGCTTGTACACTGCGGCAACGTCATCGCTAAATACATAGCTTTGTGAGCCAGCCGTATGACCGTGCGCATCACCAATCGATGCGACATCAACACCTAGAAGTTTTAACTTAGTGCTCATATCTGCGCCTTTAAACGCAAGTGCTGGGTCTTCATGGGTAATTAATTGGCTAACGATATGTTGGATCGCCACTTTGGCCATCTGATAGCCAGGCGCAACCAAGCCGTAGATTTTGTTATCCCACAGCGCACATTCACCAATCGCATAAATATCGTTTTCTGATGTTTGGCAATAGTCGTTCACAACGATACCGCCGCGCTCACCTAGATCTAAACCAAATTGGCGCGCTAATTCATCCTGAGGGCGAATACCTGCAGAAAACAAAATCATGTCGGTTTCTAAGAAAGAACCATCCGCAAACTTCATGCGGTAACGGCATTCTTCACCCGCCACAATTTCTTTGGTGTTTTTCTCGGTATGAACCGTGACACCTAAATCTTCGATTTTACGGCGTAATAATTTACCGCCGCCTTCATCCAACTGCACCGCCATTAAACGCGGAGCAAATTCAACAACGTGAGTTTCTAATCCAGCTTCACGCAAAGCATTAGCCGCTTCCAAACCTAATAAACCACCGCCGACAACCACACCGGTCTTACTCACTTTTGCCGATGCGGAAATCGCTTCTAAATCTTCGATAGTACGGTATACCAAGCAATGATCTTGGTCTTTGCCAGGAATAGGAGGAACGAACGGATAAGAACCTGTCGCCAAAACTAACTTGTCGTAGCCTTCAACGCGACCAGTAGAGGTCGTAATGGTTTTATTGTCGGCATCAATACCAACCACTTTATCGCTAACGATATAGGTAATACCTAAGTCATCGTAGTGATCAGGAGTCGTTAACGATAAATCTTCTGCGCTAGCGCCGGAAAAATATTTGCTCAGTTGAACACGATCATATGCCAGACGTGGTTCTTCTGAGAACGTTATTAGATCAAATTGGGATGCGTATTCTGATGTGGCTAGAGTGTTTAAAAAGTTGTGACCAACCATGCCGTTGCCAACGACGATTATGCGTTTCTTGCTCATTATGATGTCTCTCTATCTGGTCATATAGCGGAATTCTCCTTGGGTGCGCCATTGCTCTATTTCCGCATTACGCCGTTGTAGTGGGAAACATCGAGATTTATTCAGCAATTGTAATGCCAAATAAAAATTCGCAGGTAAATACGCGGAAAACCGTCAATATCCCTCCACCTGAAGCGCGCAAGGACGCGACATTCGCACCAAAGCGCAACAAAACCGATGTGAAAAGCACTATTGCAGTGCGAAAATACAAACCTTTAACTCAAAATAGCCTGTATGAATTTGTCCATAACATGGCAGATAACCGCCGAATACCGTCGTGCTCAAAGGTTCGAAGACAAGAAAGCACAAACTGGCATTAATCTTGATTGCAACTAATCATTGAGGGCATTCTCGTGGCTACACTCCTGAAGACTCTCCGATACCAAAGGCGGTATCACCATTTGTGTTGTGTAAGAAGAGCATTGGCGCTCACAGGGATTCTGTGAGCGCCTTTTTTTTGGTTAAAAAAGGCTAACGATGATGACAACGGAATTGCAACAGACTCATACTACATGCCCCTACTGCGGAGTAGGCTGTGGTGTCACTGTTCAATACCAAGCCGAAGAAACAGCAAGGTCGGCGAATCTAACCACAGCCAAAACCGGCAGTGTAGAACCCGTTGCTGGCATGCAAGCTCACCCTGCCAACTTCGGTCGCCTATGCGTAAAAGGCTCGGCATTACACGAAACCATTGATCACACCGACCGCCTTCTATATCCAACTATGAACGGCAAACGCACCAGCTGGGACAAGGCCCTCAGTTTAGTGGCCGATAAAATTCAACAAGTAATGCATACCCACGGCCCAGATGCCGTTGCCTTTTATGGTTCTGGCCAGTTATTAACCGAAGACTATTATGTTGCCAACAAGCTCATAAAGGGCTTTATTGGTAGCGCCAACATGGATACCAATTCGCGCTTATGCATGGCATCCGCCGTTGCTTCGTACAAGCGCTCGTTCGGTTCAGATAGCGTACCGGGTAATTACGAAGATTTAGAAAAAACCGATTTATTGATTATGGTCGGCAGCAATGCCGCATGGGCACACCCCATTTTATTCCAACGCATTGTTGCCGCTAAAAAAGCTAATCCGGCAATGAAGGTTATCGTCGTTGATCCACGCCGCACCGCAACCTGCGATATCGCCGACCTGCATTTAGCGATTCGCCCCGGTTCAGACACTTTTTTGTTTAACGCTCTGCTGACCTATATGGATCAAAGTAACGCGTTGGATTACAGCTTTATTCATAACCACACCAATGGCATCGCCGAAGCACTCGAAAGCGCCAGTGCCAGTAGCGCAACCTTCGAAGAACTTGCTCAGCGTTTAGATGTTGCTAGCCATGATTTGAATTTATTTTTTGAATGGTTTCGTGATACGCCAAAAACAGTCACCTTTTATTCTCAGGGCGTAAATCAAAGTTCTTCTGGCACGGATAAAGCCAACGCCATTATTAACCTGCATTTGGCCACTGGCCGTATCGGTAAAGAAGGCGCAGCGCCCTTCTCGATTACCGGCCAACCCAATGCAATGGGCGGGCGCGAAGTTGGCGGATTAGCGAATCAACTTGCCGCACACATGGACTTTAGCGCCGCAGAACGTGATTTAGTCCGTCGCTTTTGGCAGGCACCAGCCGTTGCCGAACGCGCCGGTTATAAAGCGGTCGACTTATTTAATGCGGTAAAAGACGGCAAAATTAAATTTCTTTGGATTATGTCCACCAATCCATTAGTGAGCATGCCCGATGCCGACGATGTGAAAGAAGCGATGAAGCGTTGCGAATTGGTCGTGGTATCCGATTGCATGGCTAACACAGATACCACAGCCGCAGCTCATGTACTGTTACCCGCTACGAGCTGGGGCGAAAAAAATGGCACGGTAACCAACTCCGAACGTCGAATTTCTCGCCAGCGTGGCTTTTTACCTTCACCCGGTGAAGCCATGCCCGACTGGTGGATCATCTCTCAAGTTGGCCGCCGCCTTGGCCATGAACAAGCCTTCAACTACGAACATGCAAGCGAAATATTCGACGAACACGCACGTTTATCCGCCTTTGAAAATAATGGTAAGCGCGACTTCGATTTATCCGGCTTAGTGGGCATGAGCCGCAGCCAATACGATGCTCTGGCACCCATTCAATGGCCAGTTAACGACCAATACCCAAGTGGTCGCGCACGCTTTTTCGACGACGGCCATTTTTACACTGCCACCGGTAAAGCCAAATTCATTGCGGTAGAAGCACGCCTACCGGAAGTACATTCCCAAGGTGACCTAGTAATGAATACCGGCCGCATTCGCGATCATTGGCACACCATGACACGTACCGCAAAATCTGCCCGTTTAGGACAGCACATTGCCGAGCCATACGCCGATATTCATCCAGACGACGCTAGCCTACGTGGCATTAAACACGGCGACTTAGTCGAAATACACAATGAACGCGGCCATATTATTGTTCGTGCACAAGTCATAAATGATGGCCGCCAGCGCAAAGGCGAACTGTTTGTACCCATGCATTGGACCAATCGCTACGCCAGTAAAGCACGCATGGGTACCTTAATTGCCAAAACAAATGACCCGATTTCTGGTCAGCCCGAATTAAAGTTCACCCAAGTCAGTGCACGCCCATTTAATACTGCATGGCAGGGATTTATTCTAAGTCGTAAAGACCTTGGCCCACTCCCTGTCGATTATTGGATTTATGGTGTTACCGATACCGGGCACGGCTATGAAATCGCCGACCGTGAATCGCCACTCGCGCTCATTGAAACCATTAAAGCACGCCTACCCGAAGGCGACTGGATTACGCTAAGCGATCCTAGCCACAACCATTACCGACTTGCCCTATTAACCGATGGCCGTTTACAAGCGGTTGTCTTTATTCATCAGAATTATGATTTTGGCGCACGCCAATGGCTAATCGAACGCTTTGACGACGAAACACTCAGCGCCAGCGACCGCAAAGCACTGCTTGCAGGCCGCCCATTAGGCAGGCAAGCCGATAAAGGCGCGATTATTTGCTCTTGTTTCCAAGTAGGCGAAAACACCATCAAAAACAGTATTCAACAAGGCTGCTGCACCGCAGAATCCCTAGGCGAAGCATTGAAATGCGGAACAAACTGCGGCTCATGCATTCCTGAATTAAAAGCATTAATACAACGCGAAGCGCTAGCAACCAACGCAGCCGACGCCATGACTGCCGAATAAGTGGATATCAAAATGAACCGTAAAAAAACACTTTGCCTTAATACAAAACAATCAGAATCTAACCAACAAACACTCGGTAAAGTATGGTTAGTCGGTGGCGGCCCAGGTGATCCTGAGTTATTAACAATTAAAGCCATGCGCGTATTAAGCGAAGCGGATATTGTGTTGTACGACAGCTTAATTTCAGAAGAAATACTCGCCATGCTACCAAAGAAATGTACCCGCATTCATGTTGGCAAACGCTGTGGCGCACACAAAATGACCCAAGTCGATATTCAAAAATTACTGCTCACCAGCGCACGCAAATACGGCAAAGTTGTACGCTTAAAAGGCGGCGACCCATTTATCTTTGGCCGCGGCGGTGAAGAATTAGAGTATTTAATGGAACACGGCGTAGACGTGGATATCATACCCGGCATTACCGCTGCCGGTGGCTGTGCCGCTGCGGCGAAAATTCCACTGACACATCGCCAATACGGCAACGCCTTAATGCTGGATAGCGGCCATAGCCAATTTGGCGACTACGAACCCAGCCAAAACCCAACCCGTGTATTTTATATGGGATTAAAACAAGCCGGAATGATCACCGCACGCTTATTGGATGATGGCCTAAACGAATCAACACCCGTAGCCATTATTGCTAATGGCACCCTACCCAACCAAGAAGTTCATATCGGTGTGCTAATGAACCTACCACTCTTAGCCGAATGCTACTTAGACAGCGGCCCAGCTTTAATAATCGTTGGCGAAGTCGCTGCGTTTGCGGCAAAAAACCAAATACAGATAAAGCGTCAAGCCGTGGCGTAAGCAAGATAAAAACATGCGCTTTAACAAAAGGAAATGGGGTCTCTATGTTCGATGATCAAGCTCAATAACTTCTGAACGATTTTCAAACAATAAAAAACCCGCATTATGCGGGTTTTTTATTGGATGATAATTCAGTCATTATTCACCGAACTGCCACCATTTCTTCTCTTTCTTTTCTTCTTTCTCTGCTTTATTTTCAGCTTCTTTTGCAGATGCAGCTTCGTTTTTAGCGCGATCTTCTACTTCGGCACGCTTCTTTTCCATAGCTTCTATTTCTTCGCGTTTCGCCTTACGCTCTTCAAGCTCTGCACGTTTTGAATCCATTTCTTCACGCTTAGCTTTACGCTCTTCAAGTTCAGCGCGTTTTGCATCACGTTCAGCTTTTGTTTTTTCTATCTCGGCTTTTTTGCCAGCCTTACCATCCAACTCAGCTTTCTTTTTCTCCATGGATTCGCGTTCTGCTTTACGAGCTTCTAACTCAGCACGCTTGGCATCCATTTCTGCTTTTTTAGCCTCCATCTCGGCCTTTTTGCCTTTCATTTCAGGATGCATTTCATCACGCTTTTGCTTAATCGCTTCGACTTGCTCCGGCGTCAATTGCTTAGAATCGTCGGCGTATACAGGCAAAGCCAATGCTGTGCCCATAACAAGAGCTAATAAAGTATATTTCATAATTATCATTCCTATTTAAGATGAGAATAACCGTACTAACGTGGAAGACAAGCCTTAAACAATAAACCTAAAAAACAGGCACTTTCCCTCGTCATTATTGCAACATTAATGGCGAGTATTACTCCGCCACTGGCTTCGCTTTTTCACGTAATTTAATGTGCAGTTCGCGCAACTGTAGGTTGCTTACCTCACCCGGCGCTTGCGTCATGACACAGGCTGCCGATTGAGTTTTCGGGAAGGCAATCACTTCACGAATAGACTGAGCACCGGTTAACAACATGATCAAACGATCTAGGCCGAATGCTAAACCACCGTGTGGGGGCGCACCGAATTTCAACGCGTCTAATAGGAAGCCGAACTTCTCGCGTTGTTCTTCTTCGCTAATGCCCAGCACTTTAAATACGGTGTGCTGCATAGATTCATCATGAATACGAATGGAGCCACCGCCCAACTCACAACCGTTAAGTACCATGTCGTAAGCGCGGGATAAGGCTTCCAACGGCGCATTTTGTAGCTCTTCAGCACTGCATGAGGGTGCGGTAAACGGATGGTGCAACGCAGAAATAGAACCGTCTGAGTTCTCTTCAAACATTGGGAAATCAACCACCCATAACGCCGCCCACTCAGCGCTGTACATGTTAAGGTCTTCACCGATTTTGCAACGCAAAGCACCCAGCGCTTCGTTAACGATTTTTGTGCTGTCGGCACCAAAGAATACGATGTCGCCGTTTTTAGCGCCCAACTTATCCATGATCTTCATGGTGTTGTCATCGCCGATAAACTTGATGATTGGCGACTGTAGGCCTTCTACACCTTTTTCGATTTCGTTGACCTTAATCCATGCCAAACCTTTAGCACCATAAATGCCAACAAACTTAGTGTATTCGTCGATTTGCTTACGGCTTAACTCAGCACCACCTGGTACTTTCAGCGCGGCAACACGGCCTTTTGGATCTTTCGCAGGACCCGCGAATACTTTAAATTCGATGTCTTGCAAGAATTCAGCAACGTCGACCAATTCCATTGGAATACGCAAATCAGGCTTGTCTGAACCGTAACGGCTCATGGCTTCTGAGAATGGCATGCGTGGGAAATCACCCAAATCCACCTTCAATTCTTTTTCAAAAATTTGCTTAATCATGCCTTGGGCTAAGCCCATGATGTCTTCTTCATTAATGAAAGAAGCTTCAACGTCGATCTGAGTAAATTCAGGCTGACGATCAGCACGTAAATCTTCGTCGCGGAAACATTTAGCAATTTGGTAATAACGATCGAAACCAGCAACCATCAACAACTGCTTAAACAACTGTGGTGACTGCGGCAATGCGAAGAACGAGCCTTCGTGCGTACGGCTAGGCACTAAATAATCGCGCGCACCTTCTGGCGTTGCACGAGTCAGAATTGGGGTTTCGATATCTAAGAAACCGTTATCTTCTAAATAGCGACGCGCAGATGAGGTTACTTTCGAACGGAAACGCAGCTTGTCTTGCATCTCTGGACGACGCATATCCATGTAGCGGTATTTCAGACGAACTTCTTCACCCACATCGCTATAACCATCTAGAGGGAACGGCGGGGTTACGGCTTTATTAAGGATGGTGATCTCTTTACCTAAGATCTCAATCATACCGGTGCGCATATTCGCGTTCGTGGTGCCTTCTGGGCGAGCGCGAACACGACCGCTGATCTGGATAACGAATTCTGAACGGACACTGTCGGCAGTATTAAAGGCATCAATGGTATCGGGATCAAATACGACCTGTACTAAACCTTCGCGGTCGCGCACATCAAGGAAAATCACCCCACCGTGGTCGCGGCGACGATGCACCCAGCCACAGAAAGTTACGGTTTGGTCGATCAAAGATTCGTTGATATCACCACAATAGTGAGTGCGCATTGCTTGGTCCTGCATCAGTAGTCATAAGTTGAGGGCCAACACCTTAGGGGCGCCCTATGCATTCTTGTATATTCTCACTGTAACAAACATTCCCGAACGTAGGACAGCGAGCATCAATAAATAAGCGGGGCATTATAGCGAATAGAAGGGCTAGCTGTTAAGGCAAGTTACAACAAAAGGCGTCGTTAAAACGCTAATTGCAGCAAAAACGCCGAACGACGACGCAAATGCACCTTGAGAAGAGCCATGACTCCTGTAGTCTGCTGCACAACAATTCCAATACAACAACAATGAATTTCGAAGGAATCTATCCATGCAGTCATTCGCTAATAAGGTCGTCGTTGTCACTGGCGCGGCATCAGGCATTGGTCGCGCGTTAGCGCAACAACTCAGTATGCAAGGTGCCAACCTCGCCTTATCCGATGTAAATATGAATGGCTTAGAGGAAACACGCGCCACACTACATGGCCATGGCAAAGTCACTTTGCATACGCTTGATGTCTCAAATCGAGCGGCATTCGAAGCCTATGCCGAACAAGTGTTAGAAGATCATGGTCAGGTCGACATGATCATTAACAATGCCGGTGTTGCATTATCTGAAACCGTCGAACGCATGACCTACGAAGATATGGAATGGATTGTAAATATTAACTTCTGGGGTGTTGTTTATGGCACCAAAACATTTTTGCCATTATTAAAAACACGACCAGAAGCCGCCATCGTTAACGTGTCCAGCATCTTTGGTATTATTGCCCTTCCCACTCAGTCGGCTTATAACGCCACCAAGTTTGCGGTTCGCGGATTCACTGAATCGTTACGCCAAGAGTTAAAGAACACCAAGGTTTTCGTCACCACTGTGCATCCTGGCGGGATCAAAACCAATATCGTTAACAATGGTCGGATGAAAACATCAATAACCGGCGACAAGTCGTTAGAGCAACAAGCAAAAGAATTTGAAAAGCTGGCTCGTACGACGCCAGCACAAGCAGCAGATGTTATTCTAAATGGCGTCAAAAACGGTAAACGCCGCATTCTCATTGGATCAGATGCTCGCCTCATGGATCGCATTCAACGCATCGTGCCAGTCAAATACAGTGATGTCTTTGCTTGGCTCTTAAAAAAGATGAACTAATTAGTGGCATAAGCCCTAAAAACAGGGCTTTGCTGCTTGCACCCCCCTCTTTTTTGCATAAAAATCATTGTGCTTCTCGGTTTGCGAGTAACGCTCCTCCGATATATTAATAATAAGGAATACACTATGGTTGTGAAAAAGGCCCCTGCGATGACGGCTGCACCTGCCGCGGCCTCGCGCAAAGTGACTGCTTTAAAAGACAAGTACACCAAAACTCAGATTTTGAATGAAATTGCTGAAAACACAGGCCTTACTCGTAAGGAAGTGAATGCAGTTTTAGAAGAGCTGGGCATCGTTATTGAACGTCACATCAAGAAGCGTGCGGTAGGCGAATTCACCTTACCCGGCCTATTGAAGATCAAAACCATTAAGAAACCAGCTCAAAAAGCGCGTAAAAACGTTCCAAACCCGTTCCGCCCGGGCGAAACGATGGACATTGCAGCTAAGCCAGCCAGCACTCGTTTGAAAGTGTTGCCGCTGAAAAAGCTAAAAGACATGACCTTATAATTTGTACTTTTGAAAAAAGAAATATATAAAAAAGTGGCGCAAGCCACTTTTTTATGTATTTTTCACCATTTATCGCGCAAAGCTCGCAATGCTTTAAATACATCGCGATCAGCCAATCCTAAATGGGGAAATTCCTTTTCCAATTGCTCGCGAATAGCCTTCTCATGCAATCGTAAAAATGGATTATATTGTCGCTCTTCGCCCAATGTCATGATGGGCATTTCATCCGGTACGAATGCCGATACCTGATCTTGCCAATAACTGATCATGTTATTGCTAGGTTCGCGAGCGCTAGCAAACGCTAAGTTAGTTTTCATATAATCATGGCCGGGATATATCAGAGTACTATCGGGTAGCGGCATCAACTGTGATACGAAGGTATCGTACATTGCATCGACATCACCGCCATTGTAGCAATTACCGGCACAGGCATTAAATAATGTATCACCGGAAAATAGCACAGGTTCTACCGTGTCTTCATTCGCCAATAAACACAAATGAACTGGCGTGTGGCCAGGTGTAAACAGTACCGTTAAATGAATACTGCCAATATCAATCACATCACCCGCCAGCAAACCACGGCTTTGGTTAGGAATTTTTCCTAACGCATTTTTATGTGCCCAAACTTCAGCACCAGTAGCCGCCTGAACAACAGGATTCCCTGCAATATGGTCATCATGCTCATGTGTATTAATAATCAACTTAATCATCAAGCCTTTGTGTTGAGCTAACGCTAACATGGCCTCACCATCAAATGGATCAAGTGCGATAGCGTACCCCGTTTCTTCACACGCAATTAAATAATTAAAATTACGTAATGGGTTATTCATAAACTGGCGATAAATGCGCATAATTAAGCCTCAGGGTTACCAATAAATCGTATTGTCTTCGTCGTTTGCCGAGTACAAATCGGATATAAAATGACTCGACAATAAGTTTTTTATTTCCTCAACGCGTGCCGCTAACTGCTCAGCGCTGTATTTTACTGCCGGACTATGCCCCCAAACAGGCCCAGGCCAAGCGGGATCATTAGTAAAGCGCACGACATGATGAACGTGCAACTGTGGAACAACATTACCCAAGGCGGCAATATTCATCGATTTAGCAGAAAAATGATCAGCTAATTTTTCTGCCACCCAAGTCGACTCCTCCATCAACTGTGCACGCTCTTGCACCGACAAATGGTAATACTCAAACACATCATTACGTGCAGGTACTAAAACCAACCACACATAACGGCTATCGTTCATTAATAACACTTGGCAGAGCGGCAAGCGACCAACAAACGCGGTGTCGCCTTGCAAGCGTTTATCTAACCGGAACATAATGACTCTCCAAACACACTCAACAAAACCTATATAATAGCTCTAATGATAGGTGTACTCAGGCAACAGGTCACTGATTTATGGCGAGATTCAAACACGTAGGCAGCATTACTCAGTTATCGCGCTCTCAATGGCAAGCTCTACGAGATACTCGTTACCCTTTTTTAGACTACGATTTTCTCGTGGCCCTCGAGCAGACTCAATGCGTTGGCACCGACAGCGGCTGGATACCGGCCTATTTCGCGGCATTTGAAAACCAGCAATTAATCGCGGCGATGCCTGCCTTCATAAAAGAGCACAGCTACGGCGAGTATGTGTTTGACTGGAGTTGGGCCGATGCTTATCAACGCAATGGCTTAGCCTACTACCCTAAATTATTAGCCGCAATTCCATTTACTCCAGTCACTGGCCCACGTTTAATCGGCGATCAATTCCTATGGCCAGAGGCTCTAACCGCCATCAGCGAATACTGTTTGAGCAATCGTTTGTCAGGATGGCATATCAATTTTCTCGATAACAATACGCTCACCCATGTTAACAATTTTAAAACAGGCAAGGATCAAGAGGCGTTAATCCGCACGGCCTGCCAATTCCACTGGTACAACCGCGAATATCGGAATTTCGAGCACTATTTAGAACAATTCACTAGCAGAAAACGTAAATCCGTGCGCAAAGAACGTGACAAAATAGCGGCACAAGGCATACGTATAACGCGCCTCACCCATAAGCAAATAACGCCTGAGCACATTGCATTTTTTTATCAATGCTATCAAATCACCTATTTACGCCGTCGCTCCCAAGGCTATTTAAACCAAGCTTTCTTTCAACAATTACGCGATGTGCTGAACTCTCAGTTAATGCTAGTGTTAGCACACAAAGACGATCAGCCGATTGCGGCAGCGTTATGTTTTTACGATGACGATAACCTCTATGGACGTTATTGGGGGGCCATAGACGACGTTGATGCTCTGCATTTTGAAGCCTGTTACTACCAAGGTATTGAGTTCTGCATCGAACAAGGTATTAAGCATTTCGATCCCGGTACTCAGGGTGAACATAAGATTAGCCGCGGCTTCGAACCTATATTAACCCACAGTGCCCATTGGTTAGTGCATCCGCAGTTTCATGATGCCGTTGCCCATTTTTTAGCCGAAGAAGGTCAGCACATATTGGCCTATCAAGGTGATGCAAAAACCTTACAGCCCTTTCGTGAGGGATTTATCCTGCATGACGACAATGAGGCAAAGCTAGTCTAATAACGGCAGGGTTGTTATAACTAGGCGCGTTAACCTAAGGTGACACCCATGGCATTAAGAGCGTATAAAGTTGAACATATCTTAGTCTTTGCTAGCCGAGGAACAGAAGCAAAATTACTCGCTGCCCCTCAATTACGGCCAATGGAAGAATGGCGCGAGGATGTCGCTGCTTGGGTTGCTTTACGCGCCAGTCGAGTTCCAGACTTTGATAAACTCCTAGACCACCATAAAGTTGAACCCTACATCCACGAAGCGAATGAATCCTGCGCAGCAAAAATCCAGACTATCGGATAAGAAGCGCCGCCATATAGCGCTTCGTTCCATACTGGATCATAGCGCCGAAATTATCTAAGCTCACCGGCACATATATATTGTCGGTCGCGACTTGATCGAGCTCTTCATCAATATCAGGATCATTCAAATAGGCATAATCGTCGTCGATGGCAACCAGCCATACCCAGTGAGGTGCCTTATTGCGATTTAACCGATAAGTGCTAATCAGCAATAAAATGCGATTGCCCTGCGCTAACGCTGAACGTAAATCGGCAAGCGTGTGCACACCCGTATCGGTCGTAACGCCTTCCTTATCGCAACGGGCTTGAAAATCCTCACCCACTAACGTCATGAGTTCGCGCTTGTGCTCACTGCGTACGCCATCCAAAAACGCAATAGAGCGATCCGATAACCACATAGTCACATCGCGACCGCGTTTAAGCGCAGCCAAAGCCAACCCTTGCGGTGATGTACCACCATGCCCAGTGGTGAGGTATATCGTTGTCGCCTCACGCCACACATTGAGTTCTTCTAAACGCGTCATCGCGAAATTAATATCCAGACTATGGAGCGCCATCATGAGTGCAGATGGGCCACAGGTGAATGGGGTTGTCTGGGCGTAAAACGGCAAATCATAAGGAATCGCCACGGTAGGTTTTAAGTGCTTTTCTAAACGCCAGCCAGCAGCACCGTCTTGGTAATAATTTTTCAGGGTGCGAATCACCCGATAACCTGAGGATTCATATAATGTTTTAGCGGCCACATTATCTTGGCGAACTTCTAAGCGCATAAACAACACATGACGGCTCAATGCCTGCTGTTCGACACAATGCAGTAACTGAGTAGCGAAACCACGCCCTCTCGCAGCTGGAGCAACGGCAATGGAGTAAAGGCGAGCCAATGACGTTCCACGATGAAATAACACCAAGGCGTAGGCTTGTATAGGATCACCCAAGCACCATAATTCACTGTGCTCACCACGAATGAAATGCCGAAAACGTCGAGCCGATAAACTATCACTACTGAAACTCGCTTGCTCTAATTCAGCAAGTGCAGCTACCTCTGCGAGAGTCGCCAAACGAGGCTCCATATTCATTCTATACAGCATCCAAAACAGTCGGCTAAGGGTTAGCAAAATAGTCGCCGGAAAGCGCTGAGCATAGTCCTACGCTGGGTTAAAAAAAAGAGGGGCAGTTTCTTTTTTCATTCGTCGAAGCGGAAATATTTATGGATAAATACCCGCGTTTTTATTGGCATAGAGCGATTTTTAGTCCTAGTATAAGCACAAATCAAACATCGATTTTTGTTTCTCCTTTGTCTGTTCTGGACTCCTCATGAAACCATTGCTCGTACTGTTAGACCAGTTGACCGACTGGAGCCCGTATTACCCAACAAATCAAGTCATTGCCATAGAGCAATACCTGAGCGACTTTGCAGAAACCCGCGGCTATGTCATCAACTTATGCCGAGATTACTCCTATCTAAGTTCCGGCTACTATGGCTCCTTACTGGCAGAAGCCCGTGGCGGGCAGGTATTTCCATCGGTACGCGCCATTCGTGAACTGAACAGTTTTGAAGCTGGTCAACCACTGCCCTTGCGTCAAGGTCGAGTATTAGATGGCGCCTGGAAAAAACATAAAAACGAAGACCGTATAAATTTACGTTGTTACTTTGGCCAAACCGAAAACAGCGAACTCGCAGGCGTAGCCCGCCGCATATTCGACACCTTTGGTTTTCCTGTACTGGATGTGATTCTTACCCGACATCAAGCGGGTGTATGGACAATGAGCAATATTCAGGCACGGTCATTGGACGAATTAGATGAAGCAGCTGAAACCCAATTCGCCACCGCGCTGAACGCATTCAGCCATAAAATTTGGCGCAATCGCCGTAGTAGTAAACGCTATAAGTACGATCTCGCTATTTTGGTTAACCCAGATGAGCAGTTACCGCCATCGAACAAAGGCGCACTAAAAGCATTTGAAAAATCCGGCAAAGAGATTGGCTTAAACGTCGATTTTATTACCCATAAAGATGCATCACGCATCGGTGAATACGATGCTCTATTTATTCGTGAAACCACGCGGGTGGATCATCACACTTATCAAATAGCGCAAAATGCCGAAAACTTAGGCCTGCTAGTGATCGACAGTCCGACCGATATTATGCGCTGTTCAAACAAGGTTTACCTACACGAGCGCTTACAGCGCTATGAAGTAGATACACCTAAAACCCGACTGGTTATGGGTAAGTTAGATAATGATCTCGATGAACTCATTGCCGACTTAGGGCTGCCGATTATTGTGAAAGTGCCGGATGGATCTTTCTCTATTGGCGTAGAAAAAGCGAAGACACGGGCCGAATTAGTTGAGTGCATCGACCGCTTAAGTGAACGCTCTGCTTTGCTGTTACTACAAGAATTTATGCCAACTGATTATGACTGGCGCATTGGCATTATGAATAATCAAGTTATTTATGCTTGCCGCTATTTTATGGCCAAAAGTCATTGGCAAATATACAATCACAGCGCCCGCTCGCATCGCTCCGGCAACGCCGACGCCATGGCTATCGATCAAGTTCCAAAGAAAGTGATTAAAACAGCTCTAAAAGCGGCTAAATGCATGGGTAATGGATTTTACGGCGTCGATTTAAAGGAAAGTGGTGATCGCGCTGTGATTATTGAAGTCAACGACAACCCTAGTATTGATATGGGTGTTGAAGACTTACATAGCGGCAATCTACTCTACCAGCAAATTATGGGCACTCTGTTAAAACAATTAGACGAACTCAATGGACGCCAATAGGCGTCCGAAAGCGTATATTGTTTAACGCCAAGTCATCGAGAAATTAGTGTTCAATCTCTTTTAGTGCCTTTTTAGCGGCTTCAAGTGCATCTGTTTCTTTCTTTCTATCAGCAATGTATTTGCTCTTGCGAGCATCAATTTGATCAACAACCAGCTGAGCGCGATTACGTGCGTTCACACCGCCAATATCCATAGCATCCATTTTTAATTTCGAGATATCGCGTTCGTATGATTGCCTAAGCATCTCAAGCTTCTTCTCCGAACGCTCTATTTGGCGACTCAGCCGTATTGAGTTATTACTATCGGCAAGTTCCTGTGCATAGTCGCGACGGAGCGGTGCCTCTTCACGCGCGACCTCACTCGTTATACTCGCCCCATGATCCTTAAACGCCTTGACTTCCTCATCGACATACCGACTTGGACAAGGCATCTGCGAAAACAGCTTTTTTCCTTCAGCGTCTTTACATTCATAGTATTGCCCAGCTAACGCGCCATGAGCGACAACCACTAAAATCATCATTAGGTATTTCACTGAAAGCCCTCTTCCTACTCGAATCATTTCGAAATGCTAGCACAGCTCAACACTAAAAAGTGTTGCCAGAAATGTGTCTGGACAATTTGCTGCTTTCGCAACACCCGCTAGAGCCAAAAACAATTAAATTTCAGAGAGATTCAGTGGTCGATGACTCCCATGCGCAAACTCGGTACAATCTCGCCCCGATATTCTTAACTGCACTGTCTTATCAGATTCAGTGCATTTCCCGTGTGAGGCGCTCTGCTATGTCTGATGATATTTCTACAATCCCTATGGCTGAAGGTGCCGTAATACCAAACTCAAGCAATGGTAAGGTAGGATTTGTATCCCTCGGCTGCCCGAAAGCTCTGGTGGATTCGGAACGCATTCTCACACAGTTAAGACTCGATGGATATGAAGTCGTTAATAGCTACAACGATGCCGATGTTGTGGTTGTAAACACCTGTGGTTTTATCGACGATGCTAAGCAAGAATCGCTAGATGCCATCAACGAAGCCATGACCGAAAACGGCAAAGTGATTGTTACTGGCTGTATGGGTAAGGGTGCCGACGCTCTTCTCATTAAAGAAAAGAATCCAGGCGTTCTCGCGGTCACTGGCCCGCAAGCCTACGAAGAAGTAATGACCGCAGTACACGAGTGGGTCCCACCAACGAAAAAACACGATCCATTTACCGATCTCGTGCCGCCACAAGGCGTTAAGCTTACACCGCGTCATTACTCATACCTGAAGATTTCAGAAGGCTGTAATCATAAGTGTACCTTCTGCATCATTCCCGACATGCGCGGCAAGCACGTTAGCCGCCCTATTGGCGACGTATTGGATGAAGCGAAGCGCTTGGTGACAGCAGGCACTAAAGAGCTATTAGTGATCTCTCAAGACACCAGTGCCTACGGTATCGACATGAAGTTCCGCACCGGATTTTGGGACGGCAAACCCATCAAAACCGATATGCTCAACCTTTGTGAAGAGCTCGGAAAAATGGGCGTATGGATACGTTTACACTATGTTTATCCTTACCCGCACGTCGATAACGTCATCCCACTAATGGCGGAAGGTAAAATTTTGCCCTACTTAGATATTCCCTTCCAGCATGCCAGCCCGAATATTCTTAAGTTGATGAAGCGCCCTGCGCACGCAGAAAATACGCTAGAACGTATTAAAAAATGGCGTGAGATCTGTCCTGAATTAGTTATCCGCTCCACCTTCGTGGTTGGTTTTCCTGGCGAAACTGAAGAAGACTTTCAAATACTGTTAGACTGGCTGGACGAAGCTGAATTAGATCGCGTCGGTTGCTTTAAATACAGCCCCGTCGAAGGTGCCAAGGCCAATGATTTACCCGACCATGTTCCAGAAGATATCCAGCAACAACGCTGGGACCGCTTTATGGCCAAGCAGCAAGAAATCAGCACCCGTAAACTGGCTCGTCGTATTGGTCAGCGCATGACAGTACTCATTGACGAAGTGGATGACGAAGGCGCTATCGGTCGCTCTATGGCTGATGCACCAAATATCGACGGCATGGTGTACTTAAACGAATTCACCGATTGTGAACCCGGCGATTTAATTGAAGTTGAAATCGACCACTCCGACGAATACGACCTTTGGGCTTCGCCAATCGAAGTATAGTTTGGTGTAGCTCTAGAATAAATCTTCTTGGCTAGGCATAAACCAATATGATCCGGTATGTGCCTCGCGGTAATCCATCATGGCATCAGTAACGCCATCATATTTACCCAACATATTATCTATCACCTGCTCAAAACGTGTTTGCTCACAAGCAAAAGCTAGAAAATAAAACCATAATCGCCCGCATTACCATACGGTGTACCGCGGCGATACATTTTCATGGGTATATCATTTACATCCAAGGCAGATTTAATATCATCAACAGCAACATCGCTTTTAGGACAATACTCTAAGGACTGTGCGCGATTGCCAGGTTCTTCAAATAAACCATGTTGTGGTGTTATAGCGTCCTCCATAGCAAAGTAAACAACTGGCTAGATAGTACCTTAACTCCAACAGGGTTTCAGGCGCGTTTATTGTAGGCTTTTGTCCATTCAACAAATCGATCACCAGCTAACGAACGACTGAAATAATAGCCCTGAACACATTCACAGCCCATATCACTCAATATCATCAATTGTGCTTCGCTTTCCACACCCTCTGCCGTCACTTGCATATCCAATACTTTGCATAACGCTATAATTGCTCGACAAATTTCAACGTCACTTTCATCGTCAGGTAAATCGTTAATGAAAGAACGATCTATCTTAACTCGATCAATGGGTAAATGTTTTAAACGGCTTAATGATGAATACCCAGTGCCAAAATCGTCAATCGCTAAGCGCACGCCAAGCGCTCGTAATTGGTCCAACTGATTTCGAACTCTATCATTCGACTGCAACGCACTCTCGGTAATCTCTAATTCAAGCTTTGATGAATCAAGATTATATGTATCCAGAGCGGCGGTAACCATATTACAAAATGACGTATCACATAATTGACGTACCGAGACATTCACCGCAACCGAAACATCCTGAAGGCCTGCGTCAAGCCAACCCCGAACCGCTCGACAACCTTCCTGCAATACCCACGCACCGATATTAATAATCATATCACTTTGTTCGGCAATGGGAATAAATCGATCAGGAGGAATTATGCCAAATTCAGGATGATACCAACGACACAAAGCTTCTGCGCCACGCACACGTTGATTATTAATATCAATAAGAGGTTGATATTCAACAATCAACTCGTTGTTATTTAACGCTTGTTTCAAATGGCGCTCTATACGTAACCGTTCGCCGGATTCCATCGCTAATATAAAATCGTAAAAACAGACTCTATTTTTACCTTGGTGCTTTGCTTCAAATAAAGCCGTATCAGCCGCTCGCAACAATTCATCAAAATCTTTAATTGATGGTTTTGATATCGCCACGCCGATACTGACGGAGACCTCTACGGTTTCTCTATTTAACTCAATGGGCACCTGAACAGCATTTAATAATTTCTGCGCCATCTTACGTAAGCCAACTTCACCATCGGCATCTTGAACAACAATAACAAACTCATCACCACCAATCCGCGTAACAATATCACCATCACGAACAGAATTTTGAAAGCGTTGCGCTAATATCTGTAAAAGACGATCGCCTTCCGAGTGTCCTAACGTATCATTAACAACTTTAAAACCATCTAAATCCATATAAAGCACAGCAACCGAAGCTCCGCTATCATAGCGCCTAGCCATAGCATCTTCTAACACTCGCTCCATATGCACACGATTACCAAGGCCAGTTAAAGCATCAATATAAGCCATTCGTGCCAAATTCTTTTCCACTCGACGCAATTCAGAGATATCAGAAAAAGTAAACACATAATTGGTTAAATTACCAACATCATCGTATACCGAACAGACATGTTCCCAAGCAGGAAATCTATGTCCGCTTTTGGTCGTGCAACCGATTTCACCACTCCAGAAATTTTTATCTTCAGACTGTAGCCATGGGTAAAATTTATCGCTATGACGACGATCATGAAGAAAGTCATCGGGATCCAACCCCTCAACTTCATTTAGCTCATATCCGGTAATTTCCTTAAACGCGGGGTTAACAGAAATAATTTTTCGACAATCATCGGTGATAATAATCCCCTCCGACGTGCAAGTAAAAACGGCACTGGCTTGGCGAATTTTTTCATCAGCTTTGTATTTATCATCGACATCTTGCGCGACACCAATTACTCGGCAATCATTGTCTGACCAAAGAAATAAATTGGCAAATAATTCAACTCGGCGATATTCACTTTCCTCCGACTTACGCATACGAATCAAACGATTAAAATAAGCAGAGGATTCAACATCTTGCTGCACCGCAATACGATCTTCTGGGTGAATATGTTCCAACAATATCTCTAACGGTTGCGAAATAACACTGGGATGATTAGCAGCTACTGGTTCAGCCGTATTATTCATAATCGACGGAGACTGCCACTCCCAAACACTCATATGAGCAACATCAAGCGCCAAATGTAAGCGCTGCTCGGACAAACGAATTTCAACATCGACATCGTAACGAGCAAATGCTATGCGGATCGCAGCATCCACTTCACGTTTTTCGAAAGGCTTCACTAAATACCCATAAGGAAAACAGTCAGTCGCTGCATCCAAACTACGATTATCCGTGTAGGCCGTAAGGAACACTATAGGGAATTGTTGATTTTCAACGATAATACGCGCGGCTTCTGTTCCTAACATTGCGGTATTTAAATGAATATCCATAAGTACTAAATCGGGTTTTAATTGCTGCGCCATTTCAATTGCATCTTCACCATTAGCAGCCGAGCCAACAACAATATAACCCAAATCGACGAGCGTTAATTCCAAGTCTAATGCCGTTATTTTTTCGTCTTCGACAATTAATATTTTGCGATGCTTCATTCGCTATCTCCCGCGAGCTTCAGCATTAAACGAAAGCATGTACCATCACCGTCAATCACCTCAAGGGTGCCATTCATTTGATCCACTAAACCTGGAATCAATCTGAATCCTAATGATCCGCCCATACTAGGACGACATCCATCAGGCAATCCGACGCCGTTGTCACTGACTGTTAAAATCGCATTCTGCTCTTGGCGTTCCATGATTAAATTAATGTGGCCAGAATCTCGACCTGCAAAGGCATGTTTAATCGCATTGGTGACTAATTCATTAACTAATAAACCGAAAGGCAAGGCATGTTCCAAGCTTAAAAAACACGATTCACTGTTCGCTTCTACCGACATCGTAATTCGATGAAATGCGTTAGAATAACTACGACGCAGTAAGTCGCTTAGTCTTTGTAAATAGGCTATAGATTCAACCCTATCAAAATTCTTTTGCTCGTAAAGTAACTGATGAATAAGTGCCATTGCCTTAATTCGACTCTGACTTTCTTCAAAATGCATCTTGGCTTCTTCAGGTACACTTCGCGCCTGCAAGCTGAGTAAACTAGATACAACTTGAAGGTTGTTTTTTACACGATGGTGAACTTCATTTAACAATGACGTTTTTTCAGTTAGCGCTCGAATTAAATTCTTTTGAATGTCTTTTTGGCTAGTAATATCCATAACAGTGGCTAAAATTCGAATACCATCTTCAAATTTTAATGGTGTTAAACCAATCTCAACTGGGAATAAGTCACCTTTTTTTGTCTTGGCATAGAGTTCCTGCATTGATGCCATTCCACGGGCCTGAGGTGCGGCCTGATAGCCTTTGCGTAATTCAACATGATGATCGCGAATATTGTCAGGAACTAGACGTTCAATAGTTAATTTTCTAAATTCCTCCCTTGTATATCCAAACATGGATGCTGCTCGACTATTCGCCAACAAAATATTCCCTTTTTCGTCGATCATGATTAATCCATCCGCCGTCGACTCAACCACACGACGAAAACGCTCTTCGCTATAACGCAGTTGTTGTTCACTCAAAACCCTAGCCGACACATCATTTCCTGATGGAATTAAATGGGTTATTTCTCCACGACTATTCAGCAATGGTGACAGCATGAAATCAACCGTTATTAGACTGTCACCGGCCATCCTAGCGACAACGTCATAACGGACAATATTACCAGCTCTCACACTCTCAAATGCATCACGGAGTTGCTGCTGAATGGCAGGATCATAATTCCACCAAGAGCAATCCCAAAACTTCTTACCTCTGACGTCATCAATGGTAATATCAGCAGCTTCAAGGGGCGACTTATTCACATCAATGACAGTACCATCCGGAGCCAACATCCCCACAAAAGTGAACAAACTATCAAGTACACGGCGCACAAGCTCATTAGATTCTTTTTGGACTTGCTCCAATTCGTGCTCAATCGTCCGATTTACCGCAATCACCAATATCCCCACGGTATTGCCAGAGTCGTCATTAATGGGAAAATAAGATGCCTTCCAACTACCAATTCGCCCTGCGGTGCTTGGAGTTTCACCTTTCACCTCAATATCGACCACCCCCTCTCCTGAAGAAAGAACCTCTTGTAAGACCGGAACAATCATAGGAGCAAATTTTGGTAGAATCTCGCTAACAGAGCGTCCTATATGACTTTCAACAGATACGCCATTGAATTGGGCCAAGATTGAATTAATCGAGCGATAGCAAAGGTCGGCATCAAGAATGGCGACCCCTGCGTCAGAATGATGTAGGAATGTATCGAATGCTCCGGATTTCAACGCTAAGAAACCCGCATCCAAAGCTCCGTCTAAATGATTATCAGCGCTAGTCACCTCCATGCTTCCCCCTCCATGCTGATCCACTTGCACAAAGTATAGTCAATATTTATGAGGTGTTAAGGTTGATGTTAAGCTATATTAATAAATACATCGCTAGCCTATTAAAAAGGCACGTCATCATCAAAATTATCAAATGCTTGTGACGGGGCTGGTGCGCTGCCGAACTGCTGACCACCGCCAAACTGACCTGCACTCGCACCTAAGCGTTCAACACGCCATGCTTGCAAACTGGTGAAACACTTCTCTGGCTTACCCGGCGAGTTCCACAAGCGACCGCCTAAGTTGAAATGAACATTCACCTCATCACCAATATGGTACTGATCCATCAAGGCACACTTATCTTTGATTAGCTCAAGCGCTACATAATTCGGGTAATCGGCATTCTCGCCTTCGCCACTTAACTTAACGACAAATTCACGCTTAGTGAAACCATTGTTACCGAAGGTTTTCGTTTCTTCGATAGAATGAATAATCCCCTGCACTTCAAAACTCTTGGCCATAATGCCCCCTAATAATCGATCCCCAGATCATACAGGATGTCAGCGCAAAGTGTACCTTACCAGCCATATCTCAGCATCAGCTGTAGGAGGTACTCAGGGAGCGCCAGCGAGCAGTGCCGATTGCGGCTCTGCCATATCAACACCATCGCGACTACCAACAAAAAACCTTGGTTGAATCGCTCCTACAGGCCCAGACGTTGAAGCGTTTACGTCGTTACGATATTCGACGTTTAATTTAATTGTTAAACAGACCACTGCTGACTCAGCACTTCCGCCTGTTTCAAGCACAATTCCATTGCCTCTTCGGCTTTGTCGGGTGGGTATTTCCATTTACGCAGAGCGCGACGTACTAAATTACGCAACTTTGCGCGCACGCTGTCGCGTACTTGCCAGTCAACAGTAGTAGATTTTCGTAGCTCTTGAGTTACATACTTCGCAAGCTCGCGGAGGTTGTTATCTCCTAGCTCTTTCACCGCCGATTCGTTTTGTATCAAAGCACGGTAAAACGCGATTTCATCGGCGTTTAGGCCTGATTTTTCGGCAAGTTCGGCATCAGCGGCCATGTCTTTGGCCATCTTGATAAGTTCTTCGATCACCTGCGCGGTTTCAATAGCACGGTTGTGATACTTACGCAGACTTTCTAGTATTCGGTCAGAATACTTTTTCTCAGAGACTACATCGTTTTTCATCCGTGCTTTGATCTCGTCGCGCAGCAAGCGCTCCAATAAATCCACTGCCAGATTCTTTTCCGGCATATTGGCGACGTCTTCCATAAATTCTGGCGACAGCAGGCCAATATTGGGTTTATCCAACCCCACCAGTTTAAAAATATCATCCACGCCGTCGGCAACAATGGCATTGTCGATAATATGTTTTAACGCTGTGTTTTTCTCTTCGTCGGTACGGCGTTTATCAACCGTTGTGTATTTGCATATCGCATTTTTAACCGCACCAAAAAAAGCAATCTCTTTGCTGTATTGCTGGGTCTCGTCCATGGTGGCGCACAAGGTATAGGCAGAACGTAATCTTGCCATCACATCTAAAAAGCGTTTTTTACCGTCTAGCTCTTTATTCGCCCCTTCCAATGACAAAATATGGTTCATTACCCGAGGTAATAACTGTAAGGCATTGGTTTCGTAGCTGCTGTAATCACAGCCCTGCATCATGCCATGCAGTTGATCTAAGCATTCCAGCAAAATCGCAAACGATTCATGCGTGTCATGAGTTGGTTGGCCTTTGCCCTGCGCGCCTGTATAGGTTTTTAACGCTTGCTTTAGCTCGTTGGCGATACCGATATAATCAACCACTAAGCCACCCGGCTTATCTTTAAACACGCGGTTAACCCGAGCAATGGCCTGCATTAAATTGTGGCCTTTCATGGGCTTGTCGATGTACATGGTATGGCAGTTGGGCGCATCAAAGCCGGTTAGCCACATATCGCGCACAATCACCAATTGTAGTTCGTCGTTCACATCTTTAAAGCGCTTTTCAAACGCCTTTTTCGTTTCTTTATTGTAGATATGCGGTTGCAGCTTTTGCTTATCCGACGCGCTGCCCGTCATCACAATTTTAATCGCGCCCTTGGCGGGGTCATCGTTATGCCACTCCGGCTTCAGCGCGACAATGGCGTCGTACATATCGACACAAATTTCGCGGCTCATGCACACAATCATCGCCTTACCCGGCATCGTACTGATGCGCATTTGATAATGCTCAATAAGGTCTTTTGCCACTTGCGCAATACGCGGCTCGCTGCCGACTAATTTTTCTAGGGCTGCCCATTTCGACTTGGTTTGCTCGCGAACGGTAACGTCTTCTTCGTCTTCAATCACTTCGTCGACTTCATCGTTCAACAGCTCAATATTTTCCGCACTGATGTCCAACTTAGCCAAACGCGATTCATAAAAAATCGGCACCGTCGAACCATCGTCTACGGCGTCTTGAATATCATAAATCGAGACATAATCACCAAAGACCGCGCGGGTATCTTTATCAGCAGAATCAATCGGTGTGCCGGTAAAACCAATAAAAGATGCTTCAGGCAAGGCATCGCGTAAATGCTTCGAATAACCGAACGTATATTTACCCGTTTTGCTGTTTAACTTGGCTTTATCGCCGTATTGACTGCGGTGTGCTTCATCGCTCACCACCACAATATTGTGTCGTGTACTCAATACAGGGTGGTTTGTCTCTTCAGCAAGTAACGCGAACTTCTGAATCGTGGTAAAAATAATACCGCCCGACTGACGCGAGGCGAGAATATCGCGCAGATCATCGCGGTCACTGGCCTGTACTGGGGTTTGCTTTAATGTTTCTGCGGCCATACCAAAGGTGTTGTAAAGCTGGCCATCTAAATCGTTGCGATCCGTCACAATCAACAAAGTCGGGTTATTCATTTCTGGCTGTGCCAACAACTTACCGGCGTAACACACCATAGAGATCGACTTACCCGACCCTTGGGTATGCCACACCACTCCTGCCTTGCCAGAACCGGGTTCCACCTTATTGGCGTAATTCGCGCGCGGCTCGGCTATTACTTTGCTATCTGAGCGTTGCGCCGCAATCACCGTCGCACGAACGGCTTCACGTACCGCATGAAACTGATGATATCCAGCAATTTTTTTAATGATTTTATCGGCGTCGGTTTCAAACAACACAAAAAAGCGGATGTAATCTAGCAACAAATCAGGCTTAAAAAAGCCCTTCACCAAGGTTTCTAAAAAGTATTCAAACTGCGGTTTATCGTGCTCGTTATTCACCACGCGCCAAGGTAAAAAACGTTCTTTATTGGCGGTTAACGACCCCACGCGGGCATCTAAGCCATCACTCACGACTAAGGCTTCGTTGAAGATAAACAGATCAGGAATTTCGTCTTTGTAAGTTTGCAACTGCTGGTAAGCTTGCCAAATATCGGCGTTGTTATCGATGGGGTTTTTAAGCTCCAGCACGGCCAGCGGTAAACCATTGATAAAGACAATGATATCGGGCCGACGATTGCCCTTACGCCCTAGAATTGTGTATTGGTTAACCACCAAAAACTGATTGTTTGCGGTGTTAGCAAAGTCGATAAGTTGCACATAATCGGTGAAATCTTCACCGTCTTTTTGATATTCAACCTTCACCCCTTCCAACAACCATTGATGAAAGGCCTTGTTGTTCTTAATTAAGATCGGGGTTTCGGGTTTAGAAATCTGCGCAGCAACCAACTCCAGCGTATTAGTTGGAATATGCGGATTGATCACCTGCAATTGCTGGAGCAACCGCCCTTGCAAGACAATTTGACGATAATCTAGGCGTTCGGCACCGACTTCACCGGGCGCAATATCATAACCGCTAACGTAATCGTAACCGGTGTCTTTAAACCAATCTAAGCAGAGATGTTCCAGTTGGTCTTCGGTGATCACGCCGTCATCCTTAAATCGAAGTCCTCTACTGCCGCTTAGTAAAGCCGCGATGTAGACACAAATTAGTGTTAGTGTTTCCTGTTTCGAAACAGGAAACACAGTGGAGCATAAAAATAAGCGATGTCAATTCCTAGCTTTATTTCTGGAGTCGTTTTTACCTTAGCATCTCTTAACGATTGATCGGAAGCTCAACCCTAACAAGCTTAAAACGGTTTGAGGCGTTATAAACCCTCAGGGATGACTATCCGGTTTTCGGAGGCTTAGAGTGCAACGTTCAAGGAGGGCGTTTACAGAAGCGCTTTTAGACAGCTAGCTCCACCACAGCAGAAAACAAACGACCGAGATCAGGCTGCGGTATTGTTCGCGCGGTCAACAATCGCCTGCTGCTGCTCCGAAACACGGCGCATAACAGTCTTATATACCTTTTTCTTCTTAGTGGCTGAAGCATTGTTCATGAAGTCAGCAAACGAAGAACTTGTAGACGGCGATTTTTTGGTAGGTTTCATCATAAGTTCCAATCTAGTCACTACTCAGGAGACTTTCAAGAGAAGAAGCAGTATATTTTTCGTCCACATGGCTGTCAATGTTACTGATATTGCCCTGATACCCACTGAGCTTATTATTCCTGTCTTGCAATAGAAGATCGACCTTAACAAGGCTACCGAAGTGTTGCTTCAAGCGGTTAACGCAATCTCTGGCAGTAAAATACTGTTCAATGAATCTATCCCGTGGAATCTTCCGCCCCTCTACGACCTCGCGTGCCTTAACGAACTCCCAAGCACGTAAAGGGTCTTGATAGACATAAATGATATGAACCTGTCGCCCTTTTTGTATAGACCTTTCGATGTTTTTCAATGCCTTGTCATACTTGGTCAGCGTGCCATCGAGGACAAAACTCTGCCGTTGCTCGATTACTAGGTCGTGAATTTTTTCAACCAGTATCGATACCGCTGGCTGAAATAACCAAGAATTGTCACCAGAGTAACCTTGCTCTTTAAATTCATCACGATAGTCATCTGCATCAATACGAATAACTTCGTTATCAAACGACTCCAGCAGTGCCTTAGAGGCTTCTGTTTTTCCCGCCCCCGGAGAACCAGCCATAAATACAGATACCGGATTCTCTTCTTTAGGATAACGCGTTTTATCGGTCACAGATTTTGCAAACTTCTTTTTGATGCTACGTGCATGCTGTATAGCAGCTTGCTGAATTTCATCTTCAGTCTCTGTCATATTTGTCTGATACCTAGCCTATAGGTTAGTACGTCTAAACATAAATCCTTTCCTTTCTCTTAAAAGGCCATTAACTGCCCTATTTGCACGGCAATATCTGCAATCAGATGGTGAATCTTGAGTAACAGGATTAGGGGCCCCTTTTTCTTTCAATATCTGCTCAAACGAACCTGCACAAGCAGACAACATAAAACGTCTATGAGATTCAGTTGTAAGACGGGTTATAAGCAGTAAAAAAACAAACGAAGTTATAAGCAAGTCTAAGCCCTTCGAAGATCCAAGAGTCAGGACAGACAGTGCAAATGCCAACATACCCAAATAGAGCGCGATGAAATTGACTCTGGTTTGTGTCTGACCACTTAACGATCGCAAAGTTGTTGCATAAGAATTCACAGCATCAATGGTAATCTGATTGTTAGCAATATCCTGATCAATTCCTGTCTCTACCTGCCTATCAATTTTTCGAAGCCGTGACATAGTCTCTGGGATATCTTTAACAAAACTAAATTCAGTACCAATGAGAAATCGCCGTATTCTTGAAAACGGTTTCAGTGCGAGTCTCTCTTTAAAATATTCTTCAAATCTCTTATTAAGTATTTCAAACTCACGCTCATACATACATTAACCCGCCTTACGCTTAAATAACTTCAACAAGCCTTTCACGGTAATATCTAAGTGAGAGCCTTCTTCGTAGACAGCGGGAACTACGTAGTTAGCTCGTTCTTCGGATATTAACTTTTCTACTTTATCTTGCGTTTTTGGTGTAGCCCATTTCTTTTGGTCAAACACGGCCAATGAAAAGCCACCTTGATAACGCACCATTTTCATTGATGGAATGTCGGTATCACCATCACCAAAGTAGATCATTCGCTCGAAGGGAATTTCACGTTGTTGAGGTTCGATAAAGCGGTTGACGGCTTCGTTATCCCAAGCGTTATCTATTCCTTTGTTTATACGGAATAAAAATTGCGTTTTGGTGGTGTAGTTAATCGCTTGTGCGGGCCAGATGGCTTTTTGGCCATCGTCAGAGTAATGATACTTACAAGCATAAATCATACGGAAGTGTTTACCGATTGATGTACCTCGTATCATTTCATCTAAGCCGCTGGAAATAATGTAATGATGCAGTTCGATATCGTGTTCTTGTGCAAAGGCGTTGATACGATCAAACCAGCCATCCACACCCGGAAACAGAGGGATAGTTGCACCATGCTTTTGCAAGTTAGCGACACTCATCTCTAGCGAGTTAAGCGCTTCTGCTTTAGCAGCAAGAAGACCCATGTAGGCCAATATCTCATCACTGTCGTCTTGTCTCGCTCTGGCTTTGACCTTGCTCCAAAACTCTCCAACATCATCGATACCCAGCGCAGGCATTAATCCGTGCTGGGCGCAGTCTCCTTCTGCCAGTGTTCCATCAAAGTCATAAATCAGCGCACATTTGATTGTCATTCCCTTGCTCCAAATCGACCAAATATTTAAGCCCAAAAGTTGTACATGTTTAGTGATTTCGTTAGACGTCCATTGCCACTGGTTCGATATCAGATAGTTCAGTTATAGACGACACATCGAGTTCGCCGGAGAGGAGTTTAGGGAGAAGACTATCCCGCAGTAATGCTAAACTTTGAGCTTCCAACCGAGATGATATTTGTTTCTCTAGCATATTCGCTGATCCACTACCGATTAAGCTCAAAATATCTGAACTAGGTGTAAAACAATAAGCTGATTTCAAATGTTCTCGCTTAATATGCCCCATTGTTACAGCCTTAGCTTCAGCTATCCTTTGAAACTCAGCCAAGTGATGCTTAGTCCATTGATAGTAGAACCATTTAGGGTAATGATTTGAAGTCACCTTAAAAAGATGCTGATTTAGTGCAGCCGTTCCACCACACCAAACATCCACCATCAGAGAACCAGACCAAGAGAAAACGACATCTCCATTATCAATAATGCATTTAGGGTTAATGTTGATTGAAGCTTTCTCTTCCGAATCAGAAAAACCTTTTTTTAGTTGAGCTATTTTAACAACAGGGAGGTATTCAGCACCCGGCTCAGGTCGAAATTTTTGCAATGCCAATCCATTCTGATAGTTCGCAATGTGATCTAACGACAATACCTCCCACCCCTCCGGTATTTCCCCTAGCTCACTCTCCACCAATCGCTCAGGAAATAAGCTGGCGGTTTTATACAGTTGGGAAAATTCATCAGCTGACATGTCGGCGAGGGATGTTTCGTCGCGGCTGCTGATGGCGGTCATGGCGGCGATGTTGAGGTATAGGGTTTCGCTGGCGCTTTGCTCGCCGTTGGCGGTGAGTTCTGACAAGCAGGTTTTGAGGAAGGCTTGTTTATTAAGCATCTCGTTAAGCCATTCGCGGCGTTCGCCGTCGGTGAGTGTTTGCCACTGTTCGCGGGCGGCGATTTTTGCTTTGACCGGATCGAAATCGACAAACCACGATTGGAAGATGGCTTGGGCCATGGATTCGAGGGTTTGGTTTATTTGGCGGTTGAGTTCAATTTTCGCATCTAAAACCCCTAAAACTTTGGCTATATTTTTTTGTACATCTATTGGAGGTAATTTAAATTCAAATTTTGGTATATCTGCACACCTTAAACTATCAAAAATAGCGCCAACATTTATATATTTATTTACTTGGTGCCACCAATTATCACCTTGAGTAATCCAACGTAAATAAGCCGGGAAAACTTGCTTTCCGTCAGAACGAAGTAAAACCAAATTTTGCCCAAGCGCAATATTTAAATTCTCTGGAACATATGCCATTTCACCTGGATTACACCTGCGAGATAAAATCACATCGTCTGGAGTAGGTTTTGCTTTCCTTCTCCAATGATGAAAATCATCCTCTGAAATGAGTCTCGCACCATCTAAAAAAATTCGACCATTTTTTAACTGAGGTATTCCCACATATGGTAAGCCGGTTTGTTGTTCTTTGGGAGTTTTATGATCGCAATCAATAAGACTAATACCGGCTTCTTTTAAGGTTACAACCGGCCACTCAGCACTCATACCCTAACCCCGCCAAGTTCTTTTTAATTTCGGCTTCTAGCTTGGCGCTTTCGGCAAATTGTTCGCTGAGTTGTGCGGTGAGGCGGGCCATTTTTTCGGCAAAGGGTTCGCCGTCGTCTTCTTGGGCTTCGGCACCGACGTAACGTCCGGGGGTGAGTACGTAGTCGTGTTTGGCGATGTCGGCGAGTTTTGTTGTTTTACAGAAACCGGCGATGTCTTGGTACGGCGGTTCTGGGCAGATATCTATGCCATGTTCTTCGCTCTCGCGTTTGGCGTAAGCCATAACGGCTTCATCGCAGTAACCGTCTTGGTCTTGCCATTTATGGAAGGTGCTGGTGATTTGTTCTAAATCATCTTCGGTAAAGTCGCGCAATACGCGGTCGCGCATGTAGCCTAGATTACGGGCGTCGATAAAGAGTATTTCGCCTTTGCGGTCGCGCAGGGTTCTGCCACTGGCGCTGGTGCGTTGGCCTTTGTTTTTGGTTAAAAACCAAATACAGGCGGGTATTTGGGTGTTGGTAAATAACTGGCCGGGTAAGGCCACCATGCATTCGATGAGGTCGTTTTCGATTAGTGCTTTGCGGATACTGCCTTCATTATTGGTGTTCGAGCTCATGGAGCCGTTGGCCAATAACAGGCCGACACTGCCATTGGGGGCGGTGTGGTGCAGCATGTGTTGTAGCCAGGCAAAGTTGGCGTTGCCGGATGGCGGTTTGCCGTAGGTCCAGCGTGGGTCGTCGTCGCTAACGCCTGTGTCCCATTCTTTCATGTTGAAGGGTGGATTGGCCATGACGAAGTCGGCGCGTAAATCGGGGTGCTGGTCGTTGGTGTAGGTGCTGGCGGGTTCCTTGCCAAAGTTAAAGTCGATGCCACGAATGGCCATGTTCATGGCGGCAAGCTGCCATGTGGCGTGGTTGTATTCTTGACCGTAGATGCTGACTTCGCCAATTTTGCCTTGGTGTTCGCGGATAAAGTGTTCGGATTGCACAAAGAAGCCGCCGCTGCCCATGCCACCGTAACATTCACCACTGGTGACAACAGCTGTAGGCCAGGATTTATCTGCATTGTAGGCAATTCCAATATTGTCCATAGGTAACCATTGTCAGTGGTGACATTTACGTATATTTGTCACCACGATTCAAACGACACGATGTGGTGCTGGCAGACGACCAAAGCCTCTTTGTCTCCCCTTAAACCTTCCCACCCACACCTTTAAATTTCTCCACAAACGCGGCGATCTTCTGGAACACGCTCTGCTTTTTGGTCAGGTACTGCGGATTCAGCGGGCTCATCTTGGGCAGGATGGCGTTCAGTTCTGTGCCTGCATCGCTGGCATACTCCCGTTTAAGCGAAGTGGTGATATAACGGCGGGCTTCCGCAGCGTTCAGGCTTTCTTCCTTGATCAGCTCCTCCGCCTCGCGTTGCTGCTCGGCTTGAGCAAAGGCAAAGAAGGCTTCGATTACGCTGGCTTTGTCGCCTATCTGATCCAGGTCGGTTTGGTTGATAAAATCCACCACTAAGCTTTCTTTGGCGCGGTTCCCTAAGCTAGCACGAATGACTCGGCGCACTTCTTCCACCAAGTCCGCTTTGCTTTTGGTCTTTTTGTTGTGCTCGAAGATCAGTTCCAGAATGTAATCGAGGTTGATCTCCTGCGATTTCAACAGATCAACTTCAAACACCACGTCATCCCAGTCGATACTCGATTTGTCTTTGTCGTCAGCGGATTTCTGGCGGCGCTGCCAGTCGCGGATGTCGTTGTAGGTCGAGCGATAATCTTGAACTTTGCGTTCGGCAGGTAAGCGGATGGTTTGCAGTTCGGCCAGCTTTTCATCATCCAGATAGTGTTCGGCCTTGAAGGCTTCAACGGCTTCCGGGTCGCTCATATCCACGTTTTGTAGCGCCTTCAAGCTGGCAAACTCGTCGTAGTTTTGCAGGATGTTTTCAACCCGCAGGTATTCACCAAAGAGTTTGGCGAATTCTTTCTTCTCGGATTCCTTTTCAATAGCGCTTGGGTCTGGGAATTTTTGCTCTAGTTCACTGACCACTTCCATGAAGCCTCGACGCGCTTGGCCTGTGACAACATCCGTAAAGCCCTCCATGTACTCTTTGTAGCTCTTTTCCAGTACCACGTTTTTGGTGTTTTTATCACCAAACAGGGTAATGGCATCGACGGTGGCCTTCTCCAAATCACGGAAGGTCACGATATTGCCAAAGATCTTGGTAGCGTCATAAATGCGGTTGGTGCGCGAGTAAGCTTGCATCAAACCGTGGTAACGCAGGTTTTTATCGACAAATAGAGTGTTCAGTGTTGGTGCGTCGAAGCCAGTAAGGAACATGCCCACCACAATCAGCAGGTCGATCTCTTTACTTTTAACCCGCTTGGCCAGGTCGCGGTAGTAGTTCTGGAAGCCGTTACTATCAACACTGAAATTGGTTTTGAAGAAGGCGTTGTAATCGCCAATGGCAGCGCTTAAAAACTCCTTGGCGCTGGAGTTCATCGCCGACACTTCGAAGCTCTCATCCGCAATATCACCGATGGCATCCTGCTCTTCGTTAGCCGCAAAGGAGAAGATGGTGGCAATCTTGAGGGGCTTATCTGAGTCTTTTTGTAGCTGATTAAGGGTTTCGTAATACAGTTTGGCCGCATCCACGCTGCTGACCGCAAACATGGCATTAAAGCCCCCAACGCCACGAGAAGCCCCAGCTTGCATGCGATGCGTCTTTTGACGGAAGTTGTTCAGTAGATACTGCGATATTTCACGAATCCGTTCTGGGTGCAGCAAGGCCTGCTTGTTCTCCAGCGCACTTAGCTTTTTCTCATCCTGCTCGGTTTCTATTTGCTTGAATTGCGGGCGTACATCGTTGTAGTCTACCTTGAACTTGAGCACCTTCTCGTCGCGGATGGCATCGGTGATCACATAAGAATGCAGCTCACGGCCAAACACGCTGGCGGTGGTTTCGGCACCCAAGGCGTTTTGCGGGAAGATAGGCGTGCCGGTAAAGCCAAACTGGTAGAAGCGCTTGAACTTCTTATTCAGGTTTTTCTGTGCCTCACCAAACTGGCTGCGGTGGCATTCGTCGAAGATAAACACCACCTGCTTGTTGTAGATGGGTAGATCACCTTCGCTCTTCATCAGGTTATTGAGCTTTTGAATGGTGGTGACGACGATCTTGTTGTCGTCCTTCTCCAGATTGCGTTTCAGGCCAGCGGTGCTATCTGAACCATTGACGCTATCCGGCGAGAAGCGCTGGTATTCCTTCATGGTCTGGTAGTCCAGATCCTTACGGTCGACCACAAAAAACACCTTGTCGATAAACGCCAGCTCGGTGGCCAAGCGTGCCGCTTTAAAGCTGGTTAAGGTCTTGCCAGAGCCTGTGGTGTGCCAGATAAAGCCGCCGCTTTCGGGGTTGCTCCAGTTCTTGGCCTCAAACGAGCTTTTAATTTTCCACAAAATGCGTTCGGTGGCTGCTATCTGGTAGGGGCGCATCACTAGTAGCGTATCGCTTACATCAAACACCGAATAATGCAACAGCACGTTGAGCAGAGTGTTCTTTTGGAAGAAAGTGGCGGTAAAGTCTTTCAGGTCTTTAATCAGGCTGTTATCGGCCTTCGCCCAGTTCATGGTGAAGTCGAAGCTGTTTTTGTTGCGTTGGGTCGTATTGGCGAAGTAGCGGCTATCGGTGCCATTAGAGATCACAAACAGCTGTAAGTACTTATACAGCGAATGTTCACTGTTAAAGCTCTCTTTGCTGTAGCGATGCACCTGATTAAAGGCTTCGCGAATCGCCACGCCGCGCTTTTTCAGCTCAATTTGTACTAGCGGTAGGCCATTCACCAAAATGGTCACATCGTAGCGGTTGGCGTGGCTGCCGCTTTGCTCAAACTGCTTGATCACCTGCACCTTGTTGCGGGCAATGTTCTTTTTATCTACCAGATAGATGTTTTTGATGCGGCCATCGTCAAACACAAAATCATGGATATAGTCATCGTGGATCTTGCGGGTCTTATCGACAATGGTGTCGCTGGGCTTGTCCAGATAGGTCTCGACAAACCGCTTCCACTCCCCCTCTAAGAACTCCACGCCATTGAGTGCTTGCAGTTGTACCCGCACATTGGTCAGCATGGCTTCAGGGTTATTCAGCGCAGGCAAGTATTCATAACCCTGATTGACCAAATCCTGAATCAGCTCCCGCTCCAGGTCGCCTTCGCTCTGGTAGCTTTCGGCCACCTTCCACTCTTTGTTGTATTTATCCAGAACAATAAAGTGATTGGATTCGGCAATGGTTTTGTAATCCGTCATTGGTCGTTATCCTTTTTTTGCAGCAGCTTTTTCACTTCACGGTCAAAGTCAGACTCAATGCGCTGCTGTTTGTTAAATTTTTCGTATTCCGCAAAGGCTTTCGATTCAGCGTTCTGGCGAGAAATGCTGCCGTAGCCTTCCAGAATTTGATACTCATTAAACGCCAAAAATTTGTTCACACTCTCGGCGAAACTTTCCATGGTAAAGGTATTACGCCGTTCGATAATGCCTTCGATATAGTCAAAAAATGCCGATACCGCACGCTCGAGTTTTTTGATTTCATCTTCATTCAGGTAGTTTTTCGCCACCGTGGTATCTGACTTTAACACCCGACCAGCGGGCGCATTTTTATAAGTGCTCATGCCCATTAAGGGTTTACTGGCATCGGCTTTCAACGAAATAATCTCGGCAGCCGTATGGCCGGTAATGGCAAAATGAAATTTATCCTGCACATGGGCATAAAACTGCTGAGTAGTTTTGGATTTTGGGTCGTAGTCGATACTGCACTCGGCAAAAATATCGGTGATCTGCTGGTAGATGCGCCGCTCACTGGCACGAATGGAGCGCACCCGCTCCAGCAGCTCGCGGAAGTAGTCTTTACCGAAATATCGACCATTCTTTAAGCGTTCATCATCCATGGCAAAGCCCTTGATGATGTACTCCTTGATGAGCGCTGTCGCCCATATACGAAACTGAGTGGCTTGCGCCGAGTTGACCCGATAGCCCACGGATATAACCGCATCCAGGTTGTAGTATTTCACCTTCTGGGTTTGGGTCAGGCCCGCCACGGCGCCGTGCTCAGTGGTATTTTCCAAAATGGAAACAACCACTTCCTCCTGTAACTCATTGCTTTCAAAGATGTTTTTCAGGTGCTTGGAGATGGCAGGCACACCCACACCAAACAGCTCGGCCATGCGTTTTTGGGTCAACCAGAGGGTTTCGCCGCTCAGCAGCACCTCCACTTTCACCTCGCCCGTGGGCGTGGTATAGAGCAGAAACTCGGTGGTTTGGTCTTGCAGGCTCAGGTTAGTCATGGCTTATCCTTGTGGCTCCACGGTGGCGCTGGCGGCAGGCTTTGCCTGCTGCCAAAAGCCGTAATTGGTAACCAAGTGGTTCAGTAGCAAGCCTACCGTATTTTTTTCAGGCCCACTGGGTTCGGCAACGGCTTCATTCGATAATGTTGAATGGCTGGTAAATTGAATAATACGGTTTAAATAAGCCTGCTTGTCATCGGGCAAGAGTTCTGACCATTTTGGATAGCCCAGAAAGCTCGCCGTCTTTTCATACAGGTTACGCAACAGCGTAAAATGGTATTTCTGCACAGTGTTTTCAGCGATGGCTTTTTCCAGGGTCTGCTTCAAATACAGGTGATAAGAGAAGCTTTGATTGGAATCGCCGTGCTTATCCGACAGCACAAAAGTGCCATCTTCAAAGCGCTCCAACAGATAACAGGCTTTACTGTTTAGCTCGTTGTAGAGCACGTTATAAAAAAGCGGGCTGTGGGTAGTGATAATGAACTTCAAGTTAGACTTGCTGGACTTGATCAGCCCCGCCAGATTAACAGCCAGTTCGATCAGGTGATTTTCATCCAATGAACTCACAGGATCATCAATAAACACATACTCCAGCTGATCAAACTGGCTTGTTTCACGATTCTCTGGCTCTGCAACATTGAGGATGGTAATTACCTGATCCAGCAGCGTGTAGAAAACACTCCAGATAAAGTTACTTTCTTCGCCTTTGGATATTTTCAGCGGCTCTGTGCCTTTATCATCGCCTCGTTCCAGGGTAAAGGTGACTTCGGCATAGTTTTCACTGAAATGCGGGGTTAACTTGTCATTGGCGAAGTGTTGAAAGTACTTAACAATATTCGCATCTTGCCCAAGGTCTTTCAGCAAGGTGAGCAGCCAGTCGGTATAGGTATTCGGCTGAATTTTCAGCTTAGGGGCAGTATCGCCTTCCAGATCGTTATCCCAATAAAAAAGATCTTCGGTAAAGGCGTTGTAGTAGAGGATTTTCTCTCGTGGCGAAATGGCTTCGTCATCTTCGCCATTGCCTTTGGGAGCAACCAGCTGCTTAAACTCACGAGACAGGCGGGTTTTCCCGGTGCCGTTGAACGCGTAAATCAGCTGTACTTTCCGCACCTGCGTGACCACTTCAACCTCAACAGTCTTCTTATTCTTCACCGCTCTGGGCGCATTTAACTGCTCGGCAATCTCCTTTAGCGTCTTGCTCATATCAGGCCGCTACCTCTGCATCCGCCCCAGGTTTTGTTGACGGGGGAAAGCTCAGCAACAAATCGCGGTAATACTCGTATTGCTTCTGGCGCAACTCGATTTCGCGGGGCAAGCCTTCGTTGATGGAGTTAGTTAGGGTGTCGAATTTATCCAGGATAGCGACGATGAGAGCTTGTTCCTCAAGGGAGGGAATTAACACTATTGGTTCTTTGAGTGTGTCGTATGAGACAAAGGGTTGCGAAGAGTTTTTGGCTTTTGATCCAAAGTCCTGCGCTAACAAAATGTAGTATGCAAACTGTGGTAGAACCTCTTTAGATTTATGTTTGCAAATAACACCATTATAAGTAACAAAGTGCTTTCCTTGGCCCCAGTTAACGATACCAGCATAGGCACCGATATGCCCAATTACGGGAGAGTCCTCACTGTTGTACTCATGGTGTGTGCCGACTATACCGTTACTTCCATATACAGGATATTTCCCGCCTTCTGTGGGGATAGTGTTTCCCTTTCCATATTTAAAATCATATATGTCACCTATTGACATTGGTGTGACGCCTTCCCCTTCTTCAAAACTCAACAACTGGTCGCGGTAGTAGTTGTATTGTTTTTTGCGCAGGTTAAGCTCGGTGGTCAGCTCGGTGGTCAGCTCGGTGGTCATGGCGGTAAATGCGTCCAGAATGCGGACGATTTCGGCCTGAATTTCCAGGGATTTTTTGGGGTTGTCTGGGCATGGGATGGGGATTTGGTAATTCAAAATCGCAGTTTTGTTTCCACGCGGCATTTTAGCGCCTTTAGCATGCTGCATGTTGTACGAGAAAAACTCATTTGATGATAAAAGGTAGTAGAGGTAATCAGAGCTTACGATTCTTTTGAAGTTATCTGATATCCGTACAGCAAGCACATCTCCACTACAACCACCGAAATTGGTAGCCTTCCATACTTTTTTAAGGTATGGACGAATATTACCAAGGAGGATGTCACCTGTTTCATATGCGGTCAAACGCTCGGTGTTAGGCATATAGGTTGCGTCAACACGACCGCCTTTTTCAACAACAAGATTGTCGACACCAACAAAGGATGATGCGTTAAGATCGGCAGCATCAACTCGCGTTTGAGAATATTCCGCTACATCTCTCAGAGATTTCCACTCTACTTCAACCCCATCCAGCAGCTTTTCCATAAAGCTTACATCGCTCATGCGTCCTGCTCCTCGCCCTCAATCTCCGCCACAATCGCATCAATCTCTTGTCTCAGCTGGGTAATTCTGGCGACAGTGGTTTTCAGTTCGGCATTCAGTTGGACAATATCCACCACTTCGCGGGTATCTTTGGCTGCCACATAATTACTGACCGACAGGTTGTAGCCGTTGGCGGCTATTTGCTCAAAGGTCACGGACTTAGCGAAGTGTTCAACGTTCTCTTTGCTATCAAAGGCCCGCATGATCTCTTCAATGTGCTTATCGGTGAGTACGTTGGTATTCGTCTCTTTTTTGAAGTAGGCCTCACCGCTGGCATCAATAAACTGAGTATGGGTGTCGGTTTTGTGTTTGGAGAGCACCAGAATATTTACGGCGATGGTGGTGCCAAAAAACAGGTTGGGTGCCAGGGAGATCACCGTTTCCACATAGTTATTATCCACCAGGTATTTGCGGATTTTTTGCTCGGCACCGCCGCGATAAAAAATACCGGGGAAGCAAACAATGGCAGCGCGGCCTTTGCCGGATAAATAACTGAGTGCATGCAGTACAAAGGCAAAATCCGCTTTGGATTTAGGTGCCAGTACACCGGCGGGGGCAAAGCGGTCGTCGTTAATTAGCGTTGGGTCGTCGCTGCCGATCCACTTTACCGAGTACGGCGGGTTGGAGACGATGGCGTCAAAGGGTTTGTCATCAAGAAAATGGGGCTCTGTCAGCGTGTTGCCCAGCTGCATATTAAACTTGTCGTAGTTGATGTTGTGCAAAAACATATTCATACGGGCAAGGTTAAAGGTGGTGTGGTTGATCTCCTGCCCGTAAAAGCCCTCTTCTATGATATGGGCGTCGAAATGTTTTTTAGCTTGCAGCAGCAGCGAGCCAGAACCACAGGCGGGGTCATAAATCTTATTGACACTGGTTTGCCCATGCATGGCGAGCTGAGCAATCAACTTGGAGACATGCTGCGGGGTAAAAAACTCACCGCCCGATTTACCGGCATTAGCGGCGTAGTTGGAGATGAGAAATTCGTAGGCATCGCCGAACAGATCTATATGGGCGCTATCGAATGCCCCAAAATCCAAGCCGGCTACACCTTTTAACACATGCGCCAAGCGGGTATTTTTATCTTTTACCGTATTGCCCAGGCGGTTACTGGTGGTATCGAAATCGGCAAACAGGCCTTTAATATCCTGCTCGGAAGGGTAACCGCTGGCCGAGGCTTCAATGGCGGCAAATATCGTGGCCAGGTCAGTATTCAGGCTTTCGTTGGTGTTGGCGTTTTTCAGCACGTTGGCAAACAACTGGCTGGGGTAAATAAAGTAGCCCTTGGTTTTGATGGCGTCGTCTTTGATGTCGGGCGTGATCACGCTATCGGGTAATTCGGCGTAATTAACGCTGTCATCCCCGCCTTCAATGTAGGCGGCAAAGTTTTCACTGATAAAGCGGTAAAACAGAGTGCCTAGCACGTATTGTTTAAAGTCCCAGCCATCGACGGCACCGCGTACATCGTTGGCAATGGCCCAGATCTGGCGTTGCAGGGCGGCGCGTTGTTGTGAACTTGTCATGCGTTCTTCCTGTTTTAATTCATTTGCATAGTGTAAGGGCGACTTTTGGCTGGCCAAGCATTATGCCAGCGACTCTGATGATGCTTGCGTCAGCTCAAGCAGGTCGCCTACCTGGCATTCAAATAGCAGGCACAGCTTTTCTATGGCTTCGAGATCCACTTTTTGGGCCGTCTCTTTATAGAGCAGCGTGACTGTGGCGCGGCTAAGGCCGGTTTCTCTTGCGACGTCGGCAATGCGCATCTTGTGTTCACCCATCATGCGGGCGAGATGGCAGCGGATCATGGCTGTGCCTCTAAGATTCTGGTTTTTGATTAACACCGGATCTTATCACAAATTTAATATTTGCCTAGCATTTTGCGAGTTGAAATTAAATTATAGCGCCTTGATGCTGAAAATCAGGCCAAGAGTTGGGCAAATTACGCGGAGTTACGCGCCATATGCGTAATTATGCAAACCATGCGTAATTGCGCGTAATTGAGTCCCCCATTAGACGGCTTCAGGGGCTGTACGACCCAGCAAGATTCAGCGTTTGGGCGGTGTTGAGAGGTGACGGACGTTGCTCGGCGGAAGCTGGGCACGCAGGCGTTGGTTCTCCAGGGTAAGCTCCAAGATGCGTGTCTGGGCATCCAGCAGTTGGCTGAGGGCGTTATCGCGCTGCGCCTTCAGGGCATGGTTCTGCTCCTGAAGATCCCGGTTTCTTGATCGCTGAGCCAGCATCATCTGCCGTGGGGATTTCTGGGGGGATTCGCCTTTGTGAGTTTCTATCCAGGCTTGGATGTCGGCAACCAGCTCTGGGAATCTCGCTCTGCGTAGGGCGGACGGGTCTACCCCCGCTTCTTTGGCGACATTGTTCTGGCTGAGCGGTGTGCCTTTGGGCAGGATGTCGGGCTTGCCTGCCTTGAGGCGCTCGAAGGCTTCGCGAAACTTCAGCTCGGCCTTACTCACTTTTCTTGGTTCAGTTACTTTCGATGACATGAATGGCTCGCTCTGCGGATTCCAGTTGCGCCTGAAGGGATTCGTGTAGCGGCGAATCGACTTCGGCCCCTTGCAGTTGCAGGTTTATTGTTGCTTTGAGCTGCTGGATTAACGGCAGCTTCGCTTTGTCTAGCAAGGCAGATGCACAGGGGCTGCTGCCACCAAAACCCATACAGGCGCTGATGTTGCTGATGCCGCCCAGTGGGCACGGTGGCCCTGATTTGGCACAGCCTCCCAGGAAGGTTTGTCGGTAACTGATGCGGCCAGATTTGGCTGCGCTGATTAACTGTTGGTGATCCTTTTCTGAGATCTCCTCTAGCAATTGTTCTTTACGTTTCTGGCCGTGCGGTGACAGGTATTGATCGGATTGCAGATCAATAAACTCTCTTACCATGGTTTGATACATTTCACGCAGGTAATAGCCCTTAGCTTCGTCATTCAGTGGCTCTTTCAAGCGGTAGAAGTTTTTACCGTAGTATTGGCTCATGGCTCGGCTGGCATGTTTGAGCTGGTACTGAAGCGAGGCCTCAGTCACTAAGCCACTTGCCAGCATGTTAACTGCACCAGTACGACGCAATTGATGCCAGGCTATGGGCCAGACTTTACCAATGGCGAATTTTTCAGGATCAAGGCCAAAGGTCATGCGATTCGCCAGCTCGAAATCGGCCTCGGTGATGGTCATCGCATTTGCGTCGAAGAGTTTTGGCCATGTGTGCCAGATGTCGGCATAGGTTCTTTGCTTTTTGTACTTCTTCGTGGAGTTTTTGATACTGCGATTGGAACTCCAGGGCTCGAAGGTAAAGGATTGGAGCAGTGGGTTGCTGATGTCTTGCTCGGAAAGTTGGGTATAGGGGTTGGCAAGCGCTGGAATTAACCGCAGGTGCGCGATCTGAATCATGGCCGCTATCACGGGCTGCACTGTTGGCGATACTATCCAGCGGGCATTGCCGTCCTGTACTGTTTTGGTGGTAACTCCTTTGATTAAGTGGATGTCATCACCAAATTCATCCCGCTCTACCTCGTAACAGTCTGCGCGAAGCTTGGCGCCTTCGTCTATGCGCATTAATGTGAAGTTCAGCGTATAGGCCAGCCCTGCAATGCTCACCAAGTTGAAAAAGCTGGAGAGCGTACCTGGTGTGAATTTGTTCTCCGTGTTGCACCATTTATCGAGTAGCCAATCGATCTCAAAGCGCTCTGCGGTCTCGCGGAACGAGCCGTAGTAGACTTTGCCGCAAGCTCTTGCGCCTTTTGGTCTGGCGCCGTTAAACGGCGTGTTGACACCTAACCCGCCAAATGCGTCCGCTAAATTCCCGCCCGCATTGGCGGCTACCGCATCCAGGCAAAACTTGTAGCAGGCTTCAAGGTTCTCTTTGTTGGAAATATAGTCGTCGATGCATTCACGCAGGCGGGTGACCTGGTAGCTCCAGATTCGCGTTGGGATATAGGCCGTTTGTGCCTCTTCTCTGTCAGGCAGACACTGGCTTAGCAGCACCAAGCCTTTGGCATCAAGAATGGTAAAACCGAGCACATCTTTTGCGTAATTTAACTCGGTGAGGTAATTGATCAGCCGCTCGCCCTTTGACCCGTAAAAATTGGGTAGCGCTTTAATCACCCTTGGAAAGCGGTACAGGTCAGACGCCAAAATATTGTTATTCGTGCAGGCCACAAATAGCGGCTTTAAGGTTTCAAATTTTGCCACTAACGCTCTTGGTGAACGCATGCGAGACACACCCCACAGCCACCATGCTACAACCTGCCTAAGCAAAGCGGCGTTTTCTGGACTAACACGACTACCCTGGCCAGGCCCATCGCCAAAAAACATGGTTAAGGTAGTGCCAGCCCAAGGGGTCAAATCCCAACGCACATCACCATAACGTGACACCACATTCTGGTTTTCATCGATCACCACCGGAAAATCAGCGGGCGGCGGCCAGCGGTTTGGCTTGAAATTTGGTGCATCTGGCTTGGTAGTCGGTGCATCGATATTCAAGCCAGGCAGTTCAGCAAGGATCATGCAATCACATCAAGTAGTTTAATGTGACCATCCCAGTGCGGGTGATACCTGCCGGAACGAACGGCGTCTTTGGCGTCCTGCACCCAGGTTGCCCTGACTGCGCTGCCTGCTGAGATCGCTTCGAGTTTTGCAGTTATCCGCTCGATCACCCGGTAGGCGGGGTGCTCAGTGCCCTTTTGGGGTGATTTATAGCGGTCGGTTTCCAACCGTTTTATCCGAGCGTGCGAGGCGAGTTTCCAGCAATAGTCAGCACTCATAACGTCTCTATGCTTGGTGCAAAACAGACAGCCTTCAGGGCTAATGCAATCTGGCTTTGGTGCTTCATGGGCTATACCTGATATTGGTATCGGGTTGTGCGAACCATCCACACAAATGCCCGGCCCAGGGGGCGCAATCACCGGGTCAGTTGCCTTGTGAAATTGAATGATCTCCGCAGAGGCCGACTGGTGGTGTGGCCTTTCGTAGTCTCTAAGCAAGACTTCTTTGTCGTGCGCCATCTGATCAGCAGTGAGCTCCAGATTATGGCTTCGCCTCAGCAGCCAATTCACTCGTGTTTTGCGGATTTCTTGCGGATTAATGAACGGAATTCCCACTTTTTCAAAGAGCGTTTTGGTTGTGTAGAACCTGACTTTCTGCCCTTTAACGGTAATCATACTCCGGCTTTGCTGAGGAAACAGTCGGCTATCAATTTCTGCCAGACCGGTTTTATCCAACCATGTTAAATAGCGCTGAAAATGATCCTTGTAGGCCTTATAACACCTGAATATCGCATCCCCACTGCGGCGGCCTTTGTACACGCGAAAGACTTCCAGCTCGTCACCATCTGACTTCCAGCGATAACTATCGCGCTCCATATCGGCAGCTTGCCGCAAGTTCATACCCGTTTGTGCCAGAAAGATAAGCAATTCAGCTTCTATCCGAAGGTTGATGATTCCGGAACGCTTATGTCTGTCAAACAAACTTTCGTGGTCTTGTAGTGGCTTTCTTGCGTCTTCTGCCTTTCGCCGTAACGTGGCGTCTTTTATGGTTTCAGGATCTAGGTCTGGACTCATGATGCTGCCAAGTAGCGTAATCATTTTTTCATTGGCGAGATTTATGTAGATGGGCAGCGATCCGCGGACGGTTCTTACATCAAGCTTATCGGTAATCACGGTTAGTGTTCTTCCGAACTCAAAAGTCTGTTGAAGGATTTGTTTGTCAGCCTCTTTTGATAGAACCTTTTTCTTATCAAGTGGTTTTCTTATGCGTGTGCGCAGTACCAAACTTCTTCCTGGTTTACTGCCGGGAAGCTGAATGGCTTTGGCAATAATGTTGGCCATCGTAACCGCTTGCCTGTAAGCAAAGATCTCCGATATTTGTTTGTGAATCACCGAACGATCAATAAGGAACTCGGTCCACTCCTTGTAAATGTCAACTACTGTATCAGGCTGAATGGTATGGCCCTGCTTATCGGCCCAAGCATAAAATCGCCATGTCAGCTCGAAATAGGTCACGATGGCTGACCGGCTCCTTCCCTGGGCTATGAACGCGGTAATTGACTCGTGTAAGGCAATCAGCATAGCCCTTCGAGCTTTAATTGGCTTGCCCAACGATCCAGACGTTATTGCCTCTTGCACTCTGTGGCGCGGGATTTCAGCGGCTCCCTGATACATGAGCTCACTCATATCCCAGGGTGTTTGATGGGTTCCTAATGGGAACGCGGGAAAATCCAGTTTCAGATTATTCATTGGCCTCTCCCGGTACTAGCCCCATAAACAGCTTGGTGAACGCGTCTGCGGCGTCAGCCATCGCCTTGTTTGATTCAATAAATTTGATGTATTTCAGCGTTGTGCTTTCATCCTTATGCAAACAGGCTTCTCGGACAAACTGAATAGCATCACCTACAGGCATGAACATCAGCGAGATTCTCATCAGTTCTGTGGCAAAGGTTGCGCGTGTCCTATGAAAGTGAAATCCACGCATAATTTTTAAGCCGGATCGTTTACCGCCCTGCCGTAAACGTGACATCTCAACATTAATAGCCCGACTTTGATCACTGTTGTATGCGTTGCCGTAGCGGGTTAAAAACAGTAAGTCTCGATCTTCTTTTCGTGCTATTGCCTGGCGCTTCAGCCGCCTGGTGCTCATCGAATAATTGATCAATGATTCAAGCAATTCTGCCGGTATAGGCACTGCACCAGATACGCTAAATTTGGTCGCAACCGGTGGCCTGGCTCCAGGACCAACAGCCAATCGCTTCCAACCTGCATTGGGATAGTGAGTTGCATTTTCGAGTGTCTGAACCTTTAGATCAGTGATGGAGCCAAGACGCATACCAGTGAAAAATCCTAGCCGCAGCATCAATGCGAGCTCCTCACTAGAAACCCTGTCTGCAAGTGCAATAATTTCTTTCATTGCTGACACAGAGACTGGTAGCAAACCATCTTCCAACTGGATTGCTCCAGCCACTTTACGATTTGCAATGGCGAGATCCGTACTTGCCACGCGCATGGTGTGTTCAAGACCAAACGCATTAGTGAGTTTAATGCCCACGACACGTTGCTCCCACATTGGCCATTCGGGCGAAATCAATCTTCTGGAATGCATCCACTTGTAGAAGCGAATAACGGCAGCCATTCGCTGCGATGCTGTACTTGGCGCAAGATCGCCATTATTTCGTGCTGATACCAATGCCCCTCTGAAACGCACGAGACACCGTTCACTTTCTCTTTCAGGGAAATGCCACCAGGTAATGGATTCAGACTCGAGCCACTTTGCATAGGCCAGCAAATGAGACATGTTCGAGTGAACTGTTTTTAAATCCTTTTTAGAGGATGTCGCTTGCTCCAGCGACCAGATGTTGGCTTCTGCCCAGGTTGTATTGTCGCCCCAAACAATCTGAGGCAGTCGAGAGATTGGCTTTCGGTTTATATATTCCCAGTCCAGCACATTCTCATTTATTCGTGCATTTTGCGGTCGATAATAAATGTGTTCCAGGCTTGCCACTGTGCTGTCACCAGTTACATACATGTTGATGACAGCATTCTATTGAATTAAAAAAATCGCGGTACTGAGGTTTGAGATAGAGTTGAAAATTAATCAAATTTTCTTGGATCGAGTTACTGAAATGGAGGTTTAAGCAGTCGGCACCAGATAGCTGACGGGAATCTAGCGATAAAGCGTCAACATTATTCTCTTGATAGGGATTTCACTGTTCGGGCGTATGTATAGAGGGGGATTAGGTTGGGATTTTCGACTTTTTTAACTCTATCTAAAACCTTGGTATTCGCTGAGTAGATGGCTAGGGGCTGGTTGAAGAAAGGATTTCCTGTGGAAAAATGTCACCAGCAAGCAACGTATGGTGTGGGATTAAAAGTAGGTATGTAACGTTTGCCCATGGCCGGATCGTAAACGCGGCCTTTGAAGGGTTCGAGCATTTGTACAATGAGGCTAACAATGGATTTTGGCGTGTAGAACTGCCCGCCTTTTTTGCCTTCGGCAAGGGCAAATTGGCCAAGCATGTATTCGTATACATGGCCGAGAATATCTTTGGCGTTTAGGCTGGCGTGAGTAAACGGGATGGTGGCGATTAGGTCGATCAGTTCGCCCAGTTTGGCTTGGTCGATTTGCAAACGGGTGTAGTGTTTGTTGAGCACGCCTTTGAGTTTGCTGTTGTCGGCTTCGATGGCGTCTAGGGCGTTGTCGATTAAATGGCCGATGGAGCTGATTTTCTTTTTGATTTCGTTACCGGCGGCGTCGGCAATGGTGAGCTCTGCCCCGCCGATGACGGCTTTGTTGTTGTTTTGCAAAAACGACCAACGCGCTTGAGCGGGCACCCAGAAGACGTTGGTTTCGAGGTAATAGTCGCGCTGTTCGAGTTCGATGTTGATTTCGGTTTGATATTCGTCGCTGGGTTCGCCGTTCTCTTTTAGCCCGCCAAAGTCGTCTGGGTCTAGGTAGTAGTCGCTGGCGGGGTCTTTAAATGATGTGATCAGTTCGTCTTGGCGAATTTTGAACGAGTCGGAGACGTATTTTAAAAACACCAAACCGAGTACGGCGTGTTTGTATTGCGAGGCATCGAGGGTGGAGCGCAGTTTGTCGGCGGCGGTCCAGAGCTTTTTTTCTAGGTCGGTTAGGAATTTTTGTTCTTCGGAGTTGGTCACGGTGCGGTGCTACCTTGTATTTGCCGAGCTGGTATTTATTCAGGCGCTGTTTGGCGCTGTAAGCCACGCAGAGGAAGAGCGCTATCCTTGCGTGGCGGCCTGTCGATTAACCGAGTATACCTTGCGGTACTGGATCACGGAACTTGGCGCTACTTTCATCTTACTTTGGCGCTTACTTAGGCATGTAGGGCGCGAGCGTGACTTGGCTTTCTGGACTGATGATTATTTGCTGGGCTTCGGCTTTTTCACGGTAACGATCAAGGCGTAAATGTTGCAGCCAGTAGATGAGTAATGCGGCGCGTACTTTGTAGGTGCGCTTGTGTCGACCATCTAGGGTGGTGTTCATGTCGTAGTCGAGTGCCACAATACGCTGGCGCTCTGCGCTTAGGCGCGGATCGGGTTCTATGTTGAATTGCACCAACGTATTCCACAGTTTGTCGTCGTTTTGACTCTTCGAGGCTTGGCCTTCGATATTGTGGATAGCATTGATTCGGGAAAGCACAAAATCGCGGAATTCTTGGTTTTTTTCACACCATGCGCGAGTATGCCAGCGCGCACCGTCGTTAATTAGGCTATGTGGGCTGATGATGCGGTCTTCGTAATCTGGGGTATTGATCGAGGCGTAACCGATATCAATCCGTTGTTTTTGGCTAATTGCGCGCAACAGTTGACGCACAAGCTTCGGATCTGGTGCCCTTTGCAATCCTGTACCCTGCCCAGTTACGTTGCTAATGTGCTCATAGCTCATAAAGGATATCAACTGCAACGGTATTATTTTCAGCACTTTAATCGCGACTACTGATTAATATTCAGCGCATCCTCAAGACGTTGAACATACGCTTCTCTGAGTTCTATTGGGGCGATAATTTGTACATCAGGGGCATAGGCTAATAAGTCGCGTAATAATTCTCGTTGATCGTTATACGGCAGTGTTAACTGGTAATCGTCGCCTTGCCACTGGCCTTTGGCATGGGGATGCCATTGTTGTTGCGCGACATGGTGCGCAACGTGAGCACTGAATAGTAGTTCGGCAGTATGAGTATTCTCGCCAGAAAATATGCCGTAACTGTTGTGAAAATGTTGCTTTAATTCGTGGTTATTAAATTCAATGGCATCTTCCGCACTAATTACCGCTGAATTTATTCGGCTCAGCATAAAAGTGCGTAATTGTTGACGCTGATGACAATAAGCATCCAAGTACCAATTATCGCGATAGAGCACAAGTGTTTGTGGGCTTATTTTGCGGCGGCTAATTGTTTGCTTAATAGAAGCGTATTGAATTTCAATTTGCTTACGACCAAATAAGGCGTCGGTAACTTGTTGGTACACGACGTTATTAACGCTGCGTCGCCCGACACTCAGCACTTTAATTCGCTGGGTGATATCGTCGGCTTTTAACCCGCGCTGCTGCATGTAATCTTGCAGTTGCTGCTGCACTTGATCGAGTTCGTTGGCGACTAGACCATCGTTTAATTCGCGCAATATATTAAGTACGGTCACGATACCGCGAAGTTCTTGAGCGGTTAGCCAAATACCGGGCAGTTGAAATGGCGGCTGCTCTGGATCGTAATAATAGGTGCGATCAACCTCTCGATATTGAATCGGCGCGCCATATTGGTTTTGCATGGTGGCGATGGCATCGCTCAACTCTGACGGTGTGCAGCTAAGCTCAAGGGTAAGTGTCAGCCGATTGATACCTTCGGGATTTTGCTGTAAACGACGGTGTATGGTTTGGATGAGATCAATTTTTTCCATCGTCTTATTCCTAACCTTTATAACCTGTGGCGAATCGCATTGTGCTCGACGTTAGCAATTTGATGATAAGTGCTCAAGTGTTGTCGGTTCTAACTCGCATGGTATAGGTCGGTTTATGTTTTTTTGCACACTTTTTGGTTTTTGTAATTGCAATCCGCCTTACTCGACCCTACCTTACACGGTAAATTTTAATGAGTAAGGAAAGACATAGAATGATTAAGGTCATTATCGAGCGCATGATCGCAGATGATATGGAATCAACGTACGATGAAGCCATTAAAAATACCTTGTCGGCAATGGTAGCAGCGCATGGTTATGTGTCGGGCGCGACCTATAAAGATGCGAGAGATAAACATCACCGTGTGATCATTACTAACTGGCACAGCCTGCAAGATTGGACGACTTGGTCTAAGTCAGAGGAGCGTGAACGTGTCATTGGTAGCATTCGACCTATCTTGACTCAGCCAGAGAAGTTTACGATTCTAACGGCTTAATTGTTCTGCTTGGGTGCTTGGAGCGACTCAACGAAGGTTTTTTGTGTAGGAGCGACTCAACGAAGGTTTTTTGTTCGTAGTCGCGAAAGATCATTAACGTCATCGGCACTGCTCGCTTCGCTCCCTGAGTACCTCCTACAGATTTGCCTGAGTACGCATCACTGATTGGCTTTAACAAACATCGCAACTGCCTCCGCAGTCTTTTGCAGGTGCTGTTCGTAAGTAAAACCTGACACCTTTCTAGGTTTCAGGTCGTGATTGCCGTCGTCTAACCATGCAAAAATAATCTCTTTGTCTAATCCATAGTTAGCAACGTCTTCGCTAGTTCCCATAGCGTCTCGAGTACCTTGCACTATTAGCAGCGGTTTGTTTATGGTCATCAAATGCTCAGTGCGCTGCTTTTCTGGCTTCCCCGCCGAATGAAATGGATAGCCCAAACAGGCACAACCTTTGATGAGTTCAGATTGATGCTCGGCCATAGCGACAATACTGGCAATACGCCCTCCCATTGATTTTCCGCCGATAACACAGGGTCTATTTAGGTCAGCAATAACGCATTGCCAGTCGTCTATGAGCTTAGGTCCGCGATCTGGTGGCCGTTTTTTGCCATCTTCGCGTCGCTTTTCCATATAAGGGAAGTCGAATCGAATAAGGTAAATGCCAAGAGCGGCAATGCGCTCTGCCATCTCGGTCATAAAATGACTTTGACTATCAGCCCCCGCTCCATGTGCGAAAATAAACAATGGGTCTTGTGGGTTGCCGTTTTTTGTATAATTTTTATACACTGTTGTTTCGTTATCAATGGTGAAGTAAGTATTGTAACCCGTTGCGAAAGTCATGTAACAAGTTGCGCTAAGTCAAGATGCGCCTTTGTGACAACCATATTATTCACCTTGCCGTTCTTGCATCGTGTTGGGCTATGCTAGAACGGTCGGCCTTCAGGGGTGTTGCAGTCTGCTGTTTCACTCCTAGGTGGGAGTTGTTCTTATTTGCAATATCTAATTTCTCAAAAAGCTGGCGATAAGCCTCTGTAAATTCAGGTGTTTTTTGGGGATTGATTGCAAAAATTGTCTTCAAACACCATAATTACGCCGATTTTTTTAACCCTCAATCCCTCGCTGTTAAATGGAATATGATCATGAGCACAGCATTTGACCATCCCGAGTACAACTATAAGGTGGTAAGACAATTTGCCATCATGGCCGTTGTTTGGGGCATCGTTGGCATGGCGGTTGGTGTTGTCATCGCCGCTCAACTAGCATGGCCACAACTCAACTTTGATACCCCTTGGTTTTCTTTCGGTCGCTTACGTCCGTTGCATACCAATGCGGTTATTTTTGCTTTCGGTGGTTCTGCACTGTTTGCAACTTCTTACTACATTGTGCAGCGCACCTGCCGTACTCCTTTGTTCTCTGATACGCTAGCAAGCTTTACCTTTTGGGGTTGGCAAGCGGTTATCGTTGCAGCGGCTATTACTCTGCCAATGGGTTTAACCTCTACCAAAGAATACGCCGAGTTAGAATGGCCTATTGATATTTTGGTAACTCTAGTTTGGGTTGCATACGTTGTTAACTTTTTGGGTACCTTGGCTATTCGTAAAGAAAGCCACATCTATGTAGCCAACTGGTTCTTCGCGGCCTTCATGATCATGATTGCGATCCTGTATGTTGGTAACAATCTTGCAATTCCAGTGTCGTTAACGAAGTCTTACTCTATTTGGCCGGGCACTATTGATGCCATGATCCAGTGGTGGTGGGGGCACAACGCAGTTGGTTTCTTCTTAACTGCCGGCTTCCTCGGGATGATGTACTACTTCGTACCTAAGCAAGCAGGACGTCCTGTTTATTCTTATCGTTTGTCAATCGTTCACTTCTGGGCATTAATCTCTATCTATGTTTGGGCGGGTGCTCACCACTTGCACTACTCTGCTTTGCCAGATTGGGCACAAACTTCCGGTATGGTGATGTCCTTGATTTTATTGGCTCCAAGCTGGGGCGGTATGATCAACGGTATGATGACCCTGTCTGGTGCATGGCATAAACTGCGTACCGACCCTATCTTACGCTTCTTGGTTGTATCTTTGTCGTTCTACGGTATGTCTACCTTCGAAGGCCCAATGATGTCGATCAAAACGGTAAACGCACTATCTCACGATACTGACTGGACCATCGGCCATGTTCACTCTGGCGCGTTAGGTTGGGTTGCTATGGTATCTATTGGTGCTTTGTATCACTTGATCCCTATTATGTTTGGTCGCAAAGCAGGCGAGATGTACTCGTCTAAGTTAATCAACGCTCACTTCTGGTTAGCGACTATCGGTACTGTGTTTTACATCGCTGCAATGTGGGTAAACGGTATCATGCAGGGCTTGATGTGGCGCGCGGTTAACGCTGACGGCACTCTAACCTACAGCTTCGTAGAGTCGGTTGCCGCTTCGCACTGGGGCTATGCCGTTCGTGTATTGGGTGGCGCTTTGTTCCTGACCGGTATGTTGTTGATGTTGTTCAATGTGTACATGACTGTACGCGATGCTAACAAGTCATTAGCTAACAACACCGCTGCAGCTCAGGCATAAGGAGTTTATTGAATGAATCACTCTAACATTGAGAAAAGCCTACCGCTAATGGTGGTAATGATTGTTATCGCACTCAGCTGGGGAGGCTTGGCAGAGATTGTTCCATTATTTTGGCATGGGGATACCAATAAGCCGGTTGAAGGGTTAAAGCCTTACACTGCGCTGCAATTGGAAGGACGTGACATCTATATTCGTGAAGGTTGTCACGTTTGCCATACTCAAATGGTTCGTCCATTCCGTGCAGAAACTGAGCGCTACGGTCCGTACTCTGTATCTGGTGAGTCTGTTTACGAACATCCATTCTTGTGGGGTTCTAAGCGTACTGGGCCTGATTTGGCTCGTGTTGGCGGTCGTTATTCTAATGAATGGCACCGTGCTCACTTATACAATCCACGCGACGTTGTTCCTGAATCTGTTATGCCATCTTACCCATGGTTGTTCGAGAACAAGGTCGACGGCCGTTTAACACCTAAGAAAATGGAAGCTCTGCGTATGGTCGGTGTACCGTATGAAGATGCCGACATCGAAGGTGCTAAAAATGCGGTTGACGGTGTAACTGAAATCGAAGCTCTGGTTGCTTATTTGCAGCACCTGGGCACTGTGATCACTAAACGGTAATCCCATGGACATTAACGACGTGCGCGGCCTCGGCTCAATATTCGCTCTTATTGCCTTTTCTGGAGTTATCTGGTGGGCATATGGCTCAAGCCGCAAGAAACGCTTTGACGACGACGCTAAAATCCCGTTCGCTGAGAACGAAGAAATGCCTGCGCACGACGCTAACGATCGGAGTAAATAAATATGTTAAGCACTTTTTGGCAAGTCTGGATCGCAGCGATTGTGCTGGGCTCCATGATAGGCTGCGGTTTGCTGATTATGTACACCAGCAAAGGGCAGAATAAAGAAGAAACCGACCAGACCACTGGTCACTCTTATGATGGCATCGAAGAACTGGATAACCCGTTACCACGCTGGTGGGTATTTATGTTCTGGGCCACTATTCTATTTGGTTTTGGCTACCTGTCTGCCTATGGTCTAGGTAACTATGACGGTTGGTTAACGGTAACGGTCGATGATCAAGAAATAACTTGGACGTCAACTAACCAGTGGAAAGCAGAGGTTCAGGCGTTCGATAAAGAAATCGCTCCGCTGTATGCTAAATACCGTGCAACCGATATCGCCGAACTCGCGAAAAACGAAGACGCGCTACAAACTGGCCAGCGTTTATTCAAAAGCAACTGTTCTGTATGTCATGGTACGGCAGCGAAAGGCGCTCAGGGTTTCCCGAACCTAACTGACAACGATTGGTTGTATGGTGGCAAGCCTGAGAATATCAAGCAAACCATCATGTACGGTCGTCAGGGTGCCATGCCTGCTTGGGGCCCTGTATTGGGTGACGAAGGCGTTGTTGAAATGGCCCAATATGTTCGTAGCTTGTCGGGTTTAGAGCACAGCGCTGAAGCGGCTGAAAAAGCGGCTCCTAAGTTCCAGCAACTATGCATGGCTTGTCACGGCGCAGATGGTAAAGGCAACCAATTGATTGGTGCTCCAAACCTGACTGATAGTATATGGCTGTACGGTGGTGCGACAAAGCAAATCGAATTTACGTTGAAGCACGGTCGTAACGGCAATATGCCTGCACAGTCTGAAATCTTAGGTGAAGATAAAGTGCATGTGTTGTCAGCTTACATCTACTCGTTATCGCAGAAGTAAGTTGAGCCTGAGTGGAGGAGTCGCTACCCCACGCACAGCCGAAGTTGGAAATTGAGCTACGGCAATAAAAGAAGAAAAAAGCGGCCAAGTGCCGCTTTTTTCATTAAAGAAATCTAACAAAAAACTATATAATTACAGCGTTATATAGAGTTGGATATTGGTTCTCCTACCTTAATTGCTCGACTCTTCTTTTAGTTTTACTAACGAGGGTGATTTGCCGTTATGAGTCAAATTCCGGTCAAAAATGTCACGCCAGAACCCGAACTCCAAAGCATGTATAAAAAGCGCGAAAAAATTTATGTACGCGCTATTTCTGGGGTTTTTCAAAAAATTCGTAGTTGGTCTTTATGGGCTTTAATGCTCGGCTATTTTGGCACGGCTTGGTTAAACTGGGGCGACCGACAGGCAATTTTATTCGATTTACCTGAGCGCAAGTTCCATATATTGGGTATGACTTTCTGGCCCCAAGACTTTGTTCTGTTGTCGTCTATTTTAATTATTTGTGCTTTCGGCTTATTTACTATTACCAACCTTGCCGGCCGAGTTTGGTGTGGCTATACCTGCCCGCAATCCGCTTGGTCGTTTATTTTCATGTGGATTGAAGAGCGTTCTGAAGGTAGCCGTAATGCGCGCATGAAACTCGATAAAGAGCCAATGAGTGCAACTAAATTCCGTAAAAAAGCCATTAAGCATATTGGTTGGATTATTGTTGCTGCGTGGACAGGCATAACCTTTGTTGGTTACTTCACCCCCATTCGCGAATTAGTACCCGATTTTTTCACGCTCAATATTAATGGTTGGGCCTTATTCTGGATTGCTTTCTTTACCCTAGCAACCTATATCAATGCCGGATGGATGCGCGAGCAAGTCTGTATTTATATGTGCCCATATGCTCGTTTCCAGTCAGTAATGTACGACAACGATACCTTAGCGGTTTCTTATGATTACAATCGCGGTGAGCCGCGTGGCAAGCGCAGTAAAAAAGTTGAACACCAAGCCGAACAGGCGAAGTTAGGCGACTGCGTCGATTGCTCATTATGCGTACAAGTATGCCCCGTCGGTATCGACATTCGCGATGGCTTGCAATATCAATGTATTGGCTGTGCGCTATGTATCGACGCCTGTGACTCCATCATGGAAAAGCTCGATAAACCTAAAGGATTAATTCGCTACACTACTGAAAATAATTTAGAGGGTAAGAAAACGCATATTATGCGTCCTCGCCTCTTTGGCTATGCTGCAGTGCTGTTAACTATGATGGGCGCTTTAACCTATAACATTGCGACGCGTACGCCATTCCAATTAGATATTGAGCGCGACCGTGGCCAGCTATATCAGCTAACGGCTAACGATACTGTGCGTAATAGCTATACCCTTAAAATGATCAACATGGCGCAAGCGCCGCACACTTATGTGCTTAAAATGGAAGGTCTCGAGCACTACAAAATGGATGGCCTCACGGAGTACACCTTACGTGTAAACGAGCTCAAAGAGGTTATTATTGATCTAGAAATCGATCCAGAGAAAGCCAAGCTTCCAAGCAGTAAGACCGATATTGAATTCGTGGTATACGATAAAGATACCGGAGAAGAAATTGCGCGCGAAGAAAGTCGCTTTATCGCTCCTCGTGGCTAACCGAACTTGACAGTTTGATGCTGGAGTACACGCGTCCAAGTGGTTACACTTGGGCGTTTTTTACTATCTAGTCGATGCCTTGCTAGATTGCTAAACAAACATGACCCAAAGCGTCGAAAACGTCGGCCAAGTGCCTCTTCACGAAAAGAGAAGTTAATGAATACTACAAAGCAAGAACACCGTCCGTGGCACAAAGAACCTATGATGCTGTTGGTTATAGGGCTACCTTTGATCTCCGTATGCTGGGGAATGGTGATGCTTTATTTGGCAATTAACACACAAGATTCGTTAGTAAACGACACTTACTACAAAGATGGTGTCAATTACACCGAAGATCTAAAACACGATGAGCACGCAAAGCGCCTACAAATTGGCGCTGATATCACCTTTACCGCTGATGAAATTCATATAAATTTGCGCGGTTATCTTGATGAACAACCAAATACCCTGCAATTACAATTGATTCATCCTACCCTGCAAGACCTTGATGAAACCGTGTTGATGCAACGCTTAGAGGATGGCAGCTATGTTGGTATCAATAATTTAAAATTGCCACAGAAACGTCATGTATGGTTGTTGAGTGGCGAGCAAAAATGGCGCGTTCGCGAGACAGAAATCATCAAAGAAAATAAGGCTTTCACTCTCGGCAAACAATGAACTCTCTAGCCCCCACGAAGCATACTTCGAAGGCGTGTTTTCATTGCGGTGAACCAATAGGCAAGCAACAATGGACAGCAATAATCGATGACGTTGAGCAACCTATGTGCTGCCCCGGCTGCAAAGCCGTTGCCGAAACCATCGTTGCTTCCGGACTAAAAGACTACTATCGCCATCGGACCGAATTGCCTGAATTGTCGCCTGCGGAAGAGGATGTTAGTGATCTCACAGTGCGCGAGACGCTGCAACTCTATGATAGCGAAGCTTTACAACGTCGCTTTGTCGCAAGAAGCTCTGAGTTTTCCGAAGCTACCTTAATAATCGATGGAATAAGCTGTGCAGCCTGCTCTTGGTTAATAGAACACCGTATCAGCCAATTGAATGCCGTGCTAAGCGCCACGCTCAATTTATCCAATCATCGCTTGGTAGTTCGCTGGCATAACGGCGATATTCGCTTATCACAAATTATTGAAGCTATTTATCGCCTTGGCTATAAAGCCTCCCCCTTCTCTGCAACCGAACAAGAGGCTGCCCAAGCCCGTGAAGGCAAGCAAGCAATTCGCCGTTTGGCCGTTGCTGGCATCGGCACTATGCAGGTGATGATGCTCGCCGTGCCGCTTTACGCTGGCATGGTAACTCAATACGAAATCTTTATGCGCTTCGCATCAATGGTATTAACTCTACCTGTGGTGTTATTTAGCGCTAAGCCTTTTTTCAATGCCGCCATTCGTAGTTTACGTTCTGGGCATCTGACGATGGATGTGCCGGTATCCCTCGCGATTATTCTGGCCTTTTGTGCGAGTATTTGGAGTACGTTTAACCAAGGCGCTGAAGTCTATTTCGACTCCGTTTGCATGTTCACCTTTTTCTTGTTGCTCGGTCGTTTTTTAGAAATGCGCGCTCGTCATCGTATGGGCAAAGCGGGCAACAACTTAATGACGCTACTACCAAATGTGGCACTGCGACTGGATTCAGTTAGTGATAAAAATGAGCAAGTAATTGCCACCGAAGATATTCGCATTGGTGATATTTTACGGCTTAAACCGGGTCATCCAATTCCTGCGGATGGCATTGTGCTTGAAGGTTGTAGTAGCGTCGATGAAGCTGCATTAACGGGGGAATATTTACCCATAGCGAAAGCACCCGGAGCCAAACTGATTGGCGGAACCATCAATATAGAAAGCCCCTTATTGATGCAGGTAAGCGCGACAGGTGCTGAAGCTCAGCTCTCAACCATCATGCGTTTAATGGATAGAGCACAACAAGAAAAGCCGCAAATCGCCTTACTCGCCGACCGTATTGCTAGCCGCTTTGTCGCCGCCGTTTTACTGATATCCGGATCTGTCTTTGGCTATTGGTGGCTAATGGGCAACGAGCATGCATTTTTTATCGCACTCTCAGTACTGGTCGTCACTTGCCCTTGCGCACTTTCGCTTGCTACACCGACGGCCCTCACCGCCGCAACAACGGCATTACGCGAACACGGTATTTTGATCAGTAAGGGACATGTACTTGAAACCCTGACGACCATCCAGCGCGTTGTATTCGACAAAACCGGCACACTGACTCAAGGCCGATTAACGCTAGAACGTGTACAGCCTCTAACAGCATTAGCGACGGACGATGCAATGACCTTGGTAGCAGCCCTTGAACAACATGCCACGCATCCGATTGCCCGTGCCTTTACGAGTGCTGTGCCTGAGCCACACATGCAAACCAGCGCTGTACTTCATCACCCAAGTCAAGGCGTTAGCGGTCAAATTAATGGCCGAATACTGAAATTTGGTCGAGCTGATTTCGCTTGGCCAGATGCCATTGAGCACCCTTATAGTGACACCGGCCAATGGTTGTTATTAGCGGACGAGCAGCAACCACTGGCTTGGTTTTTATTAAATGATTCAGTACGTCGCAGTGCCGAGCCCGTTATTAAAGCGCTCAAGGCTCGTGGCATTCAGGTATCACTACTGACCGGCGATCCAAGCCCAGCCGCTTTGACAATTGCAGCAAGCCTAGGGATCGACGATGTACGCTCTGGCGTTAGTCCCGCTGAGAAATTAGAAGCAGTAAAACACTGGCAGCAGCACGGTGAGCGCGTCATGATGGTCGGCGATGGCATCAATGATGTTCCTGTTCTTGCCGGTGCCGACGTCTCGTTGGCCGTCAATGAGGCATCCGATCTCGCCAAAACGAATGCGGACATGTTGCTCACCAACGGTCGCTTAGAAGCACTTATTTCGTCGATTGATGTAGCCCAGCGTACGCATCATATTATTCGCCAAAACATTGGTTGGGCATTGTTGTACAATTTGATTGCATTGCCGCTGGCGGCTGCGGGATTAATTCCACCTTGGGCCGCCGCGATTGGTATGTCATTTAGTTCACTATTGGTTGTATTTAACGCCTTGCGCTTAATTCGCAATCGTCCATTATCCCTTAATGAGGTCTGATCATGGATATCATTTACGTTCTAGTTCCCCTTTCTATTGGCTTGATCGGTATTGCGCTATTGGTGTTTTTTTGGGCTGTAAAAGGCGGACAATTCGACGACCTTGATTCCCCTGCGCACAAGATTCTATTCGATGACGACGAACACTTAATTCAGCACAAAGACAAACAAGACGAACCTAAAGCAGATACTGAAGAAGGTCCTAGTAAGCAATGACAGAACCACTGTCATTTGTTACGGCAATTCTGCTGGGGTTATTCGGTGCCAGTCACTGCCTCGTCATGTGTGGTGGCATAGCTGCAGCTGCCGGTAATGCTGATAGCCAGCATAGAATTCGCGCGGCTTTTCTGTTCAATGCGGGGCGCATTACCAGTTATACCTTGGCCGGTGCACTCGTCGGTGCTGCCGGTTTGTGGCTACAATCCCAACACCAATGGTTAATGCTCGGTCTGCGCACTATCGCGGGTATTATGTTAATTCTAATGGGCCTGTATGTTGCTAAATGGGCATCTTGGCTTACCCAAGTGGAGCGCTTAGGCCAAGGTCTTTGGGGGCTTATACGTCCGCTTGCCCAGAAGCAGCTCGGACGCTCAAGTATGGGCAGCCAATTACTATTGGGCGCACTGTGGGGATGGCTTCCGTGCGGACTGATCTATAGCACTTTGAGTTGGGTTGCTGCTAATGGCCAACCTCTTAACGGGGCTGTCGCCATGTTCGCTTTTGGGCTGGGCACATTACCAGCAATATTTTCAGCAAGTCTTGCGGCAGCAACACTGATGCAAACGCTTAATCGTGTTATCGTACGAAAAATTTCGGGCGCGCTGCTAATGCTCTACGGGCTTTGGACCTTAGTATCAGTTTGGCTCCCAATAACGAATAGTTAGTTTAAAACGCAAGCAATATCGGCGATATTTGCTCATATGCAATATTGATTAACGGGAATTAAATCATGAAGACGCCATCAACCTCTCCTGCTTCCAGCACGCCGTTGCGTGGTACTCAACCACATTGCCAGACATGTTCATTAAATGCGTTGTGCTTGCCACTATCACTTAAAGAAGCGGATATGGAGCGTTTGGACGATATTATCCGCCGTGGTCGTCCAATTCAAAAAGGCCAATTATTGTTTCAACAAGGCGAAACCTTCCAGTCGGTATTTGCTGTGCGCACAGGTGCCCTAAAAACCTATACGCTCGCAAGTAATGGCGAAGAGCAAATTACGGGGTTTCATCTTGCCAGCGAACTGATCGGTCTTTCAGGTTATGACGCAGGTAGCTACCCATTAACGGCCAAAGCATTAGAAACCACCACGGTTTGCGAAATTCCACTGCCACAGCTTGATACTTTGGCCGATGAGTTACCCGATTTGCGTAAACAGTTAATGCGCACTATGGGCACTGAGATTCGCCACGATCAGAATATGATGCTACTACTGAGCAAAAAGAACGCGGAAGAACGTGTTGCTTCGTTTTTGTTGGATATTTCACAGCGCTATCAACGTCGCGGCTTTTCTGCTTCGCATTTCCGCTTACCTATGTCGCGTGTTGATATCAGTAACTACTTGGGCTTAGCAGTAGAAACGATTAGCCGTGTGTTTACACGATTCCAAAATAACGAGCTCATTGAAACTCAAGGCAAAGAAATTATGCTGCGCGACATGGATGCTCTGTACGAAATGGCTGGGCTGGTGTCCTCGACGCATTGCGAGGAACACGATAAGTAACAAAATACCGGCTTAATTAGCCGGTTTTTTTTACTCTTCGTCATCCATTTTTAACATTAAAACGTAATCTTTAAGTCTAACTGTGTTGGAAAGTCACTCAGTAGCACACAGGTGTACGAGCAACCTGAATCCTCTTCAGAAATAGGCATGAGCCTTGCGTTATCTTTGATAAGAATGTGAGTTTAATCGCCAGAATGTCCAATAAATGGCGTTATTTGCATGGCACAAAGCAGATTAATTGAACTTGTTCTGCATATTATACAAATAGCACAGTACATTTGACCGTGCTTACCAAGGAGTCCCCTAATGGGAATAGCGGCGGAAGATTTTAAGCGCTATATTATTCAGCCAACATTACAAGGCTTAGGCGTTCAGAGTACTGGCGCCGAGGCATTATTACTCGCGACAGCCGCTGTCGAATCGGAACTTGGTGCCTTTTTAAAAGCCGAGGGCCAGCGCACCTCAGGGGTCTACCAGATGCATGGTTTAACTCATCGCCATATTTGGGATGACTACCTAGGACATCAGCCTGAACTAGCCAGTAAAGTACGTGGCTTAGCTAGCCAGCATGATTTTCTTACTCATCCCCATGCCGAACTCATCACCAATTTAAGTTACGCCACTGCCATTGCGCTATTGTCTTATTTGCGTCATCCCGAATTTGTATTACCAGATAATCCAACGCCAGAACTGCTTGCAGAGCTTTGGAAGCACTACTATCACCCCCGCAACGACCTGAGTATCGCTGACTTTATGGCTAGATATGAGGAGCTAATCGGGCCTATGGAAGTGGCCGCCGCATAATTTATGCGTCACAGACATTTAGCCGAGTTTATGCCTTGTCCTTATGTGCTTACACTGACTCCTATCGTTCTAAGGGTTTCTCTAATGGCCTCATTTTGATATAAAACGCTCGCCAATCCGTGGGGTGAGCCAATGATCAAATCCGTCGATGACCGCAAAGAAAAATTAGAATTCAACAAACTTCAAAAACGCTTACGACGCAATGTCGGTAAAGCGATTGAAGACTATGGCATGATCGAAGAAGGTGATCGTGTGATGGTTTGTCTGTCTGGTGGCAAAGATTCGTACACTATGCTCGATATTCTACTGGGCTTGCAAAAGAGCGCGCCTGTTAACTTTGAGCTCGTCGCGGTCAACATGGATCAAAAGCAACCAGGCTTCCCTGAACATGTATTACCCGAATACCTAAGCCAAATTGGTGTACCCTTCCATATTGTGGAAAAAGATACCTACAGTGTGGTGAAAGAAATCATTCCTGAAGGCAAAACGACTTGCAGCCTATGTTCTCGCCTGCGCCGTGGCACCTTATATGGTTTTGCAGAGACGATTGGCGCTAACAAAATTGCGCTTGGTCATCACCGCGACGATATTATCGAAACCTTGTTCTTGAACATGTTTCATGGCGGTAAACTCAAGTCCATGCCGCCTAAGCTACTAAGCGACGATAAAAAACACGTACTGATTCGTCCTTTAGCTTATTGCAAAGAGAAAGACATCGAAGCATATTCTGATGCCAAAGAATTTCCGATTATTCCATGTAATTTATGTGGTTCGCAGGAAAACTTGCAGCGTCACAATATCAAGATGATGTTGCAGCAGTGGGAACGTGAACAGCCGGGGCGCAGCGAGAATATCTTCTCGGCAATTTGCAATGTCGCCCCGTCGCAGTTGGGCGACCGCCAATTGTGGGACTTTAACAACCTACAAGATCAGCAAGATAAAGGGCATTTATTTACCCGTTTGGATGTCGTGCAAATCGACTAAATGAGAACACTCTAACCCCACGTATCGTAAAGGCTGAGGCACCCTCGGCCTTTTCACATGCCGCCGTTTAACATCCGCGTAGCATGAAATTCATATTCACCTGGACCTTTGAGTATCCAGTCAAACTTGTAGCGCTGTTCTGTCATCATATCCTCCCCCATTGCCGTTAAGTAACAGGCATAATCTGATAATTCAGGTTCTGGCATTGTTACTCGCACACGGTAGGTGGTATCCAGCTCAGTTACCGCAATCGTTGATATTGCTTGGGTGGATGCGCCAGCGATGCCTTTACGAATCCACTGCAAGATAATGCCATGGCGACCGTCATGTTCACTGCGAATCAAGCGAATATATCCTTCTCCCACTCTAGAATGCCAAGGGCAAACACGCTGAACTTGATCCACCCAAACGGGCATAACATAAGAATCAGTAATGTTAGTGGGTGCCATCACCTCCGCTATTTTTGCATCTTGAGCACCTGCGCCATGCAACAACATTGATGCAAGGCTTACGCTGACGGCCAACATACATTGCTGGGGCAGATTCGATAATTGTAAGGTCATTAATACATCCTCCTCAATACAGCCTAGCAGAGGCCTTTTCGCTTTGCTGTATGCGCTAATCCTTGATCAATACAGGACTACTACTTGACCCACGCCGGTTGGCCAGCAGCACTCGGCCCCATATCCCAATCAGGGCGTTGATAAGTAACACTGACCACGTCATAACTGACTTTACCTTTAGGCAATGTAACCACCACTTCATCATCGAGTGACTTCCCCGTTAAACCGCGAGCCAACGGCGCATCGATGCTGATATACCCACGCGGCAAATCGATTTCGTCGGCACCCACAATACGATAACGGTATAAATTACCATCTAAATCTTCTAGCTCAACCCATGCTCCAAAAAACACCTTATTGGTATCAGCAGGAACACGATCTACGACAGTGACATGTTCAATACGCTTTAATAAAAATCGAACACGGCTATCAATTTGACGCAAACGGCGTTTACCATAGATGTATTCGGCATTTTCAGATCGATCGCCCAATTTTGCCGCATCGGATACCTCTTGCGTCACTTTTGGACGTTCCTTGCGCCAAAGAAAATCATATTCGTCACGTAACGCCTGTTCGCCTTCAGGGGTTATTAAGTCGCTACGATTCGGTGATGTTGTTTCACTATCGGTCATAATCTTCCTAGTGTTGTGTATTTTTATTCGACGCCATACCACATTGTCATAGTTCCGCAATGTTTGCATGTCAGCGTCATTGTGGCGATTGGCTATTCTCAATATTTTGGTGAATCACTTTACATGATGAAGCGCAGCGTTAATCTGATTTTCGGTATCTTACTCGTTATCGCTGGTTTAATTGTTATGCCCATGCCCGTTCCTCTAGGGCTAATCATGATCGTACTCGGTTTGTCATTGATGGTGAGCGCTTGGCCAGCCCTGCAACGCAAGCTTAAAGCACTGCGCGGCCGCTTTCGTAAAATTTCAGATAAGTTATCACGTATTCGCCATCGACTACCGGGGTTTGCTCGACGCTTGCTTGATGACACTGAGCCTGATTAGTACCTAAACACAACGCCCTCCCCTCTGTGCTAAGCTTAGCGCCATGACTAACTTGGTATCGGCCTCGGGCCCTCTTTTTAACTTGTCGCCCACGGAGGCGCTTGATAACGAGCCTATGCTCGACTTACTGGCGTGCTGCTTGGCCGATGGTTCCTCTCGCAGTGAATATGATATTATCCACTGGCTGCAGCAGCCCGAGCAGAGCATTTTTCGCAAGGATGCGATGAGCGATAACCTAACACTCTTCCAAACACATTTTATGCTGATGCACTGGCTTTATCAGTTACGTGAACGCTTGATAAACGCGAAAGCAGGCATACTAAACATCAGTGCATTAAGCATAGTGCTAAAACCATGGCCGCATGGGGTTTCTGCCTTCGATCATTCAAACACGCCAACGTCAAGCATTCCCTTTACCAGCGCAGATCCATTAGCGGCTTACTATCTGGATATCAATAATCTCAGTACTGATCGCCAAGGCGTCGAAAACTTACTATCGAGCTTTTGGTTGCTCATGCTTGAACCTAGTCACCGCGATCAAGATTTAGCCCTGCTGAAACTATCTGAACCCGTAAGTAACCAAGAAATACGTCTACAATACCGCCGCCTAGCCATGCAACATCATCCGGATCGCGGTGGTGATGATGCTAGCTTCCGTGAAATGACTGCCGCCTATCAGCGGTTAAAACTACAATTTTAAGGTCTAGAATAATGAAGTATCTATCGACCTCCTTATGGGCTTTGGTTTCTACCATTACGCTATTAGGATTTTCCGTCGGCACACAAGCTGACCTCGTTGTTTTACAGTATCACCATATCGCTAACGACAGCCCAGCGGTGACCAGTATCAGTCCAGATGGATTTGCCAAGCATATGGCCTTGCTTGAGCAAGAAAATATGACAGTCGTCGACTTGAATGATGCTGTCCGTACTGTGCTCGCTGGAGAAAAATTACCGGAGCGCGCCGTCGCGATCACTTTTGATGACGCTTATTTATCAATTTATGAAAATGCCTGGCCGCTGCTTAAGAAGCGCAAATGGCCGTTTACTGTATTTGTGAATACTCAAGCAGTCGATGAGAGTCATACCGTGGCTATGTCGTGGGATCAATTACGAGAACTGGATCGTCATGGGGCACGTATTGCTAACCACACCGTTGGTCATCCATATCTACTTGAACCGCCGAAGGGAATGGATAATAACGACTGGCTAACGCAACAGATTGACCAAGCAGAACAGCGCATCGAAAGCGAAATTGGCCACAGTCCGCGTCTATTTGCCTATCCATACGGCGAGTACAATTTAGCCATAGCGGCATGGTTAAACGATAAAAACTACATAGCGTTTGGTCAGCAAAGCGGTGCTATTGGTACCACAAGCCATGCGCAAATACTGCCGCGCTACCCTGCCTCTGGTGTTTACGCGAGCATCGACACCCTACGCACTAAGCTGCATTCTTTAGCATTACCTGTGCCTGCCGATCAGGTTTTGAATCCGATACTGCAGGAAAATAATCCGCCGGTACTATCACTCTCATTCAATCGCGACGACATTACACCAAGCTTAGTGCAGTGCTACGCCAGTGGTGAAGGTGACGTGGCGGTACAACGCCAAGAAAGCGATCAGCTATTAAGCCTAACGGTACAAGCTCAGAACGCTATTACTGCTGGCCGAGGCCGTTATAACTGCACGGCACCCAGCCGCAGCCAACCTGGTCGTTTTTATTGGTACTCACAGTTGTGGATCAATACGGCGGTGAAGAATCGCTAAGTTCGTTACAGCACATTCTGCGATAAGTGGTTTAACTGCTTATCGCGCTGCTGCCAGTCGGGTAAACATTCTGCCATTAAACGGCGGAAGCCGGGGCCGTGATCAAAATGTTTAAGGTGGCAAAGCTCGTGAACAACAACCAATTCAATCAAGTCTAGCGGCAACTGCATCAGCGCCAAATTCAGATTGATATAGCCACGGGTCGATAAGCTGCCCCATCGAGTGCGCATCTTCTTGATACGTAAGGTGGGACGGCGGACGTTGAAGTTGCTGAAAAAAGGCCACCATTGATCAATCATTTGCTCAAAAATCATCCGACCTTCTGAGCGCAACCAATGATCTACTGCTTTATCTATTTTTGCGCTATTCCAAGTTTCGGGCACCCAAACAAGCTGATCGGTTACCAAAAAAGAGTCTAACGCGCTGCGTGTAATCACTCTCTCTTTACCTAAGATCATGACCTTGCCTTCCCGTCGCTGTAATCGCTCGCACGCAATGTCGCGACGCTCTTTTAACCAGCGATGATTGGCATTCACGAAGGCTAAGACATCGCCTTGATTGCAGTGCAAAGGCACGCGCACATCGACCTCACCCTCCTCGGTGATTTGTAGCCGCATGGTCTTACGCGCCGATGCCGAAATCAGCACGCGAACGGATTCACCTGCAACTTCGAGCCACATTTCGCGTTTGTAGGATTTCCGCTGATTCATAAGCCTGTTAGGATTGCGCAAACTTTGGAGTATTGTATGACTGACCTGAATAGTATCCCAGCCTTATCGGAAGAAGAACTCGAAACCCTTGGCAACTTACTTGAAGATGAAGCCGACCGTAACGACAGCTTCGACTTCTTTGCCGTTCACGGCTTTATCACGGCCTTGCTAGCAGGCCCGGTTGAATTCGACGTGCAAGACGTTTGGGATTGCGCTTTCGACGAAACCACCAGTTTCACCCCAGCCAACAAAACAACGGTTACTGCTTTAATGGTGAAACTGAGCAAAGAAATCCAAGCTTGGCTGGATTCAGGCCAAGACTTCCCGGTACCAACCGACCTTAGCTTGATGGACGATGACGGCGAGCCGCCATTAGAAAGTTGGGCAATGGGCTTTATGTCCGCCGTACTGCTGCAAGAGGAAGCGTGGTACGCCAGCAATGAAGAACTCATAGCGCAGTTCTTGTTCCCCATTATGTACGCATCCGGTTTATTTATGGATGAGCCTGAAATGGCGGATATCGATGAAGACTCTGAACTGTCAGATCAAATGTGCGCTAACATTCCGGTGAGCGTTATCGAACTGTATTTGCAACTAAACGGTGCAAATAAATAAGTTAACCACTAATTTAAAGACCAGTAAAAACACAAAAAGCCCCGCTGAAATGTTTTTCAACGGGGCCTCTACTTATATTATTTTGACGGGATTTTAACGAGCAGCTTGGCTTTCATCCGCAATTAAAGCACGTGACTCTACAGGCTCATAACTGTTTCGCAGCCAGACTTCAACTCGACGATTTTTCATTCGACCGTCATTACCTTGAATGGCTGCAACTGGAAGCTCGTCACCAAAACCAACCGTTTCATCAGGGTAGATACCTTGACGCACCAGTTCGCGACGCACCGCCATAGCACGCAATTTAGATAATAATTGCGAGCGTGATTCTGTTTTCCGTGTATCACCAAAACCAACCAAAACAACTTCTCCATTAGGCTGCTGTTTTAAATACGCCGCCAATCTATCTAGATCTCGCTGTGCTTTATTATCTAACTGAGCGCTACCTTCCATAAAACGAAAATTAATCGATAAACGCTGAGCGCCCGATGTCAATTCGCGGAAATCGGCTGGAAGCTCATCATAGTTTTCTGGTATTACGGCATGCAGTTCTTGCGAGATAAACCCGGTATCAGCGACTAAACGCTGCCCTTCATTTGCCAATGCGAAATTTAAGAAATCAAGCACGTAGGTATTGTCCGATACACTTGGCGTATACATGAATAATCGTCGTGACAAAGCATAATCTTCTGTTGCAACCGTCAACTGATTTGGCGATAACGCTTTTACTTGACCATCCGAAATTGCTAAGGCTTTACTATTATTCACCGAGGATAACCCGACAAAACCAATAGCATTGGTGTTATTAGCAACGGCTGCGGAAAGTTCAGAGTTGGATTCAAAACGGCGAGCCGTTGTCAGTAATTCCGACTTGCCCAGCACCATAGATTTGAAACTATCCCAGGTACCCGACTTATCATCGCGTGCTAGCACCTCAATTTTACCTGGCGTCCCACCAACGTCAGCCCAATTGACAACCTTGCCACTAAAAATACTTTCTATTTGCTGCACGCTTAAGCTATTTAATGGATTGCGAGGGTGAACAATCACTGCCAATCCGTCGATACCAATAATATGTTCACTATCAAGGCTAGTTAAATTTAAGTTCGGAAATAATGCTTCTTCTTTGCTTTTAATCGGACGAGAGGCGGCTGCAATTTGAGCAATGCCATCGCGTAATGCCGCGAACCCGGTTCCAGAGCCATGCGCTGCTACGTGTACTATTAAACGACTATTGGTTGCAGCATGATAACCAATAACATCGACTTCATTTTCAATATCTGTTTTACGAATCTCGGCGTTGTCGGTACCACGAGCTTCCATCCAAGCCTTCACTAAACGCGGGGCTAACTCAGCACCAATCGTATTAGAGCCGTCAATACGAAATAGTTGTACATCATCATAAGGTGATACTGCTGCAAAAAGTGACGTATTCGCTTCTTCAGCGTAGCTAGCGGAAACAAAAATAATCGCTATTGAGGCACAAAAATAAAAAACAGATGAAAGTGCGAAGCGCAGATGTTGGGTCATCATCAGAAACTACCTTGATTAAACTGAACGAAGGGTACGCTAAAAGCATTACAAAATTATGAACAACCGCGACATTCAGGCTATGATTGACCCGAAATAACGACAAATTATCCAACCATTAAGCCAATTATTGCTAATTTTAGACTCAGTTAGTTTCGCGAATAAATGCTCGCTCTGCCTTTTGATACACTTCTTCACCAACTAACCGGCGAAACCCGCGAAGCGTATTCAAGGGAGCATCCACCAAAAAGCTATTAACCAACCAAGATGGCAAACCGCCACCGGGATCAACGTGCGCTTCGTATATCACTTCAATCTGATTGCCTTCTTTAGGTGTCAATAACCAATAACCGCTCATCTCTCGGATACGAATAAAATCATCGTTCGCCGGAAACACATCATTGCGCGCTTTTATGTCGACTCGAACGGCCAAAGATTCTTGATCTTGACTAACCTGAGTTTCAGTGATGAGATCTCGATCAGTTACTGGCCAAGGCATATCAGTAATCATGTAATAGATGCCCTGAGACGCAGAGATTAACTCAACCTCCTCCATGATTTTGCAGTTAAAAATCCAGTCCTTAGCTCTTGGGGCATCCTGTAGCAGCACAACCCCTGCTGTTAGATTCCCAGTCACATGCGTGGTGGCTTTAAACGTTAAGGTATCGGAACCATCAAGATGTCGAGTAAAAACTCGAATATCATTTTCTTTATCGTAGGTTGCTTCATTCCAATCATCAGCTGCAACTACTGATAACGGCAGCGTGCTTAAAAAAGCCAATACGCCGTACTGCAAAAATTTATTCAACAAGACTACCACCCTTACAGTTAGGAGATGCAGGAACACTATTATTCGTTACCTGCCATTCGCCAGGAGTATAAAGGTGTAATGCTAAAGCGTGTACCTCTCCGGCCAATTCTTCTGCCAGTATCTGGTAAACACTTTGATGACGTGCAACCGCTCTGCTCCCTTCAAACGCCGCTGACACAATAACAAGTTTAAAGTGAGAATCGGTTGCCGGCCCTGAGTGCATGTGGCTCTCATTAACGACCTTGATATGTATGGGTTCCAGTGCGCTCAGCTTACGCTCAATAATATCTTGTACTGTATTCACCTAACAGCCTCCTTTTAGCCGCCACAGCGCTCACCCCGTTAATACCAGAGCGAGTGTGTCGAATGTGTAAAGAAATTCGGCGGTTACTATAAACCACCCCCTTGAAGTTGCACACCAACACGAACTATTGCAAAGCGCAAAAGAACACTATGCTTGCTAATTAATAGCAAACCCTAGTTAAAAGATAGGCAGTGGAACCTTGCTGCCCGTCTAGTGCAGCAGCAAGGTTTCATTACTTATTTATTTACGCCAAAGGCGTAATTCGCGAAATTCACCTGGCCCAGCTTGCATCCAGAGAATTTCGTATTGATCTGAAAAGACAAACTTATTGCCAACAAGAAAACCTGCTCGGCGACGGCCAGAAACCGTTGCTGAAGCTTGCCTCCCTTGCTTTCTGGCAGTTTGTGCAAAATCTTCAGGTAAGACATCCATCTGTTGTCTCCAATCCCAAACACTTCATACGGGCACTTGCCATCCCGTAGAGTACACCTCATACATGACGAATCTGTGTCACTCTCTGACCCAAGGCAGTTGCTCTTAGTGGGTCATGCTTTACAATGTGCCGCCCTTTCACTCGTTCGTCAAATGGAAAGCGTCACTATGGCCATTCAATGGTTCCCTGGGCACATGAACAAAGCCCGCCGCAAGATCAGCGAGGCGATGCCAGACATTGACCTTATTATCGAGGTGGTCGATGCACGCCTACCCTTTTCAAGCACCAATCCATTTGTCGAAGAATTGTGCAAAGACAAAGCTTGTATCAAGCTATTGAATAAAGCCGATCTAGCCGATCCCCTTGTCACCCAAGCTTGGGTGGATTACTACAATCAGCAATATAACATCCAAGCAATGCCATTGGTTGCAGAGGATCGCAGTCAGGTTAAAAAGCTCATTTCCCTGTGCAAACAGATTGGTATTAAGCGCAGTGAAAAAAAACAGTCGATTCGCGTCATGATTATGGGTATACCGAACGTCGGCAAATCGACTTTGATTAATGCACTGGCCGGTCGCTATATCGCTCGCACTGGCAATGAACCCGCCGTGACCAAAGCCAATCAAATGATCGATCTCAAAAATGGCATTATCTTGTCGGATACTCCGGGCATACTGTGGCCAAAATTCGAGAATGAATTAAGTGGATATCGACTCGCTGCCAGTGGAGCTGTAAAAGATACCGCTATCGAATACACAGACGTCGCCACTTTTGCGATAGGTTTTTTAATCAATCATTACGGCAAAGAATTACAAGAACGATATAAGTTAAAAACAATACCAACAACCGGAGACGAAGGGTTGCAACAAATTGGGACTAAACGCGGATGCATACGCCCTGGCGGTGTTATTGATTTGCACAAGGCTGCTGAATTAGTGTTGCATGAACTACGAGCAGGGAAAATCGGGCGCATCACACTTGAAACGCCCGTTATGGTTGAGCAAGAACTTACCGAAATTGAAGCTGCTAGGCTGTTGCTTCTGGCTGAATCCGCTGATAAACCTGAGTAAAGGTACTCCACCCAGGGTCATTATCAGCGACGATCTCAATGGGATATAAACCGTTATTGGTTGGGATAGAATCTAAACCTGACTGCAATTTTTCTAGATCAGAGCTATAAATTATCCACTGATTAATGCTGTCATGAGTAATCATCATGGTTACTATGGCACTTTCACTAATCTCTAAACGCGTTTGCAAAAGTTCAGTGAACTCGACGATTCTCGCTTGTTCAGCAATACTTGGGAACCCATTACTGTCATCAATACTTGAAGCATGCCAAGCAATCTGTACGCAGATCGAATACTTTTCGCTATTCATGGCGAGCTGCCAATCTTCACGAAACTGGATGCTGATAGGCTTATCTTGCAGGCTTCCAGACGCCCTCACCCAGCGGTTATTCACTGGCATGACTTATTCCTTTTTATGTAATTGAATTTAGCCTAACGGATATATTAAAAAATGCCAGATGGATAACGCCGAGAAATCACCGTATTGGTTGTAAAAACACTAAGTTAATGGATTTTTACAGTGTATTAAGAGGAATTTTTAAATAGCTGACGCCGTTTGCCTCCGGCTCTGGAAATGCACCAGCACGAATATTCACCTGTAAAGACGGCAATATTAAGCGTGGCATCTCTAGCCCACTATCCCTTTGATTACGCATATCAATAAAGGACTCTCGACTAATCCCGTCATGAACATGAATATTGTTGGCGCGCTGTTGCTCAACCGTCACGCAACTTATAACGTCTCTTGGTTCTGGAGGATAGTCATGACACAGATGCAAAACAACGTCATCGCCCAAAGCTAAAAGTGTTCGAACAGAATCAAATAATGTTCCTGCATCCCCGCCTGGGAAATCACAACGTGCTGTGCCGACATCCGGCGGGAAAAGTGTATCGCCAACAAATACATCAGAGTCGTTAACGGTATAACTTACACAAGCAGGCGTATGCCCAGGGGTTGCAATAACACCAATTTCACTTTCACCCAATGCTAAAGTCTCACCAGCCTGCAATAGCCGATCAAACTGAGAACCGTCGGTTGCTAATGCTTCACCTTCATTAAATATATGCTTGAATATGCTCTGGACTTTAGTAATGGCTGAACCGATCACAATCTCTGCGCCTGTTTTCTCCCGTAGGTACATGGCTCCCGTCAAATGATCCGCATGAGCATGAGTTTCCATGATATACAGCAAGGTCAATTCCAAGTGTTGAATGTCTGCCAGAATTTCATTTAAAAACTCTGCATCCGTTCGCCCAGATTTTTGATCAAAGCCAAGCACAGGGTCGATAACGGCAGCCTGCGACGTTGCCGTATCAATCAACAAATGAGTAAACGTTGATGTATCGTCGTGAAAGTATGTGCGAATATCCACCTTCATTACAGGCCCCTTTATGTTCAAGCAATAAATCTGTGTTTACCTTGCCATAAATATCACTAAATTAGAATATTCTTATTTAGTAATATTTAATATACACTTTAACAAAGTGCTCAGTGTTAACCGTCATAATGCGTTGATACAACATCGTCCGCTTCTTTAAGGAGTCTTTATGGTAACGACTAAGTATTCACTAACAGATGAGACAAACTCTGTTAATCGCGAAGCTGTTATACAACTCCTCAAAGCCATGGCCAATAAACACCGACTTAGCATTTTATGCAGCTTGCGCGACGGTGAAGTAGCCGTTAGTGAATTAAGCCGTATTCTGCCCTTAAGCCAATCGGCTCTGTCACAACATCTCGCTTGGTTACGCAGACAAAAGCTGGTCTCGACTCGGCGGCAGGCTCAGTGCATTTACTACCGCCTTTGTGATGATAAAGTAAGTCGAATCATTCAATTATTAAATCAACTTTACTGCGAATCAGAACATGGAGATGCTAGCGCATGAAGTTCTCGAATACCTTGCGCGGCTATCAGAGCCAATGGCTACCAGCGGATATCACCGCAGGTTTGATTGTGACTATTTTGCTGATCCCACAAAGTATTGCCTACGCTTTACTGGCTGGGTTGCCGCCTGTCGCCGGGCTTTATGCATCACTGCTACCGTTAGCCGTCTATGCCTTCTTAGGTACCAGCCCAACCTTAGCCATTGGTCCTGTTGCCATTGTTTCGCTCATGACATTGGATGCTCTATTGCCTTTTGCTGCCGTTGGCAGTGCTGACTTCAGCGCATATGCGACCGTATTAGCAGGACTAACTGGAGTTTGGCTTTTAGTGTTTTTTGCCGTTGGCTTAGGAAGTTGGACTTCTTTTATAAGCCACTCGGTCATATCTGGCTTTACCAGTGCAGCGGCCATTGTCATTATTATCAACCAGCTAAAATACTTTTCTGGTATCGACATCCCTCATGGCGGTGGCAGCTGGTCTCCGATCGCATATTGCATCAAACATTGGCATCAGGTGGTGCCGATGGCATTGATTGTTAGTGTCATCTCAATTTTTGTACTGGTATTTTGGCAGCGTTATATTCCTAAAATCGTGGCGCGTTGGAATATGCCCGTCATCGTTTTGCCTTTCGTGACTAAATCCGGTCCTTTAATCATAGTAATTATAGGTATAATTCTGACTCAAATCGCTGGCTTACAGATATCGACCGTTGGTGATATTCCTGCTGGACTGCCCTCATTACAGCTTCCCCCCTTCCATATGGTCGATTGGCGTAGTTTGATCCTCCCCGCTTTTGTTATTGCTCTCATTGCATATCTTGAGAACATCTCTATTGCCGCGGCTATGGCTATGCAGCAAAGTCATCGAATTTCACCCAATCAAGAATTATTGGCACTGGGTGTTGCCAATGTGAGTGCCGCGATCTCCCAGGCCTATCCCGTGTCGGGTAGTTTTGGTCGCAGCATGGTGAACATGGGGGCTGGTGCCCGCAGCCAAGTCGCAGGACTGGTCACCCTCAGCAGTGTTATTTTGGTTTGTCTATTTGCCAGCCATCTTTTTGTTAATCTGCCACATGCCGTTTTAGCAGCGATTAACACCATCGCGGTTTGGTCGTTAATTCGCTGGCAAGATGGCTGGCGTGCTTGGCGCTTTCAATACAGTGACGGCCTTATTTGGCTACTAACGTTTATGGGGGTTCTAATATGGGGGGCCGAAACAGGTATTGTTATAGGTATAGGAATATCGCTAATTCTCTATTTGCGTCGTACCAGCAAGCCCCATGTGGTCGAGATTGGACGCCTAGGTGACTCGGAACGCTTACGTAGTATTGAGCGTCACCAAGTGGAAACAAGCCCAGAACTACTCATCGTTCGTATTGATGAAAACCTCTACTTTGCTAACAGCCAGTACCTAGAATATTACATCTATGACCGCATTGGGCCTAAGTCATCGGTGAAGCACGTAATCATCGTTGGCAGTGCCATTAATTATATCGACTTTTGTGGTTTTGAATCGCTCGAACGAATATTGGAACAGTTACGAAATCGTGGTATCCAACTCCATTTGGCAGAATTTAAAGGTCCTGTTATGGATCAATTGGGCAAGACCAATCTTCTCACCCAGTTGCAACCTGGACGAGTTTTTATGACCGCGAGTGAAGCATTAAGAACACTTGGGCATTTATAGAGCAGCGCGTTATCATGGCTGCCCCTCTGCAGGAGCACTCAAATGACAGCTACCACATTTGAATTATTGGTGTTGGCCATCGCGATTATTGCAGGCCTTTCTTTCTACGCATGGCGGCTAACGCGTCAAGTTAATGCGTTACAACAAGCTCAGCGTAAAGAAGAAGCCGCAGGCGAATTACACATACGCCAACATCAAGAAGAACTGGTGAATGATATCCGCTTCATCGCCCGAGCAGTGATTGCAGGGCAATGCGAGATTACCGAAGGAGTTATACGCACCCACTATTTACTGCATGGCTTAGACGCCAATGTTTGGGCGCGCAAAGAACTTAACATGATTCGTCATCATTTTAATGCAACGCGTGACATGCCAATTTTACAGGCGTACAAAGAACTACCAAGAAAAGATCAATTTGCATTGGATAGCCGTCGCTTTAAGTTAGAAGCACAACATAAAGCGGCCATAGAACGAGAATTTCGTTGGCTTAGCAGTTACTCTTTCCCGCAAGTAACACTTTTACAATAACCCCGTTCTGGAGAACAATAGTATGCGCACATTGTTAATGGCTTCTACTCTATTCGTTTCAATGACAGCCAGTGCTGACTGGCAGTTATCTGAACCTTCGCAGGTGCATTTTTTATCGACCAAAAATACGCATAAAACCGAAATACATGAGTTCAAACACATCAGTGGTTCGGTCACAAATAATGGTAAAGCAACACTCACCATTGACCTCGCCAGTGTCGAAACTGGGGTGCCTATTCGCAACGAACGTATGCAAGAGTTTTTATTTGAAACGCCTAAATTCGCAACTGCGACGTTCACGGCACAAATTCCCGCCGACATGATGAGCAAAGCGAATGTGGGTTCATTAGAAAGTCTGGATTTGTCCGGTGTACTGTCGTTACACGGCAAAGATGTACCGATCCAGTTACCTGTGTTTATTTCGCCGGTGGCGGATGGTTCAGTTGTGGTAAGCAGTGCGTTACCGGTTCTGATTCAGGCAAATCAATTTGATTTAATCGCTGGCATTCAAAAATTACGAGATATGGCAGGATTGGAGCGTATCGCTGAGGTCGTACCTGTGACTTTTACACTGACGTTTAAGCCAGAATAAATCTTCGCCTTAATAAAACGGTTAAAGAAGTCTCGCGTTTAATCTAGAAAATCCGCTCTTATATTTATTCATAAGAGCGGATTTTATGACACATGAGATACCAATCAGTCGGCGGCATGAATAAAGCAGTCTCTTCCCCTACTCTTTGCTTGATATAAATATCCATCTAAGTAGTCCAACAACTCCGTTAAACCTAAGTGTTGATGAGGACGTGGTGTAACGGATAAATAGCTTCCTGATGATGTAATCAGTACCGGTTTACCGTCATCATTACGTACATTCATATTCCGAATCGCCTGCTGTATACGCGCGGCAACCATTTCTAACTGATCTGGCTGACAGCCCGGTAATAACAAAGCAAATTCTTCACCGCCTAGGCGACCAATATGGTCCGTTGGGCGCATCACGCCTTTTAACGTCTTACATAGCTGACGTAATACTCGATCACCGGTACCATGACCATGAATATCATTCACCTTTTTAAAATGATCTATATCCAGTAGCACCATCGCAAACACATGGTATTGCCGCTGCCCTCGCGACCATTCGCGCTGATAGCTACGCTCGAAACCACGACGATTCTCACTAGCGGTAAGCGGATCAGTGAGTGCCAAACGCGATTGTTCTTCAGACTGCTTCACCATGATTAAGCAAGCAGCGATAACCGCCGCTAAGTGCTGCATAAAATCAGTCGCCATACCATTTTGAAAACGATCAGCATTTGAGGAATATAGACACAACTGCCCTAGATATTCGCCATTACGAATCAAAGGTAAGCCCAATCCCGTTCGCCATGGTGGTGGCGGTGCAATCGGTTCCGCTTTGACCATAGGCAAGCGCGCTTTAAATTCAATTTGATTAAGTAAAGTACCTTGTTCTAAATCGAGAGATTGCAGCATAGAGGCCTTGAGAACCCCTTCAGGGTCACAGACCTTCAGAGTAACGGCATCCAATTCAAATTGAGACGGTAAGGCTTCGAGTAATAGAGTCAGAAAATCTAACCAAGACTGAGCAGACAACAGCAGCAGTTCGAACGTCTGCAAACGTCGCAATAAAACTTCATTACGGCGGGCATTCTCCAGTAATTCCTTCAGATCCACTCGTTTACAGCTCCTGTCAGTTAAAAACAGTATAGATGCTTACTGTCATTTCGCTTGAGCTGGGGAAAGATTTGCATTTCTTTGCTAAACTGCCACCTTTCATTTTGTTGCAGCGCGATGAAACATACGGTTCTGATTTTCGACTCCGGTGTCGGCGGCCTCAGTATTTTGCACGAAGTTCGGCAATTACTACCGAATCTAAAGCTTTCTTACCTGATGGATAATGCCGCTTTTCCATACGGCATTCAGCCAGATGAGGTGCTTTTGCGCCGCATACTCAATGTCTGCCGTAGCGCGGCAGAGGTAATACAGCCAGATCTGCTCATCATTGCTTGCAATACTGCTAGCACCATCGCCTTACCCGCATTACGACAGCAACTGTCTATTCCCGTTGTTGGTGTTGTTCCTGCAATAAAGGTAGCAGCAAATTCAGCACCCAGTGGTCACATAGGGCTATTGGCCACTCCGGCAACCATCAATCGTACTTACACTGACGATTTGATCGCAGAATTTGCATCAGGTTGCACTGTTCATCGCTTTGGCAGTAGTGAACTGGTGTTATTGGCAGAAGAATTTATGCTGGGTTATGACATAAACAGCGCTCTAATAGACCATGTTGGACAATGGATTGATTCCACCCCCGCCATGACGCACATAGTATTAGGCTGTACACACTTCCCGCTGTTGACTCCATTGTTGCAAACACAATGGCCAAACATTCAATGGATTGACTCAGGTAAAGCCATTGCGCGACGCGTGCAACAACTATTGCCAGTTGCAGCAGGCGATAACAAACGAGGCGATTTGCAACTGTCATGGACAGCGGCCGATCAAATGCCTTCGGGTGCTGAAAAGTTCCTTAGCCAAATGGGCTCAATTGCGCGTACAGCACCGCTCTCTGTAAAAGAATTTTCTTATACATAGAAGTTTCTTTGTATAAGTATTTAGAATTTGAGTAAAATACTCAGGTATAGAATTTAACTATGGTAATCACATGTCGAATCTTGAAACCCTGTACCAACAAGTCCTCGCTGAATTAGGCGAGGATATAAATCGCGAAGGCTTGTTAGACACTCCGAAGCGTGCCGCTAAAGCCATGAGGTTCCTAACGAGCGGCTACGAGACCAACCTCCACAAAGTGGTCAACAATGCCGTATTCACCAGCGATAATGACGAAATGGTCGTCGTGCAAGGCATTGAATTTTATTCACTGTGCGAACATCACATGTTGCCCTTTATCGGGCGTTGCCATATTGGTTATCTACCCAACGGCCATGTACTAGGCCTATCTAAATTTGCTCGTATTACCGATATGTTTGCCCGTCGCTTACAAATCCAAGAAAACATGACCAAACAAATCGCCGAAGCAGTCGACGAAATTACCGGCTGTCGTGGTGTCGGTGTTATTGTCGAAGCCCAGCACATGTGTATGATGATGCGCGGAGTGCAAAAGCAAAACTCTATGATGCGCACGTCTGTCATGAAAGGCGCATTCCGCGAAAATCAAGCCACGCGCGACGAGTTCATGCGCTTAGTTGGTCTGTAGAAAAATCACCGTATAACGAGAAAATAATGCAAGGACTCGAATGGTGGATATGGCCGATATTCCTCTATAGCTTTGGCATACTGGCGGCCATTGATGCGCTATGGCAAGGGCGAACGTCGCAAGGGGCGATCGCTTGGGTTCTTGCTCTCTTATTAATGCCTGCGCTTTCCCTTCCTTTTTACCTATTCTTTGGATCTCGACGCTTTCAAGCCTATCGCCGCGCCCGTCGTCATGGTGATGATCGAATCAGTGCCACTGAATGCCAAGCGCATAATGCCTTAGGCGCGCATAAATGCCCTATTAATCCAATAACAAAACCGTTAGAAAAACTCTTTCGAATCGCACAATTAGGCGGCAACCAGTGCGATATTTTGACCACAGGTAACGAAACCTACAACGCTATGCTGAACAGCATGCAATGCGCTCAACATACCTTATGTGTACAATTTTATACCTTCCGTGATGACCAAGTAGGCCAACGTTTTGCTGATGTTATGTGCGAGAAAGCAACATCTGGGGTTCGAGTTTATCTGTTATATGACGAGTTAGGCTCTGGTAGTTTAGATGATAACTTCCTGCAACGACTGGTTGCCAGCGGCGTAGAGGTCAGTCGCTTTAATCCAATCAAGATGCGCAATCGAACCCATTTAAACTTTCGTAATCATCGTAAAATCGTCGTTATCGACGGCCAAGTAACCTACACCGGTGGTTACAACGTTGGCGAAGAGTACTTAGGATTGAATCAAGAAATTGGGCGCTGGCGCGACACTCATTTGTGCATATCGGGACCTGCGAGTTTAGCTTTTCAACTCTCCTTTACTGAAGACTGGCACTGGGCAACCGGTGTAGAGCCACAATTGAATTGGGATGTGCCGTCAGTATTCGGCACGCAAAAAGTCATGTGTATTAACAGCGGACCTGCCGACTTCTACGAAAGTGGCAGTTTATTTTTCGCTCATTTAATACACCAAGCAAAAGAACGGTGTTGGCTCGTCAGCCCGTATTTTGTCCCTGATCAAACCGTCTTCTCTGCGTTGCAGCTGGCGGCTCTACGAGGCATCGATATTCGTATATTACTCCCAGGCCGATCCGACAACTGGCTAGTAACTCAAGCAACGCGAGAATATGTAAAAATATTAAAACATTCAGGCATCCAATTTTTCACCTACGACAATGGTTTTCTTCATCAAAAAGTTACCTTGATCGACGATGAATGGGCCTGTATCGGCAGTGCTAATCTTGATAACCGTTCACTGCGCATTAACTTTGAAGCAAATGCTTTGGTACAGGATCAAGACTTCGCCCGAAAGGTCGAGATCATGTTACTTGAGGATTTTCAGCAATCACATCCGACCCGCGTTGACCCGCGCTGGCACAAACAACTACTTGGTAAAATTTGCCGTTTAATGTCGCCCCTTCTCTAATTTTATAATGCATTCACCCCGATATGGATACTGGCGTAAAAGATCGCACTCTCCCCCATCTGCGGCAATAGTCAATTTAATCGTTTTACTTTATAACTAGTGCCTAAACATCACGCTTATACTAATAACAGCATCTATCATTAGAGGGATTAACATGTCACAGCGCATCATCATCACCGGGGCATCTTCAGGTATTGGAGCCGCGTTAGCATGGGAATATGCTGGCCGAGGTTATGATATTGGACTGTGTGCTCGTCGTGCTGAAAATATGCAAACGCTATGCAATGAATTACACGAACGCTACCCATCACAACAATTTATTTATGAAATACTCGATGTCAATAATTTAGACAGTGTCGCCCCCGTTTTAAAAACACTTGCGGCACGCCTCGGTAGTATCGACATATTAATTGCGAATGCTGGCGTTACCGGTGTACGCCGTACCGGCAATGGCAAATTCGATATTGATGTGGGCATTATTCAAACCAACTTGCTGGGTGCGATTGCGACCATTGATGCCGCGATCGCTATCTTCCGTGAACAAGATTGTGGACACCTCGTTGGCATCTCGTCGTTCTCGGCTTTCCGAGGAATACCCGGCAGTGCCGCATACTCAGCCAGTAAAGCCGCTCTTAGCAATTATCTTGAAGCGGTAAGAACGGAACTGCATAAAAAGAATATTCAGATAACCACAATACACCCAGGATTTATTAAAACGGATTTAGCCGACAATATGGAAAAGTTTCCGTTTGTCATCGAAGCACCGAAAGCCGCAAGATTAATGGCAGAAGCTATTCGTAAGCGTAAAAAGGAAGCAACCGTGCCAGCGTGGCCTTGGAACTTACTCAGAGTATTAATGAAGAAAATGCCCGATAGTGTCGTTGCTAAGATGTTTTAAAAACAAACATTTTCCCTTCCAAAACAAAAACGCCATGCTAAGCATGGCGTTTTTGTTTTATCTAACGTGCAATAATGACTTAGAATTTATAACCGCAGGCAACCATCCATACCAGTGGATCAATTTCTACCTCAAGACCATCCGCCGCACCGCCTTTCACTTCGGTATCGATATCTACTTTCCACAACGCAGTGTTAATCAACCAGTGATCGTCGATCATATAATCCACACCTGCACTGTAAGCTAAGCCCCAGCTTGTTTTTAAACCTTTGGTACCGACATTCGCATCATCTTCTTCATCAAAGAAGAAAGTGTGGTTCACACCCAAACCAACATAAGGTTGTATCGCTGAGTCTGACGCCATTGGATAATACTGGACAGACACTGTCGGTGGTAAGTGTTTGGTCGTCACAATATCTACGCCATCAATTGCACCACCATCACCTTTCGCTGTATGAGTAAACGGCGTCGCAGCCAACACCTCAACACCTATCTTAGATGTCACCATATATATACCGGCTAAAGCAAGCTGAGTGTCGTTATCAATATCCAATTTACTCCCTGGAAACAAGTGACTAGTGTCTGCGTTATTATCTTTTGGCATGACAGTGACGACGCCAGCTTTAACCAAGATGTCACCTGCTTCGTAAGCCATTACTGGAATCGCTGAAGTAACGATCGCGGTGGCTAACAGGGTTTTTAACAGTTTCATAGTGCACTCCTTAGTCTGTGCAGTAACGGAATAGGTCTAGACTACGACTTGAATGATACACGACGTTGATATACATCAAGAAATAAAGAATGTGTCTTTTATAGCCAATAGTTACCATGTTCCAGATCAACTAGGGTGCACATTTTGGTTAAACTACTGAAATATGGCATAAGTTTTCCTTTCTGGTCATGAAAAAAGAAAATTAGCCAAGCATGGCCTATATTTAGATCGGGCCAATAGGCGTTTATGAAAACAGAGGGATATTGGGGCTTTGAAACACTCTTTACCGGACAACGACTTTGTTCAACGCAGCCATGTTGGTATACGTTTACTATCCTACATTTTAGGATTCAGTTTTATCGTCACGATGGCGACATCGTCATTCATTTTATTTTCTGACTATAAACGCGGAGTGTCGCAAGTCAGTCATAACCTCAATCAAATTCAATCCAGTTACCAGCAAAGTGTCAGTTACAGCCTGTGGAACTTCGATAACCGCCAAATAGAGTCTCAACTTAATGGTATTCTTAACTTTCCAGGCGTTGTTTATGTTTACATTGAAAGCCGTAATAAACTGGTCCATAGTGCCGGTGATGTCTATGCCCGCACGGATCATCAATATTCTTTTGAACTCACCCATCAGAGCGCGGCTCAGTCGTATCAATTAGGCAATTTGCATATTAATGTTGATTATTCGGGCTTATATGATGATTTGAAACACAAAGCCGTTAATATCCTCGTCAGCCAGTTTCTTAAAACCTTCTCCGTTTCTATCTTGGTTCTATTTGTAGTTCGCCAGTTAATCACCCGACGTTTGTCAATCATGGCAGAATGGGCGAGTGCATTTAACTTAAATAATCTTGATCAAGAACTCGCCTTTCCTGGTAATAAAGAGCGATATGATGAACTGGATATGGTGGCAGCCGCTATTAATCAAATGAGAAATACGCTCAAACTGGACATCATTGAAAGGCAGAAGTCGCAGCAGCAACTGGAAGACACCAAAGAACAACTGTCCGTTGCCATCGACAATGCAGCCCTTGGCTTTTGTCAGTATTACCCTAATCAAGACCGCCTAACGTGCAATAACCACTTTGCACGCCAGTTAGCCACCACCCAGATCGAACTTGAATCTATGCCTCACCCAATGGATCGTTTCTGCGATCTCATTCGAGGTCTCAAAGGGCCGGAACAACGCGAACGCATCAATAAACTTTTATATGGGCGCATATCGCGAATTCATGATGAGTTCACTATGGTGAACTTCCGTAATGAAAAATGTTACTTCGATGTTGCCTTTCAGATCATTCAGTACAACGAAAGCCGCCCTCACGAGGTTTTGATTTGTATCGTCGATAAAACCAAAGAGCATACCGCCAGTCGTCAGGCTCAAGAATTAGCCGTGTCATTAGAGAACAAGGTTACTCGACGCACCGAAGAGTTGTATGACGAGCAGCAGCGCGCTAATGCCACCATTCGTAAACTACAAACCCGTTTAGATCGCATGGTGGCCGACAGCAGCAGCGTGATACAAATGCACTTTTATAGACTACTGCTCAAACAACTGGATAAGTTGTCGGCAGAAAATGACATAGAGGCAACCTCTTTTTTAGTGGTTTACCAGCGGTACTTGAATATTTCCCTAAATGACCAAACAACTACGATTGACATGGCCTTTTGCATTCAAAGCTGGTTGCGAGACTCTGATACCTTCAAAGATATTCAAACAAACACGAAACTGCCCTTCTCGCTGATGATGAATGAAAACCCTGAATTAGTTGTCTTCCAGTTGCAGCATCTATTTGAGCAAGAGCCAGTATTAAAAAATTGCCGGCAATTCGAATTAGAGCTGCGTGTTGATCATGATATGGCATTTGTGGTCGCCACCTTTGATCTCGTCGATGATATTGGCGAAGCGCCTGAACATGAGTATCTAGATCTCTGTTATTTTATCGTGACCTCTCGCTTCTACGGAGATCTTACGCGCAAACTAATATCTCCAAATCGTTTAGAAACGCACTACAGCTTCTCGCTGTTTCCTGATCAAATGGATACTTAAGAACGACAGCTTAAAAAATAATAGGCAAAAAAAATCCAGCTATAAGCCGGATTTTTTTTGCTCCACTACAGCTTAGAAAGAGAAGTGCTCGTCTTTCATTTGCATTAGAGACTTGGGATCTTTCAGCATCATTTTACCGTGACCTTTTGCACGCGGAAGCATGCGGTCGTAGTAGAACTCAGCTGTCTGGATCTTTGCACGATAGAAATCAGCATCGCCGCCGCTCTTCAACTGAGTAAAGGCTGCATCAGCCATTTTCGCCCAGAAGAATGCCATCACGATGTAACCTGAATACATCAAGTAATCAACCGACGCAGAACCCACCATGTCGCGATCTTTCGACGCTTTATAAGCGATGCGCATTGTACTGATACGCCAGGCCAACATGGAGCGCTTCAACTGCTTGATCAATGGCTTCATTTCCACTTTATTTTGGTGGTTCTTGATAAATTCTGCGACGATTTCACGAAAATCATTAAATGTCTTCAATTTACCCATCAGTACTTTACGGCCCAGCAAGTCCAAAGCCTGAACGCTGGTAGTGCCTTCATACAACTTCGAGATTTGCGTATCGCGAATGATTTGCTCCATGCCCCATTCCTTGATGAAACCATGACCACCGTATACTTGAACACCGTGGTTTGCAGCTTCATAACCGAGTTCAGTTAAGAAGGCTTTCAAAATTGGTGTTTGGAAGCCTAACTTGTCATCCCACTCTTCATAGCCCTTAGTATCACCACGGTCATGTGCAGCCATCATCTTGTCGGCCAATGTCGCAGCGTAATACAACATGGCACGACCGCCCTCAGCAATCGCCTTCTGAGTTAGCAACATACGACGTACATCTGGATGAACGATGATGGCATCTGCTACTTTGTCTGGGCTCTTCTTGCCACTCAGTGATCGCATAGAACGACGATCACGAGCGTATGGTAAGGCACCTTGGAATGACAATTCAGCCGCGCCAACACCTTGAATAGAAGTACCAATACGAGCGGTGTTCATGAAGGTGAACATACAGTTCAAACCTTTGTTCTCAGGCCCAATCAAGAAGCCTTTGGCGTTATCAAAGTTCATCACACACGTTGACGAACCATGGATGCCCATTTTGTGTTCGATCGAACCACAGGTCACTGGATTGCGTTCGCCCAATGAACCATCAGCATTCACATTGAACTTAGGCACGATGAACAATGAAATACCACGAGTACCTTCTGGAGCATTTGGTAGACGTGCTAATACGATGTGTACAATATTGTCAGTAAAATCGTGCTCACCAGAGGAAATAAAAATCTTAGTGCCGGTTAGGTTGTAGCTACCGTCAGCATTGGGTTCTGCCTTAGTTTTTACTTGGCCTAAGTCAGTGCCACATTGTGGTTCTGTCAAACACATAGTGCCCGTCCAGCGACCTTCAGTCATTGGTACTAAGTAGGTTTGCTTCTGATCTTCAGTACCGTGCATATACACAGTATTCATCGCACCTTGAGACAAACCTGGGTACATGTTCCAAACCCAGTTAGCCGTCGCCATCATTTCAGACTTAATAACGCCTAATGATAGTGGTAAACCTTGGCCGCCATAGGCCACTGGGGCCGACATGCCCTGCCAGCCGCCATCAACATACTGCTTGTAGGCTTCTTTAAAGCCTTTAGGTGTGGTTACTTCGCCATTGTCGAAGGTACAACCTTCGTCACCCACTTGATAAAGCGGAGACAATACTTCTTCACTGAAACGTGCAGCTTCGCCAAGAATCGCATCAAGCATTTCAGGAGAGGCTTCTTCGCCGCCTGGGATATTTTTGTAGTGAGATTGAAAATCAAAAACGTCGTTAATCAAAAACTGAATGTCGCGCAGAGGCGCTTTATACTGAATCATTAAAACCATCTCTTCTTATGGCGGTGTAAACGTTGGCATTCTTACAGCCGAAAGCCGCCTAGCCATTGGCTAGACTGCCTTATATAGGCGTCATATGGGTGAATTTACGAAAAATTGTAAATCAAATCTATCAAGGGAAAACAAAACATTCACCCGTGTATACTGGGCGCTTAGTTCTCACTATTGCAGAATTGTATTTCTACACCGATTACTCCTGCTGGAAAAGACACCAAAATAACAGTAGATTTCGTGACATGATTCTGGTCATATAACGCCAAAGAACTTGGGATGTTTAATTTTCTCTATGTCAAGCAACAGCGTCAGTGCCGCATCACGCGCCTTTATTTCAACTGAATACCTATCCCTGTTAATTGATCTACTGGCTCAACAAGGGATAACTACTGCGCAGTTATCACAAAGTACTGGCTTGTCTGTTAAAACACTGGCCTCTCCTGACGAATTTATTTCACCACTGCAGTACCACAAAATCATCGAAAACGCGTTAATTTTAAGTGGTGATCCTCTGTTAGGCTTGGAGCACGGCAAACGTATGAGTATTTCGAGCCATGGTTTCTTAGGGTTCGCCATCATGGCCAGCGACAATCTCGGGCAAGCACTCTCTCTCGCGATTCGTTACGCCCGCACTCGTACTCTACTGGCTGATATTCGCTTTATCCACGACGACGACTCAGCAATTATTCAAATCAACCGCTTAGCCGCCATGCCAACGACTTTCTCATTTATCGTTCACAACATTATTTCAACCTTTGTGACGATTGCCCGTTTTCTTACCCGTGACCAACAGGAATTAAACGCCATTGTCTGCTTAACTGAAAAACCCGTGCGCCCCGTGTCTTGCTACCAAGGATTATTAGGAGTACCTGTTTATTTACAGCAAGCACACAACCAATTGTGCATTCCGCACAGCTTACTTGACATCAAAGTCTCAACAGCCAATAACACAGCGCGACGCATGGCGGAAAGTGAATGTGAAAAGTTGTTGTCAGAGTTGGATCACGGACAGGATTTAGTGACACGTATTCGACGCCAACTGGAAAAAATGGAGGCCTTTCCAACGTTAACCGTGATGGCGTCAACCTTAAATTCCAGCCCGCGCACGATTAATCGCAAGCTAGCACAGCTAAATACAACCTATCAAAACATTGTCGATGAGGCACGACTCGAGCAAGCAATGCACTTACTGCAAAATACGCGCATTAGTATCGAAGAGATTGCGCATCAGCTTGGCTACAACGATCCCTCTAACTTCGGCCGGGCGTTCCGCCGCTGGCTGGATATGTCTCCCCGCACCTTTCGAAAGCAGACACAAAAAAGTACTTGATAGTGTGATCTAGCACAGTCGGGTAACGATCAGTAACCAAATCACAGCAAGATCACGACATATTTTTGGCGCTGTGCGTCTAATATCGTATGATGAAGCCAGCCTATGGCAATAACTCACCATAAAAAAAGAAAGAGAAACAATGAGTAATATTCACTTTCCTAGCGGACAGCGTCCTGTATATCAGCAGCTATCCGCTCTGACGAATGGCTATTTCAAAACGGCTGGCATCAGTAAAACGGGCAATAAAACGTTACATAATAAGGCTCTCATTATTTTGGCCGTATATGCTGTTTCATACTCTGCTCTGTACTGGTTACCCGGCAACTGGGTCATCGCCGCTTGGCTATTTCATGGCGTTGCCACTGCCTTAGTCGGCTTTAATATCATGCACGACGGTGCGCACGATGCTTTCAGCTCATCGCGTAAACTCAACCGCCTAATGGCGTTAACCTTCAACTTGATTGGCAGCAATCGCGTTTACTGGGCGCAAAAGCACAATCGCAATCACCACGCCTTTACCAATGTCGACGAAGCGGATGAAGATATTGATGCTCTCGGTCTATTTCGCATGAGCCCGCATCAACGACGCCTCCCTTTTCATCGCTTTCAACATATTTATGTGTGGTTTTTGTACCTAATCACTACTTTATTCTGGTTTTTCGCTCTGGATTTCAAAGCCTACAAAAGCCAAAAAATAGCAAAACGCGCCTATAGCCAGCCGATGTCATTAGCTGATCATGCTGAGTTTTGGCTCTCTAAAGCGGTTTATCTATGCATCTACCTCGTACTCCCGGCGGTGGTCATGACAACAGAACAAGTCATCTTGGGCTTCCTGATTATGCATGCTGTATTAGGTTTTTTATTCGCTGTTGTCTTTCAACTGGCACATGTCGTCGATAAAGCAGAATTCCCACGCCCAGATGAAAATGGCGCCCTACAAGACGAATGGGCAGTGCATCAAATGCGCACTACCGTTGATTTCGCAACTAGCAATCGCTTCTTAACATGGGCTTTGGGCGGTCTGAACTTCCAAGCAGAACACCATTTATTTCCACGTATTAGCCACGTTCACTATCCTGCTCTCCATCCATTCATTAAAGAGCGAGCTAAAGAACTTGGTTACGAGTTACGCAGCTACCCAACACTCTGGGCCGCATTGGCTGGGCATTATCGCCATTTACGAAAGATGGGCCGCTACGATTCCACCGAGACCATCTCGCACAATCATCCACAGACCTGTTAGAATGTGCGAACACTCAAACAAAAGAGGGTTCGAACATGGAACAACCCGTCCATACACTCAACAATTTGTTTGATCAGTTAGGATTACCCTCCAGCGATGACGACATCGCTGGATTTGTCGAACGACACCAGCCGGTAGGTGACGCGGTTTATCTGCATCAAATGTCTTTCTTTAATAAATCACAACAGGCATTCTTGCGGGAAGCTGTCGAAAATGATGCCGATTGGGCCGAAGTGATTGATACCTTAGACAGCCTAATACGGCGCGAAGCGGATATTCGCCCTTCTTAAATTAAGGGCGATGAGGAAGAAGCCTCATCAAAATGAAGACCCATAATAAAAATAAGCCCGAGCATAACGACTTGGGTCATTAACGAAGGAGGTTTTACCACCTCATGCATCAGCTTCTGAAACAACAATTACAAAAATTCATTTCAGAAGATGCGCCACTCAGCGACGATATGTCTGTCCTTCTGGCCTGCATCAGCGATACCTATAGCGCCAATGAGCTGGAGCGTGTTCAGCTTGAAGAGTCGCTGGAGATGAATGTACGCACCCTAATCGAGGGCAATGATAGTCTTATTCACAACCTAGAAAACCAGCGTCAAGCGCAAGAAAACCTTGCGCATTCTTACGACATTCTAAATGCGACACTAAATGCCTTGAAAGAAGGCGTATTGGTTGTTGGTCACGATGATGTTCCTATCGCTTTCAACAGTCGCTACATAGAGTTAGCAATGCTTGAGCAAGAACGTATGAGCACTATGTCGGGCGTCGATTTATTTCGTAATTTCCTAAAACTCACAACAAATCCGAGTTTACTCTACAAACAAGTCGATGCATTAAGGGAGCTTGGTAACGATAGCCACGAAGTCTATCGCCTGAAAGATGGTCGTTGGTTAGAAGTCTACGCCTGTCGCCATAGCATCGCTGGATTGATTTGGATGCTGCGCGATATCAGCGAAATTTACGAAAAAGAAGCTACTATTATCTTTCAAGCGTACAACGATAGCCTAACGGGTCTGCCAAATCGCGTACGTCTGCAACAGCGCCTAGAGAAAGCCATTACAACATCGCAGCGGAAGCATCGTCGTTTTGCGCTTTGTTACCTAGACCTTGATGGCTTTAAAACCATCAATGATAGTCTTGGTCATAGCTATGGTGATGAATTACTAAAACAAGTATCCGTACGCTTACAAGCCAATCTCAGAAAACAAGATACACTCGCTCGCGTTGGTGGTGATGAATTTGTAGTGATATTCGAACACGTTAAAGGCCATGAAGATGTCCTAACCTTGGCTGAAGGCATACTAAGAACACTGTACGAACCTATTCACCTTGATCGACGTGAATTTGTCATCGGCGCCTCAATAGGGATCGCTATGTATCCAAACGATGGTGAAGACTCTGGGATACTTATGCGCAATGCCGATATTGCCATGTATCGCGCCAAGGCAAACGGCAAAAACTGCTTCCACTTCTTTACCCCTTCACTTGAGCGCATTGCACTGCAACGCATGTCAATGGAAACCAATTTACGCAGTGCCTTAGAGAAGAACCAACTAGCGCTATTTTATCAGCCAAAGGTTTGCCTACGCGATCTTCCCGATGGCATGGAAACTGGCCATCTTCATAGTTTCGAAGCGCTATTGCGCTGGCCCCAAATCAATGGCGGATTTATCTCACCTGAGAGCTTTATTCACATTGCCGAAGATGCCGGCATGATTGGACGAATCGGCTATTGGGTTTTACAACAAGCTTGCTTGCAAGCCAAAGACTGGTACGACCAAGGCTACAACGCCAACATCAGTATTAATATCTCACCACGGCAGTTTTTAATTCCAAACTTTCACTACGAAATTGTACAAATCATTCGCGACATGAATGTTCCAGTTGATCTTATCTCAATTGAGATAACCGAAAGCCTGTTAATGCAAGACTTGAGTCATGCCCGCACCGTACTCAAATACTTCCGCGACAACGGCATTTTTATCTACCTTGATGATTTTGGTACAGGATTTTCGTCACTTAATTACCTCAAAAATCTTCCAGTTGATGCCATTAAAATTGACCGTACTTTTGTCAAAGATCTTAGCTCCAGTAACGCCGACCAAGCCATCGCCGCTTCGATTATCACCTTAGGTAAAAACCTCGATATGTTAATTGTCGCCGAAGGTATCGAGAACGCCGAGCAGGCGGATTTCCTTATTCGTAATGGTTGCGATCTTGCACAAGGCTATTATTACGGTCACCCCGTTAGCGCAGAACAGGCAAGCTTGTATCTCCACCCAGCCGACCGAACGTGCGAGCGACTTGCCAAACGTCAACGTTGCCTATAAATTCCTGCCTCCATGCACGAGTTGAGAGGCAGAGATTATTGTGAAGTATCCCCACTTTATCGCGATTGATGGCAGCTCTTATGAAGAGGAAGCGCACCCAATTGCGATTGCTTGGTCACTCGATGATGGCTCAATCAAAACAACACTGGTCCAACCAGAGGACGATTGGGAAGACTGGGACTTCGCACTCGAAGATCTGCACGGCATCACTCAAGACACCCTATTCCAGCGTGGAGAAACCGGCTGGTCGGTTATTCGTGAACTCGAACACGACCTAGAACAACCCTTCCTGATCGCCGAAGATATGGAGCGGGTCACTCAGTTACTGGATAAACTCTACGATAGCTGCGGTCGCGAAGTGAGCATGGAGATTGGGCGTTTAAGTGACGAAATCAGCAATCCGAGTGGCATTACCGAGCTGTATGATACTCTTGATTTCAGCCACCAGCCTTGCGACGAACGCATACGTTTGATGTTGGAATTGTGGGCTAGCGAACACGCCTAAAGAATAAAACAATCAATCAAATATGAGCATTTAATATTGATTTATTGCCATAAACACTCATATTTGATCATTTAAATTGACGAAAATTGGCGCCAATCTCCGCCGCCCAACTCGACTCAAGACCGGCCTCATCGGCATACTGTGGCCATGCGCTTAACACCTCGCCGACTTCACCCACTATCGCTCTAACACGGCGCTCACTGACATCCGCCATCGCACCACAAGCAAGCAGATCATCCAGCACAAATCCATCGCGTTTGCCGTTAACACTCATTTGATGACTCGACGTCCACTCACCGTTCGGATTATATGAATAGGTCACATCATAGGCGGGAGACAAGCGCCATTCACCGCGCTTATTCATTAAGAAGGCGATATTTTTCGTATGGTCGTCCTGATTACGTGCCATAACGTTAAACACCATACGACGAAATTGCTGCTCAAGAGCGAGATGCAAATCCTGCAAGCCCATTTGACGCATCACCCGAAATGCTTGCTCATACGAATACGCACCCGCCATATTGAAATCAAAATGTGCAACACCACAGAGCGTTTGCATGTGCAATTTGTCTTTACCGCCAATTCGATCAAAACGCTGAGTTAGAAAGTGCGCCCGCCCATTTTCTTCTAATAAACAACACGGCATCATTTCTATTCCAGCGGCTTTCACCATTAGCGAATAGGCGTATTCGATGCGAGTAAACCCTTGTGGATCATTCAACTCTTTATCACGGTTACCCTGCACGCCATCGAACTTAAGCAGATAGTGCTCAAAACCCTCAGGACAATCCAATTGCCCAGAGCGAACTTCATGAGTTGCCTCATTCCATGCAATCACGGCTTTAGCGCGAGCACCACCCGCCGACGTACCGACAGAAATAATCTGCTGCAAGGCTTGGGCCTCTACGCCTGCATCACTAGCGGTATGACCAAACTTAGCCGCCAAACTATCCTTCTGAGCCAAAGCACGATTCGCTAAATCCACCAGCTCAGTTATTTCCAACGGCTGATCAGAGATGCGCGTGCGTGGAGTTTCGGGCAAATACTCAAGCGCCCCCATACCGCGAATACCCATATACAAAAGGCGCTCCACGGGGTTAAAACTACCCGGTTCGCGGTTTTGACTCACTAACCACTGATCAATCAGCAAATTACCGAATTTATCCGGCAATGAATCCGCCAACATACCGGGCAAACCCTTGTACGATGCTTTATTCAAAGCAGGAAATGAAAACACGCCAGCACCCAGCGGCATGTGCAATGGCGAAAGCTGAATACCCGAGCGTAAAAAAGGTTTGGCATACTCAAAGAAACCAAGCTGGCGCTGCGCATCCCATTGCACGGCACCAATGGTTACTCCCCACAGGCGCACTTCCGCCACAGAAATCACGCGTCATCTCCCCACGACCAAGTGCCCTTATCTTCCGCGACCTGACGCCTGCCAGATGCACGCTGCCGCTCACCGCCGGTATCGACTTGCGGCCCAGCACCCTTGTTCTGCAAGCTCGCCATCGGGCTAGGAGGTTGCGGTGGTAATAACAAATCGAGTTGATCGACGACACCAAGCGCACGCATCAAAGCGATAACATTCAACAAACTGACGTTGTCCGCCCCGCTCTCTAGCCGTCTTAGCGTCGACAAACTAACACCCGATGCCTCTGCCAACTGGGCTTGCGTTAAGTTTCGACTTAAACGAGCGCTGCGAAAACGTTCGCCCAACTGCTCTAACACGACTAAATTACTAACGGATGAGTATTCCATAATTATTCACATATGAATCATTAATCACAACAATAGACTACAATTAACCAAATATGAACACTTAATATAGATAAAGTTTCCAGCAAGAAAGGATAAGCGTTGCGTCATGCGAGAAAAGCAGTAGAGTACCCGCTCTCGCTCAACCTCTATTCAGCATCGGCACGGTTTCATGGCTATAAAAGCAACCATCTACAAAGCGGAGTTATCCGTCTCTGATATGGATCGTCATCACTATCAGACCTATAACTTAACTCTGGCACAGCATCCCTCGGAAACCACTGAACGTATGATGGTTCGTATTGCTGCTTTCGTGTTGAATGCGTCTGAAAGCTTAGAGTTTACCAAGGGGCTGAGCACAGATGATGAGCCCGACCTATGGCAAAAAAGCCTAGTGGATGAGATCGAGCTTTGGATTGAACTCGGCTGCCCAGATGAAAAGCGCCTGCGCAAAGCCTGCAGTCGTTCGCGTCAAGTCATCCTCTATGGTTATCACGGCAATGCCTTTGATATCTGGTGGCAGCAAAACCAGCAAAAATGTAGCCGTTTTGAGAATTTAACCGTGATTGCTTTAAATCCAACCGCAATCGAACAGTTGGATACCCTAGCCGAACGCACTATGCGCTTACAAGCAAGCATTCAAGACGCCACCTTATGGTTAGGTAATACGGATCGTAGCATTGAAATCCAACCCACCGTTTTGCAAGCCGCGAAACACTGAGGCTCAGCAATGGCAACGTTTTCGAATCTACTGACACACCCACAGCTGTTACAGCGTTTGGCGCAATTAAAATACGACTCCCCTACGCCAATTCAATTGGCCGCCATTCCTTTGGTGCTAGCCGGTAAAGACTTAATGGCCGCAGCTCCAACTGGAACGGGTAAAACCGCCGCCTTCGTATTGCCGGTATTACAACTGATGGCGCAACACCCGCGTCCATTAAACGAATACGACAAAGTCTTACCGCGCGTACTCGTGATCGCACCGACGCGCGAACTGGCACAGCAGTTGGAAGCCAGCCTTAATCAATACGGTAAGCTAACCGAGCAAAAGGTGCTGATGCTTTGTGGCGGTCAAGACAACGCACGCCAGCGCCAAGACGCCCTCAAAGGCTGTGACATCGTTGTCGCAACACCGGGTCGTTTATACGAGCTAATGAATAACCGCATTCTCGATTTTAATGCATTGCAGTGTTTGATTCTGGATGAAGCCGACCGTTTATTAGATATGGGCTTTGCCGATGATCTGCAGCTGATTATTAAACGTCTACCCGCCACCCGCCAAAACTTGATGTTCTCCGCAACCTCAAGTGAACCCGTGCGCGAACTGGCCGCTATGATTATGCCGAATGCCACCAGTCTCGGTCAGGCACAAGCAAACCGCACCAGTATTGACGTAAAACAATGGCTCGTACCGGTCGACCATACCGATAAAGGCAACGCGACCATCACATTGCTGCGCGAAAACAAATGGCCTCAGGTGCTGATTTTTACTAAGACCAAAGCCGGTGCCGATGTTTTATTAGAGCAATTAAAAGAAGAAGGCTTTAAAGCCGAAGCGCTACATGGCGATAAACACCAAAGTGAGCGTAATCGCATTTTAAATGCCTTTAAAACGCATAAATTACCCATATTAGTCGCCACCGATATTGCTGCTCGCGGCTTAGATATTGCGAATTTACCCGCCGTAGTCAACCATGACTTGCCGCCCGTCGCCGAAGACTACATTCACCGTATCGGTCGCACTGGTCGCGCCGGTGAAAAAGGCGTGGCAATTTCACTAGTTGCCGCCCACGAAATTGATACACTCAGCGAAATCGAACAACTGATTGGCCGTATACTGCCGCGTAAAGATTTAATTGGTCACGTACCAAATCACCGCGTGCCGGATAGCGCTCCGAAAAGCCGCAAGCGCAAAGAAGAACAACCGCTCGGTAAAAAAGCCAACAAACGCCGCAGTAATAAAGCCACACCACCGCGTAATACGGGTACTGGCGAACGTAAAAAAGCCGGGGGAGATCGCTCGGCAGAGAATAATGGTAACTCGTTATTTGCCGGTCGCAAAAATATCACTAAGCGCAGTATTGACTGATTCGGTACGTATCTCTGAAGTAAAAATACAGAAAGGCCAAATAAGAGCCTAGCAAGCAATTGCTAGGCTTTTTTCATGCAGCAACGCTTATATTTTTTACCGCTACCACATGGGCAAGGACTGTTTTTAAAGGGCTGTAAGTCATGTTGCATCTCAGCCATATTCTGCTGATAAAAACTGCGACCAAGAGGCTTGCCATTCAGGCAAGACCACCTCCGAAGATAAGACCAGCCACCGAGCCAGCTGAGCTTTAAATGCCTTCCACATTGGCAACAACCTTATATTCGAGATGCAATAGATCTAGCTTTGAATTTCGAGCAATTCGACATCAAAAATTAATAACGACCCCGCAGGAATATCACCAAGGCGACGGCGACCATACGCCAAATTCGCGGGCACATAAAAACGTGTTTTCTCACCAACCGTCATTAGCTGAACGCCTTCGGTCCAACCAGGAATCACTTGATTTAAGCCAAACGCAATCGGCTCGCCGCGTTTAACCGAGCTATCAAAAACATTACCGTTCAGTAACGTGCCATGATAATGCACCAGCACTTTGTCGGAAGCCGTAGGATGACGATCACCATGCCCTTGCTTGAGTACCTCGTACTGCAGTCCTGAGCTGGTTTCAGTGACACCGTGCTTATCGCGATTTTCGGCCAAAAAAGCCTCACCTTCTGCCGCGGTTGCCGCCGCACCTTTACCACCAACACCTGCGCGCATCAACCCATAAACCAGCAAAGCAGCAATCACCACGATCAACAAAATATTCAAACAACTCACTCCAGATCAAAGTTCCATGCCCGTATTATGCACATTATTCCCGCCATCAGAAACCGAGTTGCATCGAAACCGCCAACACCTCTTAATAGACCTATAATGTAACTACTAGACCTAGTTCAGGAGCAATTGCATGCTTGAGTCATTACAACCCGATGCCATCGTCAACGGTTCTTATGCATCCTTAAGTTGCACTCAGTGGTTTCAACATATTCGCCACCTCTATGCCCCAGACGAAACCAATTGGGTGCGATCATTAGCCTCCTCCGTTCCCTCACAACACATCCATCAAGCCAGCCTGCAAGCGGCCACCTTAATTCATGAACTCAGAACACAGCGTGATCACCAACCCTTGTTCGAACGCTTTATGCAGGAGTACAGCCTCAGTAGCGAAGAAGGCTTAACCCTAATGGTGTTAGCAGAAGCCTTGTTACGCATACCCGACCGACGCACTCGTGATGCCCTTATTCGGACCGAAATGAACCATGTGAACTGGAAACAACACTTAGGTCACTCGGATTCCTTCTGGGTCAACATGGCGACCCGAGGACTCATCGCGGGCGCAGCTTTCGCTGGCTGGAGTCACGATCATAACAACGACCCGAGCCAACCTAGCCGAACCATTCTTGCACAACTCATCGGCCGCTCGGGGGAGCCTTTTATTCGTACAGCTTTGCAACGCGCCATGCAGCTACTGGGAAACCAATTTGTCATGGGTCATACCATTGATCAGGCACTAAGCAATGCCAACCGAACGGCCACCGATAAAATACGTTACTCGTTCGACATGCTTGGCGAAGCGGCGATGACCGAAGACGACGCCGAAAACTATGCCTCTAGCTATTTAATGGCCCTACAACGCATTGCAGCAAACCAAAAGACCAACCAACACTCGCATTCGTTATCCATCAAACTCTCTGCCCTACATCCGCGCTATGAAGAAAGCCAACACCCCCGCTTGATGTCAGAACTCGTCGGACGCTTGGCAAATCTCGTTCGCGAGGCACGACGACTTAACGTCGCCATCACCTTGGATGCCGAAGAAGCCGACCGCTTAGAGCTTTCTCTGAATATCTTCCAATTGGTATTTGAACAAGAAGCCATTGGTTGGGGCGGTTTTGGCATGGCCGTGCAAGCCTATAGCAAACGGTCTTTACCTGTACTCGGTTGGCTCAACAAACTGGCACTGGAGCACGACACCCACATTAAAGTAAGACTGGTTAAAGGGGCTTATTGGGATACTGAAATTAAACTTTGCCAACAGCGCGGCCTAGACGGATATCCGATCTTCACACGCAAAGCGCACACGGATATATCCTACTTGGCCTGTGCACGTTTTTTACTGTGTCGCAGCCCTGGGCTCACCCCCCAATTTGCCACCCATAATGCCCAAACCGTGGTCGCTATTACCAAGATGGCAGATGTGCTGGAACCCACACCCAGTTATGAATTTCAGCGCTTACACGGCATGGGGGAAGCGCTTTACGCGCACTGGCACAGGCACAGAGACGAACCCGTTCGAGTTTACGCCCCCGTCGGTGAACATCAGCAATTATTGCCTTACCTTGTGCGACGACTACTGGAAAATGGCGCTAACACCTCATTTGTACATCACTTATGGGACGATGAAGTTGCCCCCGAAACACTCGCCCAATCGCCACTAGAACAAGCTCGTGTCCTAGAATATTTGCCAAATCCAGCAATTCCCTTACCTTGCGATATCTACGGAAAAAATCGCCGAAACTCCAAGGGAGTTAACTTAAATATCTCGCGACAACGAGAACAGTTATTAGAGAGCATGCGCCGTTGGAGCAGTCATCAGTGGGAAGCCAGACCCAAGACGGCCACCACAGGCAGTGGCTCTCTACTCGCTGATAAACCCGTCATCGCCCCCTTTACCGCGCAATACATCGTCGGCCGCAGCCAATGGTTCAATCCTGACGATGTTCCCAGTGTCATGAGCGCTGCTGCAGCAGGCTTTGAACGCTGGCGCTTACTCGCCCCTCGCTATGCCACCCAAGAGCGCAAAACTTGGCTTATGCTGCTGGCCAGCGCACTCGAAAATCATAGCGCTGAGCTTATAACGCTATGTGTATTAGAAGCCGGAAAAACCGTTCAAGACAGCCTAGATGAAATACGCGAGGCGGTGGATTTTTGTCGTTATTACGCCCGCCAAATTGATCTGCATTTCGCGCACCCTACTAAGCTTATCGGCCCAACCGGTGAGTGTAATGAGCTGTATTATGAAGGTCGTGGCGTATGGCTGTGTATTAGCCCGTGGAATTTTCCTTTAGCTATTTTTATTGGCCAAATTACCGCCGCTTTAGCAGCGGGTAACGCCGTCATCGCGAAACCGGCAGAAGCCACGTCACTGATCGCTGCCCGCGCTGTAGACATCGCTCATCAAGTCGGCGTTCCAAAAGATTTATTACAACTCCTTCCCGGTAATGGCTTGGACATTGGCCGTGCCGTACTGAGTCATCCTCATTTAGCCGGCGTCGCCTTTACCGGCTCACATAAAACAGCCCAATACCTTACCCAGCAACTGGCACAACGCAGTGGCGCTATTCTTCCGTTGATCGCCGAAACTGGCGGTCAAAATGCCATGATCGTTGATTCAACCGCACTTCCCGAACAAGTGGTACGCGATGTATTGCACAGCGCTTTTGGTAATGCTGGCCAACGTTGCTCCGCCCTACGCCTGCTCTGCCTACAAGATGATATCGCCGATAACGTCATTCAATTGCTGAGTGGTGCCATGCTAGAACTGAGCGTAGGCGACCCACTCTCACTCAGCACGGATGTGGGGCCAGTCATTGATAGCCGCGCCCAACATCATTTACAACGTCATATTTGCTGGCTAGAGCAACATGCCAAGTGCGTAGGTAAGGCACCAAAAGCACCAGAAGAAGGGACCTTCGTAACCCCTGTTGCCTATGAAATTACCAACTTTGAAGCCCTACGCGAAGAACACTTTGGGCCGGTTTTGCATATTTATCGCTACAGCGCAAAATCACTCAACACTCTCATCAACCACATTAATGACTTGGGCTTTGGCCTAACCCTAAGCATTCATAGCCGTAATCCAGATACAGCAAGCCAAATTGAACGAGGTATTCGCGTAGGCAATGTTTATGTGAACCGCGATCAAATTGGGGCTGTCGTCGGGTTGCAACCTTTTGGCGGTATGGGGCTATCAGGAACAGGCCCGAAAGCCGGTGGGCCCAATTATGTATTGCGCTTTGCTACAGAACGCACCCGTACCATTAATACCAGCGCCGTTGGTGGCAACGCTGATTTATTGCGAGGTAATGACAACTTAATGGCACCAATAAACGAATAAAGTGAATCCTAGCGACGATAAAGCTCTTTATCGTCGGTAAATAATTTTTCACCAACGTTTTCAGCCTGCTTAAGGGCTTTTAAGGAACTCGATAAAAACTCACGTTGGTACAACACGGTAGTAACTAGGAGCGACGCAGCAATAAATATATAAGGTCCAATAAACCACGACAGTACCGCCATCGAAAAATAAAAGGCACGCAATCCATTGTTATAACTACGACTGGCCTGATCAATGACCTTCGCACTGTAAATAGCCATGCTACGACGATCATTCGCCGTTACCGTTGTATCGTCTGGCGACGGAGCCGCACCAATTAATACCGATGCAAAACCAAACTGACGCATCGACCAAGTAAAGGTAAAATACGAATAAATAAAAATACCCAACAACACCAATAATTTAAATTCGAGTTGCGGTAAGGTATCGGCAGCAGTAAATGAAACAGAGCCCAACATATCTTTGATTTTCTCGGTTGCAGTAATCGCAGTCAGTAAACCGGCGATAATCAATACACAAGAAGACGCAAAGAAATTCACATTACGTTCAATATTGGCAATAAGCGCCGCATCCCCGACACGAACTTCTCGCTGCAGCATACGCCGCATCCAATTAATTCGATGAACATGCAGCACCGACGATAAAGATGCCGTACGCTTAGCCATAAAATGAGCAAAACGGGAGTAACCAATCCAACACGACAGAAAGATGCCAAGGCAAATAAAATTCAACGCGCCTATTTCATTTAATTCGGCCATACGTAAGGTTATATCCTGTAAAAACTAAAAAAATATCAATCTAAAGTTAAACTCATGACCTCACACACTTTCTGATCGCCTAGCGCCCCATAGGGCTATAAGCGTTCAATCAAACCAATGCCGCGTGCGATTAGCAAATGCCACCAACGACAACATCACCGGCACCTCAACCAACACCCCAACAACCGTGGCCAATGCCGCACCCGAATGCAAGCCAAAGAGTGAAATCGCCACCGCAACCGCTAACTCAAAAAAGTTACTGGTGCCAATCATGCAAGCGGGTGCGGCAATGTTATGCGCTAACTTCATTTTCAACGCCAAAAAGTAGGCAATGGCAAAAATACCGTAGGTTTGAATCATCAAAGGAATGGCGATCAACAAGATATCTAACGGCCGCTCGGTAATGACTGGAGCTTGTAACGCAAACAAAATCACCACAGTCAAAATTAAACCAACAATTGACCACGGCTTTAACCGACCAACAAAGCTCGTCACATTATCGGCGTGCAGAATACGTCGAGTAACGATACCCGCAATCAAGGGTAGAACCACATACAAAACGACCGAAATCAATAAAGTATCCCACGGCACTGAGATATCAGTAACACCAAGCAACAGAGCGGTTAACGGCGCAAAGGCAAAAATCATAATGACGTCGTTCACCGACACCTGCACTAAGGTGTAATTAGCGTCGCCTTTGGTTAATTGGCTCCATACAAAAACCATTGCCGTACAAGGTGCAACCCCCAACAAAATCATACCGGCGATGTATTCGTTTGCCGTTTGCGGGTCGACCCAACTGGCGAAAAACCCTTTAAAGAACAGCCATCCTAACAGCGCCATAGTAAACGGCTTGATTAACCAGTTAATCGCTAGAGTGAGGAATAAACCTTGGGGCCTTTTACCAATATCGCGAATAGCGCCAAAATCAATCTGAATCATCATTGGATAAATCATTAACCAAATTAAAACCGCGATCACTAAATTCACATGGGCAATTTCAGCACCCGCTACCCAAGTAAAAACGGCCGGAAAAAATAGACCCAGCGCCACACCAGCCAACATACCAGCACCAACCCATAAGGTTAAAAAACGTTCAAATAGGCCCATTAGATAACGGCTCCCTGCTGATTAAATAGTTGCTGAATACTTTCTTTGTTATGACTAGCCCAATCTTCTTGTGCCAGATTTTTAATTCGCTGCGTCAATACATCGGCTACCTCAGTAAAGGCCTGTTGCTGTGCTTGCGCATCGGTCATTTTAGAGGGATCGGACAGACCCCAATGCACGCGAATAGCATCACCCATCCACAAAGGGCAAGCCTCACCCGCTGCATTATCACACACCGTAATCACCACATCGGGCTTAAATGACTCATGAGCATCCCAAGACTCGCTGCGCAGACCTTCCGCCGAAATGCCCCGCTCGTGTAAAAAATTCAGCGTACCATCAAATACAACGCCCGCCGGTTGGCTTCCGGCACTACGAACATCGAATACGTTACCCGCAATGTGGCGAGTAATGGCCTCAGCCAAAATGCTACGGCAGCGATTATGGGTACAGATAAAGAGAAGTTTTAGCATAGTATTTAGCAGCAAGGCCGCCCCCTGTTGTCACAACTCGAAATGAATTTCTGCATACGCGCAACATAGCCTTGTGTTGCAGCCTGCAGCATTGACGTTACCCAAGCAGGTAACTTTGGATCTAAACGATAATACATCCACTGCCCACGACGTTCGTTACTCACTAAACCGGCACTGCGCAACATAGCTAAGTGCCTAGAAATTTTAGGTTGGCTTAACATCAGTACATTCATTAAATCACAAACGCACAACTCACCTTGTTCAAGTAAAAGAAGTAAGACACACAAACGTGTATCGTCGGCTAGTGCTTTACACACTGTCAGCGAATCCATCAAAAACCTGCATCTATAATTTATTGGAGCTGATAATATCACCAGTTCAATATATATGGAATTCCATATATTAATTAACCAGATAAGCACTTATTGAAGACTACTAACGTTCAACGCATAGTGATCTATTAGTTAATCACTCAAGTAACAAAGGACTCACGCATGACCCAAGAGAGCAAGCAACCCACTAAAACAACGCGCACCCGTCAACCGGTAAAGGCAAAAACAGCAACACCGACACCCCGCGAAAGCCAATACGATCTGATTATTTTTGGTGCTACTAGCTTCGTTGGCGCTATCCTAACGCGCTATATCGCTGCCCAATTTGGCTTAAACAAAGACCTCAAGTGGGCTATCGCTGGTCGCTCCGAGCGCAAATTACAGCAAGTACGCGGCACCCTAGTAAAGGCACTAGGCGACGAAGCCAAAAATGTCCCTATACTTATTGCCGATGCCGCTAACGAAGACCAGCTACGCGATTTGTGCACCAAAACCAAGGTCATCGTATCCACTGTTGGGCCCTATGCACTGTATGGCGAACCGCTAGTCAAAGTGTGCGCCGAAACCGGCACCGACTACTGCGACTTAACTGGCGAACCTCAGTGGATAAAACGCATGTTAGAAAAATACGAAGCCAAAGCAAAAGCCTCCGGCGCACGTATTGTCCATTGCTGCGGTTTCGATTCAGTGCCATCCGATATGGGCGTCTACTTCCTGCAACAACAAGCAGAGCAGGAATTTGGCTGTGTTGCCCCTAGCGTTAAAATGCGCGTAAAAGCGGCTAAAGGCGGTATGTCGGGCGGTACAGTCGCCAGCATCGTCAACCTAACCAAAGAGTACATTGCCAACCCAAGCCTACGCAAAGAACTGGCCGACCCTTACTCCATATGCCCACCGGGACATCGTTTTAGCACCAAGCAAGTAGACCAACGTGGCGCAAAGTTCGATTCACAATTCCAAGCTTGGTCAGCGCCCTTTATCATGGCTGCGATCAATACCCGCGTTGTTCATCGTAGTAATGCCCTGCTGAATAAAAAATACGGCAACGACTTTACCTATGAAGAAACCATGCTCACCGGACGCGGTGCTAAAGGTCGCGCCATGGCAACCGGAATAACCTTTGGTTTAGGTGCATTTATGGCAGGCGCAGCGATCAAACCAACGCGCTGGCTGCTAGAACGCTTTGTATTACCAAAGCCCGGCCAAGGCCCAAGCCCGAAAGCTCAAGAAGCGGGATTTTACGACATTCGCTTTGCTGGCTTAACCAAAGATGGACGAAAGATAATAACGCGCGTCACCGGCGACATGGACCCAGGCTACGGCTCTACCGCTAAGCTACTTGGCCAAGCTGCAGCAGGACTAGCGCTGGATTTTCATCAAAACGGACAAAAATGCGATAAAGCAGGTGGGATCTGGACACCTGGATCCATCTTCGATCAACGCTATATCGACCGCTTGCAAAACTTTGCAGGTATTACCTTTGCCGTGCTAGAAAAATAAGTTTTAATCCGCTCACAAGCTGCAAAGCCAGTCGTTGACTGGCTTTGCAATATCAACACTTTAAATTTCGTAGTCGCGATAAGCACCGGGCCGTGAATTTACCCGTCAGCAAGGCTCAATCCATGTTCGGCTAGCATGGCAATAAATGCGCTTTCATCCAATACGCTGACGTTTAGCTGCTGAGCTTTGACTAATTTGGAGCCTGCTTTTTCGCCAGCAACAAGAAAGTCGGTTTTGGCGGATACACTGCCGGTTACTTTTACGCCTAGGCGTTCGAGCAAGGTTTTGGCTTGCTCACGGGTAATGTCGCTCAGGGTGCCGGTAATGACGGCTATTTGCCCGCTTAGCGGGGCGTCTTCGGCCTTTTCAGGTTCTCGTTCTTCCCAGCTAATTCCGGCTTTTTGCAGTTGCGCTATGACGGTGCGGTTGTGTTCTTCGGCAAAGAAGTTGGTGACATGAGCGGCGACGATAACGCCAACATCGGCGACGTCTAATAGCTGTTCGTTGCTGGCATTCATGATGCGTTCTAGAAAACCAAAATGTGCGGCTAAATTCTGGGCAGTGACGGTGCCCACTTCGCGAATGCCAAGTGCGTATAAAAATCGACTTAGGGTGGTTTTTTTCGCGCTTTCGAGTGCCTCTAAGATATTTTGTGCAGATTTTTCGGCCATGCGTTCTAGGCCAGATAATTGCTCTAACGTGAGATGAAATAAATCGTCTACTGAGTCAATTAATCCAGCATCTACTAATTGATCTATCAATTTATCACCCAAGCCTTCAACATCTAATGCTTTACGCGAGACAAAATGTTTGATCGCTTCTTTGCGTTGCGCTGAGCACACTAAGCCACCCGTGCAGCGAGCCACGGCTTCGCCTTCTACTTTTTCTATGTGCGAATGACACACGGGGCAGGTTTCGGGCATAGTGATTTCAATCGTGGTTTCAGGGCGACGATCTTCCACTACGGACACTATTTGCGGAATGACATCACCGGCACGACGAACAATCACGGTATCGCCAATACGCACGCCTAGGCGCGTAATTTCATCCATGTTATGTAAGGTGGCATTGCTCACGGTAACACCGGCCACATGCACTGGCTGAAGGCGTGCTACTGGGGTTAATGCCCCCGTGCGCCCTACTTGAAAATCGACACTGAGTAATTCAGTCATTTGTTCTACGGCAGGAAATTTATAGGCAATAGCCCAACGCGGTGCGCGGGCAACAAAGCCTAACCGCTCTTGTAGGGTTAAATCGTTGACTTTAAAGACAGTGCCGTCGATTTCATACGCTAACGAATGACGTTTTTCGCCAAGCTGCTGAAAAAAGGCTTCGGCTTCTTCAATACCCTGCACCACGCGCATTTCTTCGTTAATACGAACGCCCCATTCTTTTAATTTATACAGAATATCGGCATGGGTATTGGGTAAGGTCGTTTCGTCACTAACAACGCCAATGCTGTAAGCGCAAAATTCGAGTGGGCGTTGTGCGGTAATTTGCGGATCAAGCTGGCGTAATGAGCCTGCCGCGGCATTGCGAGGGTTAGCAAATAACTTAGTATCGTTTGCACGCGCCCGTTCGTTGTAGGCTTCAAAGCCTGCTTTGAGCATGTAGACTTCGCCACGAATTTCGATGCGCTGTGGGTAGTCGTTGCCGCGTAAACGCAAAGGCACATTTTTAATGGTGCGTACGTTTTGAGTCACATCTTCGCCAGTTTGACCATCACCGCGAGTGGCTGCACGCACCAGTAATCCACCTTCGTACAATAGGCTAATGGCTAATCCATCAAGCTTGGGTTCGCAAGCATATTCAACGGTATCCGTGCTTTTTAAACGATCTAAAACGCGTTGATCAAAGGCGATAAATTCTTCGCCGTTCATGGCGTTATCCAGCGATAACATGGGGCGCTCGTGGGTGACGCTGGTAAAGCCTGCCAATGGTGCTGCGCCGACCCTTTGGGTTGGCGAGTCGGGTGTTACTAAACTCGGATTCTCTTGCTCGAGTGTTTGTAATTCGCGCAATAAGCGATCGTATTCTGCATCAGGAATACTAGGTTCATCTAAAACATAATAACGATGATTATGCAGATTAATTTGCTCGCGTAAGGCGATTATTTGTTCGGCAGGTGCGCTATTAATTGCAGAGGTCTTAGCAGTAGAATCCGACGCATTGGATTGGTCGGTAAATAAATCGTGTTGGCTCATGGATATCTCTATCGACGTATGGGTAGGCCAAAAAACAACGCGGCTGAAGTTAGCCGCGCAGGTTGTTTTTACTACCGCCAAATTTTAGCTTTGTGCGCTATTTTAGCGACGCTCTTTTTTTTCCCGCAAGCGTTGTTGGCGCTCGTAATCTAGAATTTGTTGACGTTCATGTTCACGTGTTTGCGAAGTCATGGCGCTGTGCGTGCCATCGAGTACGTCGGCTTTTAAATTGCGCGATACAACCATCGCCATTTCAGACATGGCTTCGTAAGCTTCTAACGGACGCTTAGCACCCGGCAAGCTCATAAAGAAACTTAATCCGGTAAACATTTGCTCGGCCATTTTACTTGGGCTAAATACACCCGGTTCGTGGCTTTGAGCAACCGAAAATTGAATATTGCCTTGGCCATCGGCATCTTCAAAGCGGTGGAAGATATTCTTTTCGCCGTAACGTAAATCACAGCTATTAAACAAAAACAGTAAGTCTTTACCGGCGAAACCTTCTGGATCACGGGCGATGGTATGAATCACTAATACCAGTTCAGCATCTGGGCGGTTGGCTAATACTTCGGCATTTGGGCCGGCAAAATTCACCGGCTGAGAAATGGTGTTTTCGGGTAGAAGGCTTTCTACTTCGTCTTCTAAATGTGGATCATTCACTCTTGTAGGGTCTTCTACTTGAGGTGATTCTACTTTTGCAGTTTGAGGTGATTCTACTTTTGCAGTCGCCTCTTGCGCATCTTGTATGGTGGCATCGACTTTTGACTGCGACACCCTCTCTTTTTCTTTCTCAGGCATTTCACCGACAACACGCGGGGCAGACAAAATACCATCGGCAAATGCATCATCTGAACCCAGTTCTTCAACATCCAACAATACCGGTACTTGTTCATCCAGATTCACTCGGCGTGCTTTCGGTATCAGTGGTGAGTTTGGAATTTCAACAGGCTTATGCGAAGCAGGATGACTTTCTTTGTGCTTGGCAAAGGTAGAGGTCGTTTTCGGCTTGTTGTAATTCGCTAGCGTGGATGGCTTAAGAGGCTGAGGGGGTTTCTGCGGTGATTTAATGGATGGTTTGGCATTGTCTAGCGCCGAGAATGACACAGCATCGGCAGGAATATCCGCCAAATCGTCGTCTTTGCCAGACATTAGCACTGCTAATGAATCGTCTTCGTCGCGATCAGCCACATGGCCAATAACCCGCGCTTTGCTCGGCAATTCAGGATTGAAGTCATCTTCAGGAAGGTGGTGTCCGCCACTTGGGATATTCAAACGCAATGCCTCTGCACGGGCACGTTTCATCCGTCTAAATCCGTCGATTAGAATTACCACCATTCCTAATAATCCAATTAGGATCACGACGGTGCGCCAGCTCCACTCCATATTTTGCCTCTAAACCTGCTTGCCGAATGTATTGTTATCACGTTATCAATGAAACTTAAGCACGATATTACACCACGCTGACTCAGCATGACATAAGGCTATCAATCTAGTTTATGTTCACCTTGGATGACAGCACTGGCGAGTAGTTTCATCAGAGTTATAGTGATTGCCACAAGCATAGGAGGGTTTAACCCTCAACCATGCCCGCAGCTTCTTCGACATCTACTGACACCAAGCGAGATACGCCCGGTTCGTGCATGGTAACCCCCATCAACTGATCGGCCATTTCCATGGCGATCTTGTTGTGAGTGATGTAGATGAACTGTACTTTTTCCGACATGGCTTTCACCAGTCGGGCATAACGCCCTACGTTGGCATCATCAAGTGGAGCATCCACTTCATCGAGCATACAAAAAGGTGCTGGATTGAGTTGGAAGATAGAGAAGACTAACGCGATAGCCGTTAGTGCTTTTTCGCCACCGGATAATAGATGGATGGTGCTGTTCTTTTTGCCCGGTGGGCGCGCCATGATACTAACACCCGTGCTAAGCAAATCATCACCGGTGAGTTCTAGGCAGGCATGGCCGCCACCAAATACTTTCGGAAATAACTCGGCAAGGCCGGCGTTCATTTTCTCGAAGGTTTCTTGGAAGCGGCTGCGGGTTTCTTTGTCGATTTTTTGAATCGCACCTTCTAAGGTGCTCAATGCTTTTTGCAAATCGTCATTTTGCGCATCAAGGTAGACCTTGCGTTCTGACTGCAATTGGTATTCTTCAATGGCAGCCAAGTTGATGGCCCCAAGGCGCTGAATGCGCTCGGCAATTCTTAATAGATCTTGCTGCCATTGCTCAGCATTGGCTTCGTTCGGCATGTTTTCGAGTACGTCTTTAAGCGTGAGTTTGTCTTCTTGCAACTGCTCAACCAGACCTTGGCGGCGAATATCTAACGCTTGGCATTCCATCCGTACAGATTCTAAATCGTTGCGAACGTCTAACGCACGACGCTCGGCATCGGCGCGTTTTTGCTCTAGCTCACGCATTTGTGTATCGACTTGCTCTAACGCGTGTCGGGCGGCTTGCATCGCTTGTTCGGCGGTTAAGCGCTGCTCTAGTAACTCTTCCAGCTCAGCGCGTAACACGTCAAGGTCGGCATCGTGATCACGATTTTGGTTTGCTAATATCTGTTGCTTACGCTCTTTAAAGCGCTGCATTTGCTCGGCTAGGCGAGCAATGGCTTGCTGTAGGCTGTCTTCACGATTGCGCACGCCTTGGAGTTGTAGCTGCAATTGATGCAGACGGTCTTTGTTTTGGCCAGCACTTAGGCGTGCTCGTTCAAGTTGCTGGGCATATTCCTGCTTACGAGCTTGTAACCGTTCGCGCTCTTCGGTGTCATCGTCGATAGCGGCCATCGCGGTTTGCCATTCAAGGCGTATTTCTTCAAGATGTTCTCGCTCTAGCGTTTGCGTTTCGCGAATTTCAGCTAATGACTGATCAAGCTTGTCGGTACGCAAGGATAGCTGCTCGGCTTTGGCTTTCATGCCGGATAGCTGCGATGACACTCCAACCAGTTTCTGGCTGATTTGCTGTAGTTCGCGCTGCGCGCTATCACGCTGTTGCTCTAGGCTGCGCAGACGCAGTTGTACTGTGTCTAAATCAACTTCCCACTCTTCCACTAACATGTCGAGTTCGTCGGCTTCATCCACCAGCACTTCGAGTTCTTGCTGACGCGCCAATACCCCACCTTCGCCATCGGCTGCGCGAGCGACGCGTAACCAATCGGGGCCAAGCCAAATGCCTTCTGGGGTAATCACCGATTGATGGGCTTGCAGTTGCGAACGCATGGCCAGAGCGGTGGTTAAGTCATCTGCAGTCAGCACGTTAGCGAGTAATGATTCTAAATTCTGAGCGCTTTGAACGTTGGCAGCTAATGTATTGGCGGCGCTGTTGGCCGTATTGGTATTGCTTTGCCATAAGGTGAGCGTGCCTTCTTTAAAACCGCCCAACCATTGTTGCGTTAGCGCCATGTCGTCGATCAGCACGGCTTGCAGGTAATCGCCCAAGACGGTTTCAACGGCACTTTCCCAGCCGCTGGTTACTTGTAACTGTTCGGCTAAGCGTGGTTTACGCGCAAGTTGATGACTCTCAAGCCAATGACTAACCGCCTCGCTACCTTGGCCCATTGCCGCTTTTTGCAAGGCTTCGAGAGTGGCTTTGCGCCCTAGCATTTGTTGTAAACGCTGACGACCATCATTCAGCTGGTGATGTTGTTTTTCGCTGTCTTCGCGCGCTTGCACCAGTTGTTCTTGCAGTTCATCAACGCGGGCTTGCTGCGATTCAAGGTGCAATTCGGCTTCGCTGGCCTCTTCTTGCAGTAGCAGAATTTCATCGTTTTCTGGGTTTTCGGTGAGCTGGCGACGCTCGTCTTCTAGACGTTCGGCTTGTTGCTGTAAGCGCACCAACTGTTGTTCGATGGTTTGCATACGTGCTTGCGCGACCTCCACTTGGCGGGTGGGTTCACTGGCGCGTTGGGTAAAGCTATCCCAAGATTCTTGCCATTGCTGCTGTGCTTCTTCTGCCTCTAGCAAGGCCATGTTGGTTTCTTCGGCACTGGCTGCGAGCATTTCGAATTCGGGTTCTAGCGTTAAGCCTTGTTCGGCAACAGCCTCCATCGCTAATTGGTCATCTTCGAGTGCGCGCTGGGTATCGAGCAGGCCTTTTTCGACGTCGGCCATATCACGATCTAACTGCAAACTCAGTTGCGCTTGGTGCTCTATTTTTTGTTCTACGCGGGCAATGCGCGAACCAACTTCGTAGAACTTACCTTGGGCACGGTTAAAGTCATCGGTGCGGGTCATGTGTTCCACACGCAATGCTTCGATACCGGCATCAGCGGCACGCTGATCGGCCATTTGCGCTTCAAACTTTACATCGAGTTCGGCAATTTTGGTTTCCCGTAGTTGATATTCACTGTTCAGTGCTTGCCATTTCAGGGTTTGCAGTTGGGATTTCTTGTCGCGCTCTTGGGCTTTGTATTCGCGGTATTTTTCAGCGGCCTGCGCTTGGCGTTGTAGATGCGCCAATTGACGCTCTAACTCACTACGAATATCGCTCAAGCGTTCTAGATTTTCGTGCGTGCGGCGCATGCGGTTTTCGGTTTCGCGGCGGCGCTCTTTGTATTTCGAGATACCCGCGGCTTCTTCTACATAGACGCGCAATTCTTCTGGCTTGGCTTCGATTAAACGCGAGATCATGCCCTGCTCAATAATTGCGTATGAGCGCGGCCCTAAACCTGTGCCTAAGAAGATATCGGTAATGTCTTTACGACGGCACTTAGTACCATTGAGGTAATAATTAGACTGACCATCACGGGTTACCTGACGGCGAATACTAATTTCGTTGTAGCCTGCATATTCGCCACGCAAGGTCGAATCCGTATTATCAAATATGAGATCAACGCTGGCCTTGCTCACGGGCTTACGTTCGGATGAGCCATTAAAGATAACGTCGGTCATGGCATCGCCACGCAAATACTTGGCAGAACTTTCGCCCATTACCCAGCGCACGGCATCAATGATATTGGATTTACCGCAACCATTAGGGCCAACAATACCGCTCATATTGGTATTAAATGGCACTGTGGTTGGATCGACGAAGGATTTAAATCCAGAGAGACGTATCGCTTTTAACCGCATGGCTTAGTTTTCTTCCTGCATAGCAGCCAATACAAGGCTGCATTGATGACGGCCATAGCTATGAAATATTTTAGGTAAAACGTCAGTATCCCTGCTTAACACTGCGGCGACTAGGCCGCTAAAGAATTGGCGACTCAGTTCTGTTTCATCAGGAGAATGACGAATCGACATGGCATAGGTACGATGAATTGCAGGCTGCAAGTCTTCGAGCATTTGCGCGAGATAGTCGTTGTTAGCAATTGTGAATGCCTTACGCATCAGTTCAAAACCGGCCAAGATAAACGCATTCTTATCGTGACTGCTGGCTAACTGTTGCAACCGAATGGCTTGATCTAATAAAACTTGCTTGTTGTTCTCGTTCCAATTACGAGCCACAAGAACGGCCAACATGGTGAGCAAGGTAACGTACATGTCGTAGAGGCTACGCACGCGTTCTGGTGTTAGCTCGGTAACAATAGCCCCACGACGAGGAAGAATGGTAATTAGATGACGACTTTCTAATAATAATAGTGCTTCACGCACCGGACCCCGGCTAACTTCAAGTTCTTGAACGACGCGCCCTTCTTGAATACGCTCGTTTGACTTCAAATCACCCTGAATAATTCGTTCGGCTAGATGCCCCGCTATTTGCTCCGCTAGGCTCTCTGGGGTGACAAAGCTCATTCGTTTTCCTGTTCGACACTGTGACTAAACGGTCGCGAGATAGTACCACAGGATTCATTTTACGCATCCTCAGCCTGTTCGAGTGGCACAATCAAACTCTTGATCTAAATCACGTTTTATTGGATTGTAGGACAATATTACAAAATAAAAAGCCGTACTGGAAATAGTACGGCTTGTTATTTGTTTAAACGGTACATCTTACATAAATGGATACAGCGACTTTGGCTCGTCAGCGGTTTTAACATCGTCTGATGATGCTTTCGCCCCCGCTTCGTAACTTACTCCCGCGTATGCGCGAGTATTCGTCATTGCGGGTCGTGTTGCTGCGTCCTCTGCTTGAGGCGCTTGAGATACAGACGCTGCGACTGGCGCCGTTTCAGCTGCTGGCGCTGGCTCAACCGGCGCAGGCGCTGCGGCAGCTGAATAAGCCAATACTTGGTCAAATTCGGCGAAGGCCTTTTTCACCCAAACTCGGGTTCGCTGACGTTCCATGAGTGTAAGATGCGGCTGCGATGCATCTGCAAAGTGTTCTGCACCCCAAAAGCTAAAATTCAACTCGTCGATTTTGCGCATAGTTGCGGTGTGCAACACGGGTAAAGTTAAAACATTCAACTCTGCACTTGGCGGTAACTGTACTTGCGCAATTGCTTTGTCAGCGGGCGCAAAAAACAAACCACGCCCCATATTCTTCACCACAACGCATGGCATAGATCCGCCATGACGTTGTAAGAAACCCTGTAACAAACCCGCAGAATCCATGCCGTCATCAATGATGTACCAATAAACACAGCGCACATTCATTTCTTCACACATGTCGGCGACGCCGTTTTCTTCCATCCAACGATTAAGAAAACGTTCGCTCTGAGCAGGTAAATCAACCACGACTTGTACATCGTCTTCTATCGCCAACTCCATAATACGGTCAGCGCTTTCAAAGTGATCAAGGTCAATTGCTTGGGTATATTCAGGATAAAAACGCGACAAGGTAGAGTGCGATTGATCGGCATCTAAACCGGCGTACATCATCTTATTGTTCAAGCAATATTGAGATAACAAACGCGCTACGACGGATTTACCCACACCGCCCTTTTCTCCGCCAACAAAATGTATTGTGCTCATATCTAACTCCTTCTGATGAATCTATAAATAAATAACGCAGTTCAATTGACGCTTGTTCTGATTTGATGCCGCTAAGAGGCGATACGATACCGTTGAAACAAGAGCATGCCATGTCATTTTTTACTTCTAAATGACATTGACGACATAGGTCGCCTATAGGATCACATCTACCTAAAATGAGCCACAGTGATCTTGTCATGCGTTCGTATCACAACTGCAATGCCATGCCTCTAGCTTACTTAACGTTGCAATCAATATGAAATCGTAATGAACGCCTTTAATAAACCACATTCAACATTGGAGGATCTATGCCAGTACTGACTCACTTACTCACCCTGCTCATGACTCTGGTATTCAGCCAACTAACATTGGCCGATTCATCGCCCGATAATGGCCAAGCACATGCTAAGCGCATTGGTCAGCACTTCTCCGCGGTACAATTAGGACCACGTCCATTTTTTTTGGTTAATGATATGGACGAAGGCGTATTGAAAGATCGCCTATCGCGTTGCGACAAAGGCCCTTTCCGACCATCGACCTTCTCAATTGGCCATCGCGGTGCGGCACTGCAATTTCCGGAACACACGCGCGAATCGTATGTAGCAGCCGCGAAAATGGGGGCCGGCATTATTGAATGCGATGTTACCTTTACCAAAGACCGCGAGTTGGTTTGCCGTCATTCGCAGTGCGACTTACACACCACCACCAATATTCTTGCAACACCGTTAGCCTCTAAGTGTTCTGTCGCGCCTGAGTTTGATCAAAATGGTGTGCTGACGAACGCCAATGCCATCCAATGTTGCACCAGCGATATCACACTCACTGAATTCAAAACCCTTGAAGGCAAAATGGATGCCGCAAACACCGCAGCCACCAGCATTGAAGAATACATGGATGCAACGCCTAACTTTCGCACAGATTTATATTCCGCCCACGGCACTCTGATGACGCATGCGGAATACATCACATTAATTGACCAACTCGGTGCAGACTTCACTCCGGAACTAAAGACACCTAGTGTGACTATGCCATTTGAAGGCGATTACACGCAGGCCGACTTCGCGCAGCAAATGATTGATGAGTACCGTTCTGCTGGCATTCATCCGCGCCGAGTATGGGCTCAGTCGTTTGCTTACGACGACCTTCTCTACTGGAATCAAAACGAACCTTGGTTTGCCCGCCAAGCCGTTTACCTCGATGGCTCTGAAGATGCCTCTACGACTCTTGAGCAAATGCGGCAATGGAAAACTGACGGTATCAAGATCTTAGCCCCTCCAATGTGGATGCTATTAGACGTCAACGACAACGGCGATATCGTACCATCACAGTATGCTCAAAATGCCAAAGCTGCCGGTTTGAAGCTCATTACTTGGACGTTAGAACGTTCAGGTCTACTCAAGGATAATGGCGGATATTACTATCAATCGGTTAATGGCTCATTAGGGCAAGCCGACGTCATTGACAACGATGGCGATACTTTTACCGTGCTTGATGTGCTGGCAAAACAGGTCGGCGTTATCGGTGTATTCTCTGATTGGCCTGCCACAACTACGTTTTACGCCAATTGCATGAACCTCTAATCGCGCATTTTTTATTCCAAGCCCGCTACCTTTGTAGCGGGTACGCCTTAGATCGCTTCGAGCGCCCGCCAATACTATAACCCAACAACAATCGTACTCTTCAAGCTAGGTGCTAATTGCGATATAGTCCTTGCCGTACGGTGCGTTAATGCCACCGGACTAATACCTATAAGAATAATGGGACGACACCAATGAAGAAGACTTCCCTCGCGCTAACAACAACGGCGCTATTGGCTGCTCACGGTTCAGCTTATGCTAGCGATTATCGTACTGAAGCCAGTGCAACATTCGCCAAGATCAACTATCAAAATAACGATGAGAACTCGTTTGGTGTTGATCTAAAAATGAACTTAAAGCGCGTTAGAACTAAGAATCGTCCGTTGGCCGAGGCCGCATTTCTTGGCCACAACAGCAACATTAACGCGAACTATGCGCAGTTCAACAAAGCAAAAGTTGAAACGCGCGGCTTCGGTGGGGAGTTTTGGGTTAATGACTTCTTCTTCGCCGGTAACTACCAAATAACGGAAGAGAATAACGATATCAACGCTCGTTTTGGTATTGCTCTGTATCATGGCTTGCTGGTTCACCTCGGTTTAGATACTGGCGATAGCTATGACGCCGATGCCATGACCTATGGCTTGAAATACGTTACGCCTGTGGGCAACGACTTCATCAATTTTGAATTATCAATGACGGATAACGAAGAAGTCAGTTCCTACAATCTGGTAACCGACTACTACTTTACGCGTGACATCGCCTTCGGTATTCGTGCTACCGATACCGGCGTAAAAGATGCCGACCCGATTTATGGTGCCGGTTTCCGCGCCTTTATCGTCCCGCCGGCTAGCGTCAGCTTAGAATATGCTCGTGATAATGGCATGGACACCTATGTTTTGACCGGTGTTACGCGTTTTTAATAACGTTTAACAGAGTAAAAAACCGGCTTTTTCCGGTTTTTTTATACTCCAAATAAACGACAAGCAGGCGCATTGCTCAAACATTACGGCCATTGTTGCTCAGATGACGGTTGGCCAAAGCACAAAACGGTGGTTAGACTCAAAACTACTTTATAACGCTTAGGCAGGCTCTTCCATGTCGTTATCCTCAGACCGAACCTCCTTTATTCAATGCTTTTTGAACAAGGTTGAATTACTCGGCAATCGACTCCCACACCCCACGCTGCTATTTGTTTATTTATCGGCTTTTATTCTGGTGTTATCCGCAATTGCGGCAGGATTTCAGCTACAAGCCTTGCATCCAATTAGTGGCGAAACAATTTCTGCGGTCAATCTCCTTAGCGTCGATGGTTTGCATAAAATTTTGGCCAACACAGTCACTAACTTCACTCATTTTGCACCTGTAGGCACGGTACTGGTCGCCATGCTCGGTATCGGCGTTGCGGAAAAAAGCGGATTATTTGATGTCGCATTACGCGCGAGTGTACGCAAAGCACCGAGCACGATTTTAACCGCTATCGTGGTATTTACTGGGGTAATGTCGAGTATCGCAGCCGACGCTGGCTACGTTGTATTAATACCACTGGCCGCCATTATTTTCCAACGTGCGGGTCGTCATCCGTTAGCGGGGATCGCGGCTGCCTTTGCTGGCGTATCGGGCGGTTACAGTGCCAACTTATTAATCGGCCCTGTTGATGCCATGCTCGCGGGGTTATCGACCGAAGCGGCGCACCTCGTCGCAGAAGATTATCAAGTAACCGCCACCGCCAATTATTATTTCATGGTGGCATCGACATTTCTTGTGACCTTTGTCGGCACTTGGATTACCCAACGCTGGATCGAACCGCGCTTACTTCAATCAAGCCCTATGAATACGCTCGTTGACGTTAATAATGGCGAGGATGAGAATCATACTTTAACGCCACTCGATAAACGCGGTTTACGCGCCGTAGGCTTGCTGACGATTATCGTGACGGCATTATTATTGTGCGGGCTTATACCTGCAGATGGTCTACTGCGTAATCCCGAAACCGGCAGCATTTTACGTTCACCCTTTATTCAAGGCATTGTCGTAATTATTGCCGTTTATGCCTTGCTGGCCGGTATTGTTTTCGCCCGCGTATCTGGCCGCTGGCACAGCAACGGTGAAGCAATAACGGCCATGGAATTGGCCATGGCCAGCATGGCAAGCTATTTAGTTCTGATGTTTTTTGCCGCGCAATTTGTCAGCTATTTTGCTTGGAGTAATCTGGGCGCAGTGTCGGCCATTCAAGGGGCACAGCTACTACAAAGCTGGGATCTATCGCCAACCTTATTGCTCGCGGGTTTCGTTATCATGGCCGCTAGCATTAACTTATTAATTGGTAGTGCCAGCGCTAAATGGGCACTGCTCGCACCTATTTTTGTACCTATGCTGCTACTGGCTGGAATATCCCCCGAAGCGACGCAAATGGCCTTCCGTATTGGCGATAGCAGCACCAATATTATTACGCCATTAATGCCCTATTTCGGCGTTGTGGTGGCCTATGTACAACGCTATCAGCCGACAGCAGGGATTGGCACGATTATGTCGATGATGCTGCCCTACAGTGTTGGCTTCTTGATTTTTTGGTCTGGCTTAATGGTGCTGTGGTTAACACTCGGCTTACCTCTTGGGCCGAGCTAACGTAATCCGGTTATTGCCTCAACCCCTCGAGATCGTGCCAACGCAACATTTTTGCGGCGTCGGTAAATAGGGTAAACTGCGCGCCTAATATTCCTAGGACACTGTTTTATGGCCTCTCCAGCATCCGCCCAACGCATTGCCGTCATCGGTGCTGGCCCTGCAGGCCTAATGGCAGCAGAGCATATAGCCAACGCCGGATTAGCGGTCGACGTGTTTGATGCCATGCCCAGTGTTGCGCGCAAATTCTTATTGGCCGGCATTGGCGGTATGAACATCACCCATGCCGAAGACTACGACACTTTAGTTACCCGCTATGGCGGCGCGCAAAGTCAGCTCAAGCCGATATTGGATGATCTTCCTCCACTAGAATTGCGCGCATGGATTCATGCGCTTGGAGTAGATACCTTTGTTGGCACCTCGCAACGCGTTTTCCCCACCGATATGAAAGCCGCACCGTTACTGCGTGCTTGGTTACACCGTTTGCGTAGCTCCGGCGTTACCTTTCACCCGCGCCACCGCTGGACAGGCTGGAACAACAACACCCCTCAAGATGGCTGGGTATTTGCCACGCCCGATGGCGAAGTAACTCATCAGTTCGATGCTGTCGTTTTAGCCTTAGGCGGTGCCAGCTGGGCGAAGCTCGGATCGGATGGTCGCTGGTGTGAGCCGCTTGCGCAGATGCAAGTTGATATTGCCCCGCTTAAACCCACCAATTGTGGCTTTGAGATACCGTGGAGTGATTTTATTCGCGAACGTTTCGCCGGTACGCCGCTTAAAAATATCGCGGTTTCAATTACCGATAAAAATGGCAATAGCGAATACAAAAAAGGCGAATTTGTCCTCAGCGAATACGGCATTGAAGGCAGTTTGATTTACGCCATTAGCGCGCCGCTGCGCGATCTTATTGATACCAAGGGTGAAAAAACGGCCGAGTTTTTCCTCGACTGGTTGCCGAATATGACGGTAGAGCAAATCATCAAAAAACTCGACCAGCCGCGCAAAGGCATGAGTTTTTCTAACGTGTTGCGTAAAAAATTAAATTTGCCAGCCCTCACCAATGCACTATTAAAAGAATGTTGCCCCACCCTCGACAATAATAATTCGACGGATGTTGCTAACGCGATTAAAGCCATGCCAATGCGCCCACAGCAGACGCGCCCTATCAACGAAGCCATCAGCAGTGCTGGCGGTGTTTGCTTCGATGCAACCAATAGCAATCTTATGCTAGAGCAATTACCTGGGGTTTTTGTTGCCGGAGAAATGCTGGACTGGGAAGCCCCTACCGGTGGCTACTTACTGACCGCTTGTTTTGCAACCGGCAAACGCGCCGGTCTGGGTGTAGTGCAATGGTTACAGAAATAAAACGTCATTAATTTCTTTGGATTAATTTTATTCATTGTTAATCTCGCGCTTAGTCTATTGAATACACTGATATCGTATTCAACGAAAAAGCCTCCTTACGGAGGCTTCATCTGCATTACTGCATCAATTTAAAGCGCTGGATAATCGGTATAACCTTTTGCACCCGGCGAATAAAAAGTAGCTTCGTCAGGCGTATTTAGCTCGGCACCCGCTTTAATACGCGCCGGTAAATCTGGGTTCGCTAAAAAGCCCGTACCAAATGCAACTGCATCAAACTGTCCTGCGGCAATCGCGGCTTCTGCTTCTTCAGCACCGTAGCCCATATTTAATACTAAATTACCTTTGTAGGCGGCACGCGCAGGTGTAATAACATCCGCTTGCTGCACACCAAAAAAATCGGCGCGCATTAAATGCAGATAAGCTAAATCGAAGGCATTTAATTGCTCAGCCAAGTAACTAATTAGAGCGACTGGATCACTGTCTTTCATGTCGTTATAACTATTCAGTGGTGATAAGCGCACACCCACTCGACCACTACCAAACACCTCAGTAACAGCGGTTAAGACTTCGACCAGTAAGCGCGCGCGATTCTCCATAGAACCACCGTATTGATCCGTGCGCTTGTTACTACCATCGCGTAAGAATTGGTCGATGATGTAACCGTTTGCCGCATGAACCTCGACACCATCAAAGCCAGCCGCTTTGGCATTTTCCGCACCTTGTTTAAAACCGGCAACGAGTTCAGCAATTTCACTTTCGGTAAGCGCACGAGGAACCGTGTAGGCCTGCTTACCCTCTGGTGTATGCGTTTCGCCGTTAATGGCAATCGCACTCGGTGCAACGGCTTCTTGGCCATTATTGAGCAATGGATGTGCAGCACGACCAGCATGCCAAATTTGCATAAAAATTCGACCACCGTTGGCATGTACAGCATCAGTGGTTTTCTTCCAACCTTCGACTTGCGCTTGCGAATACACACCGGGATCGCTACCAAACGCCGATGTACCTGGCATCACCATAGTACATTCGGTAATTAATAAACCGGCACTGGCGCGCTGTGAATAATACTCAGCCATTAAATCATTCGGTTGATGGCCTTCTGCACGACAACGAGTAAGAGGGGCCATCAACATGCGATTAGGTAACTCAATGTCACCGAGTTGAATCGTAGAAAATAGTGTTGGAGTTGTAACAGTCATGGCAAGCCTCGTCGAGTTTAAAATATCGGCTAACTATAGAAATATCACTAGCGGCCATCAAGCGATCAATGTGAACAATAACCCCAGATGGCAGCAACAGTGAGTTGCCTCTAATTTCGTATTGAAATTGGAAAGCTCATCGCAAATTAAGCACCTAAGCGTGCTGCAATTGCCGCCACACGCTCGCCATACAAACGTGCGGTTTCTAGATCACCGGCTGGAATAGCATCATTGCCAGCATCCGAAGGAGACTGCACTAACACACCAAGCGAACCACCCAGGTTGTTAACATCGTTGCGCGTCGAAGCCAATGCATTCGCCGGAGGCAAACCTAAACTGACCCAAATACCGCCATGCTGCGACGCTAATGTTTGCAAATAAATCATCGTCACTTGCTTATCGCCGTTTAAGCTCGCACTGTTGGTAAAGCCACCAAAGACCTTGTCTTGCCAAGCGCGAGTAAACCACGCTTTAGACGTCGCATCTGCGAACTTTTTAAACTGCCACGCTACTGATCCCATATAGGTTGGTGCGCCCATAATAATGGCGTCCGCGCTGTTTAACAGCTCCCAATCGGCATCCGTGATATCGCCATTACTATCAATTTTTATCGCCTCAGCATTCGCACCTTCAATAACAAATTTTGCGACGTGCTCTGTGTGTCCGTATCCAGAAAAATACACTACAACTGTTTTGCTCATGATGAAATCCTCGTTTAGTAAGTCATTCTGTTAAGTGACTACTCTACTTAATGAATGCTCTTGAGTAGCCACTATTGCTGAATGCAGGCTAATTAGTCAGTTCAATCGAAACAATCTCATAAATTCGCACCAATCTTTCGAAAGTTTAGTGTCTTCATGGTGATATTTCGCCAATCACACCGTTACTGTCCGCTGGCACTCCCTGAGTCATTCCTACATTGGCAGTGTAAGTGGGTTTCTATACCTATCTATTTTCTCAACGCGAATATCAATCGTGACTGGTCGAACCTATCTTATGAATTGATAAGTCAGCACCGTTGAACTCTTCTTCTTCGGTGAGACGTAATCCGGATACCGCTTTCACGAAACCGTACACGATGAAACCACCAATCAAAGCAACCGCAATGCCTGCTGCCGTACCAATCAACTGCGACATAAAGCTGACACCGCCAAGACCGCCGAAGGCTTCTAAACCGAAAATACCCGCCGCAATACCACCCCATGCACCACACAAACCATGCAGTGGCCATACACCTAATACATCGTCGAATTTAGTAAAGCGATTTTGCGCTAAGGTAAAGACATATACGAACAACGCGCCTGCAACACCACCCACAACCAATGCACCGATGGGATGCATTAAGTCGGAACCGGCACACACAGCCACTAAACCAGCCAAGGGGCCATTGTGAATGAAGCCAGGGTCTTTACGACCTGCCAGCATGGCGGTGATCGTACCGCCAACCATCGCCATCAGGCTGTTTACAGCCACCAGGCCAGAAATACCATCCAATGTCTGAGCGGACATGACATTAAAGCCAAACCAGCCTACCGCAAGAATCCATGCACCTAACGCTAGAAACGGAATATTCGACGGTGCGAACGCAACGACTCGGCCATCACGATAACGACCTCGACGCGAACCTAATAAAAATATCGCCGCAAAGGCAATCCAACCGCCCACGCTGTGTACAACCACAGAGCCAGCAAAGTCGTGAAAACTAGCACCAAAGGTAGTTTTTAACCACGTTTGAAAACCGTAGTTGCCATTCCAAATAAGGCCTTCAAAGAAGGGGTACACCAATGCCACAATGAAAGCCGATGCGATCAACATAGGAGTGAACTTCGCGCGTTCGGCAATACCACCCGACACAATCGCTGGAATAGCCGCAGCAAACGTTAATAAGAAGAAGAACTTAACCAGCTCGTATCCACTATTCACGACAAGGTCTGCCGCAGCAGCGAAAAAATCCATGCCATAGGCAATTTGATAACCGATAAAAAAGTACGCCAAGGTCGAAATGGCAAAATCAGTGATGATTTTTACTAACGCGTTTACTTGGTTCTTATGGCGAACCGTGCCGACTTCCAAAAATGCAAAACCGGCATGCATCGCAAGTACCATGATGGCACCCAGTAAAATAAACATGGTGTTGGCGCTTTGTATCAAGGTTTCTACGGCGCTATTGATGCTATTAACGTCCATATTTTCCACGTTGGATCCTCTTAATAATTAACGAGATCAAGTTAGAGTCAGTGCTCGTTCCTAAGCCCCAAATTAGTGCCAAAACGATAACCAAGCTCAGCCCTAGGTAAGAATGCAGAATAAATGGCTATTCACTTAGCAGATTTCGTACCAGTTTTGTCATCTTTGTCTAGGGTTGATTTAACATTGCCCGAATATGGCGCACTATCGCAAACGGAAGTTTTAATATGTCGCAATTTTGGATTTTCAGAGAAGGAGAGGCGAGATAATACCGCGCAATATTGCACATTAGTGGTGCAATATTGATATTGTCGCTTTCTTTTAGTGCCTCCGCTTAAGTTGCGAAAATCTCACTGGGTGAGGTGATAACACACATGAATATTGGTACGGCGAGCATAGTCGGTAGGGATTGATTTAGCGCTGACATCGACAATATTAAATTCGCTGAGTGCTTCCCTATCCATTTCAAACTTTCGCAGATTGTTGGAAAAAATCAGTGTACCGCCCGGCGCTAACCGCGCCATTGCCAAACGAATCAAATCAACATGATCGCGCTGAATATCCAGCACGCCTTCCATACGTTTTGAGTTAGAGAAGGTTGGCGGATCCATAAAGATAATATCGTAGCTGCCTTTATCTTCGCGCAACCACTGCAAGCAATCGGCTTGGATAAACTTGTGCAGTTCGTCGTTGATTTTATTTAAACGGAAGTTTTCACGACCCCAGTTTAAATAGGTACGCGACATATCCACGCTGGTGCAATGGGCACCCACAGCCGCGGCATGAACGCTGGCGGTCGCGGTGTAGCAAAACAGATTTAGAAAACGTTTGCCTTTGGCAAGCTGGGCAATTTCTAAACGCGTTGGGCGGTGATCCAAAAACAAGCCAGTATCTAAATAATCTTTTAGGTTTACTTGTAATTGCACTTGGCCTTCACGCACAACCATAGTGCTCTTTTCGTCGTTGTGTTTTTCGTATTGCTTGCGGCCGGTTTGGCGCTCACGACGCTTAAGTACGATTTGCTCAGCTGGTACGCCGGTGACTTCTGGCAATACGGCTAAAATATCGAGTAAACGACGCTCAGCCACTGCAGGATCAATGGTTTTAGGCGGTACGTATTCTTGTACGTGCAGCCAATCTTCATAGCGATCAACCGCGACCGCGTATTCCGGTAAATCGGCATCGTATAAACGATAGCAATGCACGTTTTCGCGATTCGCCCACTTTTGCAGATTCTTGATGTTCTTTTTCAAGCGATTCGCAAAGGCTTCTACCGGCCCGCGAATAGCACTGGCAGGCGCACGGTCTGAGCGTTCATCCGCCGCACCAAATACCAGCAAACGGGTTTCAATTTTGCCGTTCATTAACTTGTATTGCTTGTTCACCGGGCGACGAACACTGCGCGCCAAATCAAGATTGGCGGTAAACATGGCAATCGGCCATTCCGGCATTTGCATGGTGGCATCATGGAATTGCTGATACAGAGGTGCTAGTTGTGGTAGTTCACTTAAACGCTCACCGTAGGGTGGGTTACAAACAACAATACCGCCTTCTTCTATTACCTCTTTCTGCACACGCAGCTGTTCAATACTGCGACGCTCAAGATGCACTTTTCCGGCAAGGCCCGACCGCTCTAAGTTTTTGTTCGCGGCACTCAGTTGGTCGCCATCAATATCAAACCCATAAAGACGATTGGTCATTGCAGCCAAGCCTTCGGTACGGCGAATGCGTGCCGCTTCGACTTCCGCTAACCATGTTTTGCGGTCATGTTGGTGCCAGCGATCAAAGCCCCAACGCTGACGATTAAGACCGGGTGCGACATCTGCAGCTATTTGGCCAGCTTCAATTAAAATTGTTCCTGAACCACACATAGGGTCAACAAGGTGTTTTCCGGTTTTTGCTAGTGCTGGCCAACCCGCACGAATAAGAATGGCTGCGGCCAAGTTTTCTTTCAACGGCGCCTTGCCCGGCTGCAAGCGATAACCGCGACGATGCAAGCTGTCGCCGGTCAGGTTTAGATAGAGAAAAATCTTACCTTTACGCAGCTGAGCTTCGATCCGAACATCGCCATCTTTGTCCACATTCGGGCGAGCACCCTCTTCCTCACGAAAGCAATCAACAATCGCATCTTTGATTTTTTGCGCACCAAATTGGGTGTTATTGAGGTAGTCGGTACGGCCATGAAAGTCGATACGAAACGTAGCGCCCACGGGGAATACCATTGGCCAGTCAACGGCACGAGCCGCCTCATACATTTCGTCGACATTGTCTACCTGACTTTCTTGCAGCGGTAGCAATAAACGACTGGCAAGACGCGACCATAAGCAAAAACGATACGCCGTTGCTAAATCGCCACGCCAAACCACGCCGAGAATCGTTTCGCGCTCAACTTCGCCGCCTAACCCTCTGATTTCATCGGCCAATAGTGACTCAATTCCCTTCGGGCAAGCGGCCAAAAAAGTGTACTGAGTGGCGTTCGTTTCATTTTGCATGGTGATAAATCCCAATTCGTCAAATAGCAGAAAGAAGTTAAAAATGTTCTGCTTATAAGAAATCAATCGTTAACTTTCGTCGTTGTGTCACGGTACAACTGTAGTCGGTCTGCTGCTGAACATCTGTGGCTGCCAAACCCGAGCACATGAATAGCGAGGAAGCAACTCTATGAAAAAACAGAAACGCGATATGAACGAAAGAGCATTCGCGCGCGGTTATCGCGCTGGTGTAGAGCGCCGTTCAAAAGATTTAGCTCCTGAAGGGCCAAATCGCGATTACTGGATGGCTGGTTGGCGATCTGGGCGCGAAGACAACTGGGACGGCTATACCGGCGTTTCTGGTATTCACAAAATGGCGGTTTAACCGCTCACACAATCTGAACACCCTAATTTTAACCTCCCGCTCCAGGAGGATGGCCCGGCAAATACGTCGGGCCATAGATTCTTCTCTAAGCTTACTTTCCCAATACCGATTTGATGGCGTTAACACATTCGCCAACCAATTCTGGGCCGCGATAAATAAACCCACTGTAAATCTGCACTAAGCTGGCACCGGCCTGAAACTTTTCAACCGCACCACTGCCATCGAGAATGCCACCGACGCCTATGATAGGTAATCGACCTTTCAGCGCTTCTTGTAAGCGTGCAATGGTCTCTGTGGCTAGATCTTCAACGGGCGCACCGCTCAAACCACCCGCTTCATTGCCGTGCTTGGCACCTTGCACACCATCACGCGATAGCGTGGTATTGGTTGCAATCACACCGTCGATGTCACAATCAATCAGGGTTTGTGCCACCAGCATCACTTCATTCTCGTCCATATCTGGGGCGATTTTCACAAACATAGGCTTGTAGCCAAATTCTTCGGCTAGCTCGAGCTGACGCGCTTTCAGCGGTATCAACAGGTCACGCAACGCATCGCCATACTGAAGTGTGCGCAGACCCGGTGTGTTTGGCGATGAGATATTCACCGTAATGTAAGTCGCGTATTGATAAACCTTTTCTAAGCAGATCAGGTAATCGCTGGTCGCGTCTTCAACGGCAGTATCAAAGTTCTTGCCGATATTGATGCCTAGCACACCACGAAACTTTGCCTTTTTAACGCGTTCAATAAGGTGATCAACACCTTTGTTGTTAAACCCCATACGGTTAATGATGGCGCGCTGTTGCGGCAGACGGAATAAACGTGGCTTGGGATTACCCGGCTGTGGACGCGGTGTAATCGTGCCGATTTCGATAAAACCAAAGCCCAAACGAGCAAAGGCGTCGATGTAGTCGCCGTTTTTATCCAAACCCGCGGCCAAGCCAACCGGATTTGGAAATTCAATACCTGCAACCGTTACCGGTGCCGCAGGCACTTGCTTGGTTATAAATTGCAGCACACCTAGGCGTTCAGCCGCACCCAGCATATCTAAGCCCAGCTCGTGGGAGGTCTCACCACTAAGACGAAAAAATAACTGACGAGTTAAAGCGTACCAATCCATAACAACCTCACATAATTGCCTGCGAAAAACGGCGGCATTATATGCTAGTTGAAGGCTGCTGTAGATGATCCAATAGAAATAAAGTGACCGCGAGTAGAAAGGTTAATCGACGCATTTGATACTTTGAAAGCGGCCATCGTTGTCAAATTCAATGGCATAACGACCGTGAATACCATAGTGACCAATAACGTGCTGCAAAACATTGGCAGGAAAACGCACCCTGCGGCCATCGACTGCGATCGCCTGCACCAGTTTGATTTCGCCGCGATAGTAACGAAGATATTCTTCGGCACTTAAGTGAATATCAACCACAATCCGCTGGCTCACGACTGATCCTTATTAAGAGTTTGCTCTGCCTCAAGTTTGCGCGATTCAAGTAACCCTGTTTCGTTTTCTAAACACCACACTCACAAGGCTGACGTAGTGATTAATCAATGCAGGGCTGTTAACACGAATCTTATAGGGCTGCATTAAACAGCCCTATGCCAATACATAACTGGGTTTAACCACAAGGGTTTTGGTGACGACTCGCTTGGGCCAAATCAAGCAGCTCACGCAAGGCGACAGCGATCATGGCGAACTCCATCTTATCGGCGCTTTTAAGTTCATTTAGCATACGTTGCCAGCGGCCCAGCAACACTGATTGCTCCTCTTCCCAGCATACAATCGCATCATTCAAGTCCGTTATATGGTCGTTACTGGTTAGGATTCCAATCGTTAGCGAACGCTGCTGCCAATCGAGGTCATCACGAAAACTTTCGCGTGCCATTGCTTCCCAATAAGAGCTAGTAGGCAAAGTATTAATTTGCTGCAAGAACCAGCCCAGTGATAAATGCTCACCGATGCCAAAATAAGCCTCAGTGACATTGTGCACGTCACATTTGCTTTGCTGAGCTGCTTCGATAATCCCGAGCGCTGCATACAACTCACCGGCACCCGCTGAAACGGCGGCTAAATCGGCAGGTACACCCGCTTCGCGACGTTTATCATAAAGAGCCTGCCATCTGGCCAATGCACCGCCTTTAAGTGTTTCGCCAAGATGAGTAGCGATATAACGCACGGCATCGCGGAATTGTTCAACTTCCTCTCCAATCGCAACACTCACGCGGCGGTTGCGCAAAAACCAGCGCGTAGCTCGGCGCACAAGACGCATTAATTCCGCCATCATATCTTCTTGCACATGCGTATCGACGCAGTAATCCAACTCGTTAATCTTGCGCCAATATTCAGCAAGCGAGAAGGTATCACGAGCGATAACGTAAGCCCGAGCAATGTCGATCACGGTCGCACCACTATAATCAAGCAAACGGCTAACAAAAGTGATTCCCATATAATTAACCATATCGTTTGCCAGTTGCGTAGCGATGATCTCGCGGCGCAAACGATGACGTGTTAATGGCTCGGCAAACCGCTGAGCAAGGTCGGCAGGGAATGCGGTGTTCACAATGGCTGAAATATAATCATCTTCAGTTATATTCGGACGATTTAATTGTTCTTTTAAATCAGCTTTCGTATATGAAATTAAAACGGCTAACTCTGGGCGTGTTAACCCTTGATTCTGAGCGCGGCGATCCAGCAACACATCTTCTGATGGTAAAAACTCTAAACTACGATTCAGCTTACCTTGGCTTTCATAATCACGCATTAAGCGCACATATTCATCCAACCGTAACTTGCAATCGCGATAAGCCAACGCTATCGCTTGGGTTTGGCGATAATTGTTATTCAACACTAATTTACCGACCGCCTCGGTTTGTGCCATAAACACTTCATTACGTTGTTTACGAGTGAGATCACCATTATCCATGATCTCGTTCAACATGATTTTGATGTTGACTTCATGGTCGGAGCAATCGACACCACCGGCATTATCAATAAAATCGGTATACGATGCCCCACCATTAAGACCATATTCTATGCGTCCTAATTGCGTAACGCCTAAGTTACCGCCCTCACCAATCACCTTGGCACGCACCTCGTTACCATTGATACGTAAGCCATCATTGGCTTTATCACCCACATTCGAATGGCGCTCGTCACTCGATTTAATGTAAGTACCAATACCACCATTCCAGATCAAATCCACTGGCGCTTTTAAAATCGCTTTAATTAAATCGTTAGGGGTTAAATAATCGTCTTTGATCTCAAAACGGGCTTTCATTTCAGCACTAATCGCAATACGTTTGGCCAAGCGGGAAAAAATACCGCCACCTGTTGAAATTAACGACTTATCAAAATCGTCCCAAGACGAACGCGGCAACTCGAATAAACGTTTACGCTCAAAGAAAGACGCGGCCGAATCAGGATTTGGATCGACAAAGATATGTATGTGGTTAAAGGCCGCGACCAAACAAATATGCTGCGACAGCAGCATACCGTTACCAAATACATCACCCGCCATATCACCAATACCCACCACGCTAAAATCAGTGGTTTGAGTATTCAGACCTTGCTCACGAAAATGGCGTCGTACCGATACCCAAGCGCCCTTGGCAGTAATACCCATTTTTTTATGGTCATAACCGATTGAACCACCAGAAGCAAAACCATCACCCATCCAGAAACCACGATTAATCGCAATCTCGTTGGCAATATCCGAAAAGGTTGCGGTGCCTTTATCCGCTGCAACCACTAAATACGGGTCATCAGGATCGTGGCGAATCACCCGCTCGGGCGTTACAATCTTGCCCTCAACTAGGTTATCCGTTACATCCAGCAATGCGCTAATAAAGGTTTGATAGCAGGCGATACCTTCGGCCATAAAGGCATCTCGGCCACCGTCTTTTGGCAAGCACTTAGCCACAAAGCCGCCTTTCGCCCCTACCGGTACAATCACCGCATTTTTGACCTGTTGTGCTTTTACTAAGCCCAAGACCTCTGTACGGAAGTCGTCGCTACGATCCGACCAACGCAAACCACCACGCGCTACTTTACCGCCGCGTAAATGCACACCTTCTACCCTAGGTGAGTAAACAAATATCTCGAACATAGGGCGAGGTAGTGGCATGTCGCTGATATTGGCTGGGTTTAGTTTGAACGATAGATAACTCTTATCGCCGCCCTGCTCATCTTGCTGATAGAAGTTGGTGCGCAAGGTGGCCTTGATCAATTCAATATAGCGACGAATAGTTCTGTCTTCGTTTAATTGATCGACATGGTCAAGGTCTGCAATTAGCTTATTTTCGATGCTGGTAACTTTAATTCCGCGTTGCTCAGGTGTTAATTCATCCAAGCCAAATCGTTGATGAAATAGTGTTACTAACTGCACACTGATGCCGATGTAGCGACATAAAGTATCCGCAATGTACGACTCCGATATGCCAAAACGAATTTGCTTCATGTAGCGCGCATACGCACGCAATATAGCAATATCTTTCCAACTTAACTGCCCAGCTAGCACCAAACGGTTAAAGCCATCATTTTCGGCACGTCCTTGCCAAATTGCACTAAAGGCGTCTTGAAATAGGTGTTTAACCGCGCCGATATTGATTTTATCCGACAGGGTATAACGCAGCATAAAATTATGAATCCAGATACGCTGACCATCGGCACATTGAATTTCATAAGGATGTTCACCTAATACACGAAGACCAAGATTTTCTAAAACGGGAATAACATCCGACAGTGGTAAAATCGTTTCAGAATGGAACAGCTTAAAGCGCAATTCATTTTCACCTTCTTCCAATTCGCGATAAAAGCTCATGGCCATTTCTTTGACCGAGTCTCCGCGCAATTGCTCCATATACTGAATATCAGCGACCGCCGTGCGTGAACTAAAACGCTCACGGTAGCCCGCAGGGAATGCCGCACGATATTCATAAAACTGTACGTTACCCTTTTCTTCGCCAACCTGTTCGACTAGCGCGTCGTGCATATCATCCGTCCACGAACGCACCACTTGGCGGATTTTACGAGCTACGATTTCCTCATCTAGCGTATTATCTCTATCTGGGTTCAAGCGCAGCATATAGTGCGTACGCGTAAGCACCGATTCAGAAAAATAGGTATTAAACTCAATATCCAACGGCTCAAACTCTTGGCGCAATACCTGCTCCATTTTTTGCCGTAATTCGGTGTTATAAACATCCCGCGGGGTATAGGCCAAACAGGAAACAAATTTGCTGTAAGAATCTTTGCGCAAGTACACTCGGGTTTGACGGCGTTCTTGAATATTAAGAATGCTAACCGCCGTTTTATACAGTTGCTTCACATCAGACTGGAACAACTCGTCGCGCGGATATACTTCTAAAATACGATTCAGCTCTTTACCGCTATGACTACCGACAGGGTATTTTGCCAACGCTCGAACATCGTTTAACTTTTCACGAATTAATGGGATGTTATTCGGCGTCTCGATATACACAATCGAGGTGTACAAGCCCATAAAGCGCATACCACCCACCACATTACCGCTTTTATCAAAGCGTTTAACCACAACATAATCAGGATAGGCAGGGCGATGTACACGACTGCGAGTACCCGACTTCATAAAGCTCACCATATTCGGGCTGGTGATAAAATCTTGAATTTCGGGTTCTAATTCTTCTAACTTGATACGATTACGAGTCGTAGAATTAAATTTGAAAATACCTAAGTTATTGGCGCTATCGCGTACCACAAAGCGCTCGTTCTTATCCGTTTCAATGCTGAATTCATCATACGCCAAAAAGGTGAAGTGGTTATTCACCAACCAGTGCATGAAGGCTTCGGATTCTGCGCACTCGTCTTTATCGTGATGACCCGATGTTTTACCAAGCGCCACAGCTGCGGCTTTGACCTTGGCAACAATCGCCGGAAAATCACTAACGCAGCCATTCACCTCAGACAACACAGCAATCAACTCTTGCGTCACCGTATCAAGCAATGCGGTATCTGAGTGATGATCAACTTCGATATAAATAATGGCTTCGCTAACCGACGTCTTACTGGCTTTATTCCATGTTTTATTAACGTTTAATTTTCCGTCAGCACTGCGCTCAGCGTTGCACATGCAGTAATGAATCGCATGCAATGACATCTGCCGAGCATTCAGTTGCATACGCACAGAATCAACTAAAAATGGCATATCCTCAAAAACCACCTCAATGACGGTATGCATCGACTGCCAGCCATGGTTTTCGTAGTCGGGGTTAAATACCCGCACTTTAGGACTGCCCGCCTTGCGCTGCTGAATAAATTGCCAACACGATAATGCCGCACCATAAACATCATCGACCGAGCGCGCTAATAATTCGTCTTGCGGGGCGCCAGAGTAGTACAAATCAGAAAATTGCTTGAGCAAAATCGCTTGAGCGGGTTCGTTGCGTTCATCGATTAGAATGTGTAAAGCTGTGAGCATGGTGACGTCTCGTTTCTTTATCTGGTTATGTGCATTAAGCGTAGATCATTTGTTCACATTGACAGGGGCTACAAATCAATTCCTTACCAACTATCTATTGACGCTCCTTTACTAATGACCACAGAACTTTGTGGGTTACGACCTATCTGAGCATTGACCCACGCGAATGAATCACTAAAATCCTAAACAAATCAAAGTGCTAGGAACGAACTGACATGACACTACAAGCGGGTTTTTTGCAGCTCAAAGCATCCTTGCAGGAACGCATCATTGGTCAACCTCATTTGGTCGATCGCCTACTCATTACCCTCTTAGCTGATGGCCATTTACTGGTTGAGGGTGCTCCGGGTCTCGCCAAGACCAAAGCGATCAACGCCTTAGCTGACCGTATCGAAGGCGAATTCAAACGCATCCAGTTCACCCCTGATCTTTTGCCAGGTGACATTACGGGTACGGATATCTATCGTCCGCAAACGCAAAGCTTCGATTTTCAAGCTGGGCCAATTTTTCATAACCTGATTCTCGCCGACGAAATCAACCGCGCACCCGCCAAAGTGCAAAGCGCTCTGCTGGAAGCAATGGCCGAGCGTCAAGTCACGGTTGGTGGTGTTACGCGGCCGTTACCTAAACTGTTTATGGTGATGGCAACGCAAAACCCTATTGAACAAGAAGGCACCTACCCTCTACCTGAGGCACAGCTTGATCGCTTTTTGTTACATGTAAAAATCGGTTACCCCGATGCCAGCTCAGAACAAGCAATTTTACGCTTAGCGCGTGGCGAAGCCATGGATACCAGCAAGGATGTTAAACATCCATTATCGGCAGAGGATATTTTGAAAGCGCGCCAAGAAGTGCTCACACTTCATATGAGCGACGCGGTTGAGCAGTACCTTGTTCAGCTCATTATGGCCACTCGCGAACCACAAGCGTATGGCGAAGACATCGCAAACTGGATTGAATATGGCGCGAGTCCACGCGGTACTATCGCATTAGATCGTTGCGCTCGTGCCCATGCTTGGTTAGCTGGACGGGATTATGTTAGCCCAGACGACATTAAAGACGTGGCGCATGATGTATTGCGTCATCGTCTATTACTGAGCTTTGAAGCCGAGGCCAGTGGCATGAACTCCCAACAAGTCATTAATGAGTTGCTCAAACGCGTACCGGTTGCTTGATGATGCTAGGGCACTTTTCTAACGGCACTGAAATTCTGCCAAAGAATTTAGCGGGTCTGCGTGTGCTTGCGCCGCAATTACCATTACAGCGGCAAAAAAAAGTCCTCAACGATTTAGCAGGTACACATACGGCGGCGGTACGTGGTCGTGGTATCGACTTTTCCGAAGTACGCGAATATTTACCCGGCGACGATATTCGTAGCATGGACTGGCGCGTGACCGCTCGTACCGGCGACGCCCACATTAAATTGTTCCGCGAAGAACGTGAGCGCCCTGTGCTCATTGTTTGCGATTTACGCTGCTCAATGGATTTTGGTACTCGTCGCACCCTGAAACGCGTGTTAGCGGCGGATATTGCCGCCCTCTTAAGCTGGTCTGCATTAATCAAAGGCGACCGTATTGGTGGCCTGCTATTTAATGATGCCACTGAATTAGATTTACGCCCCCGAAGCGGGCGAAAATCCGTAATGAATTTACTGCATCAACTCAGTAGCCTAGAGGTCAGCAAGCCCCACACTGCACAGTTGCACAATCCAGCACAACGTATGGCCGATATATGCAAACACATAAGTCGCATCGCCCATCCCGGCAGTGCTGTGTATTTTATTAGCGATTGGCTAGGTTTCGACGTCCAAGCTGAACGCTTAATCTATCCGCTAACGCGTCATTGCGATTTAACCGCAATACATATTAGCGATCCATTCGAGCAATCGTTACCAGCAGGCCGGTTTACTTTAACGGATGGCCAGCAACGCCAGATTTTAGATGCCAGCAATCAAAATACACGCAAAATTCACCAACAACATTGGGATGCTCGGCAGCTCATACTTAGCCAGCATTTACAGCGTCTGCAAGTCCCCCTCATTAGAATTAGTACAGCGGATGATCCGTTACCCTTATTGCGAAAAGGTTTAGGGTTAACCAAGGGAGGTCAACGATGAATGCCCAGACGCTGCCTTTAAAGGATATTTATTTACCCGACCCCATAGGCCTTTGGCCTCTTGCTCCCGGTTGGTGGTTGCTGATTATTTTAATCATCACGCTCATTGCTACTGCTGTTTGGTTTTGGCAATACAACCGTAAACATCGCATTGCCAAACAACAGACCCGTGATCTTATTATTGCCGCTTACGCTCAATGGCAAATGGATCAAAACAACGAACACTACTGCGAAACGATTAATCAAAGCTTAAAGCGTTACTGGCGGCTTTATAATAAAGACGCCATGGCTCTTTCTGGCAAAGGCTGGGTTGACGCACTTAATAGAATTGCTAAATCGCCTATATTTACCGGCGATTTAGCACATGCATTAGCATCTGGACCCTATTGCCCCGCAAGCGACATACCGCATGCAGAATTACAGCAAGCAGCACTACACTGGCTTAAGGTTGCCAATAACAAAATATTAAGCCTACCGATTAATTCTAATACTGGAGCCACCCAATGATTGAATGGCACTGGTTATGGGCACTTTGGTTATTACCCTTACCCATCATTATGCGATTAATGCCTGCGGTAAAACGTGAGCAAGCCGCCCTTAAAGTGCCTAGCTTTACGCTTTGGCAAAATGATTTTGGCCAATACCAAGGGGCCAATAGCAAAGCGAATATTGCATGGTTATTACCATGCCTTATTTGGGCTAGCTTGGTCATCGCCCTCACCCGGCCAAGCTGGCTTGGCGACGTCGTCGAATTGCCGGTGAGTGGTCGTGACTTAATGATGGCCGTCGATATTTCCGGCAGCATGGAAATTAAAGACATGGAAATTAATGGCACGGCTGTTGACCGTCTTTCTGTGGTTAAGGAAGTGCTAAACGACTTTATCGACCGTCGTACAGGCGACCGCTTAGGCTTAATTCTCTTCGGCTCCAACGCCTATTTGCAAAATCCACTCACCTTCGACCGTGAAACCGTTCGTACTTTTTTAAATGAAGCCGCACTCGGCCTAGCCGGAAAAAATACCGCTATTGGCGATGCCATAGCGCTCGCCGCCAAACGCCTTGAAAACAACCCTGCGGAAAGTCGCGTACTGGTGTTACTCACCGACGGAGCCAATACCGCCGGAGAAATTGATCCCGTCAAAGCGGCAGAATTAGCGGCGCAAATGGGCATTCGCATCCATACCGTCGGTTTAGGTGCCGATTCTATGCGCGTGACCAGTTTCTTTGGCGTGCAGCAAGTTAATCCTTCTAGAGATTTAGACGAAAACTCACTGCGAAAAATTGCTGACCTAACCGGTGGCAAATTCTTTCGCGCACGCAACATCACCGAACTTGACGAGATTTACACCATTATTGACCAACTAGAACCGACCGAAAAAGACCCTGAGGTTTATCGCCCGCAGACTAGCTTATATCAATGGCCTCTGTTAGCCGCATTGATCTTAAGCTTCCTTCAAGGACTTATTAGTTCTGGTGTGTTTTCACGTTTTTATACGGAAAAAGGAGGTGAATTATGAGCCTTCTTGATGGCTTAGCAGCGCTATCAGATTTTCATTTTTTACGACCACTGTGGTTACTGCTGTTTATCCCAGCAGTCATTACCTTTGCGTTTCTGCTGAAACAAGGTTTAAGCGAAAGCGACTGGCAGGATGTCATTGACCCTGCATTACGCGGCTACGTGTTAGACAGCGCCCCCAAAGTCTCCACTAAAACAGGCCATTGGTGGATTTTAGTGGCGTGGATCATCGCCACAATAGCCCTATCAGGCCCGACTTGGCAGCGTATTCCCGTACCCGTTATAAAAAATCAAGATGCTTTAGTCATCTTGATGGATATGTCGCTGTCGATGGGATCACAAGACATTAAGCCCTCGCGCGCAATTCGTTCCGTACAAAAAGCGACGGATATTATTCGCGCTAGAAAAGACGGCTTAACCGCCGTGATCGCCTATTCTGGTGATGCCCACACCGTAACGCCATTTACTGATGATGGCGAAACCATCGAACATCTATTGCCTTCGTTAACACCCGAAATAATGCCCAAGCTGGGGAGTCGCCCCGATAAAGCGATAACATTAGCGCAAGAATTAATGAGCAACGCCAATATTCATAAAGCGCAATTTCTCTTACTCACCGACGGTATTCAACCAATTGATATCACTCGGATAAAAGGCCTACTCGGCGAAAATATATCGCTAGCCGTGATCGCCATTGGCACCGTCGAAGGCGCACCCGTATCTCTCGGCGATCAAGGTTTCTTACGTGACAACCGCGGCAATATCGTGATACCGCGCTTAGATACCGCGCCACTCAATGAATTACGCACACAGGCCAATGTGCCTTGGTTACCACTCGCCTTCGATGATCGCGATTGGAGAACCTTATTAAAATCGAAAATATCCAGCAATAATAAGGAAGCAGACGCTAGCCGCAATAGACAATACGACCAGTGGTACGATGCGGGTTTTTGGTTGATCTTGTTATTATTACCGATTGCATTAATGATCTTCCGACGCGGCATCGTATTTACCATCGTCTTGATTCCAGCACTATGGAGCCAACCCAGTGATGCCTTTGAATGGCAAGATCTATGGAAAACGCCCGACCAACAAGGCCAAGAACTCTTTTCTAAAGATCCAAGTGCTGCCGCTAAAAAGTTTCAAAACCCTAACTGGAAAGGCAGTGCTTTATACAAAAGCGGGAATTACCAAGAAGCGGCAGAACAGTTCAGTCAAGACTCATCAGCACAAGGAAAGTACAACCAAGGCAACGCTCTGGCACAAGCAGGTGATCTCGAAAAAGCCTTAGAAGCCTATGATGAAGCCATTCAACGCGCAAATGCTAACTCGCAGCTCGCTCAGGATGCGAAAGCTAACCGTGAATTAGTTGAGAAAATAAAAGAACAACAAGAGAAACAACAAAACCAACAAAACCAACAAAACCAACAAAACCAACAATCGTCAGACGACAGTCAATCCTCTGACGATAAAAGTAACTCTGATCAAAAAAATAGCGATAAAAATCAGTCGTCGAACAATAGCGAATCTTCAGACTCGCAACAACGCGATAGCCAGCAGAGTGACAACCAACAAAACAGCGAGAAAGATCAACAGAACTCATCATCCAGTCAACAGGAAGATGACGACTACGCTGAGCAACAAGCCCAGAAAAACCGACAACAAAAAGATCAAGAGAACGAGCAACAAGATGATAATACGACGGCTCAAGCGAGTGAAAAATCCGACGAAGAGCAAGAGAATGAAGATGCCCAGTCGATGGCCCAGCAAGACGGCGAACAAGTAACCGATAATGCTATGGATCAACTTAATCCTAATACCAACCCGCAAGATGGCATGACACGCGAAGAACGAGCAGCCAGACAAAACTGGTTAAATCGGGTACCGGATAATCCAGGCGTCTTATTGCAACGTAAATTTTTATATCAGTATCGCCAACAGGCAGATGACGACAAAGAGGAAATCTTATGGTGAAGCCTAGCCGCACCCAGCGCGGGTACACACTCGCCTTAACGCTAATGGCATTATTACTGTTCGTTATCCCCGTGCGTGCCGCCGAATTATTAGCCAGCGTTGATCGCAAAGAAATCACCCAGTCCGACGTCCTCACACTGCAAGTTCGTTATACCGGTAATGCTGGATTTTCGAGTCCAGAATGGTCGGGCCTAGACAAAAGCTTCGACATTATTAGTCAAAATCGCGCGATGCAATTCAATATGGCAAACGGCAAAAGCACATCGTATACCGACTGGACGCTATCGCTGGTACCTAAATCGACCGGTCAGCTCACGATTCCAGCCTTTATATTCGATAACAGCCGCAGCGAACCAATCACAATTAACGTCACCGATTCACCCAGTACCCGCACCGCAAACACCAGCAACGAAGAATTTTATTTTCAAGTAGAAGTCAGTAGTGGTACGCACTATGTACAAGAGCAACTGCTGTATATCGAAAAATTGTTTTACACCGTTAATCACGAAGATGCATCATTATCGGAATTTGCCGTAACCGATGCCCAAGTTCAGCCCCTTGGTGAACCCAAACAATACATCACCGTCGTCGATGGCCAGCGCATTGGCGTGTACGAACGTCGCTACGCCATATTCCCAGAAGTGGCAGGCGAACTCGTCATCCCCGGGCAACGCTTTAGTGGCCGCATCAGTAATCGCAACGACCGCTTTAATCGTGGCCGCACAGCAACCGTGGTAAGCAAACCAATTAAACTGAATGTACAGCCAATACCCAAAACGTATCCCCAAGCACCTTGGCTACCGGCCAGCAATTTAAACATTGAAGAGAGCTTTAGCAAAGACGAAAAAGACTGGAAAGTCGGCGAACCCGTTACGCGCTCTTTTAAAATTACCGCCGACGGTATTTCTGGAAGCCAAATTCCACCGATACCAACACCGGAAGTATCACAACTGCGCTACTATCCAGACCAAACTAAGCAAGACACTCAGATGGATGAAAACGGCTTACACGCCAGCGTTGCGCAATCAGTTGCTTTAGTACCGACCACTGCCGGAAAAATCGTTCTACCTGAGCTACAAATTCCATGGTGGAACACGCAATCAAATACCGTTGCATATGCCGTATTGCCAGCCCGCACCATACAAGTTGCCGAAGCGGTTAGTAGCATTCCAACACCAATTTCAGCCCCACAAGACTTAACCGCGAACAACACCAACGCGATAGCAGCAAATACCAGTAGTGGAATATGGCCGTGGATCTGTGCTCTGCTGGTCATCAGCAATGTCGGCACCTTAGCGCTACTATGGTTCCTTCGTGCTCGTCCAACTGGTGGCGACATAAGCCCGCGTAAACTCCGCAAAAAAGAGAGTCATGTAACCGTCGAAGGAAATTGGAAAGAAGTACGTATCGCTTGCCAAAGTAGCAATCCTAAATACATGCGCGATGCCATATTACGCTGGGCACCCGTGCATTTTAACGACCCCAGCATTCTCACCCTAAATCAACTGGCACAATGCTACAAAGACCCAAAAGTGAAGTCCGCACTGGCAGAGTTAGATGCACAACTGTACTCACAACAAAATAACAGTGCATTTAATGGTAATGCCCTACTCACCTTGCTGAAAAAAGAAGACACAAGCAGTAAAAAGAAAAATGCAAAAGAAGGTTTAGCGCCGCTATACCCTTAACCTGCACAAAAATTGAGGGTGCTACTGACTTGTCATCGGCACTGCTCGCTGCGCTCCCTGAGTGCCTCCTACAGGCTTTTTGTGTAGAAGGTACTCAACGATTCCATATACCACAAACGCTTTCTCCGCCACGCCTCCTGCTTATTTCACTGTGATCTCTCCACGGTACATCTGCATCTGGCAATGAAACGCGTATTCACCTGCTGCCAATGCGGGTAATTGAATGATTTTTAATTTATTCAGAGGCAAAGTGTCACTGATTTGCAGTTCAGGAATCAGTAACGTCTCAGAGCAGGGGGATGGATCTTTGCGGATAAATTTGATTTCAACAGCTTCTCCGGTCGGCACTATAATACGCGAAGGTGAATAGGTGCCATTTTCAACCGTAATCACCAGATCATTTTCACCCAACTCAGCCCCTTTCGGCTGGTAAAGCCAGAACCACCACACAATCAGAGCGATTAACGCCAATCCGGCTATATTGATCAGTAACATGTCGCATTTCTCCTGATATTGGACTTAGTGTTCCTGCGTTTTAAACAAACGCAATCGATTGGCATTGGTCACGACAGTGAGTGATGAAAACGCCATTGCAGCCCCAGCAATCACTGGGTTCAACAACAAACCAAAGAATGGGTACAGCACGCCAGCCGCAAAAGGCACGCCGGCGACGTTGTAAATAAAGGCACCGAATAAATTTTGTTTGATATTGCGTAAGGTCGCTTTACTCACGGCAATAGCATCGGCCAAACCATGTAACGAACCCCGCATCAGAGTGATGTCAGCACTTTCAATGGCCACATCGGTACCGGTACCGATGGCAAAACCGACATTGGCCATGGCTAGGGCTGGCGCATCATTAATACCATCACCCGTCATGCCCACTACTTCGCCTTCCATTTGCAGCTCCTGTACCTTTTTGGATTTGTCTTCCGGCAGTACTTCGGCGAAAAATTCCTTGATACCGGCTTTTTCCGCAACCGCTTTGGCTGTGGCGCGGTTGTCTCCGGTGAGCATCACCACCCGAATGCCATTATGTTGCAAACGCTTAATGGCAGCGATGGAGTCTTCCTTGATCGGGTCAGCCACAGCGATAATCGCTGCGAGTTTATTATCAATGGCGAAATACATCGGTGTTTTGGCCTCGGCGGCCAAGGCCTGGGCTTTTTCGACAGCTTGTTTCTTTTCGATAAGAACGCCGAGCTCAATATTGCGCTCGCGCATGAGTTTTTCATTGCCAAACAACAGCGTTTTCCCCTCCACCTCCGCTTGCACACCGTGGCCAGCAATGGCGTTAAAATTGGAGACCTTACCCATTTCGATCCCTCTTTCCTGAGCACTTTCAACAATAGCCATGGCCAACGGATGTTCAGAGCCAGACTCAAGGGTGGCAGCCAATCGCAACACCGCCTGCTTGTCATATTCACCGGCCACCAGCACATCCGTGACCTTCGGTGCACCGAGGGTGATGGTGCCGGTTTTATCGAGAATCATCGCCGAAATCATCGACGCAGTTTGCAGGGCCTCGCCGTTACGAATCAGCACGCCCGCCTCTGCAGCTTTGCCGACTCCCACCATCACCGACATCGGTGTGGCCAGCCCCAGCGCGCAGGGACAGGCGATAATCAATACGGTGGTCGCCGATACTATGGCAAAGGCCAGCGCTGGCTCTGGCCCAAAATTCAGCCAAGCCAAGGCGCTTGCTACGGCGATAATCATCACCACCGGAACAAAATACGCTGAGATGACATCGGCTAGGCGACCAATGGATGGTTTGGAATTTTGCGCCCGCTTGACCATGTTGATGATTTGCGCCAGCGCCGTGTCTTTGCCGACACGGGTTGCTTTAAATAAAATCGACCCTGTTTTGTTGATGGTGCCTGCGGCTACCGTATCGCCAACGGCTTTTTCTATTGGCATGGGCTCACCGGTGAGCATGGATTCGTCAATCGTGGTATGCCCCTCGATGACCTCTCCATCGACGGGGATTTTTTCTCCGGGGCGCACGCGAACCACATCATTCAGTAGTACCTGTGCGATAGCGATATCCAGTTCTTTATTATCGCGAATAACTCGGGCGGTTTTCGCCTGCAAACCAATCAATCGTTTGATGGCCTCCGAGGTGCGACCGCGGGCTTTCAATTCCAGAGCAAGACCGAGATCGATTAAACCAATAATCATCGCGGTTGCCTCAAAATAAACATGGCGTGCCATTTCCGGCACTAAGTAAGGAACGAACACCACCACCATGGAGTACACCCATGCCGTACCTGTGCCCAACGCAATCAGGGTATCCATATTGGCTGAGTGATTTTTAAAAGATTGCCAAGCACCGACATAAAAGTGTTTGCCAGAAAATACCATCACCGCAAGCGTCAGCAAGCCAACAGCCAACCAAGTTATGCGCTCAGCCGTCGTGGTAATTGTCATCTCACCACCAGCGAGACCGTAAATCATCAGCGGCACACCAATCGATAACGCAATCGTCATTTCCCGCATTAGCCGCTTGTAGTAAGCCTGATCAGCTTTTTCTTTCTCTGCCAAGGCATCGTCGTCATTGTCCGCAGCGCTGACTTTGGCGTTATAGCCCGCAGCTTCAACCGCTTTAATCAACTGTTCAGCAGGCGCAGAACCCACCACACTGACGGAGCGCTGAGCGAAATTCATTTCCGCGTTTTCCACACCCAATACCGCCTTCAAGGCGGATTCGATTTTGCCCACACAGCTGGCGCAGCCAGCACCCTCAATTATCAGTTCCTGGCGTGTCGCGCTATCAGAATCAGAACCGTGTTCATGGTTATGATGGTGTGTGTTGTTATCGGTACCGTTATGACAATCCGGTTGGCCGGATTCCGTGTTCACTGAAGTCATGAGATCACTCCTGAATTATTTAATAACCACCGCTGCGGAAAGACTCGCCAGTTCCATATGCATCGGAGGTTCAAAAATCTGCTAAATACCCTTGTCACCTTACACTCGTGTCCAAGATACAGGTCAAGCAATTTCTCTCAAAGATATAGCCGTTGTTGATTACTGGCGTCATAAGGCCGTTTTCGAAGCCTTGGAAGTAAAGCCTATCTTTAGGTTTCAAGTTGCGCGGCTTGGTATTTCTTTTAGATAGTGATAGCAGCTCAGACAGGCTATGAAAACAGCTTACTTGAGGGATTCTAGTATTCAGAAAAATAAAACCTATTAATATCAATGGGTTAATAAAGTTTTTCCGCTTGTAAATGCCAGTCAGTACTAGACGCTGGGTCATTCCCACTCTATTATCAATAGGCAATTTTTATCCTTCTACTAGCCGGCAGAAGGTGAAATGGGGCGCTGACTATTTACACTATCTCTCCCGACACCGCCTAAAGAAGTTTCAGTCCTGCTCGATGAGCCTGCCGAAATGCTCAGGTTGATTCTTGGGAGTTCATTGCGCACCAGTGATATTTTCGTGCCCTCGAAAAACAACAGGAACAGCTTTAAATGCGCGAACAACTGGAGCGATATCAGGTCTGGCTTTATCTGGTTGCCATCCTGGCCGGCATAGCCATCGGCTGGATGTCACCAGAGCAGACTCGTCATTGGGAATTGAGCTGGCAGTTGGCAACCACTTGCTGTCGGCATTCTTCGGATTGATTGTCACCCCCGCTAATCCTAGCCTGGTCAACCGAACGGTTGACGGAAAAGCACCCGCGAGCGCAAACACTGATGAACTGGCTTGGCGGGCCGCCGTCGTCGTCATTGTGTTCCAATCGCTGGTAGAACTGTTCGGCATGGTTGTGTATCTGCGCTGGCTGCCGCGCCTGTTCAAAAATACACACTGACCCAGTAAGCGGCATCAAGCGGTATGATAGAGCAACTTTTTCTGAACATTGACCTGTCCCGTTTTTGTCGACGATGATAGCCCTGTTGGAGTAGACTCCCAGCTTCTTTCTACACGGCTCACTTGACAACCAAATGGCAAAAAACCAGACGCTAATACTTTTTGCAGTGTTGATGGTAGTGCAATCACTATCCATCACCGCTGATGTATTGCCCATCCATTCAGATCACGAACCCCTTGAGTTGGCAGATATTTCTGCGGGTGACGATTCAAATCAGGCGGTAGACCCATCACCGGGAGTGTGTAAAAATAACTGTGAAAGCTCCTCCGTTGATTCCATTTCATTGGGTTTATAGCCGGTTTATGAATCGAAAAGCATTGTCTTATCTGCTGTTAGTCTTGATTGCATTGCAATCTTTGACGGCTATGGCTGACGTGCATCCCATTGATTATTCGGACGCAGCCCCTTTTTCCTCTGATTCCGCCCCGGGCTCATCATCGGGAATGCTGGAAAACTCGACCGTTACTGATCCCACAGAGCAAAATACCCCTGCTGACGGCCTGTTTCATTGTCATCACCATAACTGCCATTGCCATGTCTATTTATCCAACCACCTGTCCCAATCGGTTTATTTACATAAACAATCGTTGCGTAACGACTATCATGCCGTTATCCCCGTAGCCCCATCCTCGTCGTTGTATCGCCCTCCAATAGCCTGATTTTACTGCTTAAGTTTTTTCTGCGTTGCAGTTATCGCTGCAATGCGCGGTTTGAATTATCTTAAATAAGTAGGATCTACAACATGTTACGAATACGTACTGCGCCTGGTTCTGGCGCGTCGGATCGGTGGAATACCAGAAACCGCTGCATTCTGTTCAGTTTATTATTTTTTACTTTCTCTTCGGGGCTAAGTGCGGCTCCTGTTAGCCCAGCAATCACGCTGACTAATGCGGTGCAGCGTTCCTTGTCGCAAAACCCGTCTCTAAAAGTTTTTCCCTACCGCTATGCCGCCCTTCAAGGGCAGGCAGAAACGGCCGAGTTACGGCCGGCATATGAGCTGGGTTTTGATGCTGAAAATGTCGGTGGCACCGGGGATTTCACTGGAGTAGACGGCGCTGAGCTCACCATTGCCCTGTCTTCGGTAATCGAAATGGGGGATAAGCGCGCTGCACGGCAAGGCGTTGTATCCCATAGTCGGTTGGTTCTCGATGCCAGCCGACAGGTGGAATCCCTGGCCTTATTAGGCGAAGTCACTCGCCGCTACGTCGATGTGCTGGCTGCACAGGAGCAGGTAACCCTGGCCAGGGAAGCCGCCCAACTGGCCAACGAAAGCTTAGATATTGTGAAAAAGCGGGCCACGGCGGGGGCGACACCCGAGGCGGAAGTAAAGCGGGCTCAGGCCGCTGCCGAACAAGCGAAGCTCGCTTTGCTAGCGGAGCAACAGCGACTGTCATATTTAAAAATGGCGTTGTCTGCCTTGTGGGGCTTAACCACCCCAGACTTTGTCAAGGTGGAGGGTGATCTATTCCAGTTCGGCGAGGACGTGGCATTTGAGATGCTGTACGCCAAAGTGGAAAAGAATCCGGCGATAGAAATATTCGCGGCAGAGTCCCGCCTCAAAGAAGCTGAAATACGCCTTGCTCAAACGCAATCCAGTGCCGATATCAGTTGGTCGGTGGGTGTTCGTCGCTTACAGGAAACCGATGATACCGCACTGGTAGCAGGCTTCAGCATGCCATTGTTTTCCGGCAAACGAAATTCGGGCGCTGTGTCGACTGCACTGGCTGAAAAAAATCAGGTGTTAGCACAGCGCGACGTGATGTTGCTCGATTTACACACGCAACTGTTCCGCGCCTTTCACAACCGCAAGCAAGCCATTGTCGCAGTAAAAGCACTGCGTACCGCCATCATTCCAGCTCTTGAGCAGGCACTGGTAGAAACTCAGGCGGCCTATCAACGGGGCCGGTACGGGTATCTCGACTATGTCAGTGCTCGGCAAGAATTATTGAGCGCCAGGCGTACCCAAATCGAAGCGGCCGCGGCCGCCTTAACCTATGGCGCAGAAATTGAGCAGCTAACGGCAGAGCCCCTAGTCATGACTCAGTATGGCGAAGACAACACATTTTCAGGATCACCACGATGAAATCAAAAACTCACATTAACAAACCCATCATCCATCTTCTTAGCTGTTGCTTCGTGATCGCGCTGCTGTCTGGGCAAACTCTTGCCGAGACAGGTCACGGAGAGGAAGCAAAACACGGCGAAGAAGGCCACATTGAACTGACTCAGGAGCAGATACAACATGCCGACATTGCGCTGGCAACCGTGACCTCGGGCACCATCCGCGATGTATTACCGGTATACGGCGTCGTGGCTACCAATGCAGAGCGCGTACAGTCGGTGACAGCGCGCTTCGACGGTGTTATTCGAGAGATCAACAAACGCATTGGTGATCCGGTTCGCAAAGGCGAAACCCTGTTGACCGTAGAAGCCAATGAAAGTCTGAAAACCTATTCGATAGTCTCGGCGCTCAATGGCGTTATTACCCAGCGTAACGCTAACCTTGGCGAGCAAACTAGCGATGCTCCGGTGTTGGTAGTACAGGATTTCTCCACGGTCTGGGTGGAACTGTCGGTTTTCCCCAAGGATGTTGACCAGGTTGAATTAGGCCAGCAGGTTCGCATTCTCAGTCTCGATTCAAGCCAAATTGCCGAGGGGGAAATTATCTATATTGCGCCGCTTGGCCAGGGTGGCAATCAGGCCATTACCGCGCGCGCTTTGATCGACAACCCGAACGGCACTTGGAAACCCGGCCTCTTTGTCAACGCGCAAATCACCCGTGCCGAAATAACCGCTCCGGTGGCGATCCGCAACGAAGCCTTGCAAATCGTCGAGGATAAACCCGTCGTTTTTGTCCGGGGTGAGGAAGGTTTTGAACCACGTACGGTGACCTTAGGGCGCACCGACGGCGAGCTAAGCGAAGTCGTGGCGGGCCTGTCCGCAGATGAAGTGTATGTCAGCAAAAACAGCTTTATTCTGAAATCGGAGCTGGGTAAGGAGGAAGCTGAACATGGGCACTAATCAATGGCAATTGGCGCGGTTTACGACGCCGAACCGTCAACACGGTTTTAACCGGTCATATGAACCACAATTAGGAGTTCACAATGATCGATAAACTCATTCAATTTTCCATCGCGCGCCGCTGGCTGGTGATGTTTCTGGTGCTGGTAACTGGGGCCTTAGGTGTCTGGAACTATCAGCACCTGCCCATTGACGCGGTACCCGATATCACCAATGTCCAGGTGCAAATCAATACGGAAGCCCCAGGTTATTCACCACTGGAAGTGGAGCAACGCATTACCTACCTGGTGGAACTGGCTATCACGGGGTTGCCCTATGTGGATAGCACACGTTCGTTATCACGCTATGCCCTGTCCCAGGTGACCGTGGTGTTTGAAAAAGGCACGGACATCTATTTTGCCCGCAACCTCATCAACGAGCGATTGCAGCAGGCGAAAAGCGAGATGCCTTCGGGGATCGAGCCGGTGATGGGACCCGTTGCCACAGGCCTCGGTGAAATCTTTCACTATGCGGTGCATGCGAAACCGGGAGCCTTGCAAGAAAATGGTGAGCCGTATGATGCGACGGCCTTACGCACCTTGCAGGATTGGGTGATCCGTCCGCAGTTACGCCTGGTTCCAGGGGTCACCGAAGTCAATACCATTGGCGGGTTTGAAAAACAGTTCCACATCACCCCGGAACCTTCAAAACTGCTGGCCTACCAACTCAGCTTCGATGATTTGGTGGCGGCACTGGAGAAAAATAACGCCAATGTCGGTGCAGGCTATATTGAAAAAAATGGCGAGCAATACTTGATCCGCGCGCCTGGGCAGGTGGCTGATATCCCGGCGATAGAAAAGATCATCGTCGCGCGCCGCGCGGGTTTACCCATTACCGTCGCCGATGTGGCCGAGGTCGGATTCGGCAAACAGCTGCGTACCGGTGCCGCGACGCTCGATGGTGAGGAGACGGTATTGGGTACTGCTGTCATGCTGCTGGGAGGCAATAGCCGAACGGTTTCCCAGGCAGTGTCGGCCAAACTTGTGGAAGTCAACAAAACCCTGCCCGAGGGCGTGATTGCCGAGCCGGTTTACGACCGTACGGTACTGGTTGACAAAACCATTGCCACGGTGCAGGCCAACCTGGCTGAAGGCGCGATATTGGTTGTCCTCGTGCTCTTGGTCATGTTGGGCAATGTCCGGGCGGCATTGCTCACCGCAATGGTGATCCCTTTGTCGATGTTGATGTTGATGACGGGCATGGTGCAAACCAAGGTGAGCGCCAATCTGATGAGTTTGGGCGCACTCGACTTCGGCTTGATTGTGGATGGCGCGGTGATTATCGTCGAAAACTGTATCTTGCGCTTAGCAGGACGACAACACCACCTTGGCCGCACCTTGAAACTGGACGAGCGGTTTCAAACGGTGTTTACCGCCACCCGCGAAGTCTTCACCCCGAGTTTGATCAGCGTATTGGTGGTGATTCTGGTGAACTTACCCATCCTGGCGTTGACGGGCGTGGAAGGCAAAATGTTTACCCCCATGGCCATGGCGGTGATCATGGCTTTGTTATCCGCATTGGTGTTATCGCTCACCTTTGTCCCTGCGGCCGTGGCACTGTTTATGACGGGGCATATCGAGGAAAAGGACAATTTTATTGTTCGTCACGCCAAGCGGTTGTACGCCCCGGTCTTGGGGTGGGCACTCAGGTTTCGCGTGCTCATATTGTCTGCCGCCCTGATCTTTGTGGTTATAGTAGGCGCACTGGCTACGCGGATGGGGACAGAGTTTATCCCAAATCTGGATGAGGGGGATATTGCCATTCAGGCACTACGAATACCCGGTACCAGTCTCACTCAAACCCTAGATATGCAGTTTCAACTGGAAAAAGCGGTTCTGGAAATCCCTGAAGTTAAAACTTACTTCTCGCGCGTCGGGACGGCCGAAGTCGCCAGTGACCCCATGGGACCCAACATTTCCGATGGCTATGTCATGCTCAAGGATCAAAGAGAATGGCCTGATCCCGATAAAACCAAAGCGCAGTTGTTGGAAGAGATCGGTGAGAAACTGTCGTTGTTGCCGGGAAATGCCTATGAAATCAGTCAACCGATCCAGCTTCGCTTCAATGAATTGATCTCGGGTGTACGATCGGATCTCGGGATTAAGGTGTTCGGGGATGATCTGGCACAACTACTTAAATCGGGTGGCGAGATCGCTGCGGTATTGAACGGCATCGAGGGCGCAGAAGGGGTCAAAGTCGAGCAGGTGTCCGGTTTGCCTATTCTGTCCATCGATGCTGATCGTTCTGCAATGTATCGCTATGGCTTGAATGTTTCCGATGTGCAGGATGTGGTGGCCGCCGCCACCGGTGGTGAGGAAGCCGGCCTGATCTTTGAGGGCGATCAACGCTTCTCGATAGTGGTACGCGTGGCTGAGCAGGTAAGAGGCGACTTAAGGGCTTTGGAGCGTTTGCCGATACCGCTGCCAGACGGCGGCTACGTGCCGCTGCGGGAAGTGGCTAGCCTCACGCTGGCCCCCGGACCCAATCAGATCTCTCGTGAAAATGGTAAACGGCGCCTGGTCGTCAGCGCGAATGTTCGCGGTCGTGATTTGGGTGGTTTTGTGGCGGAAGTTCAGGGCCAAGTGGCGCAACAGGTGAAATTGCCACCCGGCTATTGGCTGGAGTATGGTGGCACTTTTGAGCAACTGCAATCGGCCTCGCAGCGTTTAAGCCTGTTAGTCCCCGTCACTTTGGTGATGATTTTTGCGCTATTGATGATGACCTTTGGCTCGGCAAAAGATGCGGCTTTAGTCTTTAGTGGTGTACCGCTGGCGCTAACCGGCGGCGTCATCGCCTTGTGGTTGCGTGATATCCCTTTATCCATCACCGCCGGCGTTGGGTTTATTACCTTATGCGGAGTTTCGGTACTGACGGGGGTCATGATGGTCTCGGCATTCCGGGATGAGTTCAATCGCGGCGAATCAATCGAGCACGCGATTCGCGACGGCGCCATGCTGAGATTGCGGCCGATATTGATGGTCGCTTTAGTGGCGGCATTAGGCTTCTTGCCGATGGCACTTAACACCAGTACCGGGGCCGAAGTCCAAAGACCACTGGCCACGGTCGTCATCGGCGGCATTATCTCCTCCACATTACTTACTCTATTGGTGCTTCCTGGTCTGTATCGACTGGCTTGGCGAAAGCCAAAAGAGATTGATGACAACAGTGACCCGATCGCTCAGTGACACCCAAGATCGCGGCATCCAACCGTTTGTCGCGATCCTTCTGATAGCAATAACGACACTTTTTTTGGAGTATTCACATGAAACAAATTACGGCTTTTATTCACCACGTTCGGTCCGCTGATGTCATCGATGCACTGCGTGACGCAGGTTACAAAAACATATCGCTACTCGACATCAAGGGGTCCTTGAAGCCCCTAGGTGAGCGGGAACTGGCCTATTCGGCCGAAGCTGGCGTGATTATCTCAGAAGTACAATTATCACTGGTCTGTGATGACAATCAGCTAGATGAGGTGACTACCATCATCCGCAAAACTGGGAAAATCGGACCTAACATATCCGGTTGGGTCTACGTCAGTCCGATCGAACAAGCCCTGCCAATTGGCGGCACTGAGGATCATTAACCGCTTAGGTATTCACTGACCAAGCCAATCATCGACTGGAGAAGTAACGTATGCATCAACATTCACACGATGACAGCTCCAAATGACAGGACAAGATTATGAATGATTCACGCAAGCAAAGAAAAAATGATTCTAAAGTGGCTGCACACTTCAGAACCCATCGTATCCACGCCATCAACAGTGAATGGTATTTTTTAACCTGTGAAGGTCAAAATATCGGGCCCTTTCCGACCAGAATCCACAAAGTCGCCAACGCACGAACGCCCAAACACAGAGTAAGCTGAATGATGCATCTTTATGAATAGCCACCAACGAGGTTAATGCAGTGAGTCACGAACATGTACATATGCCCCCCGAGACCAAGGATAAACGTGTTGCTATCGCCATCTGGGCGAACGGCGTCCTGACCCTGGCTCAGATCGGGGGAGGCATTTTTGCCGGCAGTCTCGCCCTTATCGCCGACGCTTTGCATAACTTTTCAGACATGGCATCGCTCGTCATCGCGTTCGCGGCGCAAAAAATTGCGCGCCGTCCGGCTGACGCAAAGATGACCTTTGGCTACGGGCGAATTGAAATCGTTGCAGCTCTCATCAACTACACTACCTTGATCATTATCGGGATCTACCTGATTTACGAAGGGGGCATGCGGATAATCGATCCTCCGCAAATCAAGGGCTGGTGGGTAGTCTGGCTTGGTGGTTTCGCCTTAGCCGTGGATGCATTGACAGCGTTGCTCACCTATTCGATGCAGAAAGACAGCGTCAATATCCGTGCACTGTTTCTTCACAATCTGTCGGATGCACTCGCGTCGGTTGCCGTGGTCATTGGTGGGGCCCTTATCTTGCTCTACGACATGCGGTGGGTTGATCCCGCCATCACCATAGGTATCGCGGGCTACATTCTCTACCTGGGTCTGACGGAAATCGGCGGAACCATCAGAACACTCATGTTAGGCAGCCCTGTGGATATCGATACCGATGACGTCATTGTTGCCCTGTCCAACATCGAAGGCGTTATCGACCTTCACCACGTGCATTTTTGGCAGATGGGCGAACACGATGCATCGCTGGATGCCCATGTGATTATCGAGAAAAGTGCATGGGATCAGCTTGAGAACATCAAGTACGGGATAAAACAGGCTCTGGAGCAGGAATTCAACATACGTCATTCGACGCTGGAATTCGAGCACCCAGACCACATGCACAAGGATGCCCACACTTATGGGCATGGTTAAGAGTACGGTTCTCCGCAAGCATCGGCCAGATGCGGTGACTATTTCAACAGGCCGCCAAAGCGCATAATGAGATTCGGAATACAGACTGACCCACACCACTATCGAAATGGAATTCAAGGCGGAGCGGAGTTCTGCTAGGAAGAATCCGAGCAACGAGCAAGGACCAGAAACTAATAGCGCAGTTGCAGAATACGCCGGGCGCCATTCAGCACGATCAGTCCAATGATCAGGCCAATGACCAAGTCGGGATAACGGGAACCCGTCCAAGCGACCAGAACGCCGGCAAGGATAACCCCCGAATTGGCGATGACATCATTAGCGGAAAAGATCCAACTTGCTTTCATGTGTGCGCCGCCGTGCCGGTTGCTTGCGATAAGCACCAAACACCAGACGTTGGCCGCCAAGGCCACAAGACCAAAACCCATCATTAACGTTGATACGGGTTCGCTGTCGAAGACAAATCGCCGCCCGACTTCAGCTAGGACTCCCAGCGCCAGAATCAACTGCAGCCAGCCTGACAAATGCGCCGCGCGCAGCTTGGTGCGAAGGCTGTGCCCCACCGCGTAGAGAACGACGCCATAGACCGCAGCGTCGGCGAACATATCCAGGGAGTCGGCGATCAATCCGGTCGATTGAGCCAACCAGCCTACTGTCAGTTCAAGTACGAACATAATGCCATTGATGGCCAACAACCACTTCAGAATACCGGCTTCGATCTGGGCGGTTGCCTCTTCATTCTCCCTGGCCCGGGCAAGATCCTCCCCTCTCACGGGGGTGGTTTTTTCGAGAGTGGCACCCAACCCCAGGGAGCGCATTCTCTCCTCGATGGCAGCCCCATTGTTGCCATGGAATACGCGCACCTTCCGCTTCGGTGTATCGAACTCCAGTAAAACCCGGGGCTCAATACTGTCCAGAGCCATACGGATCATTCCCTCTTCCGACGGGCAGTCCATTTTTGGTACTCGGTAGTCACTGACATAGCCATGTTGAAAAGCCACGTCAGTATTCGCTATCCCAGAAGTGGGGGCACTGGCAATCTTGTTGCTCTGGCAGTCGTCGTTGCACGGGTCAGACATCGTATAAAGCCCTTATGGATGTACAGACGGTCACTATAAACTCTATAGCAACTATGGAATCAATCGAAATATTGAAAGATGATGAAAATCGGCGAACTGTCGAAAATGACTGGGATTAAGCCGTTCACTCGGCGCACACTGTGATGATGTCAACCGGATGATCGATGCCCACATTGATCAAGTGGAGACGCGTATCCAAGACCTCACCAAGCTGAACGAGCAACTGAGAATACTGCGCCGCAGTTGCTCAAACCGCCGGACAGTCGAGCAATGCGGCATATTACGAAATTTGTCGGCTACTCTGGCTTCGAGTGGCTGACAGTAGAATCCAAAAGCTCTCCTGAACGTTCTGCAACAGAAGCATTAGCATTTTTCCGCTGCCTTCTCGCCAGCCCCAGAAAGACCAGAAATACCCCCAGTACCGACAATTGCGCCAGGATCCCCTGCCAGGTGGATTTGACGCCGATCCAATCAAATTCAAAACTGACAGGTAAAGGCGTAATACCAATAAGATCCGCTTCCTGAAGCGCCGATATCGCTTTTCCCATCAGGATAAACGCTAGGGCCAGTAACAGGTAGGTGGTGACGAAAAAGAATTTGGCGATAGGTAATTTCACTGAGTAACGCACCAATAACCAAGCCAATACCGCCAAGAAAGCGGTGCCGACTACAAAGCCGCTGAACACGGATGGGTATTGCGCCGCCGCCGCTTGGGTCAGCAGGGCCTGATAAAACAAGACCGTTTCAAACACTTCACGATACACCGCGATAAATGCCAGCAGCGCAAGGCCCCACAGGGTACCCGCAGTCAGGTGGGAGTTGATGTGCTGCTGGATATAGGCCTGCCACTGGGCAGCATGGGTTTTACTGTGCATCCAGATGCCAACATAAAGCAATACGACCGCTGCCAAAAGAGCAGCGACCCCTTCCATGACTTCGCGGCTGGCACCACTGATACTGACCAGGGACTGTGCGGCAGCCCAAGTTGCAACACCGGCCAGCAATGCCGATACCCAACCCAAATGCACATATCGAAGTCCGTCGCGCCGACCGGTTCGCACCAGCACAGTAACCAAGGCAATGACCACGAGTAAGGCTTCAAGCCCCTCCCGCAACAAGATAACCAAGCTGGCACTGAACAGTGTCGCATTAGACAAGGTAGATTCCGAAAGTAATCGATCCGCATCATCCAACCGTGCCAGCGTCCGACTCATAGCACTTTCCACCTCCCCTGGGGGCTGTGCCTGCTTCAATAATCGCCTTATCGCCATTATATCGGTTTCGAGCGTCTGGCGGAGTGCTTTATCCTGCGCATCTAGGCTGTTTTCCACCAATTCAAAGCCATCCAGATAAGCGCTGACCGCCAATGCTTGTGCTGTCTGATAATCACCACGCTGGTGTGCCTGCTGTGCACGTAGCAATTGGTCGCGGGTGATTTTCAGAGGATCGGTCGTTTCCTGGAATAACAGTTCTGGATTTGCGCGCAGCCGTTCGATCCCCTGCTGCGTTATCTCTGAGTGTTCGGCAGCCAGTTGCGCCGGAGTGTGGTTGACCATCTGCGGCAAGGTGACGCTAGACGCTTCGCCCGTAACCGCAGAGCCGGATTGAAATGCCATTCCGCCGACATGGAACGCCAGCGACCAGCGTTGCTCTTCCGTCAGTTGGTTAAATGCCGGCATTGCGGTGTCGTCTATGCCATTGAATATGGCGTCGTACAGGCCCAGAAGCGACCGGTTCAAGGCTCGGTCTTTGTCGGTAAAATCGGTTGGCGTGGGCTCCAGTTGCGCGGCCAATACACCATCGCCCCCACCGGCTACACCATGGCAAGAGGCGCAGTGACTCTCAAACAGCTGTTCGACGGTCGCTTTGGGCAACAGGTGATCCGGCAAGGACGACTGAGGCATCAGTGCCAATAACGTACCCCGCAGGATGCTGCTCATTTGCCGAATCGTTTCAATAGACTGTTTGTTCTGGATGGCTGTCTGTAAAGCCTCTGCCTGGCCTACTAGGCCGCTGCCTTTGGCTGATTCATCCTGAATCTCAGAAATAGTTGTCACAATGAGCTGGGAAAACTCCAGCATTTCCTGATATTCACCGTCATTGACCACCCGCTCATCCCTGACGGCTTCCACGTAATCCACAGCAATGTATTCGGCCAGTTGTGCCATTTGACGCATCTGAGCAGAACTATCACTGATCTCCGCCTGACTGGTCGTTGGAAGCAAACACGATAGCCCCAGCAGTACTACTGCGATATTCAACACAAATGGTTTCGGGCTTATAAAACGATATATCCAGTGAGCCTGCATTAACGGAATCTCTATTTGGTTTACTGCTAATGATAATTAATCTCAATTAAATACTAATTCTCACGGTAGCTGATGGTAGCTATAGAGTCAAGCGAGTGACTAGTTTGTCGGCATACAATGACGACAGCCTCGGGGGGCAGAGCGTCCTAACCTTTGGCTGCCGATCACGCTGTGGCTGAAGAGACTGTAATTGAGCAAAAAACTGAAAGCTAACCCCTATTGATGGAGGGATAACCGGCATTGGTGGTCGCCTCAATCAATAACGGGTATGTTGCCTTCAGCGAGTTTATGGATTGCTCGGAAGGGGGTTGCCTCAGAATAGGTACGGTAACCCTTGGAGGGCTTACGCGGCTACGCAATCAATCCACGGCGCTCGTAATAACGGATGGTCTCAACACTAACCTGTGCTGCTTGCGCCAGTTTACCGATGGTCAGTTGACTCATCTCTTTCTCCGGTAGCGCTCACCTCTGCATCAGCGATGCTGGGTAAGCTGATCGTGAAACGCGTAACGTCGCGCTCGGAGATCACCTTGATATTTCCCTCATGGGCTTCGACTATGGACTTGGCGATGGCCAACCCCAAACCAGCACCTTCGCTTTGACGTTGTCGGGAAGGATCGATGCGGTAAAACCGGTCGAAAATCCTGGGTAAATGCCCGGCTGGAATTTCCGGCCCCGGATTCTGTACGCTGAGTAACGCCCCACCCTCGCCCGATAATCCCAGCCGGACCAGCACACGCTCCCCCGCCGGGGTATGACGCAGGGCATTGGATAACAGATTGGACAATGCACGACGCAACATGGCGCGGTCACCCGGTACGATCGGCGCCTTTCCTTCCAATGCCAATTCGATGTGCTTTTCCTCCGCCAGCGCCTCAAAAAAATCGAACAGCTCGCGCACTTCCCGGGCCAGATCCAGCGGTTCCCGGACCGGCTTGAGCAGACCATGTTCGCTCTGCGCCAGCCAGAGCATGTCATTGACCATTTTGCTCAAACGCTCCTGTTCCTCCAGATTGGAGTACAGCAATTCCCGGTATTCCTCCAGACTTCTGGGCTTGCCCAAACCCACTTGTGTTTGGGTGATCACGTTGGTCAGAGGGGTGCGCAGTTCATGGGCAATATCCGCTGAAAAATGGGACAGCCGTACAAAGCTCTCCTCCAGGCGGCTGATCATATGATTGAATGAATCAACCAGCGTTTTCAGTTCCGCCGGAACGCTGTCGGGATCGAGCCGCATATGCAGCCGATCAGCCTGGACATTACCCATAGACTCACTCAGAGCACGTATTGGCGCATGCCCCTGATGCACGCCATACCAGGCCGCTAGGAGAGTAATGACCCCTGCCGCCACCATGATGATCCACAAACTGCGACGAAAATTTTCCAGAAAGTGGATATGGAAATCCATATCGATGGCAGCAATGATGCGATAATCCTGACCACCGATACGAGCTTGGGTGGCAGTGCCGCGGTAGGTGTTACCACCAGCATGCCAGGTGTACAGATTGTCTACCTGGATGCGGGCCACCGGGGAAAAGGTATTCGCTTGTGGCAAAGATCCGCTGTTCACTGAACTATAGAGCAAACGTCCCGCATCATCCCAAACTTGAAAATAGACGCCATGATGACCCGAAACAGCTCGCCCAAGGGCGTCCTCCGGAGCCGATGCCTGATCCTTCGCCGTTTGCAGAGCCTTCTCAACAGCACGGGTGATCACCAGCAATTCGTCGGCATCCTGTTCAGTAAAATGGCGCTCCACCTCCTTTTGCACCAAATGGCCGATCATCAGCAGGGTCAAACCGATAGCGGCCGCGACAAACAACATCACCCGGCTGTTGAGTGACAGTGGTCGCCTCCGGGCGAGGCTAACTTTGGTCATGGTCGTCCTCGACCTCCAGCTTGTAACCCATGCCGCGCACGGTGTGAATAAGCTTGGGCTCAAAATCGTCATCGATTTTTGCCCTTAGGCGCCGTATGGCCACATCAATGACATTGGTGTCGGAATCGAAGTTCATATCCCACACCTGGGAGGCGATCAAGGAGCGCGGCAGTACTTCGCCTTGGCGCCGGACCAACAACTCCAGCAGGCAAAACTCCTTGTGGCTGAGATTGATCTTGCGGCCGGCACGCGTGGCTCGGTGACGCGGTAAATCCAGGGTGAGATCGGCAACTTTGATCTGGTCAGTCATCACTGGCACAGCGCTGCGGCGCAACAGAGTGCGTACCCGCGCCAGCAGCTCGGCAAAGGCGAAGGGCTTAACCAAGTAATCGTCAGCGCCCAGTTCTAGACCCTTTACGCGGTCATTCACGCTGTCGCGGGCGGTCAGGAACAGCACTGGCGTCTGACGGCCAGCCTCGCGCAGTGACTGCAGGATTCGCCAGCCGTCGACGTCCGGCAGCATGACGTCCAGCACCAGCAAATCAAAGCTCTCTGTCATCGCCAAATGATGGCCGTCAAGGCCATTGCGCGCTAACGCTACCAAAAAGCCCGCCTCGGTCAGCCCCTGCCGTAAATAATCGCCGGTCTTGATTTCGTCTTCGACCACCAATAGCCGCATCGTTGCCCTGCTCCATATGTTTAGAATGGGTTTGAAAATAGCCTAAACCTAGCTAACCCACATAAAAATGACGACTAGATTACAACTTTGTCATTTTGAGGTCATGCGGGTGACAGGCCCAGCTCGCTAGTGTGCGGAGTCAGAACCTGGAACCACCATCATTTATTCGAAAAGAGATTGACTCATGACCCCATGGTTTCCCCGACCCAAGCAGCCCTGGCAGCTCAGTCGTCGCCGCTTCGTACTGGGTTTGACAGCTGGCGGCGTGTTGGCCGCCACACCGTCTTGGTTGCAGGCGGCCGCAAAAGGTGCGACCGCACCGGGCTCCGCACCCGTACTCAGGGGCCGTAACATTGACCTAGTGATCGCCGAAACGCCTGTCAATTTTACCGGTGTCACGCGCATGGCCACTACCATCAACGGTTCTATCCCGGCACCAACACTAAGGCTGCGGGAGGGCGATGACGTCACCATCCGCGTCACCAACCATCTGCCGGTTACCACCTCCATTCACTGGCACGGCATACTGCTGCCCTATCAAATGGATGGAGTACCGGGGATCAGCTACCAGGGCATCGCACCGGGGGAAACCTTTGTTTACCGCTTTACGCTACGCCAGAGCGGCACCTACTGGTATCACAGCCACTCCGGCTTTCAGGAAATGACCGGCATGTACGGCGCCCTGATTATTGAGCCACAAGCAGGTGAAAGACACCGCGCCAATCAGGATTACGTAGTACAGCTTTCCGATTGGACCGACGAAGACCCGATGCACACCTTCAGCAAGCTGAAAGTGCAGAGTGATGTCTACAACTTCAATCAGCCCACCTTGTTCGATTTCACTGCTGATGTCTCAAAGATGGGTTTACAGGCGGCACTGGAAAAACGCCAGATGTGGAACCAGATGCGTATGAACCCGACCGATCTGGCGGACCTGTCGGCGGCCACCCTCACCTTTCTGATGAACGGCACCACCCCGGCAGGCAATTGGAGCGGGCTATTCCAGCGCGGCGATCGCGTACGGCTGCGCTTTATCAACGCCGCCAGCAACAGCTTTTACGATGTGCGCATTCCCGGTTTGAAACTAACGCTTATCCAAGCGGATGGTCAGGATGTCGAGCCGGTTACTGTGGATGAATTCCGCTTTGGCCCCGGCGAAACCTACGATGTCATGGTCGAGCCTAGGGACGATGCTTATACGATTTTCGCCCAGAGCATGGATCGCAGCGGCTACGCTCGCGGCACGCTGGCGATGCAGCAGGGCTTGACCGCGCCAGTGCCTAAACCGGATCCGGTCGAGTGGTTAACTACGGCGGACATGATAGGGGCTATGAGTCATGGTGCGGCTAATGAAGGCATGAACCATGGCGGTACGGATCCGGGTTCTATGAATATAGGCGCCATGAACCACAACACCATGGACCACAGCATGCACGCTATGCAAAAAACCGCTGACAACCCGCTTGCCAAGCCCTCTTCGACCATACGCCACGCACGAACTGAATACGGCGCATCCGTGGATATGCGCGTGGATATGCCACGCACCAATCTCGACGACCCCGGTATTGGCTTGCGCAACTTAAGCCAGCGTGGATTGCGCCCGCAGGGCCACCGCCTACTGACGCTGGCCGACCTGAAATCCATTGATGGTGTACTGGATGACCGCCGCCTGCCCGCGAGGGAGCTGGAACTACACCTTACCGGCAATATGGAGCGCTATAGTTGGTCTTTCGATGGTCTCGAGTTTGGCAAAAGCACACCAGTATCCCTGCGCCATAACGAACGCGTCAGAATCATTTTACAAAACGACACCATGATGACCCACCCCATGCACTTACACGGCATGTGGAGCGAACTGGAAACTGACCAGGGTGAATTGCGAGTTCGCCGCCATACCCTTCCCGTGCAACCAGCGCAGCGCATCAGTTACCTGACCACACCTCACGATCTGGGCCGCTGGGCCTGGCATTGCCATTTATTGTTCCATATGGATGCGGGCATGTTCCGCGAGGTGGTGGTGTCATGAGAGGTAATGCGGTGAAATATCTGACAACCCTAGTTTTTACTGTCGGTGCACTGCAAGTGAAGACGGTACTGGCACAAATGGATCACGAGCCTAAACATCAAGACATGGGACAAATGCAAGGTGGCAAAGCGCCTGCCGATGCCCGCGATCCTCATGCCTATTCCGATGGTTACACCTTGACCGAAGGGCCCTATGCACAACCAGAGCCACGGCAACTGAAACTGGCGGACGAGCACGCATTCTGGTCCGTTCTCGGCGATCGCCTGGAATATCACGACGATAGCGAGAGCACGGTTTACGATATACAGGCCTGGTATGGCACCACCTACAACCGTTTTGTCGCCAAAGCGGAAGGCGATATTGCCGATGGCCGTCTGGAGGAAAGTTCAACCGACCTGTTGTGGGGCCATGCACTGAACGCTTATTTCGACACCCAACTCGGCGTTCGACTCGACCAGTATGACGGAGGCGAGGACCGCCAGTGGCTGGCATTAGGGGTACAGGGACTAGCGCCCTACTGGTTTGAGCTGGATGTTACTGCGTATGCTGGGGACGAGGGTCGGACCGCTCTCTCTGCTGAAGCCGAGTACGAGTTGCTGCTGACACAGCGACTCATTTTGCAGCCCCGTGCGGAACTGAATCTGTACGGCAAGGATGACCCTGAGAACGGTTTGGGGTCGGGTCTCTCGGATCTGGCGTTGGGCTTGCGCCTGCGTTACGAATTCAGCCGTCAATTTGGTCCCTACATCGGTGTGGAATGGACAGACACCTATGGCGACACCGCCGATTACCGTCGCGCGGCAGGCGAAGATACGTCAGGCACCCAATTCGTTGCCGGATTGCGGTTCTGGTTCTAGGGCCATCACGTTTACTTCAAGAGGAACACCGCAATGAATACCAAACGCTTCACGCCCATCATCGCATTCGCTGCTCTGGGCACCGCTTTCTCTACACAAGCCCATGATCCTAAAGAACATATGAAAGACGCTAAAAAACCGGATTGTGCAGCCATGAAAAATATGAATCACAGCAAGATGGATATGAGTGATCCTGTGATGCAAGCCATGATGGAACAATGCATGAATGACATGCATCCTAACGACTCTGAAAAGGACGAATCGCTGACTGATCATCAAGCCAGCGAGAAAATCTCAGGCGAGCAACATTCAGAATAGCAACACTGATCAGCCCAAGGAGTTTTCATGCCGACGCTCGCCACCACTATCAAGAGTCTGATCACTACCGCTGTCATCGCGCTGCTGGGTGCTGGACTGTTGCTCTATTCGGGTCTCTATCCCATGGGGGCTGATGTGCCCCACAATCGGCTGACCTACTGGCTACTGGAAACCTTGCGTGAACGTTCCGTTGCACGCGCTGCCAGAGACATTGAGGTTCCTGACGACCTAAACGCATCGGAGCGATTGCTGGCGGGTGGCGCCGACTACAATGATATGTGCGCAGGATGCCATTTGAAGCCGGGCAAAACCGAAACTGATTTCACCCTAGGGCTGTATCCCGCACCACCCAATCTAACTCTCACCGGTGACGAACATGGACACGATCATGCCGGCACCCCCGAAAATAACGACGAAGCCATTAAGCGACAATTCTGGATTATTAAACACGGCATCAAGGCCTCGGGCATGCCCGCTTGGGGACCAGGGCACGACGATGAACGTATCTGGAACATGGTAGCGTTCCTGCAGCGGTTGCCGGAACTCTCTCCCGATCAATACCAGATACTTACCGCGCGCGGGCAAGACTCGAAAGGACACGGTCACTGACGTAGTTTAAGACGCAACGGACCCCGTTGCTACTGGACAAACGGGTGTTGGCCCATCAGCGGCCGCGGACTTATCCAATCAACAGAGATAATTTTCAGCAACTGTAAAATCCGAGTACCGTTGCGTTATGCGTGCTCCACTTACATATCCCCAAATCGGTTGGCAGACTGTGCTATACGCATCATTTCGTGTTCTTCCAGCGACTGAAGTGATGCCATCAACTCTCTAGCCGAGGGGATATCCGCCTTGGCGGCAAGATAGCGATACAATTCGATCACCTGCTGATGTAGATCGACAATCACCTCCATGATTTGTGTGGCATCCAAATCAGCAAAGGGTGCGTCGCAATATGCCTGTCGGACGATGGGGTGCTTTACCTCATATTCGTAACACCAAGTATTCAGCGCATGCTCGTTACCTGAGGTTTCAAAACGGCTAACCACCTTGGTCAGCGCCTTCTCGTGATCGGCCAGATACGTAAGCATCATCTGGGCCCGTTCATCCGTATTCTTGTTCGCGCAGTGGGATAAACACTGACTGAGGTACTGATGAAATTCCCGGGTCCAGTGCAGCACATCTTTTAAGGTTTCAATTTGCATAACTTTTTCTCCTTTGTAGATTGACTCATTGATCAGAGTCGCAAAATATCGCGATAACTGGCTACATTCACCGCAAACCTTGTGTGCTTCTGCAAGTGCCTCCCGCCTGATAGCCGGTTAAACAACACCGTGATTTTAAAGCTGCCTAACATCTTTCACGTTTTCATCGACAAACTTGTAATAACCTTCTTTAAAGTGGGTCCACCAATCATAGCTCACTTCCACACTGTGCTTTTTCAACACCTCTTCTATGCCATCCAGACAAATCCTAGAGGCATCATAAGCAAGATTCAGCACATGACTTTTTTCGTCAAAAGTAATCGCATCAAGACCATAAAGCTGATCGACCTCGGCAATAGCTGCTTCCAGATTGGTCTGTTTGACAGGCTCCAGTTTCAAATGGCGCACCACCAGATTGACTTCCGAGACACCCAATCGATGTTCTTTCTTGCTCGTTTTCGTTTTCCTCTAATCTAATGAGACGAAACCTTGTTACAACAATGCATTCATGCTTGGCGTTATCCTCGATGTTTTCATTGGTCTGCCCCTACCAGCTCAACCTAGGGTGGCTTCACCCATCTACTTTTTGTGTTTATGAACGGGGGTTTTTTTAGATTCAGATTCATAATCCATCATTTGCCCCATCATCATCTGCATCATGCCCATTCGCTCTTCCATCATCCCCATCCGCTTCATCATATCCATGTCACCCATGGTTGATGACTCGCCTTTGGTCATACCCATGCCCATGCCATCGCCCATCTTTTGCATGCCCTCCTGCATGGCCTGCATATGTTCCTGCATCAATTGTTGGCGTTTTTCCGGATCGGTTTCGGCTTTGATTTTTGCCATCATGTCGTGCATCTTTTGCATGTGCTCATGCATTGTCATCATTTGCTCATGGCCCATCATCATTGCGCCCATCGGCTGACCTTTACCGTCGCCATGTTCGTACCCTTTTTCCGCAAAGACAGGCAAAGAAATCGCGGCCGCTATTACCATAGTAGAGATTAGTTTTTTCATCGGAGTATCCTCATCAGGTTGAAACAGTTTTATCGACGTTAAATTTCGGAATCCACGCTGGCGTCGATTCCATATAATGGCGATAGTCATCGCCAAATTCTTCCAGGGCTATACGCTTCTCACGCTTAGCGAGCCGCACGTAAACCACTACCAGTATCGGAAACATCATCAGAGTTAAGATGGACAGGCTATTAGAGAATCAAGAAAGGCAAAAACGGCCAGACGTGCTGCCGATGCTCGATCAGCAGAAAATAGCTCGCTGCTGCAATTAATCCCAGCGCTGCCAGGCCTTTGGGGGTCATCCAGAATGATGACTTTTGGGTTACCATGTCACACCTCACGAATAAAATTAAAATGTTCCGCCTATTGGGTGGTACTGTTTACTGGTTGTCAGATTACTTTTCCACATTCAGTTTTCTAATTACCACTCAAGCAAAGCTAATTTTCATCAGTCTTTCCGTTATTGGCGGAGTGCGAAGCGCGACATAAAAAAGCCTAGGTAATAAGCTTGTCAAATCAAAACGACGATTAAATCAATATTAAAATTCTGATAAATAGCGCAGTGCGTATTGAGGACGGATCGCGTGATATGTACTGTGTAATGCGCTCTTTAAATCACCCATACTCAACTCCCAAGATGCACGTCGAGCTATCCGTTGTCATAGTAGAGCGATGATTCTGACCTTAAGATGACTCATGTATTACATTGCTGTAATGGCTGTGTAATCTTGCTGGAAAGCCTGCTTACCCTACCTAGTCGGAACATGCGTTGCTCAGCATATATCGGGAGAATGGCCAGCAGGCATTTCAAAAGTTCAGGAACCAAGACTTGTAAAGGCGGAACCATTCAAGAAACAGGTATCGCCGCTGTTATACCAAATACCAGCGGGATTACTGGCGTCATAAGGCCGTTTTCGAAGCCTTGGAAGTAAAGCCTATCTTTAGGTTTCAAGTTGCGCGGCTTGGTATTTCTTTTAGATAGTGATAGCAGCTCAGACAGGCTATGAAAACAGCTTACTTGAGGGATTCTAGTATTCAGAAAAATAAAACCCATTGAAGGTAAAGGGTTTATGACAGGCTGATTTTGGGTTTTACCGTCGCGTTTATCGTCAGAATCGCCAGCGCTTTGTTTCCGCGGGTGGTGTAGCGATTTTTCCGGCGGCGGTATTTCTCACACCATTATCAACCAACAGACATATTACCAAACTTGGAAATGGGTGTGCGAGTGCTCAAACCGCAGTCTGTCACCCGAACGGAGGTTATGGGGGTGACAGCGACCGGGCAATATACCGCTCAATCGAACCCCCGCCCCTCGCCTGCCTCCTCGTGGGTCTTGCCGTCACGAATGTGGTAGATGCGCTTGAAGGTGGGAAGAATCTTTTCGTCGTGGGTCACCACAATAATGGCGGTTTCATACTGGCTCGCCATCTGATTGAGGATGCGGATGACCGCCAGCGCGCGCTCGCTGTCCAGCGGTGCGGTCGGCTCGTCGGCCAGAATCACTGGCGGTCGGTTGACCAGTGCGCGGGCGATGGAGACCCGTTGCTGTTCACCGCCGGAGAGCTGCGAGGGCATGGCTTTGGCGCGATGCCCCACATCCAGCGCCTCCAGCAGTTCCAGTGCACGCTTGCGGGATTCGGCATTGGAATGCCCAGCCAGCATGGGTAGCAGCGCCACGTTATCGGTGACATCCAGAAACGGGATCAGATAAGGCGCCTGAAACACAAAGCCGATCTTGTCACGCCGCAGTGCACGCAAATCGGGGATCTTCCAGCCGTCATCGTAGATCACCTGCTCGCCCAGAATCATGCGCCCGGCGGTGGGTTCGATCACCGCGCCCAAGCATTTGAGCAGGGTGCTCTTGCCCGAACCGGAGGGGCCGATCAGGCCGACCACTTCGCCGGGCGCCACCTGCATGTCGACATGCTTGAGCGCATCGACCGCGGTGTCGCCTTCACCGTAGCGCTTCCTGACACCTTCTATGCGAATACCGTAAGAATCAGCCACCAATTGCCTCCGCGGGGTCTACTTTGAGGGCGGCGCGTATCGCCAGCACACTGGCCAGCGCGCAAATCACCACCACCGCAACGAAGCCGCGCAGCGAGTCACCCGGCAGCAGCAGCACATATTTGGGAAAGATCGGCGCCCAGAAGGTCGCCGCGATCTTGCCGACGGCAAAACCGATCAGCCCCAGCCCGATGGCCTGCTGCATGATCATCGCGGCAATGGTGCGGTTGCGGGTGCCGATCAATTTAAGCACCGCAATCTCGCGAATCTTGCCGAGGGTGAGGGTGTAGATGATGAAGGCGACGATGGCCGCGCTGACCAGGGCCAGAATCACCAGAAACATGCCGATCTGTTTGGCCGCCGTGGCGATGAGTTTTTCGATCAAAATGCTTTCCATCTGCGCACGGGTGTACACGGTCAGGCGCTTCCAGCGGCGGATCGGCTCAGCCACCTGCTCCGCCGTGTAGCCGGGCTTGATACTCACCAGCACGGCATTGACATAGGGATTACCGCTTTGCGAGGCGATGACCGCTTCCAGCAGGCCGGGCACGCCGGGGCGATTGAAGTTCGGGTTTTCGGCGGTGCGGCGACGGTTCTGCACAATCGCATCGTTGTCCTTGAGGAACTGCGCCTCCTGCGCATCCTTGAGGGGAATGAACACCATCGGGTCGCCATTGGAGGAGACCATGCGCCGGGTCAGCCCCACCACCGTGTAGTGGTTACGGCGAATCTTGATGCGATCACCAAGCTTGAAGCCGGTGGCGATGTCGGCCACCGCCTCGTAGTGGCTGCGGGTGATCTGGCGTCCGGCCACCAGATAAGGCGGCCAGCCGGGTTGCCCGGCCTCACCGGGGACGATGCCCACGGCCATGCTGCGCACATCGCGCTCACCGTGGCGCACCTGCATGGTGAAATAGGTGACGTTAACCGCCTGCGCCACCCCCGGCATGATGACGATGCCGCGGTAGATATCTTCGTAGAGGCTGGAGGATTCGGCATAGGGGCCGAGGGTATCTTTCTGTACCACCCACAGATCGGCACCGCTATTGTCAATCAGCACCTGGGCATCGTCGATCATGCCGCGATAGACCCCGGCCATGGTCAGGGTTACGCCAATCAACAGCCCCAGCCCGACACCGGTAAAGACAAACTTGCCCCAGCCGTGCAGGATGTCACGCCCAGCCAGACTGATCATGGCGTAACGCCCGGTAGCTGCTCGACGACTTTAATGCGGCTACCGTCAGAGAGCATCTTCCGGCTATAGATCACCACCTGATCCCCGGCCTTCAGCCCTGTAAGAATCTGCACCCAGCCATCGAGATCATGTACGCCGGTTTTTACCGCCACGAAATTCAGCGCGTCATCTTCGACCCGCCACACCCCCAACACCCCGTCAACCCGTTGCAAGGCGGCATTGGGCACGGTCGGCTGCGCCGGTTGCGCCGACAACATCAGTGTAACTTCAGCCAGTTCGCCGATTGGCGGCAATGGCTCGGGCAGCCGCTCGAACACCACCTTGGCGAGCATCTCCTCGGTCACCGCATCGGCCAGCGGTTCAACGCGCAACACCTCACCGTTCAAAGTCCGGTCGCTACGCGAACGCAGCGCAATGCGCGCCGCCAGTCCGGCGCTAAGCCCAGTCGCGCTGACCTGATCGAAGCGCACGTTGATCCAGAGACTCGCAGGATCGATCACCTCCACCACCGCCTGACCCGCCACCACCGTCGTGCCGGGGTCGGCGTTGCGCGCCACCACCAGCCCATCGACCGGAGACAGCAGACGCAGGTCCTCCCGCTGCGCGATCAGCGCCTCGCCTTCCGCCCGCACCTGGGCAAACTCCTGCTGCGCCGCAACAAGCGCGGCATCAACTACCTGCAACTCCTGCTGCTTGGTCGCAACCACCTCTTCGCTGGTGGAACCGGCAAGCAGCAGCTGCTCATAACGCTGCACCTGAGCCTGGGCATAACGCTGGCGGGCGGCGGCTTCCTGCTGCTGCGCCCTGGCGCGCTTGAGCGCGGCATCCTGAGCACGCTGGCGGGCATCAAAATCAACCGGGTCCATCGTGCCCAGCACCTGCCCCGCCGTCACCCGATCACCCACATGCACATCCAGCATCTGTACCCGCGCGGCCATCGTCGGGCCAATCTTGTAGGTATAACGCACCTCAACCGTACCGATGCCGTACACCCCCTGCGAAATTGACCGCGTCTCAACGGTCGCAAGCCTTACCGGCACCGGCGCCAGCGGCCCGGAACGCAGAGCGACATAAATCAGCAGCGCCAGCAACGGCAGAATCACCGCCAACATCGCCAGCGTACGGTTTCCAACAGGTAGATATTTCATGCTGCACTCCTGATGCCACGGCAGTAAATAGCAAAAATTCCTGGCGCATCATCGCGCATACGTTTGAGATCACCTGCCAGCAGCGATTGCATCACCAGCCCCTGAATAGTGCCGATAAAAAGCCCCGCCGCCGCCTCAACATTAAGCGCGGCATCCAGCTCACCCTGCGCCTTGCCTTCCTCGATGAGCTTGTGCAGGCGTTCGCCATAGCGTTGGATTAGCGTCTGCGCCATACGCTTGGCCGGGGATACCTCGGCACGCTGCAGTTCGCCAAACAACAGACGGGGAATACCGGGATGCTCGGAGACAAATGCCACATGCGCCATGAACATCGCCTCGAGCGCAGCCAGCGGTGATGACACCCCCTCCACCGCCTTATCCACCCGCGACAACAACCGTTCCGCGACCCACTCCATCACCGCCTTCAAAATGGCATCCTTATTGGGAAAATGGCGAAACAGCGCACCCTGAGTCAGCCCCATGCGCTTGGCAATAGCCGCGGTAGTAATCACACTGGGATTTTGCTCGGCAGCCAACTCAATCACCGTCTCAACAGTGACCGCACGCCGCTCTTCTGCTGGCAGGTGTTTGGAATGACTCTGCATCTGAATATCCCGACATCCAATAGTGAGTAATTGATTACTATCTTGATGAGCCGAAATTGATAAGTCAAGAGTTGGTAGAGCGTGAGTTAGAATGAGGTGCGAACCCCGGGGGAATGGTGGGATGAATGGAGCTCTGGGAAGATAGTTGGCAGTAAAAGCTTAAATGCCCAGAAAAGAGCATAGTAAGTATAAAGGCCCTATTTCCCCAAAACAAACACCCATTCGGGTTATAATCACACCCCTGGTCTGACCAAATTCCACCCGACACCTGAACTCCCCGTCAGAAAATGCCGCTCACAACAACCGCAATTCTCCATTTTATACCTGTTTTTCCCTGTTCAGCTGCCTGTCAGCCATTCACAGCCCTGCCCGGTTGAATTCCAATCAGCAGAAAATTGGACATCCACGAATTAAAAGCCTGGCTATATAGTATTTTTCCGCATAATTTCATGTTAATTCAATAGTTTAGCGGGCATCGAATTTATGGATGTCCATGATTTTTCTAACAATAACTGTTCCGCATTGCATCAATCAACTACAACCACAGCTAGACATGACGTGCTGTAAAGACTAGAATTTAATCAACTTGATTAATTTAATTAATATAGGTGTGCTATGAAAATACTCAACGCCAGTGACGCCAAACGCGAATTCGGTGAGGTTCTTATCAACGCACAACACGGTCCTGTTGGCATCAACCGCAATGGCAAACCCGTTGCCGTGGTGATCTCAGCGTCTGAATATGCGCAGCTTGAAGCGCTGAAAGAGGCACATCTGAAACAGTCCATCGAAGAAGGTATCGCCGACTTGCAGGCCGGAAAAGTCAGCGATGGCAAATCCGTCATCGACAAAATTCGCAAACGGGTAAATGGCTAAGCCGTGGCGAGGCGCAGCCCCCGCTACCAATTCACGAACAATGCGGAACGTGATCTTGGAGGTATCATCGACTATACCGTCCAGGAGTGGGGAGTCTCCCAAGCCAACACCTACCTTGACGGACTGGAATCGCGCGCACAACTCCTTGCTGAAAATCCAGACCTTGGAATGGCACGCGAGATACTCTCTGAGGGGCTACTCAGCTTCCCTTACGAAAGCCATATTCTGTATTACAAAAAACACGCTCGCGGCATCGTGATAGTACGAATACTCCATCAGCAAATGGACCCGGTGAAGCACCTCTGATTCTGTAGAGCTACAAAAACCCAAGCCTCTGGTTCTGGAAATGGTATAGCCGGTTTCCGGATTGATCAGAACACACGCGGTTCAAGTGCCCTGATACCATGCCAGCATCAATTTTCCTGTCATGGTATTGATGTTTTCTGCCGTGCTACCCGCACTCAATATCATGAGAAATATCATTGATAATGCAGATCATTTTATCAATAGAAGTTATTTTATTTTTATTTTTATATTTCAATGCGTTACGAATTTCCGTCATTCCCACTGGATTGTAAACGAGGCATTTTTCTGTTTATTTTCAATGACTTATCTTCTAGTTAATTGATAATACCATGCTCAAAAAATCCTGCAAATTGCCCAGAAAATTGCAAAAAAATGCTGCCACACGGCACTCTAGGCCACCTTCCGGGCTTTAACTTCCAAGTGTATACCTTCCTGCTCCTGCAAATAACCGATCACCGCAAACAGATTACTCGCCTGGGGGTTCCCTTTTGGCCCGAACATGCGCATGAGGCTCTTGCTCGACTTGTCGAAAACCCGGGACAGTTCCTCGAACCCGATCGTCGCGTTGATATAGTCGCGCCAGAGCCCTTTTGCAGCCGAAATATCCGCATCCTGGCGCTTCTTGGTACCACCCTCGGGCAATATCACCAGCCGGTCCCCGTCCTTGCCAAAGTAAACCCGCTAGCTAGGACCAAAATCAATCTGGACCTCATGACTGTTTCCCTGCGCATCGAGGTTACTCTATCATTCGACCTAAGTAGTAGCATATATGTTACCTTCTGCAACACCCGATTAACTCTTTTGTGGAAATGGCATCTTTCGCCACGTTCCGACGCCTACAACCCCAGGCGGGCAGCCACATCCTCATAGCCCGGCGTCTCGGCATACAGCTTTTCGAGTTCACTACGCGCCCGGCGATGCTGACCGAGATCCTCATAGACCTGAATCCGCTCATACCGAACCGCTCTCAGCAGATCCCCGGATCTGTCCTTCTTCCGGCGCAAAGCACCGGTTAATATGTCCCGTGACGCATCCAGAAGCCCGAGACCGTGCAGGGCTTTCGCCTTATAGAACAGCAGCGCAGTGTGAACGGGAGTTTCATTCTCGATGCCTTCTGCCAGACGAACCACTTTCCGGAGCACATTGCGGTCACCAGGCGAGGCCGCCAGCAGCAGCTCTGTCAGAGACAGCTTGACGACCACGTCGTCGGGTTCCAGCTGCCCCAGTCTCTCTAGGCAGGCGGTGGCATCCGCCCAGCGCTGCAGCCCCTGCCAGGCTTCCACCAAGCCCAGCAATACGCCTCGAAGATCCGGGCCGACATGTGCGGTCACCTCATCGGTGATGGGCAGGCTCATCATGGCGGAAATGCCATACTGGTCAAAGTAGCGGCCCAAACGATGGTGGTTCTCGGCGGCTAGGGTCAAATAGTCTGCGGCTTTCTGTAACTGCTCCTGCTGGAGCGAGAGAAAACCCGCCAGATAGGCGCCGTCTGCCAGATGTGTTGCTTTCTTTAGATACCCGAGCGCCTTATTGTCATCACCAAGTACCAGCTCCCGGCAACCATCCACAAGTGCTTCCTCGTCATCCGGCGTGACCAGCCGCTTGAAGAAACCCAGCGTCAGACGATCTTTCGGGCTGACCGTTGGGGCCGCCGCGGAGTAAGCAGAATGTTTCTTTCCACCTTTCCCGTCAGTGATTGATGTCGTGTAGAACAGACCCGTTCCGGGGATACCCATCGTGGCCCGCTTACCCCTCGGGCCCACGGTAAATTTAGCGCCTCGTGGTCCGAACGAGAGGGATCCCCCAGACTTGCTCAGGTTCAAGGTTAAGCCAGGGGCGATCTTGATTCGTCTCCAGAAACGGAAGCTCACATTGCACCTTTCATAGTGTTATTTACACATCCTTGATTACCCAACCGTGTTAATACCCAATCTCTACAAATCATGAATCTGAACTCGTACCGATCGCGGCAAGCTTTTAGCTTGTTCAACAACCTGCGAATGATGCGTAAACAGAATGACTTGCGTCCTCTCAGATAATTCAGCCAGCGCATGCAATGCGGCTTGTGAACGAGCGTCATCAAAGTCCACCAGTACATCGTCCACGATGAAGGGCATAGGCTCGGATGCGATACCATCGCTTTTACCGACAAATGTTTCTGCTTGCCGTCGATAGCCACCGATCGGTAATGAGACGTAAATTTAGATAAATCATAAAATTACGTCATTTTTCCGATTGCTACCGATAGTCCCTGAAAGACCTTATTTCATTCCCACTCTATCGTAGCTGGCGGCTTGCTCGACACATCGTATGTCACGCGCGAGACATGTTCGATCTCATTAATAATGCGATTCGATACTTTCTCTAACAATTCGTATGGCAAGTGCGCCCAACGAGCGGTCATAAAGTCGATGGTTTCAACCGCACGAAGGGCGATTACCCACTCGTAACGACGCGCATCACCAACAACACCGACCGACTTCTGTGGGATGAATACGGCAAATGCTTGGGAGGTTTTGTGATACCAATCGAAGTTATGCAGCTCTTCGATGAAGATGGCATCCGCTTCGCGCAGGATGTCGGCGTATTCTTTTTTCACTTCACCCAAAATACGTACGCCCAAACCAGGGCCTGGGAATGGATGGCGATAAACCATGTCGTACGGCAAACCGAGTTCCAAACCGATTTTACGTACTTCGTCTTTAAATAGTTCGCGCAGCGGCTCGACCAATGCCATCTTCATATCGTCTGGCAAACCGCCGACGTTATGGTGCGATTTGATCACATGCGCTTTACCGGTTTTCGAGGCCGCGGACTCAATCACATCGGGATAAATAGTCCCCTGTGCTAAGAAGTTAACGTCTTTAAGCTTGGTTGCTTCAGCATCAAATACTTCAATAAAGTTTCCACCGATGATTTTACGCTTGGCTTCTGGCTCAGATACCCCAGCCAACGCACCTAAGAATAAATCGGCGGCATCAGCACGAATCACTTTCACGCCCATGTTCTTAGCAAACATGTCCATCACCATATCGCCTTCATTCTTGCGTAATAGGCCGTTATCAACGAACACACAGGTCAATTGATCGCCAATGGCTTTATGCAGCAAGGCAGCAACAACGGATGAATCGACACCACCAGACAGACCTAATAGAACTTTTTGATCGCCCACTTGTGCACGTACACGTTCAATTTGATCTTCAGCAATTTTCGCTGGCGTCCACAAAGCTTGGCAATCACAGATTTCTAATACGAAATGCTCTAATAAACGCATGCCTTGCAAGGTATGCGTTACTTCTGGATGGAATTGCACGCCGTAGAAGTTCTTTTCGGCATTCACCATACCGGCAATCGGGCAAGATGGCGTAGATGCCATAATTTCAAAGCCTTCAGGCATGGTAACGACTTTGTCGCCGTGACTCATCCATACATCCAGCAGCGACTTGCCAGTCGCTGCATCAATGTGGTCTTTAATGTCTTTTAATAGTCGACTTTCACTATCCACTTGAATTTGGGCATAACCGAATTCACGAATATTCGACCCTTGAACCTTACCGCCAAGCTGCTCGGCCATGGTTTGCATGCCGTAACAAATACCCAACACAGGCAACCCCATGTTAAAGACGATTTCAGGCGCGCGCGGCGAGCCCGGCTCAGGCACAGACTCAGGACCACCCGCTAAAATGATACCGCTAGGGTTGTATTCACGAATTTCTTCTTCGTCCATATCCCAAGCGCGAATTTCAGAGAACACTCCAATTTCGCGCACGCGGCGAGCAATCAGCTGAGTGTATTGTGAACCGAAATCAAGAATCAGAATCCGTTGGGCATGAATGTCTTGAGACATGAGGCTTTCCAGAATGTAGGCGTTAAAAACAAAATTGGGGATGACGCATCATCCCCGTTATTTCTTGCTAGGCAGTTAATTAGCCTAAGCGATAGTTTGGAGCTTCTTTGGTGATCTGCACATCGTGGACGTGAGATTCCTTCATGCCAGCGGCGGTAATGCGAACAAACTCTGGCTTAGTACGCATTTCGTCAATGGTGGCACAGCCAGTGTACCCCATGGCTGCACGCACACCGCCCATGAGCTGGTGAACGATATTGGTTAATGGACCTTTAACGGCGATACGACCTTCAATACCTTCGGGTACTAATTTATCGACGCCATCCTTCTTATCTTGGAAGTAACGGTCTGAAGAGCCTTGGCTCTGTCCCATTGCCCCTAAAGAGCCCATTCCACGGTATGATTTATAAGCACGACCTTGGAACAATTCGACTTCGCCTGGCGCTTCATCAGTACCGGCTAGCATAGAACCAACCATCACCACACTGGCACCAGCAACAATCGCTTTAGCGATATCACCAGAGAAACGAATACCACCGTCTGCAATCACAGGAATGCCATACGCTTCCATGGCAGCCGCCACATTGGCTACGGCAGAAATCTGCGGAACACCAACACCGGCAACAATACGAGTAGTACAGATTGAGCCCGGGCCAATACCAACTTTAACGCCATCAGCGCCCGCTTCGGCTAGAGCAACCGCAGCCGCTGCAGTTGCAATGTTTCCGGCAATAATCTGCATATTTGGGTAACGTTCTTTCACCCAACGGACGCGATCAATAACACCGGTACCATTCGCATTGCTGGTATGGCCGTGGGCGGTATCCACCACAATCACGTCGACGCCCGCTTTAACCAGTGCATCTACGCGTTCGTCGGTTCCTGCACCAGTGCCAACAGCAGCACCAACCAATAAACGGCCTTGATCATCTTTGGCTGCGCTCGGGTAGGCTTTGGCTTTTTGAATATCTTTAACTGTCATCATGCCAGTTAGCTTACCGTTGGTATTCAGCACAAGCACTTTTTCAATGCGGTGCAGGTGCAACAAATCTTGCACTTCTTGTGGGCTAGTGCCCTCTAGAACGGTGACCAACTGATCTTTTGGCGTCATTACCGAGGCCACTGTTGCGTCGAGATTTTTCTCAAAACGCACGTCGCGGCTAGTCACAATACCCATCAGCTCTTCGCCATCAACCACTGGCATGCCAGAGATGTTGTGCTGATTGGTTAATTCTAAGATTTCACGAATCGTCGTCGTGCTCGGCACAGTGATTGGATCTTTAACCACACCACTTTCGTGTTTTTTAACCTTACGTACTTCAGCGGCCTGCTCTTCAATAGAGAGGTTTTTGTGAACGATACCAAGGCCACCTTCTTGCGCTATGGCAATGGCTAGGCGGGCTTCGGTTACAGTATCCATGGCAGCCGAGATAACAGGCGTATTAAGCTGAATGCCGCGTGTTAAGCGTGTTTTCAGTGAAACCTGATTGGGCAGAACCTCGGAATAACCGGGAACCAATAGCACGTCATCAAAAGTGAGTGCATCCTGAGCGATTCGCAACATAGAGTGCCTTCCAGAACGAGGAGAATGGAGGTAATTCGGAAGCCTTAGACTCCCAGGCGGCGCATTATAGCGAAAGGTCAGTCACCGGTAAACGACGAACAACCCTGAGCCTGAATGAAGCGATGCGCAACCGCACGCAAATCATCATAACTGAAGGTTTCAATATGATGTCCACGACTATCAAACCAGCAGGACGGCGATGATAACGCTTCATACACCTTACGGCCTTGCTGGTAAGGAATGACTTGGTCGGTCGGACTGTGAAAAACCAAAACGGGTACGCCAATGCTGGGCGCAAGGTCGACGGGATCCCACCTTGACGGTACCAACAAAGTACCCGGCCAAAACAGGTAACCTATCCAAGAATGCGCCAAGGCCGAGCGAGCTATTGCAGGAAAACCACTAAAGGGCGCATCAAGTAACAGCGCTTTAACGGCATAAGTCTGTTGCGCCGCCGCGACAAAATTAACCGCTAACGCGGCACCCATACTCTGACCTAACACCACTAAAGGCTGCTCTGGTGCTTTGTTTTTTAACCAAATAGCAGCGGCTTCTATATCCAGCATCACGGCGGGCATCATGGCGTGGCCTTCGGAAGCACCATAGCCGCGATAATCCAGTGCCAATACACCGACACCGCGTTCTGGCAACCAAGCAATGCTGCGAAAATGACTGCTGATATTTTCGCCATTGCCGTGCAAATACAGCACCACTGGCGCATCCGCTTGCTGCTCTTCATTGTGCTCAAGCACCCCATCTTGCTGCGCCGGCATCCACCAAGCGTGCACGGTGATATCGTCGGCGGTAGTTAAATAAACGTCTTCATACACTAAGCCAACATCTTGCGGCGTTTGTATCCACACAGTGCGCGGCACAAAATACAGCCCAGTTAATGACGTACACCCCGTCGAAAACAAGAGTAAACACAATATCAGCATCGTCATGAATCGCAGCCAATACTTTCGCCAAACACGAGGTATTGACTTGATTAACGTCAACATTAAAAGAACCATACGGCTGAGGCACTGGCTTCATTGCTTGCTTGAGCGTCTGCCCATTGACGTTTGAACTCCACGCCTAGTTGTACGTTATCGGCAACGCCGACTCGCTGCTGCAACAGCAATTGGCGGCGAATAGTATCGTCACCCAAAGTGACCGGTTGCCAATTAAACTCAAGCTGTTGCTGATAGGTCTGCCCCTGATGCAACCACCCTAAACTCGGGCCGATAGACGCTTGAATACCGTCGTCAAATTGATTGTCGGCTTTCAGCTCTATCTGAGCTAAACCATAAATTCGCCCATGCCCCACTTTATAAGTGCGACCAAAACCTACATTCAAATAACTGAATAACTCACTATTGCCCGCGCTGTATCTATCCATACCAGCACTAACACCCCAGGCGACAGGGCGTTGAAAACGCGTACGATGACTGAGCGATAACACGTTCACCAGTAAAAAGCGCTGTAATTGCAAATCGTGGTTGCCGCCATCACGTATATCGATCTCACCCATTTGAATTTGCGAACCCGGTACAAAGCCTTTGGGAAGATCCATGATCTCGTGGTAAGCCGCGCGCCAGCTTAGTTGGAAAAAAGGCTGATCATCACTTTGCCCAAGCGTTAATCTTGCGCGCTGTGTTTTATGGCCTTGATCATCACGAACATCCGGCATAGGTACCGAAGTAAATGGACTACCGGTTTCCAACTTACTTCTGGCGGAAAGGATGGCGATCGTGCGTTTACGCAATTCTGGACTCGCCTTCTTCTTTTTTACCGACAAATAACGAGCATAGGCATGACCGAGCTCTAACGCCTGCGCCTGCTCAAGTGGTGATAAGCCGACCAATACGTTATCTACAGAATCGTCGCTTTCAACTAATTGCTTGGCGCGATCAACGACTTCGCCATCGGCTTGCGTCGCCATAAATTCCAGCTCCGTCGCCGCTGATGGTCGATACTCGTAGCCTGCGATCAGATTTTGTTGCTCTAAAGCTCGAATCGTATCAACCGGGACGGCCTTCAATACAAATTGATCGGCTAAATCCGCTCGTTCAGAACTGGCATCCAGCAAAGCCAGTAAGCGGTATGAACAGTTTTCGTCGAAGAAAAAATAATCGAAATAGGTATCTTTAGTTTCCCAAATATGACGCACAAACTGCGCGACTTCGGCGGGGGTGAGATTCAGTGGATATTCCCATGTATCACGATACTCCATATGCTGATACTGATTGGTTTTCTCGTAGTATGGCATCACCGACACTACGCCCGGATAACCGCCGGTCAAGCCTTTATAACTAAACACCAACTCATTATCCGTGGGGTCGGCATTGGCGGCAAAATTCACGCTATAGGCCAGTAATTTACTACGCGAGGGATCAGCTCTGTCCATACGCACTAATGTATGGCCGTACATGGATGAGGGCGAATTGATATGCGAGGCTGGAAATATGAGCGTCAGCGAATTGGCTTCTAAATCATCGCGCCATTGTTCAAATTTAGGGCACGGCTGATCAACAAACGCATAAGTCGGTAACTGTTGTTTCAGCCAGAAATATCGCGCGGGGAACTGACATTGAGCCGAAACGTCAGGTGCCTGTTCCGTGAGGGAAAATGCGGCGATATCCGCTGCCATTTCAGCCTCTGGATTGGTTTTTCCATCGGCCGCTAAAAAGAAATTTTCACTGTCATTTTGGCTAATTATTTTACGACTGAACGGATGTAAACGAACATGCAGGAGATGCGCCCACTGTGATTTTTTGGCGAGCGCCTGAATTTGACTATCACTAATTACTGAAGATTGGTTTTCTGTTGAAGAAAAAGCCGAAACACTGGCTAACGAAAATGTACAAAAAAACGACAACAACAATCCCGAGCGAAGCATGGTGAAAGATCCATTTAACAAAAAGCGTAACCATAACCTAAAAAGGAAAAAGGCAACCATAAAAAAGCGCGCCGTAGCGCGCTTTCATCACGAAGATCTAATCGGAATTAACCAAGATATTTTTTCAACTCAACATCTTGAGCCATAGCAGTCTTCAGAGACTCTAGAGCCGCAGCAGACGTTGCATCAGTGTTAAACATAGAATCAAAGTTAGACTGAACGGTACGGTTAAATGCCGCAGTATCTTCTGCTTCTACGCCCATCACTTCCGCCAATGCTGCTAGCGTCTCGCCTTGACCTTTCGCTGCATCCACTGCCAACTGATCCATATTTTGATCAATAAACAATTGCGCATCGGCCAATGGGCCGTTAGCAGCTTCACAACCCAAAGTACCAGAGGTCATGCCAAATGTTTGGTTACCAGAAGTAGCGTTGGTCGTGGCTGCCATTACGTGTTCATACCATTGGCTAGCATCTTTAAACACTACAGCAGTACCCAAACCGCAACCCGCAGGGCCGGCAGGGCTAGCAGCGAATGCCATAGTCGATGAAGTAGCAAGAAGGGTTGCTGCGATCAATTTTTTCATGGACAAACTCCTTGTTCAGAGAAAGATTTTCAGACCAAAAAATATACAGATAATCCTGTACACTTCATACTTATCGGGGAATAACCTAGCCCTAAAATTTGTCCTTGTCTATACAAAAATCAAAGAAATAATGCCAAATCCGATACGCTGAAGTTGAATCAATATCAATCGAATAAGCGCCGCGTTAAGTGAAAGCCTGACTGGAGAATCACGCGAGTTTGTGGCAGCCTGAACACACATTTACTGCAGTACTAATACAGTAGCGCTATGTCGTTTCAAGAGCCTCAAACCCGAGATCCGGGTGTATTCACCGTTAGCCAACTCAATCAGCGTGCACGCCAACTGCTTGAGATTTCTTTTTCGTCTGTGCGGGTCGAGGGTGAAATATCCAATTTAGCTCGTCCGTCATCGGGTCATTGGTACTTTACCCTGAAAGACAGCAAGGCTCAGATTCGTTGTGCCATGTTTCGTTCGCGGACCTCTCAGCTAAAGTTTTTACCAAAAGAAGGTGATCACGTTGAGCTGCGCGGCAATGTCAGCCTATATGAAAATCGTGGCGATTATCAGCTAATTGTCGATAGCATGAAGCCCGCCGGAGAAGGCGCTCTGCTGCTGGCATTTCAGCAGCTTAAAAATCGCTTAGCCGCAGAAGGCTTGTTTGATCCAGCGCGTAAACGACCGCTGCCCGTTATTAAGCGCATTGGTTTAGTCACCTCCCCTACTGGGGCGGCAGTCCACGATATGCTCACCGTATTGAAACGCCGCTGGCCATCAATGGAAGTTGATATTTACCCTACCCCCGTTCAAGGGCGTGAAGCGACACAACAAATTGTCGATGCCATTGGCCGTGCCAATCGAGATCAGCGCGTAGATGCCATCATTGTTGGCCGTGGTGGCGGCTCGCTAGAAGATTTATGGTGCTTCAACGAAGAGATCGTTGCTCGCGCTATTGCGGCATCGCAATTACCAGTTATTAGCGCGGTGGGTCATGAAGTCGATATCACCATTGCCGACTTCGCTGCCGATGTGCGCGCTCCGACTCCTTCTGCAGCCGCCGAGTTAGTGAGTCCAGATCAACAAGATGTGATGCAACGCTTGCAACAACTGCAACGCCGCTTGGCCCAGGGCATGCGCCAACATTTGCAGCAACAGCAACAGCGTATTTTACGCTTGCAGCAACGCGTACGTGGGCCACAACATCTATTGCGCAATCAGGCTCAACGTATTGATCAATTAGAAGCACGCCTGCAACGCGCCATGCATCAGCGGTTACGCGACCAACAACAGCGTTTAGGCCGATTGCAGCAAGCGCTGAATCACCAACACCCGCAACGCAACCTGACGGAATACCAGCAACGCTTGCAGCGTTTATGGCTGCAACTACAACGGCGTATGCAAACTAATTTGCAACAGCAAGGTCAACGTTTGCAAAGCCAAGCTAAATTACTCAGCAGCCTGAGCCCCTTAGAAGTATTAGGCCGTGGTTATTCGATCACTCAAAGAGCTGACGGCCAAGTGATTGAAAAACACACAGATGTGAAAATAGACGACATAATGCACACTAGACTCGGCTCAGGCTGGATTGAAAGCCAAGTATTATCACGTCGTAAAACGTTAAAAAAATCGTCACCAACAAAGAAGTAACTCAATCACTATGGCTATAAAAATGAAAATATTGTCTGCCGTTACAGCCTCTCTCTTATTAATAGCCAATACGCTATGCCATGCCCAAGCCAACTCGCTTAGCGACTATCCAATGGCGGCCATTCCCGGCGGGATCGTCTCTGTTCCTTTAGGAATAACAAGTCACGAACGCCCAACCGTAAAATTCGGAAAGCAACCGGTACTAACGGTACAAGAAACAAGTGGAGAATGGGTCGCAGTTGTTGGTGTGCCATTGGAGCAAAATGGCAACCTCACCTTAACTAGCCAGCAAAAACAGTGGACCGTTGACGTCGGTACGCATGATTATCCCGAGCAACACATCACGGTCGAAAATAAGCGCCACGTAAACCCAGAAACCAATGATATGACGCGCATCAACAAAGAATACGCACTCATGGGGCCGGCATACAAAGGCTACAACGGTATCGTTGCAGAGGGTTGGCAAAAAATGAGCTGGCCAGTAAAAGGGCCATTAAGTAGCCCATTCGGGTTTAAGCGCTTTTTTAACGAACAACCGCGCAAACCGCACAGTGGTTTAGATATCGCTGCACCGGCGGGCACCACCATTCTGGCTCCGGCAGACGGCAAAATCGTATTAACAGGCGAGTTTTTCTTTAATGGCAACAGCGTATTTATTGATCATGGCCAAGGCTTAATCAGCATGATGTGTCACATGAGCCGCATTGATGTAAAAGAAGGACAAATGATAAAGCGCGGCGATACCATTGGTGCCGTTGGCAAAACGGGTCGTGCGACAGGCCCGCATTTGCATTGGAGTATTAGTATGAATAACACTCGTGTCAATCCGCTCTTGCTGTTAGCCGACCCTGACGGCAATCAGTAATTACCGAGATAAATATCATGGCCAAACATCCAAGCACATCCGCTTTAATGCCCGCCCAAGGCAGTAGCGGTGGCATATGTCCGGATTCAGACGCCTTGAAAATAACAGATGTTAGCAAGCGCGATTAATGTGCTAATTCCGCATCACGCTTAGCGTTCAATAAATTAATCTTGGCCGTTACTTCTGCCGACGGCGTCATCGCTTCGTAGTTGCCTTCTGGCTCATCGTTATATACATCAATCGCTTTTAATAACGAATCAAACGACCGTACGCGATTACCACGAATCATGGCAACGCGAGCCAATGTTTTACAGTGAAGTTTTCCATCAACCAAAAAACGATGCTCGCTATATACGTATTTATGATCCCAATATACCACCCGACCTTCGACCACGACTTTAGCAAAGGGCTTAATTTCGCGGATAAAACTCATGGTTTGGCTGGCAATCACTGAACGCCAACCTTGCTTGAACACCAAAGGAATCATACCAATCTCAAAAAAACTCTGAACTCGGCATAAATCCAACCACATCGGATAACGCGTATTGGTCAGGTGCAAATTAAAGTCACAATCCCAAGGCATCACCCTAAATGTGGTTGTCGTTACGCCAAACGGATCACGGCGAAAGCTCCAAGGACGTCGTGTGATCATAAAGGCATAGCGCACTAACTGGATCATTTCTTAGCGCTCAGATCCAATTTACGAATCAAGCCTTCTTGCGCAACAGATGCAACCAGCTCGCCTTGCTGGGTAAAAATTTGACCACGACAAAAACCACGACCGCCACCGGCATTTGGGCTATCAATCGCATACAGCAACCATTCATCCATACGGAAAGGACGGTGAAACCAAATACTGTGATCGAGACTGGCCATTTGTAAATCTTTCTGTCCATACGTCACCGCATGGGGGTGCAGTGACGTTGCCACCAAATTAAAATCGGAGGCGTATGCCAGCATAGTGCAATGCTCGTTATAGTTATCACCCATTTTGGCATCGGCTTTCATCCAGACAAACTTCGCCGGATCTTTCTTTTGCGGTGCAAAAATATTCACAGGATCGAGCACGCGCATTTCAATCGGCTTATCGGCGGTATAAATATCGCGAACGCGCTCGGGAAAACAATCACGAAACATACGCGCTAACTCTAACTGGGATGGAATGCCATCAGGACCTTTAACATCCGGCATCGGCGCTTGGTGCTCAAAGCCCTTCTCTGGATGTTGAAAAGAACAAATCATGGTAAGAATCGCGCGACCATTTTGCGTTACCTTGACTTGACGGGTAGCGAAGCTACGCCCAGTTCGTAACACATCAACGTCGAACTCCAGATGGTCCGTTACCGTACCGGCGAGCATAAAATACACATGCAAGGAATTAGGAGCCCAGTCACCTTCTGGCAAGGTTTGCAAAGCAGCAGCCAAACTTTGACCCATCACCTGACCACCAAATAATGCCAAAAACCCTAAATCTTGAGTTTCCCCACGAAACCGATTTTCACCGATTGATACTGGACGCAGCAGCTTGATTAAATCCTGCAATACATCACTCATACATTGACCCTTATTCAAATGCACCCACAAATAACGGAGTGCTTATGGTTCGTTATGCGCTAGCACAATACGGAATACAAGCACTAAGGCATTGGCCCAAATGACACTGTGCTTTATTGCCGCTTTTGCCCCCCTAATGCCTTACACAAGCAAACACATTGGCTGCAACTGACTTTTCACCCTAAAGCAACCCAAAACCAAGTGGAAAGATGCAAGCGACGCCTCTATGCGTATAATACCCAACCCTAACCGCCACGCCGACACAAGGCTACGTTTCGTATGAGTATGGCCGCAGACAAACAGCACCTTTTCAACGTCCTAGATACCAGCATCTATCGCGCTCAGCTCGATGAAAAAAGCAATCGTCTGCGCCAGCTATTTGCTGAATTTCAACCACCAGAACTTGAAGTTCATGCCAGCGAATCAAGCCACTTTCGCCTGCGTGCTGAATTTCGTTTATGGCACGAAGGCGATCGTTGTTACTACGCCATGTTTGAGCCCGGCAACAAGCGTAACGTTTACGAAGTCAAAGAATTCCCCATTGCATCGCAACTCATTAATCGTTTGATGCAACAATTGCTGGTCGAAATTCAGCCAAACGAATTGCTGCGGCGTCAATTATTCCAAGTCGAATTTCTTACCACCATGAGTGGTGATGCCCTGATTACGCTGATTTATCACAAAAAACTTGATGAAGCATGGCAGGCGGAAGCCGAAGCCTTACAACAGCGCTTAGGCTTTCCTATTATTGGCCGCTCACGCAAACAAAAGTTGGTATTAGAGCGCGATTACGTTAACGAAACTCTGCAAGTCGATGGCAAAGCTTTTCATTACCGCCAAATTGAAGGCGGGTTTACGCAACCCAACGGCGGCTTAAATCAACAAATGTTGAGCTGGGCACGCTCGGCCTCGGATGCCTTTAGCGGCGATTTATTAGAACTGTATTGCGGTAATGGCAACTTCTCCGTCGCCTTAGCCGATAAATATGATCGCGTATTAGCCACCGAAATTTCAAAAACATCGGTCGCAGCAGCCCAAATCAATATTCGCGATAATGCGCTGAACAATCTGATTATTGCGCGTTTATCGTCAGAGGAATTCGTGCAAGCCATTCGCGGCGAGCGCACTTTTACCCGTTTGGGCGATGTCGATTTAACCAGTTACAACTTCGACACTGTCTTAGTCGATCCACCGCGTGCAGGCTTAGATGATGAATCCGTGCGCCAAATCAGCGAGTACAACAACATCATCTATATCTCGTGCAATCCTGATACCTTGCACGCAAACCTGACGAAACTGTGCAAAACGCATACAATCACACGCTTTGCGCTGTTCGACCAATTTCCGTACACGCACCATATCGAAACGGGTGTGGTACTGACACGTCGTGCAGCCGAGAAAGAACAATAGCAAACCCAACTTAGCCAAACACACAGGCCAACCATGACCGCATCAACATTCGCTAGCTTGGGATTACCTCAAGAACAACTCGATAACCTACAACAAATGGGTTATGAGCAAATGACCGAGATCCAGCAACAGGCGCTTCCTGCGGCGCTGGACGGCAAAGACGTACTGGCGCAGGCACGCACCGGCAGCGGTAAAACGGCGGCCTTTGGCATTGCCTTGCTGAGCCGAATTAATCCGCGTTTCTTCGGTGCTCAAACACTGGTCATGTGCCCTACCCGCGAACTAGCAACTCAGGTAGCGACTGAGATTCGTAAGCTAGCGCGTTTTCAACAGAACATTAAAGTGGTCACCTTGTGTGGCGGTATGCCAATTGGCCCACAAATCGGCTCGCTAGAACATGGCGCGCATATTGTTGTTGGTACTCCAGGGCGCATTTGCGACCACCTGCGCAAGCACACTCTCGATATCAGCCAAATCAATACCTTAGTGCTGGATGAAGCCGACCGTATGCTGGACATGGGCTTTGCGGCCGATATCGACAGTATCGTGCAAGAAACACCGCACAATCGCCAAACACTGCTGTTTTCAGCAACTTATCCTGAAAACATCGAAACACTGAGCCGTGAATATCAAAATAATCCCGTCAGCATTCGTGTTCAATCCTTGCATACTGCGCACACCATCCAGCAGCAATTTATTGAATGCGACCGTGATGATCGCTTAGGAACTCTCGAACGCGCACTGGCCCACTTCGGCATTCAGCAAGCGGTGATTTTTTGCAACACCAAGCAAACCACCCATGACGTCTGCACACATCTACGTGATTTAGGTTACAGCGCGCTAGGCCTTCATGGTGATTTAGAGCAGAAAGATCGCGACCGCGTACTGGTGCGCTTTCGCCAAGGCAGCTTAGCCATTTTGGTGGCGACCGACGTGGCTGCTCGTGGCCTCGACGTTGACGACTTAGCCGCAGTGATCAATTACGAGCTACCACGCGACTCTGAAGTCTACGTGCATCGCATTGGTCGTACTGGCCGCGCCGGTAAAGAAGGACTTGCTATTAGCCTAACCACCAATAAAGAAGCCTACAAACGTGACGCCATTGCCGAGCAAATTGGGCAAAAAGTAAATAGCATGAATGCGAGTGAATTAAGCACAGTGCCTGCGGATATAGAACGACCTGAATGGATTACTCTTGCACTTGCAGCCGGTCGTCGCCACAAAATGCGCCCAGGGGACGTACTTGGTGCCCTCACGAAAAATGGTGGCATAACCGGTGCCGAAGTTGGCAAAATCGACGTATTAGAACAAGTCACTTACGTGGCGGTTAAACACAATGCCTGTAATGCTGCGCTGCAACACTTAGAAAATACGCCGATTAAAGGTAAAAATGTAAGGTCGCGTAAAGCATAATTACTTTTTGAACTAAAATCCGAAATAAACTGCTAAGCATAAATATAGATGCAATAAGGTAACGGAATGTCAATCATCAACAAATTATCCATATTATTTGCCGTTTTATATTTTTCATCCGCTTGGGGATTAGATACATCCACTGATTCATTGGATGCCAAAAAGAAAGCACTTCTCGAATCCACTGTCGTAAATCCGAATATACCGTTAGAAAAGCGTATCCGCGCTATCAAAGAACTGCACAGCGATATATTTGTCGATGGTCATATGAAACGCACCTTCTGCGTATGGGACCCCATCGGCAAAAACGGCCCAATAGCATCAACGGTTAACGATCAAATTCTACGATCTTTGCATTATGGGCTGGATTTATCGGTTATCGTTTTTCAACGCGAAGACGAACTCATTAACCACTTTTTAACCGAAAAAACATGCGATGCCATACTTGTGCGCGGCGCTTTAGTTGCGCAATTTAATCAATTTTCCGCAACTATTGAAGCTGTTGGCGCCCTGCCAGAAACAAAACACCTACAGTTATTAACCCAAGTACTTGCCGACCCCAAAATGGCCAAAAACCTAACCAACGACCAATACACAGTAATGGGAATCGCCGCCATTGGTGGAAGCTATGTATTCGTTAACGACCGATCAAACCTAACGCTTTCCTCCCTGAAGCAGAAAAAAATTGCTGTGCAAGCTAATCATCGCGGGATGGAAGAGATCATCATCGCCATCGGCGCAACGCCGGTTAAAGGCGCTCTAATAGAATCGGTAAGGAGCTATGTTAATGGCGAGGTAGATTCTATGATTTCTCCAGCTCTACCTTACATAATTGCGGGTAGCAGCCAAGACAGCAGCAATAAAGGCGTATTCGCCAACAACCTATCTCAATCGACGTTGCAACTGATTGGCCGCACCGAACAATTTCCTTTGGGAGTAGCCCAAGTCTTACGCGAGGACTTTCTCTTTAAATTCGATGCCTACGCCAATCGTTTCGCTCAAGAACTCCAAGGGGTAATACCCGACGAGTTTTGGATACCTTTGTCGGCAACCGAAACGAAAAAACAAAACGATATTTATCAGGATATTCGCATTAAGCTGCGCCAAGAAGGCTACTACGATGCCTCCATGCTGAGTTTAGCACGTAAAATTCGCTGTCGATTTGAACCAAGCAATAGCGAATGTGACAATCCTGTTGAGTAATGCCCAACGACTAAGCGCGTTCTAAAAAAGCGCGTCATCGCCACAAAAAAGTAGAAACACAACATCAGCTTTGTAGCCAATTGCTACAAAGCTTCACGGTACCGGCAATCATGCTGAAAACATCTTGAGCCTTACAAACCTTCACTCACACTGACATCCCTGACATTTTGCAGCATGAACTGACACAATTGGCCGGTTAGTTTACGGTAAAGTGTTAAGTGGAACTCACTCTCGGGCTAATATTCCAGACTATACTGATCATTCGTTCTTTGATGGATTGTCAGATCATGGCTGCGACATTATTGCACTTGCGCTCAACCAAGAGTGCTCAGTATCTTCTTACCCGAATTTTAGCTGATGCGGTTGATCAACGCTTGTTGCTGCCAGCAGCCAGTGAGTTAACAAGCTATAGTCAGCACTTAAATACCACTCAGCAACAGTATTGTGTTCGTACTGAAGTTGGCGATTTCTTCATTAAACGCCTATTGGCTGACAGCTTGGGGATTGAACGATTTCGAGCCGAGCAAGATTGTTTACTGCGTATAATGGAAACCCAAAGCATTGTAACTGCACAGCCAATCACATGCGGTGTGGTCGATGGTCATTCGTACCTCATTCTTACCCATACACCATTAGCAGTGCATGGCGATTGGTTACAAGCTGGCTGCCAAATTGCAAAAATGCACGGCCATACCAGTGATAAAGGTTATGGCTTTGAACGCACGACCTTTTGCGGCGATACGCCGCAAAATAACAATTGGAGTCACCATTGGGCCAATTTTTTTAGTGAACAACGTATTGCTCCGCTGTTAACTCAATTAGAGATGCGCGGTGATGGTATTCGCGGGTGTGAACGCATTCTGGCTCGTTGCCAAACACGCTTACTTGGGCATCAGCCAGAGGCATCTTTACTGCATGGTGATTTATGGTCGGGAAATATTGCTTTTCGCCCTGATAACGAATCGTCACGTCCTATTGTGTGTGATCCTGCCTGTTATTACGGCGATGCCGAAACCGATTTGGCGATGACGGAACTATTCGGTCGTTTTCCCGAGGCCTTTTACAAAGGTTATCAAAGCGTTCGGCCTATTGATGATGGCTACGTCATGCGCCGCCCTGTTTATCAGCTATATCATGTACTCAATCATGCCGTTTTATTTGGTAATCATTATATGGATCAGGCGCGAGAAATGATGAAAGGCCTTGCCAATTAAATAATAAAAAGCACCGGTATTTTCCGGTGCTTTTTATTGACCCAAGTGATTCTTAGCCTATGGATTCAAACGCTGTTGCAGCCACTCTCTGCCATTGCGTCGGTATTCTAAGCGGTCGTGTAATCTATGTTCGCCACCCTGCCAAAACTCCACTCGCTCCGGCACCATACGATACCCTCCCCAGTAATTCGGTAATGGCACTTCCTTGCCTTCGTAGGCTTCTTTCACGGCTGCAAAGTTGGCTTCTAGCGCTGCTCTGCTCGCTAATGGGCGACTCTGTTGCGAGGCCCAAGCACCGAGTTGGCTTTCACGCGGGCGCGAGTGAAAATAGGCTTCAGCTTCGCTGCGCATCATCTTACTCACCAGCCCCTGCACCTGAATTTGTCGCTCTTGGCCAATCCAAAAAAAATGTAGTGAGGCACGAGCATTATGCGCAAAATGCTGACCTTTATTGCTTTCATAATTGGTAAAAAACACAAAACCATACTCATCATAAGCTTTTAGCAATAAGATTCGCTGCCAAGGTTGGCCCTCGGCATCAACGCTGGCCACCGTCATAATGGTCGGTTCTATTGGCATGGTTGCACGATAAGATTCAAACCAGGCATGAAACTGTGTCATCGGATCTTTAGCAGCGGTTTGCTCGTCTAAACGACCTTGGCTGTATTCTTTACGAATATCAAATAAATCCACCATATGGCGGCTCCTAATACTCAAATTTATTGAATTCAAAACTAGCTTGATGATATCACTCAAAAACCGCCAGTGTGATAGTCATTAATGCAAAGAAATGATGTGCATCATCAGCCTTCGTACTCCACGCCCTCCTTTGCTATCATTCGCGCCATATTCGTTCCTACCGAGGCTTGTATGTCGCTGCAAAACTATCCAACCGCTCCTTTATTACGTCGTTTAGCAGCGCTAGCTTACGACAGTCTGATTATCATCGCGCTATACATAATGGTGGGGATGGTACTAGTCGCCATTACCAAAGCGATTACTGGCGAATTTCCGGGCGAATTTCCAGCATCGGTTAACTTGTCGCTCATATTCACAATTTGTTTTTTATATTACAGCCACTCTTGGCGTAAAGGCGGGCAAACTATTGGTATGAAGGCATGGCGAATTCGTATCACGACCCTCGATGGATCACATATACGCTTAAGCCATTGTATGCTGCGCACGGGAACAGGCTTTTTCTCTTTGGTCATCTTTGGGATAGGATTTTTCTGGGCATGGATCGATAAACAACAACGCACGTGGCACGACATGGCATCGCTCACACGCCTCGTTTATATCCCTAAAGATATGGCTTAAGCGCTACCGCTTAACCCGCTTTGCGCAATAGATAAATACCCACGGATGCACTGCCTGCGATAGGAATAATGCTGGCCCAAATCGGCTCAAAACCAAATACGATACTGGCAGGTGCCAATAATTCTTCCGCGTATTTGTAAATTAAACCAACCAAAATACCAGAAAAAATCCGGTAGCCTGGGGTCACTGTTCGCAAGGGCCCAAAAATAAATGAGATGCCTAAGATCACTAGCGCAAAAGTACCTAGCGGTTGAGTTGCCTTGCGCCAGAACGAAAGCAAATAGCTATCCGCATTCAACCCTTGGCGCTCTAAATAACGGGTGTAATTATAGAGATTCGAGATCGACATATCTCGAGGCTGCACCATCACCACGCTTAAGCTAACAGGGGTTAATTCCGTGTTCCAATCCAAGGTATCGAAGTGCTTTTCAATGGTACGCTCCGGCGTTAGGTCTAAATCACGCACATTTTCCATAGACCAATGCGCACGCTGATAAATCGCTCGCTCAGCAGTGCGCATACGAATTAAATTCTGCTCACGATCAAACTCGTACAAGGTAACCCCGTGCAACACACCACCGGGTTCAATCGCGGTAAAGCGCATAAATTGATCCCCTTCACGATGCCAATAGCCTTTGCCTTTGTTCGATAATGTATCACCCTTACCTTGCGCCACGGCTTTTTGTGCTTGGGCAATTCGCTCTAGGGTTGGAATAGCAAACTCCGCCGTTGCCATACTTAAAATCATTAATAAAGCGACTGGCTTTAATACCGCGACAGAAATGTGTGTTACCGATAAACCAGCAGCACGCATCACTGTTAACTCACTGCTTGCCGCCAAACTACCTAAACCTGCTAAGCATCCGATCAAGCAGGCCATCGGCATATATTCATATGCCCGACGCGGCAAACGCAGCACCATAAACTCTAAAGCTTGGATAAACTGATAGCCACCTTTCAGTTGATCCAACTCGTCTACTAAGGTAAAAATTGCATCAAGGCCAACAATAACAATGACCACTATAAGAGAGGCCATCAAAACGCTACGGGCAATATAAAAATCGAGTTTATTCATAAACGCGTCACCCGCTGACGGCGCAGCCACTCAGGCCCAAACAGTAGCCCAATGGCAATAAACAAATACACTAGGTGCAAACTCCATAAGCCGATTTCAGGTTTTAACGTGCGCTTTTCAATCATGCCGGTCATGGCAATCAACAACGAAATGTAAACCATGAATAAAACGATGGCTGGAAATAAACGAGCAAAGCGGCCTTGGCGCGGGTTTACTTTGGATAGCGGAAAGGCAATCAAGGTAACAATTGGCACCATCAAGATAAGTGAAATACGCCACTGTAGTTGAGCCTGATGCTTAGGATTATTAGAGCCGATTAAATCGAGGGTTGGCACCGCCTCTTTGCGCAGTTTACGCCGTTCTTCCGGTTCATCCGCAATCTTGACGCCATATAAATCAAAATCAAGAATTTGCAGTTCTAAGCTGTCTGAGCTGAGATCAAAACGGCGACCGCCATGCAGTTCCAAGAATCGGGACCCAGTGTCATCACTGACATACTGAGTTCCAGACTCGGCCAGCAATAAAGTATCCCCATCGGCAATAAAAACACCATACATCTGAGTTTTATCGTCCGATAGTGCCTTAGTATAGGTCACGCGCGTGCCACTTTTTGTACTTTGAAAACGCCCTGGCACCAATAACTCAAATTCGGTCAGTTGAGCCTGTTTCTGATACAGGGCTTCCATTTTCTGAGCGCCCCACGGACTCAGCACTAACGTAAAGCTGGCGACAATAATCGTGACCATTGCCGCAGGCATTAAGGTGTAACCCAACAACTTGAAGTTAGAAAATCCTGTTGCGGTTAGCACTGTTATCTCGCTTTCTGCGTATAAACGTCCGTAAGTCAGCAAGATAGAAATAAACAATGCCAACGGCAAAATCATCTCAAGGAAAGAAGGAAGACGTAATAACAGCGTAAAAAACACAATCTCAAGCGATACATCACCCGCAGCGGCAGCAGCCAATTGCTGGATCAAACGACCACTCATTAAAATCATTAGCAACACGATGGTCACGGCAAACATAGTGCCGGCAAGCTCTCGTGCTAGATAGCGAAAAAGAATCAAATCGATAAACCTTGTAACCCTAAGACCCTTTAGGCTGGGCATATAATATTGGTGGCCGCCATTGTACCCATTTTCGTTAGAAGATGTGCCTTCCCCTTGTATTTTGCCAACCAGCCAGCACACTATAGGGCTAATCAGCCAAGATGGTGACATAGCCAATACCGTGTCACCGTCCTCAATAATGAAGCACATTTTACGTGTTCACTTCGTCAGGAGCAGTCATGCAATATCAGGTAGTTTCAGATTCGGCCACCCAAGTTCACGCGGGGTGTATTGTCGTTACTCTCGATCAGTCAGGCAAGTTATCTGACGCTGCACAAGCCATCAACAATGCCACCGGCGGTTTCCTGCAAGCGCGTATTGATGCAAAAGACATTAAAGGTAACGTTGGCGACACCTTGTTACTGCTAGGTGTTAGCGGTATTAGCGCCGAACGGGTGTTATTAGTAGGCACTGGCAAGAGTGAAATCAGCGCCTTCAACGCTGATAAAATTGTGACCGCTATTGCAACCGGTATTGCCAAAATCCCAGGTGCTGTTGCCGTTTCAATTGCTGACCTAAGCCGCGAATGTATGCCAGAAACGTGGTGGGCTGAACAAGTCATGCTGGCACTTCACAGCGCACAGTACCGATTCACGGCGACTAAACCTGCCAAAGAAGAAGCAACGAAAGCAGAAAAATTGATTTGGCTTGGTGGAGATGTCAGCACCGCTTTAGAACGTGGTGACGCAATCGGCATGGGCACGGATTACGCTAAAGATTTGGGTAACATGCCGCCTAATATCTGCACTCCAACCTATCTAGCTGAGCAAGCCGAGGCGATAGCGGCAGACGGTTCAATGACGTGCAAGGTTTACGACGAGAAAGAACTTGAAGCCATGGGCGCGGGTTCGTTCTACTCGGTCAGCAAAGGTTCTTCAGAGCCGGGCAAAATTATTATCCTGCAATACTTAGGTGCAGCCGATAAAAATACAGCGCCGCATATGCTAATAGGCAAAGGTATTACCTTCGACACTGGCGGTATCAGCTTGAAGCCAGGCCCTAAAATGGACGAAATGAAATACGACATGTGTGGCGCGGCATCGGTACTCGGCACGATGAAAACCATCAAAGCCTTAACACCCGCCATCAACGTTGTGGCTATCGTCACCAGCGCCGAAAATATGCCTTCGGGCCATGCGAGCAAGCCGGGAGATGTTGTTACTAGCTTATCCGGTTTAACCATAGAAATCCTCAACACCGATGCCGAAGGCCGCTTGGTACTGTGTGATGCACTAACGTTAGGCATTCGTGATTACAAACCAGCAACGGTTGTTGATATTGCTACCCTAACCGGTGCATGTATGGCTGCGTTGGGTAAAGTGAACTCAGGACTCTTCACCACAGACGAAGGCCTAGCTGATGAACTCTTGGCTGCCGGTGGTTATTCTCGCGACCGTATTTGGCGCTTGCCTTTGGAAGAAGATTACCAAGCAGGCTTGGATTCCAATTTCGCTGATGTAGCAAACATCGGTGGGCCATTGGCTGGCGCAACAACGGCCGCGTGTTTCTTGTCGCGCTTCACGGAAGGCACTCGCTGGGCGCACCTTGATATCGCTGGCCCGGCATGGGGCGGTGACGGTACTACGAAAAACTCAAGCGGACGTCCAGTACCCTTACTGAGCACCTACTTGTTGAATAAACAAAGCTAAGAGCATAATAGGTAGTGATTCCGTGCTGTGACATTGACACGTATCACCGATTCTAACATCAGCCGGACGGTTAACCTAAAGCCGTTATAAGTCCGGCTTTTTATTTTGAGGCACTGATATGTCCATTGCCAATATTCTAAACGAACGATGTTCAGTTCGTGCTTTTCATCCAGAACCAGTTGCTGAAGATGTGTTAAAAGAAATATTCACGGCAGCTCAACGAGCACCATCGAATTGCAATGTTCAACCGTGGCAAACCTATGTGATATCCGGTGAAAAGAAAGATAAATTAAAGAACTTATTGGTTGGCACTGTGATGAAACAGCAAGCACCCAATCCAGATTTTAATTGGAAAGTTGCTTACCATGGCATTCATCGCGAACGTCAATTGGGTTCCGCCAACGCACTGTACACATCAATGAATATTGCGCGTGAAGATAAAATAAAACGCAACCTAGCCATGTTACGCAACTGGGCATTTTTCGACGCCCCACACGTTGCGTTTTTCACCATGGATACCTACCTCGGTATCATGGGAGCCGTTGATCTTGGAATATATGCGCAAACTTTAACTTTATTATTGAAAGAACAAGGCATTGATAGTTGTATGCAAGGCGCACTCGGACAATTTCCTGATCCCGTACGCGAGTTTTTAGATTTGCCAGAAGGACGTGGAATTTTATTCGGCATGTCATTTGGCTACGCGGATGAAAATGTCCCAGCCAACAACTGCCGTACCAACCGCGCAGAATTAAACGATGCGGTAACCTTCATTTGTTAGCGAAAAATATAGCCCTATCAATCCGCAGATAGGGCACGCTCGACATCAATACCAACAATGACGGCGCCTATTGGCGTTTTGTACTCGTCACCAATAGTTAAACTGACTTTAACTTGAAACGTTCGTGTTGAGTCGTCGTATTCAATTCCACCAATATTAGTGCCGCCTACTCCTTGTCCAAAGCTCTTTTGAAAGGACTTCTCATCCCCTTGATAATAATCCGAGGTACTCTTGCTTTGTCCTACATTTAGACCATTTCTATCAACCACAAAGATCTCGGTATATAACCCTTTTGAGGCTTCTTGTACGTCACGCAGATATTTCGACAAGGGATTGTTTAATAATTTATTAATACTCGGTCTTTCTTTCGACGCGACCTCAGATCGCCATTGTTTATCTAACACTTCAATATCTTTAATCGTGACTTCTCTCATCGACTCATTCTGCATGCGAACACTGCTAATCACTTCACGACTGTCAACCCAATTACGAATATGATATTCCAAAATGGCCTTCAATTTTTTAATTTCGTCGTCAGTAAGTACCATAGAACCTGGAGCACAAGCCGATACTCGAGCATTGAAATTAGCTAAAAAATCAGGACGTCCTGATAAAAAATGATTGGCAAAATAGATACCCAGCGGCGTGTATTTTAAAAACTGTCGTTTGAAATCACTTTCATTTATATCGAGTTCAAATGCAATCTCATGGAAGTTTTTTTCATCCGCAATGAAGGTGTCCAAGCGCCCAGCTCGCACCAATTGAAGTAATTGCCCCCCTTCATTAACTTCTTCAATCTGAGTGTAGCCATTAATCTTGAGCCATAGCGCCTGATTACTTGATCGAATGGCACCAATCCTTAAACCTCTACGAAAATCCACCCGAGATGCCAACTTACTATCAGTGAAGTACCAATACCATTTTTCTAATGCAAATGGCACGGACATGATTGCGTAATTATCTAGCTCGGCGGATGGCATTGAGGTAAATAAACCATCCGCCTCAGCCGAGATAATATCGGCTACCGCTCTCCCCCAAGGCATCACCTGAACGGCGTAAGCTTCATCCATATCACCCAAAATGCAACGGATTACATTCGCTGAAACCCCCGATAGTTCACCTTGCAGCATGATTTGATATGGCGGTGATATTGTCGTGCGTAAATCAACAGCTTCGGCCGTCTGCATGAGGACAAGGAGCAATATCGTAATATAATGTCGGAACCTCATAGGCAACTCGCCTTCTCTTAGTTTGCTTATCTCACTAATACTAGCAGCCTTTGACCCGTTTGAAATACTAGTGACTACTAACCAACTGTACTTATCCAACGCCGCCGCAGAAATAGCCGCCTAAAAAGACAAAACCGCAAATTAATCATGAGCTATTTAGCCCCACAACAACTTAATGGCGACAATCAAAGTAATAATTTCGTACAGACGCTTAATGCGCTTATTACCGGTTTTTATGGATGTATTGGCCCCTAAATAACCGCCAACAAGCGAGCCAAGAATGAGCGCAGGAATCCAACTCCATTGCACCGTAGCTACGGCGCTCATGGTTATCGCACCGGCACCATTCCAACCAAGGCCAACAGCGACAAGCGTTTGCGCAACCGCCAAACGATATTCCAAGCCAAACCAATACACCAACCAGAGCGTCACAAACAGGCCGCTCCCCGCAGATAACGCGCCATTGGCAAAACCAATCAGTAATAGCACCAAGCCGCCAACAAGATAACCAAAAGCCGTACGATGGTGATCATCTGTTTTAAGCCCAAGTTCCGGTTTGAACCAAGAATACAACGACAGCAATAAGGTGAGTATGCCAAGCGCACTCTCAGCAGCACGAGCAGGCACATCAAGAATGAATAAGGCGCCAGCAACCACCCCCGGCGTGCCTGCTAAAAAAATCAGCAAAAGTATGCGCCAGTCTAAGTGCCCTTCGCGCATGTGTCTTGTCGTCGCGCCGACTCCCAAAGCAACCGTCGCAATTTTGTGAGTCGCCAGAGCCAATGGAAACGGCAGGCCCAAAAAAATTAAAATGGGTAACTGAATCAAACCGGCACCGCCACCCGCAAGAGCAGAAAACCAATTTGCGACAATCGCGATCAGCAATAAAGTCAATTGTTGGATATAATCCACTGCTAAGCCTCTGGCCGATGACAGGCCGACGTCACACATTTGGAGATCTTCATGAAATACGCCCTTTACTATCACGACTCTTGCCCATTTTGCCAACGAGTGCTAAGCGTATTACCCAACATTAATGTGCCGGTCGAAAAGCGTAATGTGATTAAACATGCCCATTTTCGTGATGAACAATATGCCGCAACGAACCGTACCACCGTCCCTTGCTTACTGATCGAAGATGGTGACCAGCAGCAATGGATGTTTGAGTCGGCGGACATCATTCGTTATTTGCAAACACTCTAACCAAGGTTAGCTTGGCGCTATTTGTTGTTAGGCGCTAACGCTGTCAGTAACTCAGGGGTAGCCAGTAATCGACGAACCGTTTCGACTACCGCCTGAGTTTGCGCATCGACTTCAACGTTGATCGCATCCCCAACTTTAACGGCACCGAAGGTCGTTACATCACGAGTTTCAGGAATCAGATGCACGCTAAATTTATTCGCCTCCACTTCAGCGATCGTTAAGCTAGCGCCATTCAAGGCCACATAGCCCTTATTCAACAAATACGGTGCAAGATGCTCTGGGCGTTGCATCCATACCACTAAGTTATTCGCACTTTCTTCCACCGCCAATACCGTAACCTGATCCATAATATGGCCAGATAACGAATGACCTCCAATCTCATCACCCAATTTAGCGGCGCGTTCGATGTTAACCATAGAACCAACAACCAGCGCTCCTAGGTTGGTCACCTTCAACGTTTGCCCAATCGCGTCGAAGCTCACTCGAGTGAATTCTGTATTCACGTCTAATGTGCGCACAGTCAAGCACGTACCATTAATCGCAACCGATGCTCCGATTTGTAGGTTCTCTGCCAGCGCAGTAGGAAAGTCAAAAACAAAAGTGGCAAAATCTGATTTGTGATCGAGTTCAACAAGGGGTAACTGTGTTTGGATAATTCCAGTAAACATGGGAGGCTCCTGTTATGGCTGACAGGCATTATGCACTATACTGCTGAATATCAGTAGAGACTCACCAGAGACTGAGATTTGGAAATTAAAAAAACAGGCCTAATATTGTCCGGCGGCGGCGCGCGAGCGGCGTATCAAGTTGGTGTATTAAAGGCCATACATAAGATTCTCCCCAAAGGCCACTATAACCCATTCGACATTATTTCTGGTACATCGGCAGGTGCTATTAATGGCGTTGCTCTTGCCAGTTATGCCGAAAATTACCGTATAGGCATTAAACACTTAGAACGCATTTGGATGCATTTTAGCTGCGATCAAATCTATCGCACTGATTTTCCTGGTATATCCTATAACTTGATGCGTCTTATGCGCGCCATGACTATTGGTAAGCGTTTTAAAAATGACCCAGTATCGCTACTGGATAATAAGCCACTGAGGGCCTTATTAAATGAGGCCATTAAATTCGATCAAATTCAGAGTGCGATTGACAACGGTGCACTACATGCCATTGCCGTTAACTGCTCAGGCATGGAAAGCGGTGAATCGGTTTCGTTTTTTCAAGGCCATTACAGCATCACAAACTGGCAACGCCAACGTCGAATTGGTAAACGAGCACGAATATCACTCGATCATTTAATGGCCTCTTCAGCTATTCCTATGATCTTTCCCGCAGTGAAATTACAAAACGAATATTTCGCCGATGGTGCTGTGCGTCAGCTCACCCCCTTAAGCCCTGCGATCCACCTTGGCGCAGAAAAAATTATGGTCATCGGGGTTAGCGGTATTGCACATAAATCTAAAATTGTGAAGCCCAACCCGAGCTACCCGTCCCCCGCTAAAGTCATGGGGCATATGCTTAACGCCGCTTTCTTAGACAGCATGGAGGCCGATGTTGAACGCCTAAACCGTATAAACCGAACGCTGGATAAAATTCCCGATTCCGTGCGCAAAAAAGAGCACATGGAATTAAAAAGTATTCAGCTATTAGAAATTAACCCAAGCCGATCCATCGACGAACTCGCTGGCGAACATGCGCACGAAACACCCAGAGCATTAAAAATGGCCCTTGGCGGTAGCGGTAATACAGGACAAAGTGGATCTGGCATTTTAAGTTATTTACTTTTCTCTCACGGATTTTGTAAATCACTCATAAATTTAGGCTACAGCGATGCCATGGCTCGCGCCGATGAAATTCGCGAGTTTTTCTCGGATCATTTTAATAAATAAACAAATAAGATTTAATGGTGGATGAACGGTTAAAATATCTACAGCCAGGCCGGCGATATCGTGCGAACCAAGGTATTCAAAAAACCCTTTCATCAATTCATGCCACAGCCTCTAATGCTCGCCTCGTCTGCCACAGGCAATGTCTAAAAACTCGACTACACTGAATCTATCACTTAGCTAAAGACAAAGTAGCTCGTATAAGACATAGCTACTTAGTTAGCACAATATGGAGGAAGATTTCTCATGGTAGGTATCATCGACAAGACTGAGACTAGCTTAACAGAACAGATGGAACAGATAGAAACTGACATTCACCGCATATCAAACAAGTTAAACAGTGATGGGTTTATGTCTAAAGCTCCCGCAGCCTTCGTAGAAAAAGAGCGTGACAAGCTGACAGCGTTAAAGAAAGCGCAAGCAAAAGTAAAAGCCCAATTACATGCCGAAAAACAGTAAATCGCGATCACTCTGACATTGCGCTGAAAACTTAAATAGTGATTACTTGATCGTTATCGAAGTCACGCAACCTAGGTACGCCTTGCATAAGATAAGTACAATAAAGACTGTGCTGAGCATTCCTCACCAAGCTAAGTCTTCTTTAATTGGTTTGACGCGTACGCTTGATAAAACGCGCATTGCAATCAACATCGACCAGAGTAAAAATACTGTAACGCTTTGCACGGATTTTAACGTAGCTAGCAACTTCCTTATGGCGACTGGGATGATGAACTTTAAGCACCCGAGCAACATGAAATATCTCACCTTGCTTGCCGAAATAGCTCAAAGCTTTATCGTTACTCGCAGAAATAGCATCCCGATCAGAGCACACAGGCTCAGCCTCGACGACAACCGAGTACGGCAGCAGAAAACAAATCAGAAAGAGACCAGAAAGCTTCATCCTTAAAGCCTAGTCGAGACTCGATCAATTTGACCAAATCTCAGACGAAAAAAGCCGCAAGCCATCCCGAACTTGCGGCAACCCTCTTTGAACACAAAGAATTCTTACAATAGCCTTCTCAGGCTATATCAATCATCGGAGCCCATAATGCCAAGGATCTGCAACAAGCTCAGAAACAAGTTATAGATAGATACGTACAAGGTAACCGTCGCTGAAATATAGTTAGTCTCACCACCGTGCAATATCGCACTAGTCTGGTAGGCGATCATGCCGCTCATCAAGACAATGAACATGGCAGATACAGCCAGTGAGATCATAGGCAGACCGATAAAGATATTGGCGATGCCCAAGCCAAAGGCCACCAAGATACCAACCATTAAGGTCTTACCCATGTTGCTAAGGTCTTTACCGGTTGAAAGAACCCAGCCAGACATAGCGACAAAGATCAAACCCGTCAAACCCAGAGCCGTTGCAATCGTCGCAGTGCCACCCGGTAACTTAGCGTACATAGATAAGATAGGACCTAAGGTCAGCCCCATAAATCCAGTTAAAGCGAAGGTCAATACTATGCCCATTCCGCTATTTTTGGTTTTCTCAATGGCAAACAACAAACCGTAAAAGCCAACCAAGGTGATGATGATTCCTGGATGCGGCCAGTTAAAGGCCATTGAAAGTGCGGCCGTTCCCGCACTGAAGATCAAGGTCATGGCTAACAAGGCATAGGTGTTACGCAATACTTTTGCGCCATCAACCGCATACTCTGCACGATTTGCTGTCGCATCGCGATGGGAATCAACCGATGCAACTTGGCTAACGCTCCGCGGCTTATCTGAATTTAAATAATCTGGGCGGTTCATAATCCACTCCTTTTGATGATATTTCGTAGATTGTATTCAAACACAATATAAAATAATATTCGAATTATCTTTATGCTATAACTCGGTTTTTTCGAAGTATGAAACGTCTCAACTACAAGCATTTGCAGTATTTTCATACGGTAGCAGAGCTCGCTAGCGTTCAAGCTGCTGCTGAAAAACTGAACGTCACGCCGCAAACCATTAGCGGACAGTTGCGAACCCTCGAAGATGAACTGGGTACACCGCTTTTTCAAAAATCCGGTCGCGGCTTAGAACTTACCGATACAGGACGTCTCGTGCTTGATTATAGTCGCGATATTTTCCGCCTTGGTGATGAGCTGCAAGAAGTACTGCAACTCGGTGTCAGTCTTAGACCAATGGAATTACGCGTAGGGATTGTTGATGCCCTGCCAAAATCCATTGCACATAAACTGCTTGCACCTGTGCTCGCATCCGCCGAACCTATGCGTCTGATATGTCACGAAGAGCAAATGACAGCCCTACTTGGCGAACTAGCTGTCCATAAGCTTGACGTTGTACTGGCTGATAGCCCTATGCCCGCAGGTATGAATATAAAGTGCTTCAATCACCTTTTAGGTCAAAGTTCCATCGCATGTTTTGCAACCGCGAACCTTCACGACAATACACTAGCATTTCCGCAATGCCTGAACAATTCGCCTATCCTTCTACCTACCGACTCATCATCCGCTTTGCGAACCAATTTACTGAGCTGGTTTCAACGCCGAACACTGACCGTTAGAGTGGCGGGTGAGTTTGATGATTCCGCCCTAATGAAAGCCTTCGGCAGCCAAGGGCACGGCTATTTCTTTGCACCCGCCGTCATTGCCGACGAAATTTGTCAGCGCTACAAGGTGATTAAAGTAGGAATAATTGCAGAATTAAAACAGGAATTTTACGCCATCGCGGCAGAGAGAAAAGTAACACACAGCGCGGTGAGGGAAATGACGGAGCGTGCTCAAAGCGGACGATTGTGGAGCGACATCACTCCACAACCGGACTAACTCATCAATTACTCAACGGGATTAGTACACTCATCATGACCCGGAGCAAACTTACAACGAATTTTGCGTTCTAAACGCAACATTGCAGGGTCGTAAACACCTTGATCTCGCAATTTAAGACGCACATCACGCAACATAGCTTCTTGCTTTACCTTGTCGGCAGGATTCATATCAATCCAAAAATGTTCAGGAATAATTGCTTGTTCTTTATCCACACGACGGGCGTAATTTTCAAACTTGAACAAGAAGTCTTCGCGCAGAATCTGAGCCAAACCGATTGGAAACTTATCCAAACGCCCGATTAATTGCACTGTTGATTGAGCAAGAGGCTCACGCAAAATACCGATATTAGGGCTAACTTGCCCACTGCCCATAACTAAGTAGGCAATAATGGAAGAAATCATTGCTGATGTTTCACCATCAGCAAATGTCTGAACGGAGGCCATCATACTTCCAGCAACAGCATCGGCACGAACCGATGCTGCAATCGCCGCCATCGCTGGGTCGCCTTCCGATATTGCTAGCTTACGATTCTTCAGCGCCATCAAACTCCGTCGCGAGCGATCACTCATAAATGCGTATGTACCACCTATGGTTGCCAAACCCAAAAATACATATTCATCACCGGTTAAGCGATCAGCCATTTTCGGGCTGGCCAAAACCTGCATTAACAATTGCAAGTGCTGACGTTCAGGCAATCCCCCCATAGATTCAATCGTGCCTGAAAAACGATTAAATTCGATGGCACTGCTACCGCCAATAAGGACTGCATCGCACGCATCACCAGAACGTAACTCTTCGACTAGCTTCTTTTCATCTTGATAGGCAACTATCGTTAAGTCCATGCCGTAATGTAAGGAGCGCAACTTTTGGTCGTCCGCAGCCGAGGCTATTGGCCCAGACTTGCCGAGTGGATCCCAAACACAGAAAGTACGATCAATCTTTCCATTGATGAATTGATCAGAATATAACTTGCGTAACGCACGGATGCGTTTTTCCAACGGTAGATTAGGGTTCATTACCGTAGCTTCGAGTTTATCAAGGCGTTTGCCAGCTAAGTCGTCTGACGATATAGCCGCATACACTTGGGACGCTCCCAGCACAGAACCCAATAGTATGGTAAGAAATGTTTTAGTACTCATTCCGTGTCCTTTTTTTTATTATCAATCCAACATCAGCTGCGTGTTTCTCGAACTCCCATAGCATTGCGAATTCACGGCACTCTGGCGCTAGCCTATCGGATCTACTCATGTGTAGATTCAAGATAGGAACGCGAGGATACCGCTTTCTGAATTGTTATAAAGTGTTAACAGTCACAATGACCTATATTGCCATATTTTTTTATTTTTATTCATCTCAGATTGCGTCAAGCAGCGGACTTAAACCTTAGCCGAATCATTCCCAAGCTAGTCAAAGCCTAAATGTATACTCACTTACTCCGGCACTAACACCTCGCTACGCCATACCCCCTCTGTCGATAAGATGCTGGCCAAATAGGGTAAAAGCTTGTCCATTTCGGCCTTCAAGGTCCAAGGTGGGTTAATCAATATCATCCCTGAAGAAGTCATACCATATTCTAACGTGTCAGAACCGATACCGAGTTCAAATAATTGGATATTAGGTATACCAGACTTGATCAAAGCCGACTCCATACGATGCACGCGCTCGCGCTCAACAACAGGATACCAAAGGGCGTAAACTCCCGTACTAAAGCGCTTATGAGCTTTCACCAAAGTTGAAATAGCATGGCTATAATCCGACATCAACTCGTATGGCGGATCCATCAACACCACGCCTCTGCGGCTTTGTGGTGGTAAGCGCGCAATCAGCCCTTGAAAACCGTCGTTTTGCTCCACGATAAAACGGCGATCCCGACTAAGATGATCATTAAGCAAGTCGCAATCCGTAGGGTGCAGCTCATAAAGAAACCCTTTATCATTCGGACGCATCCACTGACGGGCTATTTCTGGTGAACCTGGATAGTAGCCTTCACGACTGGTTCTGATTTTATTCGCAGCCTCATCACACTTGGCCACCGTTTGCAGATAATCCTTTAACTCCGCACTTTGATCAGTGCGCAATGGGCCAATGCCAGTATCAAATTCGCGATTTTTAGTGGCGTGCGTCGAACTCAACGCATAAACACCGGCGCCGGCATGGGTATCAATGTAAGCGTAGGGCTTATCTTTCTGTCCCATATAACGCAACACATGAACCAACACCTGATGCTTCAGTACATCAGCAAAATTTCCTGCATGAAACGAGTGGCGATAACTCAGCAATGAACACCTTCACACTAATTATGGCTGTAACCTTCAGCCTATAAAACAACAAAGCCCGACAGCACTGACGCGCTATCGGGCATACTTAATCGCCGGACTTACGGGCGATCGTCTATTTCTTCTAACTCTGGCGGCATCAAGTCTTCGCGGCTAATCTTCATCGCCAATAAAATATTCGCCGAAATGTAGATCGAAGAATAGGTACCAACAACCAAACCTATCATCATGGCCACGGAGAAGTTATGGATCATATCGCCGCCAAACAACATCAAAGCCAAGACAACAAGTGCCGTGGTTGCCGATGTCATCAGCGTTCGATCCAAGGTTTGTGTTAAGGATTCATTAATGATGTAGGTTGAATCGCCTTCGCGCAGAATACGGAAATTCTCGCGAATACGGTCATCAACAACAATTGTATCATTCAAGGAATAACCAATAACGGCCAACAATGCTGCCATGACCGTGAGATCAAACTCCCACTGAAATAAAGCAAACATACCGACGATAATAATAACGTCATGAAACAACGACATCACCGCGCCCACCGAAAACTTAAACTGAAAGCGTGCCGCAACATAAATCATCACGACCGCGAGCGCTAACAGTAAAGCCATACCGCCTTGGTCACGCAATTCTTCACCGACGTTTGCACCCACAAATTCACTGCGCAACAGTGTCAACTGATTACCCGCGCTATCGGCTTGTAATAGCCCGAGCACTTCACCACCTAAATCATCACGAAACGCTTCCGACATACGCACTAATACGTCAGTTTCAGAACCGAAGTTCTGCACGGTTACATCGCGATAGCCAGCGTTATTCAGTACCGCAGAAATTCCTTCAATTGGCACAGGCGTTTCATACTGTACTTCTAACAAGGTTCCACCGGTGAAATCCAAACCTAGATTCAAACCACGCATGGCAATAGCGGCAACAGAGATAACCAATAAGGCTAGCGATAGAATGGTTGCTACATGGCGAAACTTCATAAAGTCCATCGTTTTCATACTTTGCCTCCTATCGACAGTGATTCAACACGACGGCCACCATAGATCAGGTTAATAATCGCGCGTGTAACCACAATGGCTGTAAACATAGAGGTCAAAATACCGAACGATAGAGTAACCGCGAAGCCTTTGACTGGCCCTGTTCCTACGGCAAATAAAATAACAGCTACGATTAAGGTGGTTAAGTTCGCATCGAAGATGGTTAGGAAGGCACGATCATAACCTTCATGAATCGCTTGCTGAGGGGAGCGTCCGTTTTTCATTTCTTCTCGAATACGGGCAAAAATCAGCACGTTTGCATCAACTGCCATACCAACAGTCAAAACGATACCGGCAATACCCGGAAGGGTCAGAGTGGCACCAATAATCGACATCAAAGCCACAAGAACTACAATGTTCGCAAGCAAGGCAATATTCGCCACAAGACCGAACACACGATAGAAGGCGGTCATGACCAAAAGCACTAAGCTCAAGCCAATCACCACGGACTGAACGCCCATTTCAATGTTCTCTTTACCTAAGCTCGGTCCAACCGTACGTTCTTCAACGAAGTACATTGGCGCAGCCAAGGCTCCAGCACGCAGCAACAAAGACAACTCTGACGCCTCACCTGACTCTAGGCCCGTAATGCGGAAGCTATTGCCCAAAGTACTTTGAATGGTTGCTAAGGAGATGATGGATTTTTCAGTAATCTGAATCGTTTTCGGCTGCTCTACACCGTCAACCAATTCATACGTTGTTTTCGGCTTGCGCTCGACAAACAACACCGCCATACGACGTTGAATCGCCTTAGCCGTTACCTGGGTCATCATCGCGCCGCCTTTAGCGTCGAGATCAATATTCACCTGCGGCATACCGTTTTCATCAAACGATGGCTTAGCATTCGTGACGCTATCACCATTGGTAATGACGGTTTTTTCTAACTTGGCGGTGCGATATTCATCCGCGCGGAATGGATATTCCTCGGTTTGAAAGCGACTTGCACCAGGCAGAGCTTCCAAACGGAATTCAAGATTGGCCGCCTTGCCTAAAATCTTTTTCGCTTCAGCTGTATCCTGTACACCCGGCAACTCAACCACGATGCGATTACGACCCTGACGCTGCACTAACGGTTCAGCAACACCCAACTCGTTTACACGATTACGAATCGTGGTTAAGTTTTGCTTCAGAGCGTAGTCTTCAAATGACTTAATTTGCTGCTCATTAATGGTCAGCAATAAATCAAAGTATTGACCTTCTTGCTCATCGGTAATCACGAATTCACGATATGACTTAGCAATAAAGTTACGCGCCTCTGCGCGCACTTCCGCCGCATCAAAACTCAAACGTAAGGTCTTGTCTTCAACCACGACGCGGCGATATTTGATGTTTTCTTCTCGCAAGCGAGTACGTAGCTCTTGGCGATAATTGTTAATCTTGCCGGTAACGTACTCTTCCATATCCACTTCCATCAGAAAGTGGACACCACCGCTCAAGTCCAAACCTAAGGTCATTGGACCAGCGCCTAAGTCAATCAGCCACTGCGGAGTGGTTGGAGCGAGGTTCAAGGCAACAATGAATTCATCGCCAATAACACGCTGAATAGCTGATTTAGCGGGCAACTGCGCATCCGAAGAACGCAACCGCAATAGCGCAGTTTGGCCATGTTGCTCTTCACCAAAAAACTCGATGCCAGCGTCGTCTAACGACTTATGAACACGCGACAACGTTTCTTCGGTTAATTCTGCACCGGATCGAGACGGCGTGATTTGAATCGCCGGATCAGGTGGATATAGATTGGGTGCTGCATAAATAATAGCTAAAACCAACACCACCACGATCAAGAGGTTTTTCCACAACGGGTATTTATTGAGCATAGGACTGCCCTTATTCCTTCTAATACATACAAAGACGGCCTCCCTGCGGAGACCGTCTTGGGATCAGGTTGGCGTTACGCCTTAACCTCTTTGATCGTGCCTTTTGGTAGCACTGCGGTTACTGCTACTTTTTGCACTGGGAACTGAATATTGGCAGCCACTTCAATCACTACATATTCGTCAGTCACTTTAATTACTTTACCCAACATACCACCTGCAGTGATCACTTCATCACCAGCGGCCAAACTGCCCATCAGATTTTTATGTTCTTTCTGACGCTTGCTTTGTGGACGCCACAACAAGAAATAGAAAATAACTAAAAAACCACCAAGGAAGATCAACTGTCCTGTCATACCCATAGGGTCTTGAGATACGGTTGGGCCTTCTGCCAATACTGCACCCGATGCCAACAAGGCCATTGCTGCCAAAATTACTTTCATGAAATATCTTCTCCCAATGCTTAAAACAAATTAAATCGAACAGTTTACTCAGCAGACTCTTTTATTTGGTCGGTATGCTGATCCAAAGACGGTGTCGTTTTGCCGCGTTTGGCGTAGAAGTCGTTAACAAACTCGGCAAATGTACCCTCTTCCAACGAACGGCGCAAACCGGCCATCAAGGTCTGGTAGTAATGCAGGTTATGAATACTATTCAAGGTTGCGCCTAAAATCTCGCGGCAACGATCAAGATGATGCAAATAAGCGCGGCTATACGACTTACAGGTGTAGCAATCACATTCAGGATCAATTGGACCGGGATCCGAACGATTAGCAGCGTTACGTAACTTTACAACGCCCGTATGGGTGAACAGGTGACCGTTACGCGCATTACGAGTCGGCATTACGCAATCGAACATGTCGATCCCCCGACGAACCCCCTCAACCAAGTCTTCAGGCTTACCAACGCCCATCAAATAACGCGGTTTATCGACCGGCATTTGCGGAGCGATATGGCGCAACACACGTAGCATATCGGACTTAGGCTCACCGACACTAAGGCCACCGACCGCGTAACCATCAAAGCCAATGTCCAACAAACCGGTTAACGATTCATCCCGCAGTGACTCGTACATACCGCCTTGAATAATGCCAAACAATGCTGATGGATTATCACCATGTGCATCCTTCGAACGTTTAGCCCAACGCAGGGATAGGCGCATGGAATCCGCTGCTTCTTTTTCCGTTGCTGGGTACGGCGTGCATTCATCAAAGATCATTACAATGTCAGAGCCAAGGTCGCGCTGAACCTGCATAGAGCTTTCTGGGGTCATTAGTACCTTGTCGCCATTGACTGGGGAAGCAAAGGTAACGCCCTCTTCGGTAATCTTGCGCATGTCGCCCAAGCTGAATACTTGAAAACCGCCTGAGTCAGTTAAAATCGGTTTATCCCAGCCAATAAAATCGTGTAAGTCACCGTGTGCTTTTACAACTTCAGTGCCAGGACGCAACATCAAATGAAAGGTATTGCCAAGAATGATTTCGGCACCCAAATCCTCAACTTGATCTGGATTTAAGCCCTTAACAGAGCCGTAGGTTCCTACCGGCATAAAAGCGGGCGTCTGCACCTCTCCTCGCGGGAAGCGCAGAGTGCCACGACGGGCAAAGCTTCCCTCGATTTCTTGATGATGTAGATCAAACGTCATAAAACATTCGCGCGGTGTATCTGTACTCATTGGGCATCCTGTTGGAATTCAGCCGGCACAGGTGCCGAGCAAGGCAAAAACATAGCATCGCCATAACTGTAGAAGCGATATTTGTTCGCTACCGCGTGCGCATAAGCGCCCATCGTGTTGTCTCGACCGGCAAAGGCCGACACCAGCATAATCAAAGTTGATTCGGGCAAATGAAAATTGGTAATAATGGCGTCAACGCTACGAAAGCGATAACCCGGATAAATAAATATGCGACTATCCGCAGCGTATGGAGCGATTTCTCTGCCCTGACTTGCGCTCTCTAAACTGCGCACCGACGTTGTTCCTACCGCCACGACTCGGTTACCTGCTGCTCGCGTTGCTTTAACAGCATCAACGACATCTTGGTTAACCTCGATGTATTCAGCATGCATTTCATGCTCAAGCACGTTGTCGACCTTAACCGGCTGAAACGTGCCGGCACCGACGTGCAAAGTCACATAGGCGAACTGTACGCCCTTGTTGCGCAGGCGCTCTAACAAGGGCTCATCAAAATGTAAGCCCGCCGTCGGTGCGGCAACGGCTCCCGGTGCCTTGGCGTAGACAGTTTGATAACGCTCACGGTCTTCTTCGGTATCGGCTCGCTCCATATAAGGTGGCAATGGCATGTGACCAACAGCGTCTAAAATCTCCAACAATGGACGCTCATCAAGAAAACGAAGATGAAACAGCGCACCCTCACGGCCAAGGATCTCAACATTGACACCACCTAAGCTTATTGTTTGCCCTGGTTTCGGTGAGCGAGAAGAACGTACATGGGCTAACGCTTCATGCTCGTTAAGCACACGTTCGATAAGCGCTTCTAATTTACCGCCACTGGCTTTCTCGCCAAACACGCGCGCGGGAATCACACGGGTATTGTTGAACACCAATAAGTCACCGGGATGCAACATATGTTCTAGGTCGCGAAAGATATAATCGCTGCACTGCCCATCCGTAGGATTGAGCACCAAGAGTCGCGAGGAACTACGCTCGGGCATGGAATATCGGGCAATCAGCTCGTCAGGCAGATCAAAATGGAAATCGCTGGTTTTCATCATTTAAAAAAGTTAACCAATAACTTAGCTCTGTTGCCGCAGTCGCCTTATTTGGGGCCTAACCACCACTTATTCAATAGGTGCGCAAGATTACCGGAGATGAAGCACTAAGTTAAGGAAATCATTAGAAAAAAAATATTGACACTTTTCTTTTTGACAGTATTATACGCGGCCACTGACCGATGATGATTTGCCAGAGTGGCGAAATTGGTAGACGCAGGGGATTCAAAATCCCCCGCCTTTGCGGGTGTGCCGGTTCGAGTCCGGCCTCTGGTACCAAATTATTGTTGTGATGTTACTTTCCGTTATTCGTTACGTTCTGCAACAATAACGTAGGGCCCAAGTGGTGGAATTGGTAGACACGCAGTGTTCAGGTCGCTGTGAGCTATGCTCGTGAGAGTTCGAGTCTCTCCTTGGGCACCATCTCTTTTTGAGATGGTGATATTTCCCCTAAAGTCTTGAAAGGCAACGAAAAATTCGGTGTTCTAGCACCCTCAATCCGGTGGTAGGCCCAAGGTTCGCTAAAAGCGAGCTTTAACACCGCTCTTTTGTCTTCCAGGCGCTCAGAACCCCAGAGTTTGTGCGGGTTCGCCAAAAAATCCAGCGAAGTTCTAGCGATAGTGGCCAGTGGCCGTAGAGGTTGCACTTTTTCGGCGATTTGCCCTTCTGCCAACAGCTTGTCTTTCTCCAGTTGCGCCAGCCGTTTGCTCAGATTCTGCCGCACGATTTCACTATTCGCGTCAATCATCATGTCGATGACTTTTTCGATTTTCTGTTCGATCTCCGCCAGTGTTTTCTGATGTTCTTTTACCTGTGCGATCTCAATCTCTTCGCGCTTGTTCCACTGATCCTTGAGCATCGCTAACGCCAGATTGAGCACTTCTTTCGAAGGTGTCATCTGCTTCAGCACGGTTTCAAACGCACCTTCCAGATCCGCACGGCGGATGGATTTGCCGTAGCTGGCACAACCCTGCCGCTGGCAGACATAATACGGATGATACTTGGTTTTGCCCTTAGTAAAACTTGCAGTATAGGGATTGCCGCAGTCACCGCATACTACAAAGCCACGCAGCGGGAACTCTTTGTTGAGGTCTTTGCGGGTTGGCACTAAGGGTTTGCCGTTCAGGCGTTCCTGATTTTTACGGTAGGTCTCCAGGCTGATCAGGGGTTCGTGCTGCCCTTTGCGGAAGCTGATGCCCCAGCGCTCATGCTCGACATAGCCTGCATACACCGGGTGTGTCAGCAGATCCGTGGTGCGCTTTTTGGCGATCAGGCCTTGGGCGTTTTTAGGAATGCACTCACAGCCTTCCAGATATCGACGCATTTCAGACTGAGTCTGGAACCGTCCGGAAGCAAATCCTTCCAATGCTTCTTTGATGACGCTGGCATAAGGCTCGTTCAGCACCAGCAGTTTGCCATGATGCCCGACCTTCTCATAGCGGTAGCCAATCGGCGCATGGAACACGAAATAGCCCTGTTCCAAACGGGCGCACATTTTCTGCACGGCCTGGCGACCGTTCTGCTCGCGCTCCAGCTGGCCCTGAGCGGCGTGGATGATCTCGACGAACTTGCCTTCCGGCGTATCCTCAAAGCGGAAGTTCAGGCACTCGATGCGGGCGTTATAGCGATCCATCTGCGCTCTGAGCTGCAGGTGAAACAGCGTATCGCGGGCAAAGCGTTTGAGGTCGTCGAAGATCACCACATAATCCGTGGTGCGGCGACGGCGCAGGTACTCCAGCAAGGCCACCATACCTTTGCGCTTGAGGAAGTCGCCCCCACCGGATACGTCATCGGTAAACACCTTTTCGACGACATAGCCGTGCTGCTCCGCATAGCGGCGGCAGCGGTGTTCCTGGCTGTCGAGGCCGGAGCCGTCAACGGTTTGTTTGATGGAAGATACCCGGCAGTAGATCAAGGCTTTCTGACCGGAGAAAGCCGGGTCTGATTGGGGAGTGAGTGAATAGGTCATGATCATTCCTTTCATTGTGCTTGGCGTCTGTTCTCGTGGTTGGTTAATGAGTGACGCTTACTCTTGTTGTAGCGTGGTTTCAGGATCGGTTGAAGTCTTTTCGAACAGATCCGGAAAGATCTGCTGAACGGCATCGACACCCCAGCCGATATCCACGAAGGTCTGCATGATATGCCACAGCGCTGCCATCAGCTGCTGGGCTTCTTCCTCGCTGATATCCATCCCGTCCAGATGGTGGCGGTAGTGATCAGGATCAAAATTCAGGGTGTACTGCGTATCGTCGGTCATGGCGGTGGTCCTTTCTGGGTCAGGTGAGAACCCGTTTTTATCACCCCCGTCTGCGCCATGCGGGAAACACCGGCCTTTGGTGATCATGAGGCTGTTTCCCGGATTAGGTTAAAGTTTCGTTTAGGGTGTCTCCAATTCAGGAGATACCCATGACCCGTCCGCGTAAAGATAAATCCCTGTCGATCCGTTTTACCCCCGAAGAACGCGCCCTGCTGGAGCGCTTGATGGTCGTAAACGCGCGATAGAGCAATAGCCTCCACACACCTTATGTGAAGGCAAAGTTTAAAACGGGAACGGAATTAACTGTCTTCCCCGCAACTCGAAGCCAGGAAGGCACTGCAGCAGTACATTACCCGATTACAGACGTTCGATCAGACGCACGAAGAATCCCCGCCCAGAGATCAAGCATCGTACCTGAAAATTGAGCTCGGGCGGCGGGAAAGTATGAGAAAGGAGCCTTAATTATTTACTTTCTGGTGGTTAGGGGGTCGGCTTAGTTTTAGTAAGGTGCTCGTTAACCACCAGATATTCATAGGTGAGATTCTTGTATGGATCATCTGCTCTTATTGCAAGCTGACTGGTCAGAATTTGATTGGCATCTTCGCCATTTGTTTTATTCAGAAATTCACCAAAATGAATAATCTGATCAAAATTAGCCTCACTGATATCATAGCGCCCTATATTTGTAGAGTACATATCAGACCCGCGTTCCGACTCAACAAGTGTGATCATTGATGATTTCAGTTCTGCTAACGTTTCCTTCAAGCCAGTATATTGAAGCCGATCCTGTAACCAGTTGACGTCCTCATCAGTCAGGTCACCATTATGCAGAATAACAATGTCATCCCGTGCATTTAGTGAGAAATCCCACTTCTTATTCACCAGATCCGGGCGCTCTTGAGCAATATCACTGGATACCTGAGCAAATTGATCTTTAGCATTTTTTGATTGCACAATATTCTGAATATAAGAATCCAATACCTTTGTTGCCTCATCACTTCTTTTCTCCTGCGCTGCAAGAAAGCCTTTTGGGTTATATCCTATAATCTGAACCGTCATATCATCTGGCGATAAGGCCTTCAGGTCAGGTTCTTTTTCCTTCTGGGGGGTAATGGTATTGGTTTCATTATAAGCGGAGCTTTTTGCACCAGAAATAACACCAAAAGAGGCATCTTTAGTATCATCTGTTGAAATATTGACACCATTGATATTGATAGGCGGTATAGTATTAACATTCATATTGATACCCATTATTCTTAAGCGTATACAGAGGTTATCGGCAATGCATTATGTAACTTTAGCGGGTATAAAAAAAATTTTACACCCGCTGAAAGTCAGTTACGGGAGGTAAGTTTGATCACATATGTGGGCCATATTTACAGCTGAAACCCCTACTTCTTCATATCCACCAAAAAATTCACTATTCCCCCTAGCCTGAGGAACTTCAATAAGCCAAGCACCTGCATCATACTCAGTTTCCCAATTCCCCTTGTAAGGATCAAAGGAGTGATAATGTACAACTGAGTTGTTCCCTGTACAGTCAGGTAAGGTTAGTGATGCGGAAGCAACACCCGATGCATTTGTATACTGGATAGATTTCAGTGTCGAAATATCTTCCGTTCCATAATTGAACTCTACCCTGACCCCTTCCATAGGGTATCCTGCGCTGTCTTTGATTTTGGCGCTCCAGTTCAACTCATTGTGCACCTGAGTTGTGTAATAAGGAGTAGTTGTTCCGGATGCCATGCGAATGAGGTTTTCTGTCGTATCCGCTGAAATATTAGAAATTTCATCAATTAACGATCCGAATGATAAACCATAAGAAGCACTATTGTAGGTCACACCAGAACGTTGGCGCACACGGACATAGACGTTATCCCCACTTGATAAGGATGATAGTTTATATTCATTCCCTGATATAATTTCAGACCAAGATCCAGAAGTTAATACTTCAATGACCCACTGATTGTTTCCCACGGTATCGGTGAAGGATAGATATAAGTCCTGACCGTGATCAGATTGATATCGGTAATAGTCATAATCACCTGAGTAATCAAGATTAGCCAGAATCTCATTCACATCACCTGTCAAAGTATGCGAATCACTGATCGAATCATTTGACTCATATCCATCTACAGCAGTATTAGATGCAGAAGCAAAAGATATGCTGCCACCGTCAGAATTCGCTGCATACATTTGCATATAGTAGTGACCCGGTTCTGTGAAAACTATCACACTGTCATCAGCATCAGTATCCGCTGAACTTCCCAGCAGAGTGAAGCTATAATCTGCATTCTCATCTTGGAAGACATCAACATTAACCTGTCGATTTGTATTTTGGCTTAAGGCAATAAACTCTGTACGCGAATTTTGTGTAATGTCAAAATATATACAATAGTAATTCCCACTGCTAATCGTTAGATTATACAGTGTATTAATGCTCAACTCTGTACAGATGGGCGAATAGCTTGGACTGTAAATCAATGGCGATACTTCACTTCCACGAGCCTCTGCATTATAGCCATCCGTCGATGCCGTGCCTTCTGAAAGCAATTCAATAGTAGGTATTGCAGCATCCATTAAGTCCCCTGAAGAAGTTTTCCTTTCTCCAGTGATCTTAAGTTCAGTAACAGACTGAAAAGCTATATCTTTATGAACCATGTCTTTCGAGGGGACTTCATTGTCACTTCCTCCACCACATGCAGTCAGTAAAAAGCTTATCGATAAAGTTAAAAGAAACTTATTTTTTAATACAAAGGTAGTATCCATATTCCTGTTTTCCTTCCTAATCCAGTTTGACTTGCTTCTCTCTATGAAGCCCTTGAAGAATAGCAGAATTTTATGACAAATATTTGAGGTGCCTATGAGTAGTTCAGCCATGCAGACGTGAGCGCTGCAATTCTAGTCGAAGACCGCATATAAAAAACAATGTATAGCCACGGAACTCCAATAAGAAGGATTGTTCCGCCTATGTCGCCACACAACCAAGATTTACAGTGAAAACGAGGCCGTCCCAAAGGCATTAACGTTGATTTGTGTTGATGTTTCCCATATCGAGGGATGATTTTGTTTAGGCTGTCTCCAATTCAGGAGATGCCCATGACCCGCCCGCGCAAAGATAAATCCCTGTCGATCCGTTTCACCCCCGAAGAACGCGCCCTGCTGGAGCGCTTGGCCGCCGGAACGTCACTGGCGCAGTACATCCGGGAGCGGGTGTTGGATGAGCAGATTTCACCGCGCCGCACACGGCACAAATTTCCCGTCAAAGACCATAAAGCACTCTCGCAAGTGATTGGCGAGCTGGGCCGTACCCGCATTGCCAACAACCTCAATCAGATTGCCCATGCAGTGAACAGCGGTCTGTTGATCATGCCGTCCCGCGAAACTGAGCTGGTGCTGTTAGCCGCCTGCGCCGAGGTTCACCAGATCCGCGCTTTGATCCTTAAAGCCCTGGGAATGAAAGAGGCATGATCTTAAAAGCCTCACAACGCAGCAACGCCGCCCAGCTGGCCGCTCATCTGTTGAACGCCAATGATAATGAACGCGTCGAAGTGCATGAGGTCTCCGGCTTTATCGCCAATGATGTACCCTCTGCCTTTAAAGAAGCCGAGGCCGTGGCCAAAGGCACACGCTGCTCGCAGTTCCTGTTCTCCATGAGCCTGTCACCGCCTGCCCATGAGCGTACCGATGTCTCCGCGTATGAAGAGGCGATTACCCGCGCGGAGGAACGCCTGCAACTGAGCGGACATCCCCGCGTGATCGTCTTTCACGAAAAGGAAGGTCGCCGTCACGCTCATGTAGTCTGGAGCAGGATCGACAGCCAGCAGATGAAAGCCGTCAACATGGCCTTCTACAAAGATAAGCTGACCGGCCTGTCACGTGAGCTGTATCTGGAGCATGGCTGGCCGATGCCGGACGGCCTGATCGACCGCCGTCAGCGTAATCCGCTCAACTTCACGCTGGCCGAATGGCAGCAGGCCAAACGCCTGAAACAATCCCCGCAGGAGATCAAAGCCACCTTAAAGGAATGCTGGGCCACCACCAACAACCAATCTGGCTTTGCCGCCGCGCTGGAGCGCAAAGGCTACGCGCTGGCACAGGGTGACCGGCGCGGCTATGTCGCTGTGGACTGGCAAGGGGAAGTCTATTCACTGTCCCGCTGGCTGAACCAGAAGAACCCCGCCTTGCAGGCCAGACTGGGGGAGCGCTCCGCTCTGCCCGGCGTGGATGAGGTTAAAGCTAAGCACTCCAAAGCACTGCTGGACAGTGTCCGTCAGGGGCTGGAGCAGATCCAGCAGAAATACCGGACGCAAAGCAGGCCCTTGCAACAGCAAAAACAGGCGATGACCGCACAGCATCAGGCCGAGCGCGATCAGATGAAAACCCATCAGGATGAGCGCTGGCAGCAGGAAATGGCGCAGCGGCAGGCACGCCTCAGCCGTGGGCTGAGAGGCCTGTGGCAACGGCTGACAGGCCGTCATCAGGCACTGCAACAACAAAACGATCTGAGCACCCTGCAAGCCCTTAAACGCGACCAGCAACAGCGCGATGACCTGATTTACGCCCAACTGCAGGAGCGGCAGGCGCTACAGAACAAGCTCAGTGCCCTGCACCGTCAACAGCAGCAGGAGGTCACTGCCTTCAAAGACACCCTATTCACTCACGTTCCGGAGCAGAGCCAACAACCCGTGCGGGATGTGTTTGCGCAGATAGAGCAGAAAGCGAAACATCAACAGGAACAAGGCCTTGATTTGTAGCTACAGCAATCCTCAGCAAGAGAGCAAATGATCACCTTTCCCCAGTGATCGGGAAGTATTGGTACACTTGAAGCAGGAGGCCGTTTGTGTTCAAGTATGTAAACCTTGTTTATTGTGCGGTTTTACAAAATTCTGATAGTAAGGACGCTATGCCACTTTCATCTATACCACCAGAATTTATATATGGGCCTTTTTGGCGCTTTGAAACCAATCCCGCGACAGCATTCGAAATCAAAAGATCCGGTAAGTTGAGGGGAGCGGCTGCGACGAAAACACACGCGTCATATGTGCCAGCTGTGCGTGCATATGGAAAGCCGTCACAAATCAAAGGGAATATGTTCTTCTATACAAAAGTTCCTCCAGATGAAAGTGGTACGACAGCTTTCCTTTACTGGAGAGAGAAAGGTTACATTCTTCAGAATGGCGGCCCATCTCTTCAGGTAAGGCCTACAGACCAAGTTATCAAAATTGTGGATAGTTCATGGAATGAACTTGTCGAAATTGATGTCTTCGTCTATGACATTACATGTGATCGAAGAAAAACTGATCTCGGACCACCTTCCGGTAAAGCCGATAGACGTTTGGAGATTAGTTGATTATGAAGGGTCTACACAATGAATACAGCTGATAAGTTAGACTTCCAATATGGCAAAGCCAGTTTTGGGACATTTGAAAAGACCTTCCCAGAGATTCCAGTCGAGCGCCAAATCTTACAGTTAGCCAAAAGGGATGACTTGGAAATACCCAGGTTGTTCGGGAAATTTTCTGAATACATATCTTCGGCTAATGAGGAAGGACTAGGCCCGACCAATGCTATCCTTTTAAGATTAAGGAAAAGTGGTCGTTGGTTTTGTTTTCGAGATACACTACCCTCATCTGGTATAATGATTGAAGCGCAAGCTAGTCATATGCAAGAGATTCCAATGGCATTTGATGAGATCGTTAATTTTCTCGAAATAGATGAATCCGAAGATATTCAATGGGTAAGTCCGTATGCAAACAGAAACAGCATTGAATACGAAGCTAACAAGCACATCGCCTTCCACTTCGACTAAAGATTCTACATCGCCGATTCAGCCAAATTTATGGGCACTTTATAGACTGGATGACAATGGTAATGTTTTTTTAGTTAAAATGTTTACCGATCAAAAAGCCGCTCACTTACATTGCGACATCTATGAAAGACGAGGCCACAAGCAGTTGTATTTTGTAGAGAATTGTCACAGTGAATCTTTGAAATATTAAATAGCTATCAGCACTTCAAGAGATCCCATACCCTTGTAAAACTCCAACACTCTTGACGTTCCACTGCCAAACTTAATTGCCATTAACCCTCGCTTAACTATTCCCAGATAAACTACAACTATAGATTTAATCAGGATGGTAGGGCTATGGGGCGTGATATGCGCAAAACAAAGGAAGATGGCAATGATTTTAATGAAGTTAAAATCATTGCCAGAAAAGCTGTAGCTTTTCGCGGCCTTCAAAATTCAGGAGTTTGTCGTGGACTCTGAATTTGAAGCAATCAATAAGGCCGCTGATGAACAACGGCGTACGCAAAACTTAGATGATTTCAATAATGAAATAGCCGGACGCGATACCGGACGCATAAAGCGTTTTGGCTTTGATCAGGCTCGTAAGGACGCTACCCAAGACAAAAAACGTAAGCAATCTGCCTTTGAGCAAATGATGATGAACGCGGTCTACCGCGAAGCGTGGACGAGCGCGCTGAATGCCTTAAACCAAGCAGAAGAAGCTGTGTATCAAGCCCTGATACAGGCCAGTGATACTTTGCATCATGCGCAGCGTCAGTACCAAGAGCTATTGGACAAAGCCGCTTTGACCGCCGATGGTCAGCGGGTGTTTAAAGACAAGCATGGCGAAGTGTATACCGAGGACGGAGAAAAGCTCTCGGCAGACGAAGCGGCTCAGATTGACTGGCGCGGTAACGATCCTTCAAGGGAAGATCAGATCCACAGGCAGGATGCACTGACGACCGCCCAAAAAGAACTTGACCGTATCAACGGCCATTCCAACCGCCTTGTGGAAATCCGCGAGGAATTGACGGATCAGGATAATCCGCTGTCTATTGATGAAATTCAGGCGATGGAAAAAGAAGCATTGAAAATAAATGACTCTCTTGATTTAGCTACAGTATCCTACGATAGCGACCTAAACCGTGAAGCTCCTCAGGTTGCTCCAAACCTGACATTTACTTTCTGATAACACCACAAGCCCTTTCAATCAGAGCTAGTACTATAGCTCGTGGATGGGCATCAGGGTACTTCTCCATACTGGCGAGGATGAGGCCATTGCGTGCGGCATGCTTCGGGCCATAGTACCACTCCATAACACACCTGCCAGTCTCATTGGCTTTGGCTGCTGCAACTTGCGACAGGGCATCAACCGCTCCTTGTATCCAGAATTTCTGATGTGCTTCTTGCAGCGTCAGGAAGTCTTTATTCGTAAAATCCTCTGCCTGAGCCATGTTTACTGTTCCCGCAAGCAATAGCATTGCCATCGTCAATGATAGCTTTTTTGTATGAAAACGAACGTTATTGATACTATTTCCATATCAACCACTTTAGACCATCTGCGGGTCATCCGCCTGCCAATAATCAATCACTTACATACAGGAGTGTGCAAAATGAGCCTATGGATCAAAAACGTTCGTTTTTGTCTATGCAGATGCTATGCATCTTAGGCACGTAACCTGATGTAAGGAGACAATATGGGACGCAAGATTGGTTATCTGCGGGTATCCACCGGAGAGCAATGCCCTGACCGTCAGATTGATGGGCTGGAAAGCGAGTGTGATGAGCTGCGGATAGAACAAGGCGTCTCTGCCAGCGCGAAGTCTCGCCCAGTCTTTGAGCGCCTGCTGGCTGATCTGAAGTCTGGCGATACGCTAGTGGTCTGGGATTTAGACCGCGCTTTTCGCTCCTCATTGGATGCGATTACAGTGGCAAAGACCCTTAGCCAGCGAGAAATTCACCTGCATATCGTGACCTTGCACATGGACACGTCAACGCCCGCAGGCCGTTTTGTTTATACATTGCTGGCTGCTTTGGCAGAGTTTGAGCGTGACACCCTGCGCGAACGCACGAAACAAGGGTTGGAAGCCGCCCGTAAACGGGGCAAGACGCTAGGCCGTCCCCGCAAGTTGAGTGATCAAGATATCACTTATGCCCGATACCTGCTGGAGCATGAACCCAGTACGACCATAGCTGGCCTTGCTCGATCCTATGGCTGTTCACGTCATACCATTATTAGGGCATTGGCGTAATAAATCTCGGCGTTTACGATATTGCAAATGGCGCTGATGATAGCAGAATCGGGTAGTGTTCAGAATTCTGTGTCATTTCTTTCCGTTACAATAGAGACAAATCCCTCTGAACATACACTTCATATATCTAGCGATGATGTTTGAATCTCGTTCTTTCTACAGCATCCCTAACTATTTTAAATGGTTCTGATTGCTCATTAAATCCAACAGGTAAATTCAGATTTTGATACTGTTTTTTTGCGGCTGGTAATAACAAAAGATAGGCATCACTCTCCTCATTCCTTAAATTCTGATACAAGCAACTAATATAACTTATTCGCTGATCAGCCTCTGACATGTTGTCCAATATCAAACAGAAAAGATTAGTAATAACTCTTTTTTTGCTCTTTAGATCTCCATCTTGCAACATCCGTGTTTCGCTTAAATAATCTACGTAAGTTGTTTGTGTTTCTATCAAACTAATGAAATCACAGAGCTGAAATGCTGAAATTGTATGATCACTATTCCCACTCATTCTTTCTAATTGGGTAATAAGCAAATAGCATTGTTTAAGGGTTATTTCTTTTTTATTCAGTATCATTACAAGCGAAGCTTGCAAGAAAAGAGTCACCTCCTGCTTCAACTGCTCTTCAGGGCTCAAAGAGCCTTTGTCATTTCTCCCAAAAAGACCGCCTAACATGAGTGGTAACCTCCAGATTGTTAATATCTCGGTCACGGACATTCTCGGGCTAGCTTTAAATTATAACAATCTTGGGTATGCGATATTTATTGCAAAGTTGACATTTCGAAAGATGGAGTGTTGATGCATAGATGCTAGAAGACAGAAAATGGCATTCTGATCAAACTATATGGACAAATGCAATGTTCTTGAAGCCAAAGATTTATTACAAAATTATGTCACTTCATGACAAAGCTGAGAAACTATACTTTAGGGAGCAGACTGTAGAAGCAGCTAGCATTGCCGATCAGTGTATCGCCATATACAAAAACAATACTAAAGAACTAGATAAATATATCTATAGAGACACACTATTAGGCAATATGCTATGGATTAGAGCAGCAGGAAAAACGCGACAACTTCAAGAAACGCCATATCAGTACAATACAGTGTTAAGGGATTCGACATTAGATGATTTTATAAAATCTTATGAACATCTTTCTAGAGAACAAGAGCAAGATAGCTCTAAGGCATTAGCCGGCCTGGGGATTGATTTTGCCGTATTTAGTGTCCTTTTTTATGATAAAAACGAGGAAGGCATAGCTAAATTTGCTACCGAAAGAGTCATTTATAGTATCAACTTTTTTAATCATGCAAGCCAACCAAAAGTCAAAGCTATGGCTCTGATTGAACTCTCTAAGGTATATCTAAATTTCTATGCACCAAAAAATAAACAATATGAATTCAAAGCCATCCACTGTCTGGAAGAAGCATTGGTTTTATATAAAAAACACCATGCAATAGTTGAAAACATATGTGAATGTTCATTACTTTTGATTGCTTCCTATTTGTTACCCAACTCTAGACTGGATCAAAGCAATGTATTAAAAGCAATCAATCTTTTAGATGAGATAGAAACTAGACTAAAAGAAGAAAAAATTCATTCTGAAACAAAAAAATATTTATTATACCAAGTGTATAGTAAGCGTGGTGATATGTATCACCACCTTACAACTGGCGAACGAACAAAAAATCTTCAACTATCAGAAATAAACTATGGACTGGGAATAGATCAACTAGAGGATATTATCGCGGTTCAAGCAAATCCAATGACTATTCTGACGTGGATAGACTTATTAGTAGAGAATGGGAATTTTTATGACTACCAGGAAAAAGCAGAAAAGTTCTTAATCCTTACAGAAGAATTTATTAATAATTTCAATGATAGTGACATAAAAAATGAGATTCTTTATAAACTTACAAGAACAAAGAGACAAGTTAATTCTGCTAAATTAGGCGATATAGAAACTATTAATAATCAATATAGATTAGACATACAAACGCTACAGAAAAACTGCACTCCTAGCTCAAATTCTACTTTATGGGTCGATAATGAGCTAACCTTAATAATGGGTGATTATAAAAAAGATAAGGATCACATAAACGCATTGAAGAGATTTAAAAAAATCCGCAACAATTGGCAAGAAAGTTATAATGGTAATTTTGAAGTTAGATTTAGAGCTTATTTTTTGTATGGATATTTTTTAGCAAAAAGCCATGCATGGAAAGCCGCCAAAGATAACTTTAGTAAAGCCTTCGGTGATTTAGATAAAAACCTTGGACAAGATTTTCGCGCCTTTTCTGAAGGGAGGCAATATAGTTTTCCTCTACATGAAAATGAGCTACGTGAGTTACCTATCGTTTTACTGGATGGGAAGCTTTATGAAGAAGCTTTGATTTATTTTGAGCTACTCTATTCAAGAAGAGTAGCAAATACAATGGAAACACTTTTGTTGATAGATATTTCTGAACCAGCAACAAAAGTCTACGTATCTCTCAAATACCACGACTATATTACTGCTCAAATGATGGCTAGTCAGGGTAAAATTAACAACATTGAACGTTTGCAAAGAGTAAAAGAATTTGAAAATATATTGAACGGTACAAAGCAGCAATGTAGTCACCTCACAAGAAATTACGCCTTCAAATCGTTAAGCAATATGATGAAGGATATTACTGTTTGGCAATTTATCCCAATTCTTGGCAATGACTATTCTAAGCTTGTCATTATTCCCCCACAATCCGATCTGTCGGATATCACTATCATCCATAATGATCACCTTAATTTTCAAGATGAATTCAAGAAGTTGATCAACCATAAAGGTATGGGTTTGATGGAAATGCTAACCCATAGTGATGACGAAGCTATGTTTGAACAAATATATGACAGTTTTTCAGACCTCATCTCGCATCTTTGGGAAATGTACGGTCAATATATTGCGTCTACTATAAAATCATCATCAACTGGAAACACTGATGTGTGCATTATTGCTACGGGAAGTCTTGTTTATTTTCCTTTTTGTATGGCTGAAAGTAATGGGGAGCACATATTAGATTATTCATCGCTTTCCTATAATCCATCCACCTATGCTCTATGGGCTTTATTAAAAAGGGCTAGCATGACAGACGAAAACGACAGGATAGTCCATTTATCTTTCATAAATAGTGCAAAATCTGATGATTTAGAGTTTACCGACACAGAGTATTTACTGTGCTGCCCCTCTTTTGAACAAGAAAATTGCCACAAATATGAAGTCGCTAATCAACCAGTTGAGCTTGAAAAAGCGCTTAGATATGGCAATCACTGGCATTTCTCAGTTCATGGAAGTTATGATTTCAGGTCACGATCATTAACGACTTTAAGTCTGGGGGATCTAGAGATTCCTTCTGACAAGATTTACTGGCTTGCAAGATATAACACGCCGAGGCTTGTGTTTATGGCAGCCTGTGAAACAGGCATACAGGATTTCACGAATGGCAGTGAAGACCCTGAAGGTTTCTTTGAAAGCTTCCTTACTATCGGCACGTTAGGCGTTATAGGGGTGTTATGGAAGCAACCTGATATAAGTGCCGCCCTGATTTCTGGGTATTTTTACCATTTTTACAATAAGCAAGGTTGCTCTCCGGCACAGGCACTTAGGCAAGCACAATCAAGCGTTAAAAACAAAACCGTAGCGGAGTTAATCACTGATATTAAAAGCCTTAGCCATGTAGAAGACTCACACATTATAGACTGGCTTGGTGACGAGTATGACCACAAACCTTTTGACCACCCAATGTTTTGGGCTGGCTATATATTGGTGGGTATTTAAATAAAATCACTATGAGACAGTAATTATGGAACAAGAGCTAATAGACTTACTAAAGCTATTTGATAACCCATCACGCGAGGATGAAGATATTCTCAGAGTAAGTTTAAATCTATATTTAAAAAATATACCTAGAAGTTCCATTAGAGAACTTGCAAGACGAATTAAGGGAGATACTAAAAAAAATATTAGCAACAACACTCTTACACGCTTCCTACAAGATAAAGGGTCAAGGATAAGAAAGTCGACATCAATAATAAAAAGAGACCCAGAAATTCTAAAGCTCTATGTTGCATTTTTATATAACGTCGATGAAATAAAGCTTGCTAATTTTACACGTCAGGAACAAATTAGTGCTTCAGCTTTTCACCAAATTTCGTCGTTTCATGGCACTAACCTATATGGGTTATATCACCCATATGCTGGCTACTTTTCAAATGTTAAGGCAAGCCAATTAGAGAATGAAGAGGTTATATTCTTCAATTTCAAGTTAGTAGAAGATGCTGCCTATTTAGAAGTAGAGCAGCTTACTTTTAAATGTTTTGATGATTGGAAGTCGTGGGAAGATGAAAATCAATCAATAATAGAAAGTGCTGAACAAGAATTGAAAAGACTAAGACAAGAGGATAAAAGATATAAAGCATGGAGTATAAACGATATTGCAATGCCTGAAATAGGTACAATGCCATGTCAGAGATTCTTAGGGAAAGCCTACTTAATTCAAATCAATAAACTGGAAATAAAAAGCGGCGATGCCTATAAAAAATATAACTTTAGTCAAGCAGACAATCCGTTATTTAATGAAAATTCTTCTCAAATATTATCTTTTCATTTACTAGACAACTCCTCATTCTTTTTAAATGACATTGAAGGAGAGTCTATAAAGCATAATATTATTTATTTTCAAAGGGTTACAGACTTATCTTGCAAATCTCTATCAAATGGATTTAACATATATGAAGAGAGGCGCAGAAAAGAGGCATCAAGGAAAGCTTTTGTCTCTCGTAGATTTTTAAACCGAAAGATAGAAAGCAAGGGATTAATGCAAGATAGTTTTAATGAAAATAATAATCCAGAAGTTGATATAGATAGAAAAATAGATGCGCTAGGTATGAGCATTAGCCCTAGAGAGCTTGGCGAACTCGCCATCAGATTGGCAGAAATCTTATCGGATTCAGGTTACGAAGAAAGACCTGATATCGAAGGTGCGATAGTTCAACTTATTGATGCTGGCGCTTATATAAATATTCGACATGAATATACTCAAGAAACTATGCTTCATATGCTTGCGTCAATTTATGATATACCTGAAGGGAAAAAATTAGAAGATTGCCCTGCTATTATGGCCCTACTTCATAAAGGTATTGACACATTAGCTCTAGACCATTGTGGAGCTTTAGCATCATCTAATGCGTTTTATATGGAAAATGATGATGTTGCATTAGAACTTACACGATATGAAGATTTACAGGCTAAAGAACGAGGAGTTCCTATTCCTGATCAAAGTAACCTCATAGACAACATGCCTAACCTTAGACAATCGGAAGAATATGCAAACTTTATTAAGCATAACCAGCCCCCCCCTAGTGCTGAGATATAAGATAGACGTCACATATGGGAGCCGTTGAAAGAACGGCTTCCTTTTCATCGTCTTAATAAGTTTCTAGACTTCACAAAACCTCGCGAGACAATTGCGAGACACCACTTAATGCCTTCGATATATCTTTTCCTTGTCATTCACATAAAGCCGACAGAGGAAATGGCTATGGCACGCACTATTAATGAAAAAGAGATTTTCCAAAAGAGCGAAGCTTTGCTTGATAAAGGCGAATACATTGATGGCTCATCCATTCAAGTGAATATTAATCATAAGATAAGCATCATTGGACGCTCTGATACTACTTCATACATCAAAGTCTTCTATAAAGAAAAACTGGTGTTTCATGTGGTTGAGAAATTTGACTGTGAGTTGATCATATTCCAGTTCACAAAGAGCAAATGGATTGACGCAATCTTTGATGCTCATGATTAAACATTTTCATAGCAACTAAGGCTCTAGTGAGGCTTAGCCCTTCTCTTACGCCTTGAAGCCTTATGGTTTCAAGGCGTTTTTTATTTTCATCACCTCATTACCCTTCCTTTTTTACGCGAGACATTTGCGAGACAGCACATGTTTGGAGCGGTTTATCTTTATTTGCGTTGATTGTAAATCAGCTCGCAAAAGGCCATTGCGAATAACTTAACCCAAACGTACGAAACGAAGACTGCGCAGTTTTCACTTACTCGATAGGTGAGAACATGAAGAACATAAAGGTACTTCCAATGAAGTTTTTTAAAGACCGCTTGAGCTACAGCTACCTCCATGCGGCGTTGCTGCGTCAGGAGTGCTCCAGTCGGGAGATTCCCGAGCTGATGACACAGACGATGGCTCACATTCACAGACCTGAGACTATCGGCTGCGTGTTCGTGCTTGACTGGGATCAGATGACCGATGATGACTCCAGGACGATTCGGAACATGCTCCGCACCAACGATGACGGAACGCCCAAATCCTACATCCGTGAGTACGACTTGCTCCAATACATTTCACTCTGCCTTCAGCATCTGGACGATATCTATGCTGCATTCGTTCAGGCGTGGTGTGAAAAACAGCTGAACGCAGATATCGATGAGGAGGATTTCTAATGCTCGCATTCGTAATTCTGGAGTCATTTGCTTCTGGGGCTGCATTCGCAGCGCCAGATGTTTGCTTCAACTCCCATCCAGTTTCCCAGAACAGCGCTCAGTCTCGCGTAGGGTTTGAGACTAGAGAGCGGACTGTTATTCGTTCACTACATCTGTACGTGGCGATGAAATCACGTCACTTCATCACAGAGGAGATCTCTTATGTCTCGTAAAAAATTAAGACCAGAAGTTGGTCAATCGCTGGTGCAGGCCAACAAAATTGGAACACCACTGCCTTCCAAGACCCAAGGTGATCCCTTCATCCACAAGATGCGGATGTGCGGTGATAGAGAGCTTGCGATTCAGGTCGTCCGTGAACATGCAGGCACTCAGTTTGATAGGGAGCACATACAAGAACTGACCGAACTACAAATGCGGGAGTCCGCGCTTGAGAAAGAATATGAGGCCTTAAATAAGCCGATTGAAGAAGCCCGTACCCGCAAGGACGGCACATCTCGCTATCGCAAAACAGTCAGATCTGACCAGCCAAGCCTTTGGGGACAGCTACACATCAAGGACAAAATCAGTATTCCTATTCTGATTGTCGCGCTGCTGACTTCTCTGGGCATTGGTTTTGCCAATGCCTATACCGCAATCATGAGCAGTGGCGATGTCGCCTTTTTAACCAACCCGACTCTTGCCGTTCTCATGGCGTGTGTGCCTGCACTGGTTTCACTGGCACTGGAAAGGATCAATCAGCTGTTTGATCTCGACAGCACCCGCCGAAAATACACCTTCGCGGTGTTTGCCGCAACTGGGGTTGTGGCCGCAGGATGGGCCGTGCTGTTCGCCCAGAATTACGGCTCTGCTTCGTCACTTTCCGACTGGGGGGCGTTGGTCACAGGAAAAAGCAGTTTCATGATTGCAAGCCAGCTGCTGCTCGAAATTCTTACCGCCAGCTCACTCGGACTGGCTCTGGATGAAATTGTTCGCAAGTACGAGCCGGACTGTAATGCAGACAGTCCGGACATCATCAAAAACGAGATGGCCTTTGAAGCCATATTTCAGAAACAGCAGGCGATCCTGACTGAGCTATCGGTCTGTCGTGGGCGCATTAGAACTCTTGAAGTGTCACGCCAGTTCGTTATTGAAGAAAAGCTTTGCGAATTCTTGTTCCTCAAGAACTACGAATCCCACCTCAACCATCTGACCGAAGATTAAAGGAGATTTCCTATGACTACTTATCTGAAAGCCTTATCTGTCTTTGTTGTGTTTCTCTTCGTGAGCGCACCAACATTCGCCCGTGACTATGTGTTCGCGCTAACGCGCCAAACCAGTCCATCCGTCGTTGAAGATCAGGTTAAACAGGCCATCACCTTTTTGACCAAGCAGAAGCCCGGTGATACCGCAACGTTTCTGGATGCAGACCGTTTAGTACAGTTGGGCGTATTCACAATCCCGAACCAAAAGCCATTCAATGATCCGCGTCAGCTCAAGGCCCGCTTTGCATATAACAAATCGCTGACTATGCGCCTGATGGCCTTTGTCAAAGAAGCACACCCGGTGGATGCACCTGCCAGTTCACTGCCGAATGTGCTGCGCTATATCGGAGAAAACATCAGTCGCGGCAAGCCGGTGGATGTCCTCATCCTGGGTTCGGTGCTGTATCACAACCCAGCCAATCCCCTGCTCTCCATGCGAGAAGGGCACTTTCCATCAGACTCCTATCTGAAAGCGCCACGTCATCTTTCACCGTTTTCGGCAACGAATGCGGACGCTCTGGCAGGCATGAAGGTGCATATTGGCTTCGGTGACAGCGCCTTCATGGAAGACGCACCGCATGAAGTCTATGTGAAACGTTTCTGGCAGCTCTTTATCACCCGCCAAGGCGGCACACTGAACAGCTGGGCCAACGATCTGAATACGCTGATCGGAAACATCGAGGACAATGCGCCAGCTTTACCTGCGCCGGAGGCAAGCATTGATGGTGTCACCTCCGACAAGCTGGAGATCTTCTATCTGCGCCCGGCAGTGATCAGCCAGTCGCTCTTTGATCGCCCGGTGACCAACCAGTCAATGCCTGAACAGGAGCTGGCATCGGCAAGGGATGTTGAGATCGGTATTCGCTGGCGCTGCGCCTGTGATCTGGATTTGCACGTGAGACCTTCTGACGCTGGGGAGGTGATCAGCTTCCGTAACGTCAAGACGGCTGATGGGATGCTATACAAAGACTACACTGATGCCGCCAGCCTGAGTCTGAACGGATTTGAAACCGTGGCGGTGAATGTACCCGTTGATCTCAATGCGCTGATCATTGCAGTCAACCATTATTCAGGTCAGCAAGCGGGAGGGGTTCAATTTGATATCCGTATCTCAGTATCTGGTCAGACCTATCTGGCCAGCTATACCCTGCCAGCCGCTTCGGGCAATGGAGGGGCAGACGTTACAAAGGTGATCAACAGTGGTAACCCATCACCCTATACTCTGCTGATTAACCCGCGCTCTGTCATTCCGGTTGCATCATAAACATTCAATTTTTGAGATCAAAAACAAGCCCCGAAATCGGGGCTTTATCGTTCCTGCTCTTGCTTTCTGTTGTGTTTCTTGCGCTCGGCGGCTTTAAACGGATCTTGCGTTTGAACCTTATCCGCCATGATATCCGTTTGGGTGTAATTGGGGATGATGGCTTTGCCCTGACAGATCAGCAGCCAGGCTTCGTAACTGGTGGTCTGCTTGCCATAGGCCGGTACGTTATTATCTACCAGCCAGCGCGCCAGTGTCTGTGGATGCTGCATCACCGGTGAGATCGGTGTGCCTTTGCTGTCGGTTTCGTACATCTGCAGGTGGGCAATAGCATCCTGACAGGCGGGTATCTCCAGACGGCTGAGCGGTGTGTAGACCCCATCGCGTTGTGGATGCTGCCAGCCGGCGGGAACGTAGCGTACTTCCCGCCCCATTATTCGCGCTCCCGACCGGGTGAGCGCTGTTTAACTTCACCATTAAAGGTTTGGGTTAATCCTTGCTTTTTGGCCTCTATCGCTTCAAACGGATCAAGCGCTTTGGATTGTTCTTTTTGCGCTTGCCAGCGCTGATTGAACCGTTGCCTGTCGAGATCCTGCCCCAGTCCTGGCGGGGTTGGCTGTGGAACAGGTTTATCCTGCTTGATCATCTCCGGTACGGGGCTTTTTGTCTGTTCCGCTGTGTCAGATTGCGCGTCAGTGGCGCGCGTGAAGGCATTTTTTGCCTCTCCTTTCCGTTCTTCCATAGGAATTACCTCAAGGGTATCAATGGGTTATGGGATTATTTTGCTTTATCCAACACGGATGGCGCATACTGGTGGTATGCGCAGTATTCATGATCTTCGAGAGGCAGCCGGTGGGGATATGGAATCCCGTATTCTGGAATGCCCCGATGGCGTGGCCCGCCTGTTATCCCTCCCGCCGCGCTACTGGCAGGAGCTGTATACGCTTCTGGTGGTGGATACGCCCAGTCTGGATGAGATCCTGAGCTATATTCTGCAGCTCAGTGAGCAAAGCGTGATTCAGGAAGACTGGGAGCATGAGACCGCCTTTCGTGAGCTGTTCATGTATTACATCTACCGCAATTACCGCAGTTATCTGCAAGTGCGCTACCAGCTGGCCAACGATAATATTGAGCCTTGGTTCGCGCACTTTTACGAACAGGCCAGGACTTAGCGTTCCCGTCCGCTACCACGATCATCGCGCTCGCGTTTGCGGTTTTCAGTCTGAGCAAAAGCGTCTTTCTCCTGATCCTTGCCCTGTCCTTTCGCGTGTTCCTCACGTTGCTGACCGCGTTCATTCTCAAAGTGGTAGTACACGCCTTCGCCCAGATTTTTAGGATCAATATGCCATTCAATCAGTCCGCCTTTCTTGCCGTTACTGCGTGGCCATACACTGGCGATTTCAACCGGCTTGCCGAGTTTTTCTTCGCCGTACTGATCGGTGCGGATTTCACTGAAGCTGATCCGGTGCGAGGGGTATTTCTTGTCATCACTCATGAGGGTGTCCTCCGGTTAACCATGGGGTGAGGTGGTATTGTGCGCGTGTCTTTTACGTGACGTGGGAAACTCACCAAGTTTTATAACCTTCGACATAGGCGATTTCGCCATTGATGTGATTGGGCCAGTGCGCCAGTTTGGCGGGCACGGGCTTGCGGATAAACCGCTTTTGTCTCGCGCCCCAGAACGCATGTTGTACCGTGACGCGATCCAGTGGCGGGAACAGAGGATCAGGGCCGTAGCGCCCTGCCATGGCCGGGTTTTTCCAGTACGGCGGCAGCTTGTTGGCCAGAATGGGCGGTACGCCCGCACCGGGGGTGAAGATCAGTACCTGTTGATTAAGGCGCATGATCTCTGCCGGGTCGATGGCGTAGCGCCCGGTCTGGCGGCGGCGCTCACTCTGCGCCTGCTGATGCTGGAATGCGCGCTCGGCATCAAGGGGATTACCGCCTTGCCACAGGGCGTTATAGCGTGCACTTTCCGCCAGATAAGCACGCTCGGCCTGCGCCATTGGATCATCCATCTCTAAGGTCATCTTGCCGACCATATCGGCATAACGGCGGGCACTTTCAATATCGCGGATACCGCCGCCCAGTATGATCTGCATACCGCAGCTTTCCTGTATCTCCTGCGCACCAGCCTTACCAAACAGATGCACTAGCTGTCCTTGGCTCTGGTAGACCAGCACCACATCGATGTACTTACGGCATTCACTCACCAGCTCTTTGATAAAGTCCGCGCGTCCGCAAGTCGCGGCTTCTTCCAGAAAGAACAGCGGGCGGACACCCGTCACCGAGCGCATACAGTGCAGTTTGGCGATCCCGACCACCATGCGCGTCAGGCTTTCCATAAATTTGCCGCTACCACCTTTGAGCACATAATAGATGCCGACTTTTTTACGCGGGTCAGTCAGATAGGCCAGATAATCCTCATCACCACTGACCGACTCTGCCACTACTGGTGAGGACAGCCAATCCAGATCATCGCGCAGTTTGCCCATGATCGCGCCGTACTCTTTTTCTGAGCCGTGCTTTTTGCTGTAGATCTCGACCAGAGTGCTGTACAGATCGCCGCCGAACGGCTCAAGCTGTTGGCTCCAGGCTTTGAAATACTCGTTATCCACTTCCAGCTGATTGAGATGTGCCCACAGCCGGGCGGGGGTCACGCGTCCTTCGGTCAGCACCAGTCCTGCCAGGATACGGCCCAGCCAGCGCATCGCGCCTTTATCCACCCAGGCATTATCGCCTTTGCTGTCATTGCGAATGGCCATTGCCGCAATCCGCCGGGCATTGTCCAGCAGCAAGGGATCGTCAGGTTTTAAGATGCCCCAGAGGTTGAGCTTGTGATTGATGTCCGGATAAGCGCTTGCCCCCTCAACATTCAGGGCATAAGCCTCGCGCTGCATAGCGAGGTTATAGTGCCAAGTCGTGCTCATATACTGGCCGCCCATATCCAGCAGCAGAAAACTGCCGGTGGAGGGATGCACCGGCTGATACAACCCCAGCGATGCCCCTTTGCCCGACCCCGCCCCACCGATAATCAGCGTGGGCTCATCCAGCCGTCGCCGGAGAACGGTATTCCCCAACACACCAATCGGGCCGCCACCTACGGTCAGGTACTGCGCGTCCCTCATTGTGCCCAGTCGGGCAGAGCCGTAGAGATACTGGCGATAATGTGCTTCTGTGATCATCAGAACGGCCCCCGGTTATGGTGATGTCCGCGCCGGAACAGCATCATGATCAGCACCTGAAGCAGCGCCGACGCGCCGAAAAACACACTGACAGCAATCAGCAGAACGACCGCCCAAGAGCCGACATGCGCCAGCTCTGTACCAAGGTCAGGCCGCAGAAAATCGAACGCGAACGGACGGATATATTGGGCAAGAACCGGCAGTAACAGCACAGCGCCTAAGATGGCGACAGTGGCTGAAAAGCCGCTGATGGCGCGTTCCAGCGCCGTTGGTTTTTGTTGGGGTTGCATAAGAAATGCCTCACTCAGTGACTGAAGTGAGGCATTGTGAACGGGCTGTTTCGTTAAGGTGGGAAAGACCCCGTGTTTAGATCACTTAAAAGCGGATCATCTATCCACCACTGGATACAGCTCTGGAAGCTGAACAACCCAATGTGGCAGAAGCGCGCAGCTCTCGCAGAGGAGATTCAGAAGCCTGTATCCCAGCTCTGACCAAAGTGTTATGCGAAGGAATTCCCTCATCACCCAAAGCTGTATGGATAATTTGGAGCGAGCGGAAATGTTTAAAGCCCAGCATTTTAGCAGCAATATCCCGCCGTTGGTTAAGTCCCAAAGTGGGATAATCCGACTTTATTTGCTTGGCTTTACGTGTACAGGCTTCGGAATATTCAAACATGTTCATTAGCGTAACCTCTTTCGATTAAGAATACGGAACGTCTCCACTCACATCAGTTCCAAGGTTCTGCTAACGCAGAGAAATTTTATTCGATAGCCCGCGGCTTTGCAGTGGACGCAGGACATCACTGCCCTAAGACAAAAGATATCCTCCTTTTTTTAAAAATTCAACACCGCTTTCGCCTTGGCAAGAGCTGATCATTTCTACGCACGTATCTTTCCCAAATTATTAAGAACTCACCTCTAGGTTGCTTTCTCGTTGTTCAACTCAATCTGAAAGGGAAACAATCATGAGTAAAACACTTCATCCGGTGATCTATCTGGTCACCAACTGGCAACTTCAGGACAGGCACTACTACCTCAGGCTCTGGCGAGCTGTCCGTAACCTTAACTACTCCCGCAGGCAATGGCGGGAAAAACTGTCGGATATGCTGCGTGATTATGGCGGGGCTATTCAGTATGCCCCCGGTGTGCCCTACCGGACTCCGCTGGTCGATGACGTTTTCGGCAATGATGAGGGGATGCGCTGGCTCAGCTATTACTTGAAAGCCGATACCTCAGACCGGCGGCCCATGATAAAGAGCCGCAGCTTTGACCGGTTGAGGTTATTGGATCTCTACGTCCGCATCTATCATCCGGATCGATCCCAGTAGATCCGATGTCTTCAATATATCAGCGTGAAAACGGCGGCCCATGGCCGCCGTTTCTTTTTCAGGGCAAGACATGCGTGAAATTTCCCGATAACGAGGAAGGAATGCTCTAAGGAGAAAGCATGATTAACAACGCAAGGAGATACTGCACATGGACGAACAAGACATCATTGATCATGCCCTGACCATTTTAGAATCGCGACTGCACAAACCGCAGCACACCTTCACCAACCCTCGCGATGTCAGAGACTATCTGAAGCTGAACCTAGCTGAAAAGGAACATGAGATCTTCGCCATCATGTACCTGGATAACCAAAACGGCATGATCAATTTGACAGAAATGTTCCAAGGAACGATAGATGCGGCAACCGTGTATCCTAGGGAGGTAGTAAAAACCGCTTTGCAGTTTAACGCAGCAGCAGTAATCCTAGCCCATAACCATCCCTCGGGCGTCGCGGAACCCAGCCAAGCCGATAAACTCATCACACAACGCTTGCAGCAAGCACTCAGCCTTGTCGATATTCGCACACTGGATCACTTCATCATTGGCAGTGGCCACCCGTACTCTTTTGCCGAGCATGGTTTGCTGTAGCACCGGACATGACCCACTGGCTGACCTTCTGTGACCCACCCCGCTTTTAACCTCTAACACCGAACGCAAGCTGTGTATGGCATTGCCATACTGCTTGCAAAGGGGATGCTGCGCCCCCGTTTGATCCCCAGCCGTGACACCTCACCGGCATTGAGCCAGGTCGGTGTCAGTGAGCGTATCGCCGCTCCGACCACTCGCAGGATCTGGAGAACTGCCTCTCCACCTGCACCAGACCATGCACAAACGTCTGGCCGTTCGATCACCAGTCAGGGGCGCGTTCCTGCTCCCCTGACAACCCCATGACCAGACGGGAGATGTTGGCTCTCCCTTCTGGACTTCCCATCCACCAACCCTGCGCGGATTGGATGCGCGTGAGCGTGATGCCGCTCAATCACATTGTGTCTGCCCCAAGTTTCCCAAATTACGACTGACCCTCCCTGACAATCCGAAATCATCAAGGCCAATCCGGCATTTGCCAGGGGGAATGTATGACACTCAAATATCTGTCAGCACTGCTGCTGAGCCTGACGGTTTTTACGTCAGCCGCTCAACCATGTGATACAGCTCGCACTAGCTATTACAATATTGATATCGCACTAGAGGACATTCGCCAGATCTACAAACTGCTCTGTCCAACCGGTTGCGGGCACATTACTATCAAAGCAGGAGGCATTAGCAATAATGCTCAGGCAAAGTATCTGCGCGCCCAGGAAACTGAGATCTCCTATGATCCAGAGTGGATGGGCTATCTTGCCCGTACTTACGGGGAGAGCGTACCGTTTGCCATCCTTGCTCATGAGCTGGGTCATCACATAGACTTCAATAAAGCCAATTTCAATCAGATGACCGCTTGGCAACATGAGTTGAGCGCTGATGCTTGGGCTGGCTGTGCTCTGGCTTTAGCCCACATGGGAACGAGTGAGTTTGAGCAGGCTATGAGGTACTCAATGGCGGTCAGCCCTTCAGAGACTCATCCGGGCTGGCAAAAGCGGAACCAAGCGATCCGGGGTGGGTATTGGCGGTGTAAGCAAAAATAAACAGGGAAAAGAAAATAAGTACCCTCAATATATCACATACCCATTGGCTCTGAGTTTTAATGCCATTCATTCTATAAATGGCAAAGTGAGCTGTCATTTATAGAATGAATGTGCATAACTTATGGCTGTATTTACCGTCATCATTGCTCGTGATGGTGTTTATAGCTATCTTAATGATCGGAGAGTTGCGGCTTATCTGCCACCGACCCATAGCGGACGTTAAAGGCGGAAATTAGAGTAAACAACATTTATAACGAAGGGACTTGCATTACATGGTAACGAAATCAGCGCAAGACTATCTTGAGGCTTTAGCTGAAGAATTGGAAATAAGTGAAACCCTCTACGATCAAGCTCATAATCGCTATCGTTCGCTTGGAGAATGGCTGAACCGCGATGCATCATCAATCAAACATTATGTTCCCAACATGTATGCACAAGGATCATTTGCTTTAGGTACAGTAATAAAACCTTATACTGATGCCGATGAATATGATGTAGATGTAGCTTGTGAATTGAAACGGCTTGGCAAGTCGGAACTTACGCAAGAGCAGTTAAAGACTTTGGTCGGCAAGGAGATTGAAGCGTATCGTCGTGCTAACAACATGAAAAAGCCGTTAAAAGAAAAGCGACGCTGCTGGGAGCTTGGTTATGCAGACGGTGCACAGTTCCATATGGATATTGTCCCTGCTTTGCCTAATGGAGAAGGAGTTAGACTGTTATTGGAACAGCGTAGTCTGGATACACAGTGGGTTGAAACTGCGATAGGAATAACTGACAACGAGGAAGACAATTACAGTGTAATTACTGATGATTGGCCACGCTCAAATCCTAAGGGGTATTTGCAATGGTTCAAATCATGCATGACAATCCTGCTAGAGGAGAGAAAAGCCGAATTGGCGAAAGCTATGAGCGCAAATGTTGAGGATATCCCGGACTATCGGGTCAGAACCCCATTGCAATCAGCGATTATGATTCTTAAGCGACATCGGGACATTATGTTCGCAGAAGATCAGACAAATAGCGCTCCAATTTCGATAATCATAACGACATTGGCAGGGCACTCCTATAATGGCGAAGAAAAAATCGCTGATGCCCTCTTTTCTATACTTTCTCAAATGAATAGTTTTATCCAGTGGGACGGTCAAAAGCACGTAATTCAGAACCCAAGTGACCCGTCTGAGAACTTTGCGGATAAGTGGGAGGAGCATCCGGAACGAAAGGATGCCTTTTTTAGATGGCAGGAACGAGCTTGCCAGGATTTCAGAGCTATTGCAGACCAGTACAGCCGCAAAGTGATTACTAAGGCACTTTCGCCTCACATTGGCCGTGAGCTAGCTGAGAGGGTTGAGAACCGCATAGGTATCAGCGAGCCGGGAAGTCTTTTGAAAGGTGCAAGTGCTGCATCGGCGGCCACAGTTGCTGCTGAACCTTCCTTTGGCAGCGAGCCACGCGTCCCAACGAAGCCAAAGGGATTTGCATGAGTTGGTGGTTGACACAGGCTGGAAGGGCTAGACGTGAACGCGTCAATATCGCTGATCTTCAGGAAAATGCAGATTGGTTGAAGGACGTTAAATGGGCTATGTCCAATGATTTGTATTTTTCGGCAAACTTCGAGATCACTGTAGATGGCACCGATGTGCCACTGAAGATAACCTATCCCGCATTTTTTCCTGACGTTCCCCCGCAGATCTATCCAAGAGGAGAGGTAAGACTGTCGCGTCATCAATATGGCACGGGCGGTGAGTTGTGCTTGGAAATTCGGCACGATAATTGGGAGCCGGAAATGACAGGTGCGATGATGATTGAAAGCGCCCATCGGTTACTATCTAGTGAACAAAGAGAAGGCGGTGATCGAGAAGAAGTACCTGATGCTCATCGCACTACGATCGCGCAAGATGTTCGTGGAGAAATTTTCCGACTGATAATGTCAGGTGAAGATCAACAGCGTCTTGAAGCACTTCCAGAGATTTCAGTTACGGAATTAGAACTTGAAGAGATCTATCAGGCTCAGAGGTGGATTGCTAGGCCCAGTCGAATTGGTAGCACAGAGCACCCCTTATGGTCTAATAGTCTAAAGCCCCTTAAGCCTACAAAACGGTTTGGCTATATAGTGCGTTTACCATCTAGTCTAATTGCTTCCATACCGAGTTCGCGTGAAGGTTTGGTAGAGATGGCAAAAAGCATTGGTCACGAAAATCTTGCGACGTTCATTTCTGACGTTTCGATTGAGCGGCCGATTCTGTTCGTGGCCGATGGCAGTTCACTGCTTCTCAGTCTATTGTCGGGCGAGGACAAAAAGGATGCGATTAAGTACAAGACTATTGCTTTACCGCCATCAGCTCAACGGCAAAGCTCTGAGTATGATATTTTGGCAGAGAAGACAGTGGCTCTGATTGGATGTGGTTCTATCGGCTCGAAAGTAGCCGGCTCTCTCTCTCGTGCTGGCGTTGGCAGCTTTGTGCTGGTTGATGGCGATATTTTGTATCCCGGTAACATCGTAAGAAACGATCTGGATCAGCGCTCTATAGGGTTAAACAAGCCAGATGCTGTTAAGGCACGGATTCAGGAAATTAACCCATTCTCTGAAGTGAATGTCAGGCGCGTCCTTATGGGGGGGCAGGAAAGCTCAGCTTCGACTGAAGCAGCTTTACAGAGCATCGCTAAATGCGACGTCATTATTGATGCCACTGCTGATGCGACAATCTTTAATCTCTGTGCTGCTGTTGCGAGAAGTCAGTGCAAGCCGATGATATGGGGAGAGGTTTTCGCTGGCGGTGTAGGTGGAATAGTAGCAAGAGCAAGACCTAACATTGACCCTATCCCGCTGCTTGCCAGGCGACAGCTTGCTGCATGGTGCGCGGATCAAGGTGTGCCATGGGATGGAAAAGAATCTGAGGCGTATGATCTTTCTCGCGATGATGCTCCGCCACTAGTTGCTGACGATGCAGAAGTTACAATCATTGCAGCCCATTTAACGCGGTTGGTAATTGATACTCTTGTCAGGGAAGATACGATCTTTCCTCACTCCGCCTACGCTGTTGGACTAAGGAATGAGTGGATATTTAGTGCGCCTTTCGATACTTTTCCGATTAATCTTGAAGCTGGGGGAGAATGGCAGCAACCGGTATCTGAAGAATCTAGTGCAGAGTTAATCGCTTTGATGGGAGAACTGTTTCCTAATGCCTCCGGAATGACGGATGAGAGTTGAGTTAACGAGAGATGTGCGGAAGCGAATGATGTTGTGCCTCGTAAAGGCGAAGCGCCGTGAGGTTGGTGGTATTCTTATGGCCGAACAGGTCAACCCCGGTGAATTTCGAATCATAGATTTCTCGTTGGACGATATCACTGGCAGTGCAGCACATTTTGTCCGCTCTCCTGATTATCATAGAACTGCTTTGGAAGCATTTTTTACGCGAACTGGCCACGATTATGAGCGATACAACTATCTAGGCGAATGGCATTCCCACCCCAATCATGCCCCTTTTCCAAGTAATACCGACATCAATTCGATGAACGACCTTATTGATGAGGAGCGTAATATCTCATTTGCTATCTTACTGATTGTCAAACGAGGTTGGTGGCGTAGGTTTCTTTGCACCGCTACTCTTTTTCGGCAGGGTGAAGAATCCAATATTCAAGTTATTACAGGATCGAAAGGGAAGGATTCATGCAGCGTCATTTGAACAACTTTATCACGGGTGCAATTGATTGGCTTTGGCGAAAGCGATCCAAAGGTCTAACTCTAATAAGAATTAGCATCCCGATATTGCTTGTTCTTCTAGGAATGAGTTGGTCAATGAATATCATTGTTCCGACCTCTTCAGGTACATTCCAAGTTTCATTCGATATGAGTCAAGGAACACCAGCTTATCTAATTATTGTTGGTCTAGTGGTCGCTGTCATTTTGATCGTAATGGGGATTATCTTACTTATTAATGAAGAGAGCAGATTAGGAAAAAAGAGAGCTGTCGCTATAGAGCTACGAGGCTTGCGTGACACAACCGGTGATCCGCTGAAAAACAAAATTTCGCGTAAAATAGAAGGCAGAAGAGAACAAATTTTAGTAAATATTAGGCGGTCAGATGGTTCCATACTTGATCCTGAAAATGCGCTTCAACAGGTCGTTCACCTACCGATATCCATTGCTCATTTTGAAGCGGGTGCTGATCGCTCTGACATAGCATATGTCGCTGGAGGACTTGCACCAGTCCCTTTCAGTTTTCTTTTGGGCGTTTTGTTGGACGATGAAGGCAAAGTGATGCTAATGGATTGGGATCGCAATGGAGATTATTGGCGATCATTGGATGGTCAAGACGATGGAGATCGCTTTACAGTCACCGGTATGGAGCAAATTGGCCAAGCAGAAGAAATAGTTGTTAGCATTTCCGTCTCATACCAAACTAACATGCCAGCCATTATCAAGGCATTTGCTGGACAACCCATTGTATCGCTAACTCTTCCAGAACTATCTATAGGCGGCCATTGGTCAGAAGACAAACAATCAGCTCTTGCTCAGAAGTTTTTTGACACGATGCGCACGTTATGTGGTACGGGAGTTAAGCGGGTAAACTTAGTTCTCGCTGCTCCTAATAGCATTGTAATCCGTTTTGGGCGCATCTACGATAAGCGCAATCTTCCAGCGCTAACTGTTTGGCAATATGAGAATGGTCAGAATCCGACTTATCCTTGGGGTGTCAGTATGCCCGTAGCAGGAAATAACGCTGAAATTGTCTGGCGCTGATTGAAATCAAAAAATCAAAAGGTTAGAAGGCATCGGATGTGGAACTTACTACGTAAAAGCATAAATTTGGCAAGCCGTTAATGTCCGCTTTTGGCCTTTGGCATGTGTCCACAAAGAAAAGGTAGCAAATTTTCATGGATTTTTATTTGGATGAAAGCGGCAATACTGGCGGAATTTCAAAAAAAGCTTTTCTGTTATCATATGGCGGACAAAGTATATTTACACTAGCGGCCATAGGTATTCCTGATGAAGTAGACGCAACTTCCAAAATTTCTTTATTAATTAAGCAGTCTAGTATCAATGCTAAAGAGCTAAAATCATCAAGCATTTATAAGAAAAAACCACAATTTATTGTTGACCTATTTGCTCTTATAAAGAAACAAGGCTGGCCAATATTTATAGAGGCTGTCGATAAAAAATTCATGCTTACGGCCAATCTTGTCAATAGCCTTATCTTTCCAGGGTATTGTTTTGAGGAAGAAACCAGAGAAACAAACTATATTCGAAATGTTTTTGCAGAATATTTATATACTTATTTGCCAGACGAAATTTATACCAGCTTTCTCCATCTCTGCGAAACTCCATCGCCAGAAGGGCTGATCTCGCTGATTAATCAGCTTATTTGTGTTATGAAAGAAAATCAAAACGAGGTTTCTTATGCGATTTCTCATAGCCTTTCAATGACAAGGAATGATGTTGAAGAAAATATTCTTGGCGCAGATGATGATATTAGTGCGTTTCTTCCCATTCCTGATGATGGAAAGCGAGGGAAGCATATCTGGATGCTACCTAATCTATCAAGTTTTACCAATATCTACGCTAGAATAAACTTGTTTATGAATGGAGATTTATCGGATGTGAAAATCTATCATGATGAGCAGACGCAATTCGACCAAGTTATTGAGGCGGCGAAGCATGACGTAGAAAATATGCCTTTTGATAGAGTCGGGTTTGTATCAGACAGCACTAACTACAAGTTTGAAGAGGGCGCGGATCTATTTTTTAAAGTCTCTCATGAATCTATCGGGATACAAATTTCTGATATGTTGGCCGGATTTACCAGGCTCTATATTGAACAGATCCGTAGCGATCAGAACATAGATAACGAAATTCAGAGAGCACACAGAATCCTAATGACAATGAACAGAGAGGAATTAGGCTTAGGAATAAATATGGTCGTGTCTACACAGGATTTCAACAAAATATGCCGGACATGAGCTATGTCTTTTAAATTGTTTTTCTCTGTCAACGTCCGCCATTGGCCGGAAAGGGTATTTCTTAATCGGCTAAAAGCTAATGGACACTATCTAACATAGGGATTGCAATAGTGAGTGGTAATGAATGCAAAGTGAGCTTGGAAGAAGGGAACTTTTTGTTTCGTTTCAGAAGTGCTAAAGCGCTTCTGGACGATGATCCTGAAAACGGAGGCTTTCAAGAAATCAAAAAGCAGACTATCTATTTTGCACAACCACATACGCTTAATGATCCTATGGAGGGTGTAAGCGATGCATTCTGGGATGGAGACCAAGTGTTGTGGGAAAACTTTTTTCGGCATTATGCTCTTTCACTTGTCTGGTACTCAGGTGCTTGGATGCTATCTAAGCCCGAAGAAATTGAACAGGCTAAGGTAGATGCTTGGATCACCGAGGCTGACCTGCCGACTGACTCTTATCGAGATCTCTATCGAGAGTTTTGCTCAAGATTTTGTTCAGAAATTAATGCTGAGAAATTAGCTTCCTTACTTGGTTGTCAGACTGTACCACTGCGACGTGAACGTTTAATTAGCCTGCTATATAGTATTCATCAAGTGGCATTGTTCCATCTGTTTCCAATACTTAAGCAGCGTGGCCTTTGTAATATTGACTTACCTACTAAAGAGCGAGTCAAGAACTCCTCGGAAACCATTGTAAATGCTTGGGAGGAAATAGTACTAAGGCGGCAAGCGGGTGATATGACGACTGAAGACTATCTCGAACTCTTTGCTGGCGTGGCCAATAGAGTTAACCATCAGCTTGAATTAGGTATGCTCAGTCGAAGTCGCGACAAAAGTCGAACTAAAAAACTTGTGGCGCTATTGGCAAGATTTCCAGAGGCCTATGCCGATGCTTTTCTCAGAGATTTGCATTTCACCCCATGGCGGGTTGCATGTTTTAGTCATCGTTGTGTGAATGCTTCTATGTGGGGAACGTACGGTGATGAACATCGAGGAGCGGCTTTAGTTTTTCGTACTGAGAAACAAGGTAGCGAACGTTCTTTTTGCGTCCAAGGGGTTAGTGGAACTGGAGTTAAGGGGTTCAATCTTCAGGTTCGTCCAGTCACCTATCGTAACCGCCCCCCAGAGGTTGATAGCTTCCTCCAAATGGGAATTTTACCGATGGCAAAACTAGAACGAACTTGGATGGTTTCGGAAAACGGAGTGCCAAGTATTCGGCTGCAAGAAATGACTAATGATATGGATACTTGGCGAAATAACTATTGGGAGAAAGCATATGAGCGTACGACCTGGAAGCATCCTGATTGGGAGCATGAGGAAGAGCGGCGCTTAGTCGTTTCGACAGTGTTTTCTGGTGATCCAGCCCCAGAGCCATTAACATATCAATTTTCACAACTTGAAGGGATTGTGTTTGGTATGCGTATGAGCAGTGATGATAAATTAAGAATAGTGGAGGAGATTGAAATAAAATGTCTTACTGAGAATCGTAAGGATTTTCGTTTTTTTCAAGCTTACTACTCTCCATCAAAAGGAAAAATGGATATTGCTGAGCTTGGATTATTGACCTTCAGTCAAAAAGTTGATTGACCTACTATAGGAAATACTGTCCGCTTTTGGCAGATTGACATGGAAGAGTAGATTTGAAAGATAATATTAAATACGGAGATTTCTTATTCTATCATATAGAAAATGCAGACCTCCTCACCGGGTTTGTAATCGGGCACTTAGTTCTAGAGCATTTAATGAAAAAAATGGTATCTGCTTATGATCCAAAACTAACTCACTATGCAGATAATCTTCGACATGCTCAGCTAATTACACTTTGCTTTGATCTTAATTTGATTGACGCCAATCAAAAGTCTGCACTATCTGCTATTAACAAAATGAGAAATAACTTTGCTCATAACTTAGGATTCAATCCGACTCCTAATGAGTTAAAAGACCTATTTCTGTTAGCTAAGAAAGGTTTTTCTGATATGACTGACGGGTTGGCTCAAGGTATAGAAGCGCTGAATAATCAAAAGTGGGATCCTAAAGCACCTGGCAATGAATATACTTTGTCTGATCTCTTCATTCAAATTGCGTATGATATGGATGAAATGATAGAAGGCCTAGGTAAAGATGGCTGGTTGAAAGACTCGATTTAAATGCCCGCTATTGGTCGGAATTAAATGCGCAGAATATTTATAACCTTATTAACAATGCCTTGGCGCTTAAATCTGCTGGGGGGTCACTGGGCTAAGAAATGAAAGAAGGAAAAATGACATATCAATATTTTCTCTTGGGCGAAGATACGCCTGTTCGTGTCACTTTTAATGATAAGGGGCAAAAAATTGGAGCAGAAATACCAAGCCGTGAAGCAGGCAAGCTTGTTTATAACCATGGGTTTTTGGACAAAGTCTATAACAATGATGTCAGTAATTTCGATGAAGTTACCAAAATTACAGAAGATGAATTTAACCAAAAAGTCAAAGAAAGGCTTAGAAGAAGATAATCGTAATTTTCTCTTTGCTGTTCTTGATAAAACACCTGATGAGACTAATCGCCGGGCAACACATGTTGTTCGTGAGTCTGATGACCGCTTTGTAGAACTATATTACAAGCCAAAATCCTTCAATTGTATCGTTGTTTCATTTCGGCCTATGGATGTTAAAAAGCAGGTAGTTGCAAGAGGTGATAATGGCAGACCACATTTTTTTACTGATATTTCTGGCATCAATTATCGATGGGTTGATCAGCTAAAGAATAATCACGCGCAAAGAGCGGTTGAACGTTTGGCAACTGACCTTTCTCGTGTTGGACTCACAGAATCAGAGTGGTTTCGTAACTTGGAAAAGTCATAATGCCCCCCACAAAAGGCTGTCCGCTTCCCCTCATCCCTGCCTGACCTTTGCTTGGCATAAGGTCGAAATGGATTCAACGGGCAATATCAAGGAAAGGATTATCATCATGCCAATGCAATATACGACAACTGCGGCTCTTCTTGCCTCTGGCACTGGGAGACTGCAAGCATTCCTCATGAAAATAACTCCGAATGCGAGCCGGTGCGAACAAGTTCAATTAGATTTTCTCTTTCGTTAACACGATAAATCAATAACCAATCGGGTTCGATATGGCATTCTCGATGATCAACATAGTTGCCCGTTAAATTATGATCTCGATTGCTTACTGGCAGAGTTTCCTCCGCAATCAAAAGCTCCAATATGACATGGAGCTTCTGTACGTCTCTATTCTGTCTCTTGCACTTCTTAAGGTCGCGCTTAAATTTATTCGTTGCAAATAATTCGTACATCAGATGTCTAAATCTTCAAACATGGCATCCGTGTTTTTATAGCGTGTACCTTGTCCGTTCTCAGCTTCTTTCATCGCTTCCAGTGTTTCAGCATTGGGAACTTTAGCTTTCGGCTGGAACGGCAGCCCACCACTATTGACAACCTGTTGTAAAAACAGCCGAATAGCATCCGAAGTTTTTAAGCCTATGGACGCAAAAATTGCCTCAGCATCTGCTTTCAACTCTGCGGAAACGCGTGCTTGAACTGTATCGTTAGTAGCCATATCAAATCTCTGCATACTTATCATTAACACCTCATATATTTGTACATCAAATGACTGCAGCTGTCAATCAAATGCATGCAGTCAGCCTTCACCTGCACACCGCTCTGTGTTTTGCAGACGTTGTCCTTTCTGCCAATCACCTTCATTTCGTACCTTAGCGCCCACGCTGTCAGGCAGGCGTGTCGCTTCAAGCCCTTTTACCCGCTCGTTCGTCTAAGGGCTGCGCCCAAGACTCTCTGAGCGGTCCCCCACAAAAGGGCTGGACGCTTCCCCTCATCCCTGCCTGACCTTTGCTTGGCATAAGGTCGAAATGGATTCGACCGGCAATATCAAGGAAAGGATTATCATCATGCCAATTTCAATATGCGACAACTGCGGGTCTTCTTACCTCTGGCACTGGGAAGAGGCTTTTTACAAATTCGGCTTCAATGACGGTGATGGGCAAGTCGAAACCTGGCAAGTGGAATCTGTGCTGAGCAAAGCCGGATACCTTGTTCAATCTCATAAATGGGGTTTGCACAATACCGTTATCACCTCCATCCAGAAAGATGGGGTTGAGTACATCCCATCCAATACGTCCAAGCATAATCATGGCTACGACGCCCCCCGCCAGTACCTGCCTGAGGCCATCATTCAGCTGTTGGATGATGCGTTTAATAACGATGACGAGTAAAGCCCCGTTTCAAGGAAGAAAGGATAACACTATGTACAGAAATCAAATCATGTGCGGTGAATCGCAACACTTGCTGTCTACGCTGCCAGAAAACTCTGTTGATCTGGTAGTCACCGATCCACCCTACCTCATCAGTTATAAGGACTCATTCGGCAGAAAGGTTCGTAATGACGATAACCCGGATGGGGTTCTGCCCGTATTCAATGAAATAGCACGGGTACTGAAGCCTGAGAGTTACTGCATCAGCTTCTACGGCTGGTCAGCCATTACGCAATTTGCAAACTGCTGGCAGGAGGCCGGACTGCGGATTGTCGGTCATCTGGTCTGGCCGAAAGGCTATGCAAGACGCGCCGGTCATGTACGTTTTGCCCATGAAGCGGCTTACGTTCTGGCGAAAGGCTACCCGGATTTTCCTGAGAAGCCGTTGAACGATGTTCAGCGCTGGGTCTACTCAGGGAATGCGTCTCACCCCACGCAGAAAGCGGTACAGGTCATTAAGCCTCTGATTCAGGCATTCTCACAGCCTGGCGACCTGGTGCTTGATCCGTTCTCAGGCTCTGGCACTACAGCCATAGCAGCGGCACTGTCCGGACGCGACTATCTGGGCATAGAGCTTGAGCCCGGCTACTGCACCTTGGCCAGAAACCGTCTGGCTTCGGTTTACCTGCCAAGAGTAGTCTGAACAGATAATCACAGGTCGCCGATCCGTTTTGGCGGCCTGTTTACCCCTGTTTATGAGTTGCTCACAGGCCACGAATTCAGCCCGGTTCTGGGCCGGAAGGCTTCGTTTGATAGGTTGAAACATTTTGCTTGAGGAAGTCATCCCAATCCATTAGTATGCGCGCCAGTGAGTTCGAGTACTGACTACTCAGTCGCACCATTAGTGATACACAGTAATCTGATTACGGCCATTCTCCTTAGAATAATATAACGCCTCATCCGCTAATTTGACCCATTCATCCGGCGAATCACCGCAACTCGGCCTACCACCATGAATACCAATACTGATGGTTACCCTAAGGTTGACACCAATACGATCGAAATCTAAATTCTCGACACATAACCTAATTGTTTCTGCTAACGCCTTAGCGCGTGTACTGTCGGTATTTGGCAAAATAACAACAAACTCTTCACCACCATAACGGGCAATTAAATCGGTATCTCGATTCACAATTTGACGAATAGCCTGAGCGACTGATCGCAGAATTTCATCTCCAGCCTGATGACCAAAATCATCGTTTACCTGTTTAAAATAATCAACATCTAACATAAGCACCGATAAGAATTCATTTTCACGTATTGCTCTAGCAAATTCGCGCTCCATCATTTGGTCAAAATAGCGACGATTTCGTACATTAGTTAATGCGTCCGTTGTACTCATTAACTGCAAACGACGATTAACCCCCTCTAACTCAAGGGTTCGTTCTTTTACACGCATTTCTAGAGTTTCGGTAGCACGACGCTGCACCTCAAGCGCTGACGCTTGCGCTTCGCGCGCTGCTCTCTCGTGCTCTAGCGCTTTCTCTTGGGCATAACGTGCATTTCGTTCTTGTTCTAGCGCCTCGCCTTGCGCTCGCCGTGCCAGTTTCTCGTGTTCTAATGCAGAGGTCTGTGCTTCATAACGATCGCGTTTCTCTTGGTTCAAACGATCCGCCAAAGCGAACGATAACAAAATCACCTCCATTGCCGATCCAATTTGAATCGCGTTTTCTGTGAAAAAGTTACGTGGCAACAAATTGAATTTGTTCAATGCCAAAATAACACCACCAAACACCATGGACGACCAAGCAATTGTATAATAACGTGCCGCCGAAAAACCCTGCCCCCAACGCAAAATACCCACATACAATGCGCTGGATATTGCCATTACCGCCGTGACAATAAGTACCCGTATCATCAAGTGATACGGGAAGAAGCTGCTCATTAACGCGATGCTAACACCGGCAAAAATCAGGGTAATAAGTATGCGGTCGAACCATACAGCACCCTCTTTTAAAAAAAGGAAGTTACGGGTAAATATCCCCGCAAAAATAACAACGCCCGATAGCATCACGATAATGCTTTGATCATTCCATTCTGTCGCTTCCGGCCAAATATACTGAAAATTAACCCCCTGTAGACTACCTAAAAAACCCGCCATAGAGGCAACATAAAGAGCGTAATACAAGTAGTTAACCTCTCTAACAGAGATGAACACAAATAAGTTATACAGCACCATAATCAACATAATGCCATAATACAGCCCAAGTCCGAGTATTTGATTTTGGTCATGAACAAAAAAATCGCGTTCACTCCATAAGCTCACAGGAAATTGCATAGAACTGGAAGTATCAACTCGGAAAATCCATTCCTGAGTCTCTCCAGCATTTAAATTCATCGGTAACACGAAATAGCGATGGGGGATAATGCGATCGTAAAACCGCTGTTTATCACCGAGCGTATCGACTGTCCATTTGGAGCTAGGTTGCCGACGATAAACCTCGATATAATCCAGAACGGGATAAGAAATACTCATTAATCGACTGACGTTAAGTGCGGTCGGATTAGTAAATATTATACGAAACCAATAGACAGAATCAGTATAACCAAATGCTAATGATCCATGATCTAATCGCTGCCAATGCTCTTCTACTAGATCATCTATTTGGGCGTTGTGATCAACATCTTCATAAAACTCCAAATACCGATCTAATGACTCACCTGAATACAAAGTCAACACATCAATTAATGGTGCTTCATCATTAAGCACCCTAGGCGTCTGTTCAGCGCGAGCAGGCAGCACAAACAGCAACACAAACAACGCGATAGACATTTGTTTCAACATAAGTTCTTATTCCTCTTCCTGAGAAACAGTGTAGATCAGAATTAATAACTCATACGAATTGATTCGTTATGCGGCAATGACCGCACTCCCGCGCTACAATATTGCATGGAAGTAATGAGCAATGCATTAGCCAAAAGTTAGCCATGGCGAGCGATGCCTTTAATATTTTTACCTGAGGAACGAGACATGCGTGCTGGTGTATTTTTTAGTTTATTACTGCTGAGCCTTGCAAGCTTCGTTGCTGCGGAAAGCAAACAATCGGCACCCCCATTTACTTTGCCTAAGCTCGTGGGAGAAGGCACTTATAGCTTAAGTCAATTTCGTGGCCAAGTCGTGTACCTCGACTTTTGGGCATCGTGGTGCGGCCCTTGCCGCCAATCTCTACCCTTACTCAATGAATTGTATGGTGAACTACACAAACAAGGATTTGAAATCTTGGCCGTTAACTTAGATGAAGATAAAGCCAGTGGTTTAGATTTTTTGAGCGAAGTCCCCGTATCTTACCCAACGCTGTACGATGTTAATGGCACAACGCCAAATGCTTACGGCCTACGCGGCATGCCAACCTCCTACTTAATCGATCGTAACGGATTCATGCGTGCCGTACACATGGGATTCAAACCCTCTGATATGAAAGAAATTCGCGCCCAAGTAATATCGTTATTAAACGAGAAAACTCTATAAAACGCGTTTTCTTTTTGATGATTTTGGTTTCGAGATTCCAACTTTCTGTTAATGACAAAAAATACTCTTACTCGACCAGCACATCGCATTTACTTAGCCAAGATAAAAGGATTCAACATGAGCCTTAAACATAGCAACACGGTATTTATCACAGGCTGCTCTACTGGCATAGGACGAGCGTTAGTCAAAGCCTGCCTTGAACGCGGCGATCTAGTGTTTGCTACAGCCCGTAAAATAGAATCATTAAGCGGCATTGCACATGAACGCCTGATACCGATTGCCTTAGATGTTAACGATGAAGCTGCTATCACCAAAGCTATGATTATTGTTGCTGAGCGCGCGCAGCATATAGATTTGCTAGTAAATAACGCGGGTTATGCGGCCATGGGGCCAGCTTTAGAGCTATCGCGCGACAAACTGCTCGCGCAATTTGAAACCAACGTCTTTGCACCGCTCGCCATGACACGTGCAGCCTTGCCATTATTACGTGCTGCCAATGGCTCTCAAGTGGTGAATATTGGCTCAGTATCCGGCATATTGACAACGCCATTTTCTGGTGCTTATTGTGCCACCAAAGCTGCGCTGCATTCCCTTTCTGACGCTATGCGCATGGAATTAGCACCGTTTAAAATTCGAGTTATCACGGTACAGCCGGGGGCTATTCAATCGAGTTTTGGCGACAACTCGTTAGCGAATCTTGATGGCCTCATTAATGAAGACTCTTTATACAAACCGGTGAAAGCAAATATTGAAGCGCGAGCCATGGCATCTCAACAACATCCCACATCCGCAGCCGATTTTTGCGCCATCCTACTCAGCATATTAAAAGACAAGCCGAGAGCCGTTATTCGCATCGGCAATGGTAGTATGGCGTTACCTTTAATGCGGCACTATTTACCCATCCGTTGGTTAGACGCGATTTTAAGTAAGAAATTTGGTCTAAATAAACTGCGCTAACTGAGCGCGACTTGCCAGTATGACGAGTTAATTGGTAATTATTACCCGTCCCACATCGATAAAAATACAGACAGCCGTTGCTGTCTATACTCTAGAAGAGTTTTAAACCTCCTGCTAAAAAATATTCATAGCGGTGATATTAATTATTATTCAGATCTGTGTTCACGAGTAAGGTACTCACGCGACTGCATTTCAAGCATACGCGACGTGGTGCGCTGAAATTCAAACTCCAACTTACCGGTTAAATAAATATCAGGAATGGCAGCATCCGCTGACATAATAACTTTAACACCACGATCATAGAACTCGTCCACGAGATTGATAAAACGACGGGCTAAATCATCATTTTTAGCTCCCATCACTGGCACATTCGAAATGATTACGGCATGAAATAACTTACCCAACTCGATGTAATCATTTTGCGAACGCGGGCCATCACAAAGCGCCGTAAATTCAAACCAACCAATATCGTCACATACCGCTTTAGCTGGAATCTTACGCCCTAAAATCTCGACCTGAGTATTTGCCACTACATGACGGGGATCAGGAATTAAGCCATCAAAACTGGCTTGCAAACTGGCTTCAGCACTAGTATTCAATGGGTAATGATATAACTCAGCCTGCTCTAGCGTGCGCAAACGATAGTCGACGCCACTATCCACATTCACAACGTCGGTAAACTGATTTAATAATCGAATCGCTGGCATGAAACGGTCACGTTGTAAGCCGTTTTTATACAAGCCATCAGGCACAATATTGGAGGTTGCAACCAGAGTAACACCGCGATCAAACAGTTCTTGCATTAAGCCGCCCAAAATCATGGCATCGCCGATATCAGATACAAAAAACTCATCGAAGCAAATAACAACCGCTTCGCTGGCAATGCGATCAGCAACAATCATTAAAGGATTTTTCTCACCCGTCAGTGATGTCAGATCTTTATGAACACGCTGCATAAAGCGATGGAAGTGCGTGCGCATCTTACGTTTAAACGGCAGTGCATCGTAAAAGGTATCCACTAAGTAGGTCTTACCACGGCCAACTCCACCCCAAAAGTAAATGCCCTGCTCTGGCGTAGGCTTCTTCTTGTTGAGTTTACCAATGAGCTTGCTTACCGCCCCTTGGCTAAGGCGACGCTTCTCTGCAGCGACCAAATCGTCATATAAACGCTGAAGATGCTTTACCGCCATCTCTTGCGCAGCGTCGTACGAAAAATCATCACGTTGAAGATCCGCTTGATACAGCTCCCAAGGGGTAGACACAGGCATTCTCCGTCACAGGGGCAGGTTAGATAGGTGTAAATTCAAGGCGCGCAATTTATCTAAGCTTAAGTCAAAGTGCAAATGCCAACACAGCAATCCGCCTGCCTAACTCGACAAGGCTAAGCAGTAAGTTCGGTAATAATGGCTAAAAATGACTGTTTAAGGGCCGTTAATCGTCCATGAAAAAAATGGCTGCCATCGGTAAATATCTGAAAATGCGGTGCAGGAATCACCCGCGATACCCAATCATCTACTTCTCTAAACGGCACAACCTCATCGGCATCGCCCATCAACACCCAAGTTTCAAAATCGTGAGGCAACATCATTGGCGCATCAAAATGATGTACTGCCGGAGCCATTAGCACCAAACCATTAACCCACTCAGGTTTATTAACGGCAGCCAAACAAGCCATTCCAGCACCAAACGAGAAGCCAGCCAGAATTACCCTAGCCCAACCCAACTCCTCTTTGGCATATTTCAACGCGGCAAGCACATCCTCTTGCTCCCCTCGCCCGTTATCATGAACACCGGTACTTTTGCCGACGCCACGAAAATTGAATCTCAGTGTATTTAACCCTGCATCACGAGCCGCCCGAACCACGGTTGTGACCACTTTGTTATCCATAGTGCCGCCGAACAAAGGATGTGGATGACACATGAGCACGCCCCAATCATGATCAAGATTCAAGCTTCTCGCTTCTAAAACACCCGTATTGGTGCGAATGTCCACTAAAAACTCATCACTCATTTACAATTCTCTCTCGGTTTTTCAAGATGGTGCCTAGCTATGTTCCAGCACACAAGCGGAACACGATATCCTTATAGCTAAATGTTATTGATTGCACCTTCTTATATGCCAGCCACCTTGGTATATTGCGCTCAAACTAAACTCGCCCGTTTTCTATCAATCAGGCCGACTATGACCGACTACAATCTGACTCACTTGAAGCAGCTGGAAGCGGAAAGTATCCACATCATTCGTGAAGTGGCTGCGGAATTCGACAATCCAGTAATGATGTACTCCATTGGTAAAGACTCTGCGGTAATGCTGCACCTGGCACGCAAAGCTTTTTACCCTGGCAAACCACCGTTTCCTTTGATGCACGTAGATACCACGTGGAAGTTCAAAGAGATGATCGCTTTCCGCGATAAAATGGTTGAAGAAATTGGCATGGACTTGATAGTTCATATCAACCAAGAAGGTGTCGACCAAGGCGTAGGCCCGTTTACTCATGGTTCGTCTAAACATACCGATATCATGAAAACTCAGGGCTTAAAGCAAGCGTTAGACAAGTATGGCTTCGATGCTGCCTTTGGTGGCGCTCGTCGCGATGAAGAGAAATCACGTGCAAAAGAACGTGTTTACTCATTCCGTGATGCAAAACACCGTTGGGATCCAAAGAACCAACGTCCTGAGCTGTGGAACATCTACAACGGCAAAGTAAACAAAGGTGAAAGCATTCGTGTATTCCCTCTGTCGAACTGGACGGAGCTGGATATTTGGCAGTACATCTACCTAGAAAGCATTCCGCTAGTACCACTGTACTTCTCTGATGTACGCCCTGTGGTAGAGCGTGACGGCATGCTGATCATGGTCGATGACGACCGCATGCCACTAGCTGAAGGCGAAGTGCCAATGATGAAATCCGTGCGCTTCCGTACCTTAGGTTGTTACCCATTAACTGGTGCCGTTGAATCTGAAGCAGCAACATTGCCAGAGATTATCCAAGAAATGCTGCTCACCACCACATCTGAACGTCAGGGCCGCGCAATTGACCACGATTCATCCGGCTCGATGGAGAAGAAAAAACAGGAGGGTTACTTCTAATGTCTAACCAATCTGAACTGATTGCTTCCGATATCCTTGAGTACTTGAAGCAGCACGAAAACAAGCAGATGTTGCGTTTCTTGACCTGCGGTAACGTCGATGACGGTAAATCAACCTTAATCGGTCGACTACTGCACGACTCGAAAATGATCTACGAAGATCAATTAGCTGCTATCGAAAAAGACAGTGCTAAATCCGGCACAACTGGCAACAAGATCGACTTAGCCTTGCTAATGGACGGTTTGGCCGCAGAGCGTGAGCAAGGTATTACCATTGACGTAGCCTACCGCTACTTCAGCACGACTAAGCGCAAGTTCATCATTGCCGATACCCCAGGACACGAGCAATACACTCGTAACATGGCCACCGGCGCATCGACCTGTGATCTTGCCATCATCCTGATTGACGCGCGCTACGGCGTACAAACTCAAACCAAACGTCATAGCTTTATTGCATCGTTACTAGGTATTAAGCACGTTGTCGTTGCAATCAACAAAATGGACTTGATGGATTTCGACGAAGCACGCTTCCATGAAATCAAAAAAGACTACCAAGAATTTGCCGACAAGCTGAATCTGCCAAACGTACATTGCGTACCTATGTCAGCCCTTGACGGTGACAACGTAGTAGATCGCTCTACTCGTTCGCCTTGGTATACCGGCCAGACCTTAATGGAAATTCTGGAAACCGTTGAAGTATCCAAAGATAAAAACTTGGTTAACTTCCGTCTTCCAGTGCAGTACGTTAACCGTCCTAACCTCGACTTCCGTGGTTTCTGTGGCACCATCGCTGCCGGCACCATCAAGCCGGGCGAAACCATCATGGCACTGCCTTCGCAAAAGACCAGTAAAGTTGAGCGTATCGTAACGTTTGATGGCGACTTAGAAGAAGGCTTCGCAGGACAGGCCGTTACCCTGACCCTAGAAGATGAAATCGATATCAGCCGTGGCGACATCATTGTAAAAATCGACGACCAGCCGATTGTTAGCAACAAGCTTAACGCTAACATCGTATGGATGACCGAAAAACCAATGACTGTCGGCAAGCCATACGACTTGAAATTCGCATCTAGCTCGACGACGGGTACCTTCACTCACGTTCACCACTTGATTGATGTAAACACCCTAGAACAGCGCAGCGCTGAAGAAATTCAGATGAATGAAATTGGCCTTGTTCAAGTTAGCCTTGATAAAGCCGTACCATTCGACAGCTATGCACGTATTCCAGGTACAGGCGCATTCATCATTATTGATCGCCTAACTAACGTCACCATCGGTGCAGGCATGATCGTTGGCGAAGCCGCCGACGACAGCGTAGACCGTGGTCCTCTAACAGCCGACGAAAAAGCACGTCGCTTTAACCAGAAGCCAGCCATTGTTGCCATCAATGCAACCAACGCCGAGCAACTGGTAAGAGCACTGGATCGTCGCTTGTTTGAAATGGGACGTGTTGCCGGTATCGCCAACGCGAAAGACGCCGAAGTACTGAAGGGTGCTGGTTTGGTTGCTCTGGTGGCCGGTGGCGCTGACGGTGCCGACATCAGTCTAGCGGCTGAAAACGAAAGCGTTGAAAGCCTGATCGCAGACTTACAAGAGCAAGGGATTATCTAACCCTGCCTCTACGCAACCAAAAGCCCCCGTATCCACAAGATACTGGGGCTTTTTTGGATGAAAATTGGTAACAACCTAAGCCTATCTTGCTAGACCTAACTCATTGAAAATGATCATAAAAAAACATTTGACAGCATTTAAAAAGGTGGCATAATACGCGCCACTTGAGAAACGCAACGCGCATCATCAAGTATGTGAAGTGGCTATGTAGCTCAGCTGGTTAGAGCACAGCATTCATAATGCTGGGGTCGATGGTTCAAGTCCGTCCATAGCTACCACTTATTTCTAAGGCTAGTAGGTTAACACTTACTAACTTTTTTCGTTTTCTGGGGTTCAGAACGACCGTTCGCGTAAACTCAGCCTATGATTTTCTTCCAGCATACCGGTGATTCGGCTGTCGAGCGATTCGATTCAGCGATAGTCGCCTCTATGTCTTAAAACTCACAGTCTTAAAACTCACACAGTGTCGTCATCAGATCAATAAAAAGCAGTTCCTACTATTTTCATCGAAGCTTAAATTAACACTCAAAAACGAACTAAGTGTAATTTCACCACTAACGACTACTAGTAAGCGGCTAAACATTCCATCGAAAAAAGAAAACTCGAACATTTATGCATCTAGAAAACATGGCCTATAAAATGCAGGGATAACCACACAAGATAACTATCAAATGACTTTGTTATCAGCCAATTCAATATTCGTGAACTCGTTATTGGTTCATCTATCGAGAAATTATTTCATGAGTAATAACCTTTGGCGAGCTATGTGGAAGCAAGACAAAATTGCATTCCATCAAACTGAAATTAACCCATTATTAGAAGAGTTTCTACCTAAATTAGCCTTACCGAAATCATCGAGAATTTTAGTCCCCTTATGCGGAAAAAGCCTTGATATGAATTTACTAGCCGATAGTGGCCATCATGTTATCGGCATAGAACTAAGCTCAATAGCCGTTAAAGGCTACTTTGAAGCGCTAAAGGTCACTCCATCGAAAGAACGTATTGGTTGTTTCACCCGCTGGCACTATCAAAAAACGGAAATATGGTGCGGTGACATTTTCGATCTAACAGCACAGCATATTAATCGTTATTCTGTGCTTTATGATTGCGCTTCTCTGACAGCGTTTCCTGCCGAGAGAAGGCCTGAATATATTCGCCACTTTCGGCAACGTCTTCCCGCAGACAGTCAAATTATTTTAGTGACTACGGAGTCGATGGAAGAAACGAACGGCGGCTCAGAACATAGAATAGATCGCGAAGTTACTACTCTCTACCAAAAATACTACGACATCCAACTGCTTCATGGACGCAGCTGTTTAAAGCAAGATCCCGAAGATCCTAATGCGGAACATCAAGTTATGAATGAGAAAATTTATCAAATCACCCGTCGATCTATTCTGAACTAATACATATTAGGCAATCATTTTTTACACCGCGCTGCTCTACAGTTTTCAAATTTCTTGATCCAACTGATAAATTCAAAACCGCTTAGCATGACCAAAATGTTCATTAATGAAAATACCATCTTTAGTTGCGACTGCTACTTTTAACGGAAATTAGGCGTCATGAATGACATCCATGCCGCGAAAAATACTGCACCGTTTAAAGACGTCTAGCGAAGGTTCAATCGATTTGTGATGGCAGTATTTAGCAACTAATTTAGCCAATCCTTTGATATCACGGCCACTCGCCTCCGGGAAAAAATCCGCCAGTATATTGACCAATTCACCATCAATATTCAAACCAAATTGATCTGTCATAACCTGCCAAATTTGGCGGCGGTCATCTTGATTAGGCGGATAATACTTAATCATGGCGATACAGCGGGACACAATGGCCTCGTCGATATCATTAACGCGATTAGTGGTTAAAAATAACAGACCATTAAAATATTCCAGTACGCGCAGGAATACACCAACAACGGCATTTGCGGCAATATTATCATCACGGCGCTTAATATAAACATCCGCTTCGTCAATCAGCATAACGGCTCCCCAACGTTGAGCACGTGTGAGTGTTTCTTTTAACGCCTGTTCCATTTCAGTAACGCTCAACCCTAACTGCCCCGAATGAACACGATACAAAGGGCGCTTAATAATTTCGGAATACACTTCAGCTGTAAGGGTTTTACCAACCCCTGCCGGCCCCGCGCACAGTACTGTGGTACCACCTGATTTTCCTTCAACAATGTCATCCATCAGCATATCCATTTCTGCGGTAAGGATGTCGATCAGGTCGGTCTGTTCCGGCGGTAGGATAAGCTTGTCTTTTAATTCAGGCTGATAAACGTAAGGCGTCATATCGTCTACATGCACCCAGAGGTGATGATGTAGATCCATATGAAACATCAAAATATAACCGTGCACCGGCAGTTCGGTAAACATACCCGCCGGAATCTCATCTTTAAGCTTTTCTGCTTTGGACTCCACCTTTTCATTAAATTTCATACTCCGTCCTGCTTTGCGCAAGTACTTACTCAGTACTTCGCCGCCAGTATCCAAAGTCAAAGCACGCTCTTTTAATATAGCTTCATCATTGACTAGCCGAGCGTAACCTCCCGACGAGGACAGCACTACATGACTTTTTCTCGCCCAATCCGTCGTCCGGTGCGAAGCCGTTGGATCTTCCGCATAAATACCCGTACCGCTACCAGAAAACTGCCGCCCATAGTCTGAACGCCATTGGTAAAAGCGTTCTGCTGAATCACGATAAGCTGCTAGTAATTCGGCGGTTTCTTTAAGATAGCCCTTACAAGCAAAAATTTCAGCAACGGTTTTACCGAGAATATCGCGCTCAGAAATCATTACGGTTTGTACGTTAATTTTGGCCATACCATTAGCTTTCAGTTCTACCAAAATCCGTCCAGCCTCCTCCTCCCCTGGGGGAGTGAAATCAATTCGTGTTACTAGGTAGGCAATGGGTTTACCGGATTTATTCGCATGGAAAAGCCAGCCTCGACGTCCTCCTTGCACGAGAAACTCGATAATATCGACCACTAAGGTTTCTAATTCACCCTCTCTGTAACGCGGACCAATGTACTGTAATGCCGTATTAAATGTGTGAATCTGAGCGGCTCGATTTCTCATTGCTGGCCCAGCATCATTATAAATCTTGCCAAGAAAACTCAATTGCGCGGACGATAACTCATAAAAAGGAACTTCTATTCGACTGCCTAACTTTAATTGTTCGAGCAATCCCTCTAACTCGGAGAAATTCTGTACAAGTTTTTCAGCATAAGACTTTTCTATTTGTATTTTCATCCGACCTCAACCGTCCCAGTCTTCATCATCCATATCATCAAAGCGATTTTCTGCACGCGGCGCTTTCTGTTGCAATATTCGCTTTATCATAACGCTCGGGCCATCGTTCATCTCTTGCTGCAACTCAGAGATTAAGTCCTCAACATCAGGGCCACCTTTCACTACAACCGGTGTAATACTCAATGCAATAAGCTGCTTAGTGGCCGACCCTCCGATAGAAGCGCAATAAACTAGATCACTGCCAACCAGCCAAGCCAGCTTAGGTTTCAGCTTGTCTTCATTACCATCCTTTAATTCTTTGCTAAAATGCCGAGTGGCGATGAGTTCGGCAGAATTACCATTAATTTTGTAAACATAAAATCCGAGTGCAGAACCAAAATGCTGTTCGACCATATCGCCATCTTCACTGGCGTAAGCAACGATCAAATCGGTACTCTCTTCGGCATCTATTACATCGGCAACGCAACCCACTTCGGCTAAGACAATCACAGATACACTCCCTGACAGCTATTGAGGATATATAGCCTCAGCACAAAACATTCCATCAATTCAAGATAGATAACCTTTTGTTTTTATTAAAGTTTATGTTTATAAAAATTCTAGATTGTCAGTATTAGAACAAAATACTAGTAATATTGGTGACAAGAACCAATGCCTTGATATGGTGATATGAACGTGCAATTCGTGAAATTTTATAAATTACAAGTCATAAAAAAACCCCTGCTAGCAATGCTAACAGGGGCTTTAGAAT